>VFQN01007155.1_pt1 | contig 12159 bp, 7 predicted proteins | sample 3512371 | NCBI WGS metagenome assembly VFQN01 (sample SAMN10412370, study PRJNA504923) | tailings metagenome | isolation source: Replicate 2 from Balatoc abandoned mine | place: Philippines: Itogon, Benguet | collected 2017-08-28
CCTTCACCCCCAGCGTCGCGGTCAGGGTCGGGACCATCGGTACCCGCGCCTCGTCCTGGCTCAGCAGGACCGACTCGCCCGCCTCAGCTTTTTTGAGGGCGGCCAACTCCCCCCGCGCCGTCGCCTGCTGGGCCGGGTCGGCTCGGAGGAACCGGTACGTCGGGCGGTACGGGCGAGCCCCGATCTTGGCGCAGGACCGCTGGGCCGCACTGCGGGAGGTGCGGACCCCCTCGGCCTTCCGCAGGTGGGCGGCCAGCTCCTCGTGCGTCCCGTTGGCCCGGTCCAGGCCGTGCCTCGCCGGCCCGTCGATCACCCACCGCCGGACCTCGTCGGCCAGCCCCGCCGGGATCGCACCCGGCTTGCCCGTGGCCTTCTTGGGCCGCAGCCCGTCCAGCCCGTCGGCGAGGTCGGCGTTGAGCCACCGCGGGACGGTCCGTGGGGTGACGCCGAGGTCGGCGGCGATGTCCTGGTGCGGGCGGCACCGGTGGCCCATCAGCACGATCCGCACCCGATCCCGGAACGTCGCGTCGCCGGTACGGGCCTCGTCCTCCAGGCGACGGACGTCGGCGTCGGGCGGCTGTACGCGGATCACGGCGGCATCCTGCGAAGCGGGCGACGCGGTCGTTCTACAAACCAGACAGCTTCACTGGGCACATGAATGAGAGGGGACGCCCCGGTCGTGCTCGTCGGCCCAAAGGCCGACACCCGGTGGGCCTGGGTGGCCCTCGACGCGGGTCCCCGGCGGGTACCCGCGAGGGTCGTCGGGGACCGGTCGGCGGCGACCGCCCGGCGGCGGTGGGACGCCGTCCCGAACGCGGACCGAGCCGGGGCCACGGTGCTCGCCAACGTCCTGGCGGCGTACCCGGTGGTCCTCCCGGCCGCCCGACACCGGGCCGTGGGCCGGGACGCCGGGCGGGACCGCCCACGTCGAGCAATTCCGGCTCGCCCTCCGCCAGCGGCGGACCCGGTTCGTCCGAAAGACGCGGCCATTCGCCACGTGCCCCAGGAACCACCTCGGAGCACTTCGGTACGTCATCCGGATCGACAACTTGGGGCACCAGTAGGACCACTACCGCTACGCCGCCTACTCACCCACCACCTCGCCGCCGGCCCGCGTGACCAGCGCGGTAATAGGGTCGCCCGTCCGCTTCCCCGACTGCCAGAGTTCCGGGCGCCCCGCCACCTCGGCCACCGCGATGCTGTTCGAGGTGCCGTCTGTGACGTCCGTGAACCGCGCCCCCTGCTCGACCGCGCACACGCCCGTCGGGTCGCCGGCCCACGGCGCGAGGAGCCCGGTGGCGACGAGGCTCGGGTCCACGTCGTAGATCGGCGAGTAGTCGCACACGCCGTAGCTCTGCCCGCCCGCGGTGTTGGTCGCCTCGCGCCCGCCGGGGGCCGACGGGTAGATGAAGGCGGGCACGGCGGAGCGCACCGCCGGCTGGTTCAGCGGGTCGTCGTACTTCAAGTCCCAGCAGTAGCGGTCGAACGCCGCCCGCTGCTCGACGTAGGGGAGGACGAACGTCCCCCAGCCGTGAAACGAGTCGCCGTTCTTCTTCACCCACGCCGGCGGGAACCGACCTTCGGCGTCGTGCCGCATGTGGCACGCGGCGCCGATCTGCTTGAGGTTGTTCTGGCACTTCACCCGCGCCGCCGCCTCGCGGACCTTCTGCACGGGCCGGCAATAGCAAGCCGATCAGGACCGCAATGATGGCGATGACGACGAGCAGTTCGATCAGCGTGAACGCCCGGCGGGACATGGGATGCCTCCCTGGTCGGCGTTCATTCTAACGACTTATCGGCGGTCGCGCGGCGCCACCGTTTAACGCGATGTGGGATCACTCCCGCCTCCCGGGGCTGACGCGCACGGCGGTCCCGTCGGCCAGTACCGCGAAGAGGTCACCGGTCGCACCGGCCGGGACGAGCGCGACGACCCGCGCCGGTACGGCGAGGTGCGACACGGCCCGCGGCCGCAGCGCGGTGCGGTCGGGGTAGAGCCACTGGACGACGCTCCGGTCTGTGGCGGCGGCGACCTGCCCCGGCGCGAGCAGGCACACGGCCGTAAACCGCTCACCCGCGGCGGATGCGGTACGGGCGGCGGGGTTCGACGGGTCTCGACCGTCGAAGTGGAACCAGTGGGCGGTGCCGTCGCGGTCGGTCCCGGCGACCTCCATCACCCCGGGCGTGGGGGTGAGCCACGCGGCGCGCGGCACGGTGAGCGAACTCCCCGGCGGCACCCCGGGCGCCCAGTGCGGCAGCCAGCGGCACAGCGGCTGGGGCGGCCGGCTCCCGTCGAGCAGGCGGAGGAAGCGGTCGTCCCAGTCCCACGCCCGGGTCGGGCCGTCGCGCACGAGCAGGTGGGTGTGCCCCCCGTGCGGGTGGAAGCGCGAGTCCGCCGTGGAGTGGAGTAGCTGCCGCGACAGCTGCACGCGCTGCCGCTGCGAGGCGACCGCGACCCACACGTAGCCGGCCTCGCGCTGCGCCAGCGGCTCCAGGTGCCACCCGGGCGTGGCCGGGTCGCCCAGGTGCGTCACCGCGAGTTCGGGGCGACGTTCGTACCTGTCGCCGTGCTCGGCCCGGCAGTGAACGACGACCTCGTCGCCGTTCACCATCAGCAGATAGACCACCCCGGCGTCGGGCGACGCCGACAGCCCGAGCAGTCGTCCGGGCGGGAGCGAGCTGATGTGGCGTACGCGATTCTCTGCCCACCGCCATACCACGACACCGCCCCGCGCCGCGACCACGACGTCCCCGGATTCCGGGGCGACGACGACCGCGCACACCGGCCCGTCCGCGAGGTGAACCGGCGCCGTGAGGGACGCGGTGCGCGGGCGGCCGTGGGCGGCGACGGTGGCGTCGCGGACGACCGGCGCCGCCCACCCGCCCGGGCGGGTGAACAGCGTTCCGAGGCTCGTCGGGCCGTTGTCGCGCAGGTGCCGTGCGAAGAGCAGGCGGGTGCGGTCGGCGAGGTCGGCGCGCCGGTCGGGCGGGAGGAACAGTTCCCCCGCTTCCCGGGCATAGTGGAAGAACTGCCCGGCGTCGGCGGCCCGCGGCGGCCCGTAGCGCGCCTCGGCCGCGCCGAAGAGGCGGTCCGCGGCGGGCCAGTCGGCGGCGACGAGCAGGTCGTCGAGCAGCCGTTCGCCGCAGACGACCGACCCGGCGCCGTCCGCGTCCCAGCCGCGGCGGTAGTAGGCGTTCGCCGCGGCCGGGTCGCCGGCCTTCCGCCGCATCAGGTCGCCGGCCCTGACCCACTCGCGCCGGCCGGCGAGCACATCCGCCGCCCGGACGAAGTAGCCGCGCGCCCGCCCCTCGTCGCTGATGCGGCGGAGCAGGTCGCCGGCGGGCTCGAAGCGGCCGCTGCGGTCGTAGAGGCGGACGGCCTCGTCGTAGTCGCCCGCCTGCTCGAAGGCCGCGGCCGCGGCGGGCTCGTCGCGGACCTTGTCGCGGAGTAGGACGCCCGCGTCGCGGTACAACCCGCCGGCGAGCAGCGCGTTCGCCGCCGCGCGCGGGTCGCGGAGGAGCACCCCGTACAGGTACGCCGCCCGGCGGAAGTCGCCGCGCGAGGTCGCCTCCCGGGCGAGCCGGCGGTACTCGTCGGCGAGGCGGTTCCACACATCTCCGCCGCCGAGCCACGCCGTCCCCGTACCGCTGCCCCCGCCGATGAGCGAGCGGAGGTCGTAGCGGGTGTCGCGGGTGCCGAGGTTCGCGTCCGTCCCGACGCGGGCCGGCGCGTCCGGGTCGGAGAACGCCGGCGGCGCGCGACGCAGAGCCTTCTCCACGTTGCCCTCCTGAAGCTGCCGCAGCACCTCGCGGAGAGCGGCCTCCTGCGCCCCGAGTACCCGCTCCGTCACCCGCGGCACCTGCTCGATCGCCTTCCGCGCGAACGCCGCCCCGAGGCGCGCGAGGCCCGGGAGGCCGGTCATTTTCCCGAGCCACGCCAGCGCCTTCCCGGCCCCCACCGCGGCCGCCGCCGCGGCCTGTACGGCCGCCGACCCCGCCGGCGGCCGCGCGTCGTCCGGTACGCCCCCCGCCGGATCGCCCTTCCCCGGCAACGGATCGGCGTCGTCGGGGCGGCCGGCATTCAGCATGTCCGTGACCGCCACCGGTAGGGCAGGGCGCTCGATCGTGGTCAGCCGATCGGCCCGTTCGGATGCTTCGGGCAGCGGTTCCCACTCGCCCCGCCGCACGATTCGGGGCGCGACCCAGCTCGTCACCGGCAGCGGCACCCGCGGGTCGAACGCGAGGACCGGCCCGCCGGGGAGGAAGACGAATCCGCGGTCGCGGGTGAGGCCGATGACCTCGTCGGGGAGGAGTGCCGGCGCGAGGTCCGCATCGGCCGGGATGAACAGATCGCCCCCGAGGCGGCGGAGTCGGACCGCGCCCGGCACACGCTCCACACCATTGTCGTCGGGTATCAGCAGGAAACCGTCGCGCACCGCGAACACGTCCGGTGCTGCGCGCAGTTGCACGACCGCCGCCGCGACGGCCCCGAACCCGTCGCCCACCACGAGTACGGCGTCGACCCGCGCAGGCACTTCACGGCGGATGAGACGGAACGGCACGTCCACGGTCACATCCTCCGCCACGCCGCGGCGAGGGCAGCACCGACGCGTTGCGCCGCGTCCGGCGTCGGCCCCCCGCCGATCAGTGCGGGGCTACCCCAGAACGCGCCGCCCGGCACCCAGGCGGCCGCAAGCTCGCGGCGGACCAGGAACGCCGCCACAAGCCCGTCTTTCTCGGTGTGCAGTAGCACCTGGCCGAGGCGGTCGACGACCGCCTGCCAGTACCCGGCCCGAACCACCTCACCGGTCGGGAAGCGGGCCGGGTCGTACTGCGGCGCCGAGGGGTGCCCGCGGCTCACCGTCGGCCACGGCGGGCGCGCGGTCGGCCCGGTGGTGACGGCGTGCCGGAGGGACTCGCCGTCGAGGTCGAAGGTGTGGTCGAACCCGCCCACGGCGATCCGGAGTCGGAGCGGCGCCGCCTGGAGCGCGACGGCGAGGTTGTTGTGCAGCGCCGCGGGTGCGGCGGTCGCCCGCGCCGAGCCGTCGCCCGCCGTCGCGGCGACCACCAGTGTGCGCGGCAGCCGTAGGCGGGCCACGAGCCGACCGTCCCGCGACAGGGCGAACGGCGTGTGGATGTGTGGGAGCGGCGCCTCGCCGACGATCCGGCCGTCCGGCCCCTGGAAAACGGTGAGCACGTGGTTCCGACCCCGGGGCCACAGGGCGAGGGCCAGCACGTCGCCGGCGAGTTGCGCGCGAACGATCTCCGTCCCATCGAGCAGCGGCTTCCCGTCGCGCATCGGCTGGAACGGCGTCCACGACTGCGGCCCGCGGACGACGTGGATGAGGGTCCCCTTGTGTACCAGGTGCGGGTTATCGGTCGAGTCGCCCTGGAGATACGCGGTGTGGACCGGAAGGGTGAGCGGCGACGAGTTCCCGCGGGCCGACGGTTGGAGCGCGGCGGTCAGCCGGTCGTTCCGGCCCCCCGGCTCGCCGGCGCGGGCACGCTCCCCGGTGGTCAGGTCGATGCCGTGCGGCTCGCGGCCGCGCGGGTCGGTCACGACGCAGTTCAGTTCCGGGTACGCCGCCCACGCCCCGCCGGACAGGGCCGGCCCGAGCGCGTGGGCCGTGACCCGCCGCGCCGCGCGGTCGTAGTACGCGACCACGAGCTGTTGCCCGGTCGGCTGAGGGTCGTCCGATGCGCTGCTCGTCAGGACCGGCGAGCCGGGCGGGTAGATGGTCACGGCCGGCGCCGGGACGGGATCGCCCCGCCCGCACACGGCGACGCCGCCGTTCAGGCCGAGGATCACGTCCACCTGCTTGAGCACGGCCCCGGCGTGGAACGCCCGCGGCAGCACCTCCGGCGGGCGGCCGTCGAACGTGAGACCGTGCAGCACACCGTTCGGGCCGGCGGCCACCAGCCATTCGCCAGCGGCGTCGAACGCGAGCAGGGTCGGTTCGCCGACCAGCCCGGGGCGGAACGGGAAGCCGATCGGCTCCACGTCGCCCGTCCACGCCGTCTCCAGCCGGGCGTCCGGCATCGCTGCCAGTTTGGGACCGGCGGGCTCGTCCACCCGCGCGGCCTCGGCGGCGGCGAGATCCACGCGGAACGAGCGCACCGCGACCGGCCCCGCGGCGCCCCACTCGGAGAGTTCGGCCCGGCCGTCGTCGTCGAGCGCCAGCGCGAACACGCGGTCGCCGGACCGCCGCCCCACCGCGTGCAGTGCCGGGTCGCGGGCCGTTCGCGGGTGGGTGAGCAGGATCACGTCGCGCGGCCCGTCGCCGGCCGGCGCGAGCCCGTCTTCCCAGCACGCCAGGGGGCTCGGCGACAGGTCGCTCGTTTCGAGGACGTCGGCGACCGCCTCCGGGTCCGCGGCGGCGAGGTCGAGCGCGCCGCCGGCGGACGTGGCGGCGAGGAGCACGCGGCCGACCCGGCGCGGGTCGGGTCGCAGCAGCACGAGCGCGGCCGCGGCCAGCCCGAGACGCACCGGCCCCCACGTCCGCACGCCCTGGTCGAGGACGACGAGGCGGTCCGGCTTCTCGCTCGCCTGCGGCTCCTCCCGCTGGAAGTACAGGAGCTCGTGCTCGGCGAAGCGGCGGACGAACTCGTCCGGGTCGAGCGCGAACTGCGACGGCAGCAGCCGGTCCGGGTCGCCGCGGGTCGTCACGTCGGCGTACCCGCCCTGCGGCACGGCGTCGGGCGAGCGGCGCCGCGGCGGGAGCGTCAGCGCCGCGTCCACCGCCGGCACCACGGCTGCCGCGCCGACCAGCCGCGGCCGCTTCCGCGCGAGTGCCAGCAGCCGGACCACGCGGGCCGGGAGCGTTTCCACCTCCTCGGCCAGCTTCTCGCCCGCGGTGCCGGGGGCGCAGCCGTGCGCGAACCAGTGCCGCAGGTCGTCGTCGCCGAGGACGGCGAGTCGGTCGGCGACCCAGCGCTCGACCTCGGCGGGCGTGACCGCCGGTTCTTCGGTCATCATCGGAAAGCCGATCGTGCCGAACAGCCGGCGGCGGACGCGCGCGGCGTCCACCTCGGCCCACCCGGGCACGCCCGCGGCCGGCGGGACGCCGTCACACAACTCCGCGATCAGCACGCCGGCGTTGCGGAGGAGCGCGGGTGCCCCGTGCGCGGCGCGGTACGCTGCCCGCAGCCGGGCCGACAGTGGCGACGAGTCGTCCGACCGCATCAGATGAAAGACGTGCAGCACGACGACGAACGGCGGCACGTCGGGCCGCGTGAACACGCCTTCGAGAACTGCGCCAAGCTCTTCCGTGAGCGCGAGCGTGGTGCCGTTCCACCGCTCGACCGCGTCGCCGCCCGCGGCCCAGCGCAGCCCGCCGACGCGGTCGGCGTAGCGGGCCGGGAGCGTCAGATAGGTTTCGGCGCGGGTGGCGCTCATGATGCGGCCCCCGCCGGGCGGAGGGCGAGCCGAAGCCCGGCGCGCGTGACCGGCGCGAACGCCGCCTTGGGGATCAGATCCACCCCGGTCTCGTCGAGCAATACGAGGTCGTCGGCGTCGGCCCCGACCGCGGCGCGAATGACGTCCGGCGCCAGGTCCGGCTCCGGGCGGAAGCCGACGGGCACGAGCACGTCATCGCCCCAGAAGCGCGTCGCCACCGAGACCACCGGAAGCTTCGCACCGCGAAGCACGATGCGCCCGCCGGCCCGTGCGGCGCGGACGGCCGCGAGCTCGGCGCTCGTCGCGGTGTCGACCCAGCCCGCGAGGTCGGCAAGCGCACACACAAGCGCGGACGCCGGCTTCGGCTCGCCGCCGCGGACCACCCGCAGCACCACGGGCGCGGCCGTCATCTCGGCAGGAACGACCGGCACGAACCGGGCCGGCGCGACCACCGCCGCGACCGGGCGGCCATCGCCGTCGGGCGGTCCGTCGGCGGTCGGAACGCGGCTGCCGAACGGGAACCACACCCCGCCGCGCGGTACGAGGAACACGACCCCCGACACCGGAAGCAGGCAGCGGACCACGTCCGCCCGCCCCACCGGCCAGCGGACCCAGAGGCGGTCGCCGTCAGGCTGCACGCGCACCTCGGCGCGGTGCCGCACCGGCCCGAGCGCGGCCGCGGCAGCGAGCGGGATGCTGGCAGCGGTCACGTCCTGCCACGGGTCGGCGGCCGTCATCCGATCCTCCCGAGCAACGCCCCAGCGCGCTTCAGGAGGTGGTCGCGGCCTGCCCGGTCGGCCACCCACGCCGCGCGGTCGGCGGCGGCCTGCACGCGCTCACGGAGACGCGCCAGTTCGGCGAGCTTCGGGCTCGCGCCGAGGTCCGCTTCCGCGCCGTCGAGGTCGCGGGCGAGTTCCTCGGGGTCGACCTGCTCCGGCCGCGCGGCGCGCGGGTGCGGCGATTCGGTCTTGCCCGCGGCGTCGAGGATGCCGGTCACGAGTGCCCCAAGTGGGCCGATCTGTTCGACGCGGTCCCACACGTAGCGCAGCACCCACAGGTCGGACGGGTTCGCCGCCCCCCGGCCGCTCAGCACCGCCGACGCGGCGACGAGCTTCAGCACCTTCACCGCCCGCCGGTCCGACAGCCCGACGCCGAGGTCGCGCACCTTGCCGACCGCGTCCGCGTACACGTCCAGCACGCCGCCGAGTTCGACGTCCTTCACACGCCTGCCGAGTACGCGCAGGTCGTCGGCGGTCGGGCCGAGGTCGGCCACGCCCGGCTTCCCGTTCCGCTCGATCGCCCAGCCGGCGGCGAGCAGCGCCGGCAACTGCGTGCGGGGCAGCGCATCGACCTTGCAGCGGAGGAGAAAGCGGTCGAAGAGCGCCTGGAGCGAGTCGTCTTCCGGCAGGTGGTTCGACGCGGCGAACGCGCTGACCAGCGGCAGGCGGTGCGTCTCGGCACCGCGGCGGTACACGCGCTCGTTCAGCACCGTGAGCAGGTTGTTGAGAATGGCGCTGTTGGCGTTGAAGAGTTCGTCGAGGAACGCGAACTCGGCCTCGGGGAGCATCCCGGTCGTGACCGTCGCCACCACGCCCTCGCGGAGGCGGGCGAGGTCGACCGGGCCGAACAGCTCGTTCGGCTCGGAGAAGCGGGTCAGAAGATACTCGAAATAGCGGCAGCGCACGGCCGACGCGAACTCGCGCACGAGCAGCGACTTCGCCGTGCCGGGCGGGCCGTACAGGAACAGGTGCTCGCCGGCGACGGCGGCGAGGGCGATCAGATCGACCACCTCGTCGCGGCCGACGAACCGGGCCTTGAGCGGATCGGCGGCCTGGCCGCGGAGTCGGGCGGCGGGGTCGTCACTCACGGGCAGAACCCTCGGTCGGCGGGGCGGGGAGCGGGCGGCCGCGCTCGGCGAAGACACGCTCGGCCCACTCGCGGGCCGGGCCGCCCGTCGGCACCCACCCGGGACGGCCGGTAGCGACCAGCCGTTCGGCGTACAGCAACTGTAGCCCGGGGTGGCCGCCGAAGTCGGGCGGCGTGGTCAGCTCACCGTCCAGGTCGGCGATTACCCCCGAGAGCGGCCACGTACGCAATAGACGGTCGAGCGACGCCGCCGGTTCGCCCTCGGCGTGCCGGGCACGCGCGCGGCGCAGGACTGCGGGGAGGAAGCGGAGGCACACGTCGGCCGACAGGTGCGCGGCGGCGGTGCGCGCATCGGCCTTCAGCGTGGGCGGCTCGCCCTCGCCCGCGACGAGGAGCCAGCACGCCCGCGCGAGCGCGACCGCGGCCCCGAGCCCGGCGTCGGGGTCGAAGGGGAGCGGCGGCCAGGCCACGTCGAGCGCGTGTCGCTCGAACGCGGCACTGAGGTCGGCAAGGATCGGCCCCCGATCGGCGGGGATTGCCGGCGGCTCGTCCTGCACGGACGCGCCGTCGGCGAGGACGCGGGCGAGCCAGTCGCGGAACGGCGGCATGGGCAGTGGTCCAGGGTGTCCATTGCAGTGGACACCCCACTGTACGCCGTGGTTCAACGACTTGTCACGGCTTCACCACCCGCAGCGTGACGCCGCTCGGCATCGCCTCCGACCGGTAGACGCGCTGCGTCGCGGTGCGGAAGGCGTCGTCGCCGCACGAATAAATGTCGCAGAACGTCTGCGGGTTGCGGTCGAACAGCGGGAACCAGCTGCTCTGCACCTGCACCATGATCCGGTGCCCGCTGCGGAAGGAGTGCCCGATGTCCGGCATCGAGAACTTGATCACCGCCGGCTTCCCGGGCTCGAACGGTTCGGGCTTCGACAGGCTGTTGCGGTACTTCCCGCGGAACGGCTCGCCGCGCACGAGCTGCTGGTAGCCGCCCATCTTCACGCCGGTCGGGTTCGGGTCCGGGTCGGGGAAGTCGTCGGGGTAGACGTCGATGAGCTTCACCACGAAATCGGAGTCCGTACCAGTCGTGCTGACGTGCAGTTCGACCTCGATCGGCCCGGCCACGCACACGTCCTCGGTCAGCACCGGCGTCTGGTACACGAGCACGTCCGGCCGGCGCGAGGCGAAGCGCTGGTCGGCGGTCATGTAGTCGTTCTCCATCCGCGGCGAGGTCTTCTCGATGTACGGCACCGGCCGCCGCGGGTCGGACACGTACTCGTCGTACCCCGGCCCCACCGGCCGCCCCGTGGGCTGCGCGGTCGTGAGCGCGCCGTTCGCCGCGAACGAGTACGTCACCTTCTTCGCCTCGGCGGGCGGCCAGGTGTCGAATCGGCGCCAGCGGTGCGTGCCGGTCTCGAACACGAGCGCCCCCTTCGGCAGCCCCGCCGACGGGCCGTCGCGGAGGTGCTGCTCGAAGAACGGGAGCTCGACCTTCTCGCGGTACCACGCCGCCGTCTTCGCCCGGAACTGCACCGGCCCGAGCGAGTCGCCGTTCCCGCCCGCCCAGCCGCCGTGGACCCACGGGCCGACGACGAGCACGTTCTGCGGGCACTTCGGGCTCGTCGCGGCGACGCGGGCCGGGCAGTAGAACGTGCCGGCCACGTCCTCCGCGTCGTACCACCCGCCGACGGTCATCACCGCCGGCTTGACGTCCTTGATGTGCGGGCGGAGGTTCCGCGCCTGGCACCACTCGTCGTAGTCGCCGTGCGCCTGCTGGTCCTTCCAGAACGGGTCGATGGTCGGCAGCACCTTGTCGATGTTCTTGAGCGGGCCGAGGTCGAGGAAATACTTGTAGCCGTCCGGCGTGCCGTAGTCGGGGTTGAACGAGTCCTTGAGGCCGTACATCTTCGGGTTGAGCTTCGGGAACGCCCCGAAGAAGCGGAAGTTGTGCGCGAGCACGAACGCCCCGTTGTGGCGGCAGTCGTCGCCGTCGAAGAAGTCGATGACGGGCGCCTGCGGGCTGACCGCCTTGAGCGCCGGGTGGGCGTCGATCATCCCGCACGCCGAGTAGAACCCCGGGTACGAGATGCCGATCATCCCGACCTTCCCGTTGTTCCCCGGCACGTTCTTCACGAGCCAGTCGATGCTGTCGTACGTGTCGCTGCTCTCGTCCACGTCGGCGGGCGTCTTCTTCACGGCCTTGTGCGGCGTGCCGTGGACGAACGTGCCCTCCGACTTCATCCGCCCGCGCACGTCCTGGTGGACGAAGATGTACCCCGCCTTCCAGAAGTGCGGCGACGGCAGTAACCGGCCGGGCATCTGGTCCGCGCCGTACGGCCCGACGCCGTAGGGCGTGCGGGTCATGAGCACCGGGTACGCCTTCGACGTGTCCTTCGGGACGTAGGCGACGGTGAACAACTTCACCCCGTCGCGGACCGGTATGCGGTACTCGAACTTGGTGTAGTTCGCCCGCACATACTCGAACTCGGCCTTGAGTTCGTCGGGCGTCTGTGCCGCGGCCGGCGCGGCGAGGGCGAGCAACGTGAACAGGGTCAGCGGCGCACGAGGTGCGCAGATAAGCCGAAGCATTCGGGTGATCCTGGTGGCGGGAGAAGCACGCCGATTGTCGCGCACGCGGCAGGTGGGGACAAGCCCCTGGCTATTCGCGGTCAGAGATCGTGGTAGCGACAAACTTTTGAAATGAAAACGGCCGACCGCGAATGTGTCGCGGTCGGCCGTCAGTGGAGGCACCGGAGCGACTTATCCATCGACAGATCAATTAATATTTTATTATTTTATATTTTATCATATAAATAAAATGTAGCATCCGATTCCTCGCAGCTGGCGTTGCTCTGTTGAAACCATCTACTGGTGAGCGGCGAGTAGCATGAGGTTGTGGGTGA
>VFQN01007156.1_pt1 | contig 12158 bp, 15 predicted proteins | sample 3512371 | NCBI WGS metagenome assembly VFQN01 (sample SAMN10412370, study PRJNA504923) | tailings metagenome | isolation source: Replicate 2 from Balatoc abandoned mine | place: Philippines: Itogon, Benguet | collected 2017-08-28
ATGACCCAAACATGCTCATCAGGAACGTTGCAGTCAAACTTTAGACAGATTGTAGGTGGCAACCAAGAAGGGTATGTCACGATTATAGACCCTGATATGACCCGTAATGCGGGCGCGTTACAGATATCAAATATGACCTACGTCGGTGGGCCGCTTGGTTTGGTTGAGCTGACCATATATAGTCATAATCTTGTTGATACTGATATATATACCAATGACGATGAGTATATTTGTATTGAAAACATCAAAGAGCAAGGTGCTGAGTTTTCATGGTCACAACTTAATTATGATCCGGTTATTTCTGCCTTTATTGGTATATACCCTATAGATTCTATTGTGGATGAAAACACCATTCGCATACAAACCTTTTTGCAAGCAGCACCCGCACATCCGTATCGAGGTGGTGGCACGGTAGCACGGGTGTCAAACCTAAACATATTGTCTAAACAATGGAACCCATACGTTAAACAAGGCCAAAACGTCTTTATACAAAAGATGAACTTTTTAGTCAGTCGCACCGGTGGTGTTAATAACCAAATACCGTATGGGGGATCCGTAACGGTTGATTATTACCCCAGCACGACTAAATTATCTATGTTGAGCAATTCTGCTCCCAATGCTTTAATGTCCAACGGTGTTTTGGATACCAAGCCATATCCTCCTGAATATTATCCGCTTGAGGCACAACAGGACCGTGTCTGGCGTTCTATTTACTATGCCGTTGATGGTAATGCTATACAAATACGCATTACTATGAAACCAGGGCAAATTGATATTCCTGAAAGTGCGTTTGCTAATTTTGAGCTGCATGCTATTGAACTGCAATGCATGGCCGCCTCGTACCGGATTGGAGGATAATCATGGCCAATCAACAATACCGCAGAACAGGATCGTTTGTACCGACTACTCAAGTATGGGATCAGTCACAGATTGAAAAATCAAACATATCCCCTGAAGTAAAAAATCTGTTGGTGCGCTTGTATCAAAACATCAACCAAATAGCGTTGGTCTTAAATACTAAAAGCACGGGAGCGTTTTACCAACAAGAGTTTGTTATTGGTGATTTACTCTATCCCAATACCACTCAAAAAAATACGTATCGGCAGATTATGCGTAAAGTAGTGGCTATAGACTCATTACCCGGTGGAGCTACCCCTAATCCGTTGCTGGTGCCCCATGGATTAAATCCTTCAGAACAATGGAGCTTTACCCGTATTTATGGGGCTGCCACTGATGTATCAGGTGCACCTAATTTTGTGTATATACCGATGCCCTATGCGGCGGTTGTTGCAGCTAATACGCTTGAGTTGTACGTGGATCAAACCAATGTTATTATCACCTCCGGCGGTACCAATTATTCAAATTATTCAGGGTACGTAATACTTGAATACGTAACTACATAAGGAAACAGTATGGCAGGAATAACAGAAGCATTATTAGGCAGAGCAGGGGAATTTAAACAGGCACCCCCTGCCTACAGTCCTCAACAACTGGGGGCATTTCAAAATCTATTAGGTATGGGCATGCAAGGCTTAGGCACCGATGCCATTGAAGGAGCAGCACGGCGTGGATATCAACAACAAACCATACCGTTACTACAAGAACGGTTTGCCAAAGCAGGTGGTATTGGCTCTTCAGGCTACCAAAACTCATTGAAACAACAGGGTTCTTTGTTGGAAAGCAACCTTGCGGCATTACGACAGGGTAATGCTATGGATCTTTTGCGTTTAGGTTTAACCCCCACCCAAGATTATGTGTATGAACCAGGCACGGAAGGACAAGTAGGTAATTTAATAAATATGGCTGTGGATGCAGGGCTTGCGTATGCAACGGGTGGACTTTCTAAAGCAGGTAATATTATGGATTTATTTAGAAATCTGTTTGGTGGTAACCAAAATGCACAAGTAGATATTGGCACACCAGCAACGAATCCTGTGCAATCGTTGTATAACCGTTTATCGGGAAATCAATTACTACAACAAGCACAACAATCTTCTTTGTTTGGCGCACCATCATTTAATAGATCATTAAGTTCACCTGATCTGTTGCAACGTGGCCGCCTTGGTGACATACAACGGTTATTATATGAATCTACCATGAGTGGCATAGGTCAAAATGCACCACAAGCATTCAAATCAGCACAGTACAATCAAATGGGCAAGCTCAATCGTTTGGTGCCACAACAACCGTTATTTAATTTACCGTAAGGAATGACTATGGCCATACTTGGAACTTTTTCTACCCGTGTACCTGAACCAGGTGAGCAAATATCGCGGGGGTTGTTAACCGGATTAACGGGTGCATTACAAAAACTATCTGAATCTAAAATACGTGAGATTGAACGTCAGCGTGTTGCACAAGGGTTGCAAGAGATTGGATTTGAACCACAAGAAGCACAAGGTTTAGCAAAATTACCCAAAGAATTACAAACTAATATTGTCAAAGAGCAATATCTGCAAGAGCGTGAAGGGCGCAAAGCATCACAAAAGACCGTCACTGATATTGTAAATTCAGAAAAGGCAGCACGGGATAATCTTGCCACGTTAAACAGAATTGAAGAACTGGATCGTTCAGGTAATGTACAAGGATTAGGTGGAGATATCCTAAAACGGGTTGGCTTGGGTCGTTTTAGAACCGCTGATACGCAAGAGCTTGAAAAGCTTACCGTATCTTTTTTGTCCAACTTAAAAAATGTGTTTGGGGCACGCCCAACTAACTTTGACGTACAACAGTACCTTAATGCCGTGCCGAGTTTAGTGCAATCTCCGCAAGGACGGGCACGGGTTATAAAAAACCTGCGTGTGTTTAACCAAGCAGCCGAATTACGGGCAAAAGCGTTACGTGAGATTTTAAAGGCGAACAAAAATCGCGTACCTGCAAACTTAGACCTCTTGATCGAGGAAAAGGTAGGGCCAGAGCTCGATCGTTTAAATACGCAGCTTTCTGGTAATCCAACCGGAACTGAGGGTCAAGAAACGGAACAATTACCCAATCCGCAACAATATATAGGCAAGCGTATACAAGATACCGTTACGGGTCAGATATTAATCAGTGATGGCACACGCTGGATACCACAAGGATAAGTTATGGCATACCGTTTTTTAGATGATCAAGAATCAATACTTGGCTCTTTAGGCAGAGGAGCAGCCCGTACAGTAGCACGGGTTGGTGAATCGGTGGCGGGCGCACCTGCTGATATTGTCTCAGGCGTAGCAGGCCTTGGTAATCTCATTACCCAAAAAGTAACGGGCAGTGAATTACCCGGCGCACAAACAGTGAGCCAAGCAGTACAACCGTTTACTTCACAAGGCATCAAAGAAAATGTGACGCAAAAACTTACGGGTGATTATTTAAATCCCCGTGGCGCAGGTGAAGCGTTTGTGGATCAAATTGTTGGTGATCTGGGTGGATTGCTGGCAGGTGGTGTAGGTGGGTTAGCCAAAGGTGGCATCAAAGCAGCAGCTAAGACGGTTGGTAAGCAGGCGTTACGTGCAACGGGTGCCAATATAGCAGGACGCGTTGCTGAAGATGTCACTGGTTCGCCTACCTTTGGGGGATTAACCAAAGCATTAACCCTTCTTGGTTCTTCAACTGCCGGTGGCCGTCAAGCATTGACCCAGTTACAAAAAGAATCATACCAACAAGCAAAACAGGCCATACCTGTGGGTGCACAAATCAATGCACGTACGCTGGGTGCACAGCTTGATAATAGTATTAAAGCAGTTGCTAAACTTGATATGCCCAACAAAGAGTTTGTGCTTGATCGGCTACAAGCAGTACGCCGTAACATAAAAAATGGGCGCATTGGTGCGCTTGAAGCGTTTGAATTGCGTAAAAATATGAATGATTATTTATATAATCAAACATTAACGGGTCAACAAGCACGGTATGTTTCTCGTATTAGAGATTTGTTAAACGACCAACTGGATAGTTACGGTAGATTAAATCCTCAATTTAAACAATTTATAGATGTCGGGGACGATATTACGCGTGGGCTTAAATCGGGTGGGCAAGTACAACAGTTTTTAAATAATAATGTACGGGTTGGCAAAATTTTACAAAATTATAAACCACTTTCATTTGGATTGTATGGATTGGTAGAGTTATTAGGTAAACCGTATACGCTTGGAGCTTTAACCGCAGGTGTACCAAGTGCTTTTTTATCTAAATATGCAGGACAAACCTATAATCTTATTAAAACAAGCCCTGTTGCACGTCAGTATTATCAGGATATTATCTCCGCTTCCGTAAAAAAAGATGCGGCAGCTTTTGCATCAGCCATAAAAAAATTCGATCAATTTGCCGCAAAACAAACGCCAGCACAAGAATCAACGGGTACCAGATACCAGTTATTAGAATAACACTCGTTAAAAAGGGGTATTGTACTGTGCAGAAAACAAATACCCCTATGAGCAACAAAATCTTATTCAATTGCTTCTTCACGCAATACCCGCTCCATCAAAGTTTGTAACACCCATTTACGCAAGGTCATATTTCTATTGATTGCCAGAAGCTTCATGCGTTTATGGTAATCGGGACGGATATCAATCGTCAACTTTTTGGGCGTTTTTAATTGTTTTTCTTCCATGTACTGACTCCTGTAAAACTGGGTTTTCAGGCTCAATAATACGCACCAGATGAAAAAAAATTCAAGCTCTGTACAGACTATATAAAACTATAAAGGAGTCTTACATGGCAACCAATAACAGCCAACAACGTTTGGCCTATTCTATTAACCAACCCTTAAATGCAATTTTTAATCCCCCCGTTATTGCACAACGTAATCCTACTGGTAACGATAAACAACCGCTGGGAAGCATATGGATAAACCGTTTAACGGATGATGCATGGGTACTAACCTCTATTGTCTCTAACCTTGCCAACTGGATTAACATTGCAGGTGGTTCAGGCAGTTTTGATTCGCTGTCGGTAGTAAACGGTATTACCGCTGGTACTTCGATTGCGGCGGGCACTACTCTTACCGCAGGTACGGGTGTAACCGCAACTACGGGTGGTGTTACCGCAACCGCAGGCAATATTACCGCCACCAACGGGAATTTAGTATTAGGAACCGCAGGCAATAAATTATCGATTGCTACTGGTGCTAATGCATCAGTGGGTGTCTCAGGAGCACTTGCCGCAGGAACGGTGACGGTTAACACCACTGCCGTAACCGCTTCATCACGTATATTTTTAACCCGTGCCGTTGCGGGTGGCACACTCGGTAATTTGTCTGTTGGTACCATTACTGCTGGCACGTCATTTACTATTACTAGTTCTGATGCTGGTGATACTTCTACTATTAATTGGCTAATTATTAACTAAGGATGGCTATGGACGAAGCAGTATTGATTACCCAAGTAGTTGAAGTGAATGGCAATAACTTTGCCTTTTTACAACCATACGGGTCTAAATTTGATGATATTGAAACCGCATTACATAAACTGATTGAAGATAACCGTGCCAAACGTATGCAGCTTAAAGAACAAGCAGAAAAGGCACAGTTGCAGCAAGAAGCTATCAATGCCCATGCTGAAGCGCAAGGAGAATAAGTATGTCACGTATGCTTGCCTCTCGTATGGATTACGAAGCAGAAAGAAGTGCTGCATTTGGTTCTATAGGAGCTAATTATGCATTAGTCGGAAGTTCTTTTACCCATCCCATTCGTATATTAGTATTACAAAACGGTACTAATGCAGCCGTACAATTTTCTCTTGATGGTCAACGTACTTTAATTACGTTGCAAGCAGGTATTCATATCATACTTGATATTACCGCTGCACGTACCAATGATCCGGCAGGGTTAACTGCTCCTATTGGACAAGGTATTTATGTACGGTATGAATCAGCAGCACCAGGACAAGGTGCAATATACGCCAGTGCTATTTTTGGTGGTGGCGCAGATTCGTTAACCTAAAGGAAACAGTATGTCGCAAGTCCTTTCAGATCTGCGAGCAGGTGGTGGTCTTATTACGTCTGTAGTTGGTGGTAATAATATTACGGTAAATACCGTTGGCACGGTTGCTACCGTAAACGTATCGGGTACCACGCAATACGCCGTACAAACAGGCAATGCCGTTGGCGCATTAAACTCGTTACCACTGGGCACCGCAGGACAAGTGCTTACCAGCAACGGTGCAGGATTATACCCCACATGGCAAGATATTGGTGCCGTAACCGTATCATATGCACAGGTATATAACACCGGGGCACAAACCGTAAATTCAGGCAGCAATGTACTGTTTGATTCTAATGGATTGCTGTTGAACGTTACACACGTGGCTGGCTCTGACACTATTACCGTTAATGATACGGGACTGTATTTAATACAATATATCCTGTCAACACAAACCGATTTACAAACGATTACGTTATTGAAAAATGGCGTAGCTGAAATACCATTATCGTTTGTGTATTACGATAACACGGTTGCTGATGGAGTTGGCCAAGGTATTGTCAGTTTAAGTAGTGGCGACACGGTACAACTGCAAATAGTAACGGCCAGTGGTACGCCGTTATTTTTAGAAAACCAAGCCAATTTTGTAAACGCTTCTATCACTTTACAAAAATTAAACGTAGCAACAGGCACGGCTGCTTCAGCGGCGTTGTTTAATACCGATGCGGGTATCGCAACCGTTGCAGGGGCTACCATTAACATTGTAGGCGCAAGTGGCATTACCACATCAGGCGCAGGCAACACCGTAACGGTCACTGCAAACCCAAGTAGTATATTTCCGTGGTCTGTTATTACCGTTAGCCAGACAGCCGCCGTTAACAACGGATACTTTATTAACTCAGTCGGTTCTATGAACTTAGCCTTACCAGCGGTCAGTGCGGTGGGTGATGTCATTGAAGCAATTGTGGTCAGTAATGGTTCTACGCTTAATATAACCCAAGCGGCGGGACAGCAGATCTTTTTTGGTAACACTAATACCACGCTGGGCGCAGGTGGTTCATTGCAATCTACTTCTATTGGAGATGCAATAAAATTAGTATGCCGCACGGCAAACACGGTTTGGTATGTAGCAAGCACGATGGGTAACTTTACGGTCGTATAAGGAGACGCTATGGCAACAAATAATAGCTGGAACAATCGGGTTACCAACGCTAACGTGCTTTTTACAGGCGGAACATTTGATGTGGGCACCGATGCAACCAACAATGATATAAATATTGGTACTAACACCAACACCTTACGCATTGTCACTATTGGTAATACTATTGGCACCAGCCAAACAAATATAAATGCCGCTAACGGCGGATTAAACGTTATTGTGGGCAACAGTGGTAACGCCTCGTATTCTATTGATAACAATTATGTACTAACGACCTCTGTGGGTACGGTAAGCATCAATGCGGCCAGTACTATTAATATTGGTGACCAAGCAACCAACGCTAATATCAATATTGGCACCGGAGGCACACGTACCTGTACCATTGGATCAACAACGGCTACGTCAGCAACAACCGTGGCATGTGGAACAGGCGGAGCTTCGTTTGGAGCTTCTGCCAATAGCCATACTACAACGCTTGGTAGTTCAACAGGCACGTCGACAACTAACATGTCCGCAGGAACGGGTGGTATGTCAATTACTACTCAAGGCAGCGGGACATTAACCATAAACAGTGTTACGGGTGCCTTATCAATAAGTAATAATGCAAACGCTACTACGGTAAACATTGCCACGGGCGCAGCAGCAAAAACAACAACGCTGGGGAGTACTAACACCACCAGTACCACGACCATACAAAGTGGAAGTAACCCGCTAACCCTAACCACTAATGGCGGTAACGCTAACATAGTACTTACGGCAAACGGTACAGGAAGAGTAACAACTGCTAATAATATAAATGCGGCAGGTATATCGTTTGATAGTGGTACCAATACGCTTAATTCATACACCCGTGGTAATTGGACGTGTACTATAACAGGCTCAGGAAGTAACCCCACCGTTACGTATACTGATAATTCGGGTACGTATTTAAAAATTGGACGATTAGTTTGGGCTGAAATGTTTATACGAGTTAATACCATTTCAGGCGGATCAGGAAACGTAGTATTGAACGGTTTTCCCTTTACTACTTCTGCATCCAGCGCACGGGCTGCTGTCACGGTCAGTGGCATCACTTTTACGGGTGCACCGTATATTTTTATGAATTCTAATGCAACAACGGCGGGCGTGCAGTTTTCAACGTCTGGCAGTACACCAACCGCTTTAGCCGTATCATCGCTTGCGGCCAGCAGTTATTTACAGTTCACTGTTATTTATGAAGCATCGTCATAAGGAGTATTTATATGATGGTAAAAATAGCCATTGTAGTAGCAGCAGCAGCTATAGGCCTCACGGCAACCTATATTCTAAAAAAGCCCCATGATAATTCTATAGAAGAAGAATCGGAACAGATTATAAAAGACCAAACGGGTGTTGATGTTGATCTGTCACCATCAAGCCCTGAAAAGCCTGATAAGGAGTAAATATGTCACTAAGATTATCAGGCAATAACCAACTTTCTTATCTGGGTGTAGAACCCTTACAGCCACCCAATTTAGTATATATACCTCGTGATCCTATTAGCGGTGCGGTACAAAACGCTGATTACCGTAATTTTAACGTCGGAACGTTATGGCTCAATCCCATAAACGCAACGTTATGGATACTGGTAAAAAAACCCAATAATACCCCGTTATGGATACAACTGGGTATCACCGCCGCAGGTTTTTTACAAACCCTTACGGCCGACAATGCGGTTGCCGTTACTCCCGTTGGATTGAATATCAATCTATTAGGGGACAGTAATATTACCACCGTGGGTAACAATGGTACCACAACGGTACAAGTTACGCTAAATCCAAACATCAACGTAACTAGTGTTACCACTACCAGCTTAAACGTAACAGGCAACGCTACGTTTGGGGGAAATATACTTACTAATTTAACGCGTGGTGTGGTGCAAAGCCCTGGTGGGGGTGGTGCGCTATTTGCGTCAGAGGGCACTAATGGGCAGGTATTAATATCTTCCAGTTCAGGTGCTCCTGCATGGCGTACCTTAACCGCAGGTGCCAACGTAACAATTACCAACGGGCCTAATAGCATCACCATAGCCTCAACAGGCGGTGGTGGTACAGGCCTCCAACAAATTACGGGTAATACGGGCGTAGCAACACCCGTTGGTGGCAACGTCAATATTGTTACGACCAATACCACTGCTGCGTTTACCAACGCAGGAGATACGTCAACCCTCAATCCGCTGGCCAATGCAAATAACAACGTATTATGGGGTGATGCAGGTCTTAATCTTACGTCAGGTACTTCCAATACAGGTTTTGGTCGGCTCGTATTGACCAGTGTTAATAGCGGTACCAACAACGTGGGTATGGGTGAAGGAGCGTTAAGCGATTTACAATCAGGATCAGGAAATACCGCAATAGGTGTTGCAACACTTACAAGCCAAGTATCAGGTAACGCAAATACAGCAATTGGTCTTTCAGCAGGATTAAATTTAACTACAGGCCAACAAAATACGTTTGTGGGCTTTAACTCAGGTGCCAACGTTACGTCCACTAATGATAATATTATGATTGGAAATGCGGGGGTAGTTGGTGACACGTCAACCTTAAAAATAGGAACAGAAGGCGTACAAACCCAGACTTATATTGCTGGAGTCAACGGCGTAACGGTCTCTAACCAAGCCATGGTTGTGCTTGATACCGTATCAGGCAGATGGGGTACCACGGGAATTCCTGGTGGCTCAGGATCAAGCCGTACGACATTTTTAACCGTGGGGTCAGGTACTTTCAATAAATCTCTGGCACCCGTTGCTGCAACCATTGAAGTTTATGGATGGCAAGGAGGCGGTGGGGGCGGTTCAGGAAGACGTGGTGCATCAGGTGCCGCAGGTGGCGGTGGCGGTGGTGCGGCTGGATCGGCTTTTTATGCTAATGTTCCTGGTCAATTTTTTGGTAATACTATCAATTATACCGTTGGTGCGGGTGGTGCGGGTGGTGCGGCACAAACGGTCAATAACAGTGATGGAATCATGGGCGCAACAGGCGGAGTTACTTCTTTTGGTGATCTTATACAAGCAGTTCCTGCGTCTACGGGCGGCGGAGCAGGCACCAATGGCACCTCATCTGGCGGTTCTGCCACTGGCGTTGTTATTTCATATAATTATTCAGGCAACGCAATCGGAGCACCAGGAGGTTCAGGAACAATAACAGTCGGCACTTCTGGTTCCAATATTGCACAAAACGGTATTTTTAATCTGCTTGCACGCCCTGGTGGTGGTGGTGGTGGCGCTGACACCGTTACAGCGCGGGCTGGTGGCGATGGTTCATCGGTCGTTACTCCTGATTTAGCTACTGTTATATTAGCAGGAGGCGCAGGAGGCATAGAAACAGGAATTATAAACGGAAGCAATGGCACTGATTACACCAATTCATTAAATGGACGCGCAGTAGGTGGTTCGGGTGGTGGTGGCGGTGGTGGTCAGTCAACAGGGTTAGTTGCAGGCAATGGTGGCAACGGTGGTTTTCCTGGTGGTGGCGGAGGCGGTGGAGGCGGCTCGCTCAATGGCACCAACTCAGGTGCTGGTGGTAATGGTGGCGATGGCCTTATTATCGTTATTGAACATTTTTAAACTTACATCTCCTTATTGCGCAATGGCTCTTGAGTAAACGTACCCAAGAGCCATTGTTCTTAAAAGAAAAAGAAGGATTTTTTCTTCTGTTCTGGTTGCACTAAAGCCAATTTTTGCCAAACAGGTGCGTGTGGATTTTCTGACGTTTGTAGAAAAAACCCATCATTAATTACATGACACAACGTATTTTGGGGATATGGTTCTTGCGGTAACTGATTTTTGTAAAGCACGAGGACAATGCTGGGTATCTCAGATGCAGAAATTGAGGCAGCAACAGGTGGAGCAACGGTTACTTGCTCAGCAGTGTTTGTGGTGCTTACTTCTCTTTTTCTACACATATTTTGAATTGGTAGTTGTATATTGTAACGTTTTGCAAATGCGTATAAATAAGGTACGTTTATGCCACATTTTTGTGCAAGATCAGCAACTTTGATGGGTGCATTCCCGTGTTCTTTTATTATTTTTATGATCTTTTCGTGATCATGTTTACGATTTCGTTGCGTGCCCGTTGGTTCTATGCCCATGTACCGTAATGTTTTGCATACGGTAGAGATGTCTGTTTTATATTTTTCACTCAGTTCTGCGAGTGACAGACTGGCTAGATAATCTTTTTTGAGATGTTCTTTTTGTACGAGGGTTAGCAATATTTTTCTTTTCATGCTTCTCTTCTTGTAACAGTGTTTTTAAAGCTTTGAACAGCGGAATGTAGGCAGGGTTTGCAGCAGTAATATATTCGTGTATCGGTTCCCATTTCAGATAAATTTCGGCCATTTGTTTGTAATACGCGTCAATAATAGATTGCGGTTGTTTATCAATAAACGCCTTTTTACTGGCAGTTACGAGTTCGACAAACCGCACATTGTCAGGATTAAATACCTGGGTAAATTCTTCTTTGAGAATAATTGTTTTGCTTTCAACATCTTTGCGTAATGCATCAAGCTCTTTAAACCGTGGCGCAAAGCCTTCATACGGATTGGGTGGTATAAAATCGTTCATAGCTCTCTTTTTTATGCTCCCCAACAAGGGTCAGGGAGCGTATCTAACATGCTTAATTAATACTCACGCTGGAATCCAGCTCCTCATTCAGTGCATCAAAAAAATCATGATATTCATCACCGTACTGGGCACGCATTTCATTTTCATGCTCAAGCCGTAGATGTTTCCAGGAATCAAGCAGTTCCTGTTTTAGTTCATGATAGGTATACTCATCAAGCACATTGTCCTGCATTTGATTTTCTACCATATCATTAAACCGTTCTAATTGGTTTTTAAATCGTTTTTTATAATCCATACAGAATCCTTAATTTTCACTAGTACTTTACCTAAAAAAACTAGCAATTGCAATCTTTTGCATTTTTTTGTAAGCTTTTTTATCATTATGAGGTTGATATGACTACACGTAGAATTAAATATAATACCCCCCAACGGGGTAAGCAGATTTCGTTCCGGCCAACCATTACGGCACAAAAGCTGCTTGAAGAGATTATACAAAAAAGAAGTGAGAACAATGGCAACACCAA
>VFQN01007157.1_pt1 | contig 12156 bp, 14 predicted proteins | sample 3512371 | NCBI WGS metagenome assembly VFQN01 (sample SAMN10412370, study PRJNA504923) | tailings metagenome | isolation source: Replicate 2 from Balatoc abandoned mine | place: Philippines: Itogon, Benguet | collected 2017-08-28
GTTGCGCGTAGTCCTGGAGCACCAAGCGGAGGAAGTCGGTGCTGAGGGCAGCTGCGATGTCGGGGTGGGGGCCCGCCGGGACGGACTCGGGCAAAGGGGCTGCGGAGCGGGCGAGGGAGAGCAAGGGGGAAAGCCGGTGTGGCGTCACAAGGAGAGTGGTGGTTGCTTGGGGCCAGTGAGGTGGAAGGGGCGTGGCGTCAGGGTCAAGCGGCACAGCTTTTCCTACCAGGAGTGCGGCATGATCATGGTGGAATGAGATGGATCGTCCTTAGACTACCATACTAGAACATTTTGCAATCTCCCATGACACACAATCTTAGAGCAACAGAGCGAACGGCCCTCGCGCAGTGCTACCCTAGCAGGGCGATGCAGCATGCGCCCAAGCAACAAGCCATCCCGCGATCCCGCACCAACCACCTACCGGTACCTACAAGCGTACCAGAAGCCCCATCGCAGGCCACACCCCGACCTGGTCAACATACATCCAAAACTCATCTATCCGGCACGCTCCTGTCCACCTCACCGCGGCAGGGGCCGCACAGGAGCCTGGAGATTCGCTGCTCGTCCTCTGCGGCAGGCCAACCAGCCGCCGCCAGGTGCGCAGCGAATGGCAGTAGCTCATCCATGCCCCGCAGCGCCGCACTCTCCAGGACCTCCACCGCCGCCCGCCACCAGCCCTCCAGCTGCCGTACAGCCGCCGGCGGCGCAGGCCGCCGCCGGCACGTGCGCTCCGGAGCCAGCGCCAGGCGCCAGCAGTGCAGCGCCTCCGTCGCCAGCACTCGTGCTTGGGCGTGGTCCGCAATGCAGTGGTGAGAGACGGCGTCCCGCATGCTCGCCAGGGCGGCGGCCGCCAGGCGGCGGCACAGCACTGCCGTCGCCTTGCGGTTCAGCGGCGGCAGCTGCTCCGCCGCCGCCTCCACCTCCAGCGCCGCCAGGGTGCGGCGGAGGTCCGCCACGTGCCCGGATGCCGCCGCTACTGCCGTTGGCGCCGCTGCCGCCGCCGCTCCCACCACTTGTGAAGAACCCGAGCACGTCACCTGCATCTCAGCCTCCGCCAGCCGTCGCCGCAGGTCTGCTGCTGCAGCCTTTGCGCTCTGCACGCCGCGCCCTTGGCGGTTGCAGCTGCTGTCACCGCTGCCGCTGCCATTGCTGCTGCCGCTTCCGCTGCCGCCGCTGCTGCTGCCGCCGCCGGTGCCGCTTGCAGCCATGGCATCAGGCACGTGCGCAGCAGCTGCCCACCACACGTCCCGCACCGCACTGCCCTCCCACAGCCCCCGCGCGCGACTCCACAGGTTCAGGGCTCTCACCGCCAGCCCAACCCCCAGCGCCTGCGGTATCTTGTCACTGGGTGCGAACTTGCCCCCTGCGTTCTCCAGGGGCACGTGCTCAAGCGCGCTGCGCCCGCCGCCGCATCCTCCGGCCCCCGCCAGCCCGTGGTCGGTGCCGCCGTCTAGCACGGCACACAGCCGAGCCACGTGCGCCGCCAGCAGGCACTGCAGCGAGGAGGGAGGCAGCGGGCTGGCGGCAGGGGAAGTGCTGGTGGCGGTGGACGTTGAGACAGCACCACCGCCGCTGTTGCCTCCGCCGCTGCTGCTGTTGCTGCTGCTGCTGCTGCCGCCACTGCTGCTGCCACTACTTGCTGCATCGCAGCTGCTCGTGACGCTGCTCTGCGCGCAACTTGCTGCCGTGTATGCTTCAGCGTCTGGCACCAGCGGCAGCTCTCCCGACGGAGGCGGGGCTGGTCCCCGTGGCCCCGCCACCATACCAAGCCACATGCAGGGTAGCGTCGCGGCAGACGTGGCCACGCTGTTGATGCCTTTGTTGATATTGTGGAAGAGGGGTGTTACGGCGTCCCACCACGTGTCACGCACGGGGCTGTGCCGCGCCGCCAGCGGCAGCAGCTCCAGCGCCACACGGCAGCAGCGGTCCAGCACACCCAGCTGCTGCTGCTGCAGAGCAAGCAGCTCGCCCGGCCGGTGTGCGGCGCTGAGGCTAGCTCTGGCGGGCGCGTGTACGAGGAGATCCGAGCCTATGAGGACGGCGGTGGTGTCCACAGCGACCAGCGCGTCCTGCACCAACATCATGACTGTGAAGTGTAGTCTGTCCAGCACTGAGAGCTTGGTTTGTGCTGCGGGTGCTGGCTGCGGCCGTGGCTGTGGGCTGGTCGTGGGTGTGCGTGTGCTGATCGATGCGGGGGAGGGGGAGGAGGAGGAGGAGCCGCAGGGTTGCTGCTGTGATTGGTCCCTCAGCTGGGACGCGGTCTCGGCCAGGAGAGCGTTATACACCGCGAGGACGTCGCCGCGCACGCAGGCCAGCGCGATAGCCAGTCCGTTGCGCTCAGTTTGTACGAAGGCGCGCAGACCAAGGTGCCGCAGAGTAGCGTAGTAGCAGGTTTCGGGGTTGTTGGGTGAGGCCGAGAAGAAGCTCCTCCTGAGGAGCACGGCGAAGAGAGCCAGCAGCTTATCCGCGCCGGACTCTGTTGCCCTCCAGATCGTTATCGGCTGGTGGCCCTTTGCAGCGTCCTTTTCCGCTAGGGTGGAGCACAAGGTGACCAAGGAAGCGACATCGCGCCTGTTTGCCAGCGGCTCCTTGCCGGCCTCGAGGTCTTGGCAGAGCTGCATGAGGGAGCTCTCAAACCATAATTTGCCATCTAACCGCTGCCCGGAATGGCGGCCTCGCTGCAGGCTTCCCCCTTCCCCAGCAGGGCCCGAGTCACGGCTGGACCGCGGCGGCATAGTTCTGTAGTTGTTTTCAGCGATTTGCCGGTTGAAGAGTTATATTTATCGCACTACTTGTGTGCACTGGCGGCGAAACCTGAGGAACCATCAGCAGCATGCGGAGCGCGCGCAAAATATCGACACCTTGCATGCGGCTGCAATGTTTTACAAAATGCCTCTTAGGCCTTCCCGTTGCAAAAGGCTTTGTAAAAGCAACCACTGGAGTTCCGTATTTGAGGGCTTGCTGCACTTAATGGTCGACTCTCCCATGACTCGATACCGTACCTTGTGCCGGCCTGACCCTCGCAAACTCTCCTTGCCTTCTCCTGTACACAGTCGGGGATGCATAACGTTGTGCAGGGGTCGCTGAACTCTGACATGGGGCTGATGATTGTGAGGGTAAGCCGCAAGCGGCGCTCAGAAGCCCTTGGCGGCTTGTCTCGGCCACGGCGGACCGTTGACCCGTGGGTCACCAGTCGTCACCAACGGGAGCCTGCTGGTCTCCCCTGGTGCCATGTGTTGCCTAGACACCCGTGCCAGACACCAGAGCGCCCACGAGGCCACGCCGGACCGTTGACCGTTGACCCATGGGCCATCGCGCGGTCGTCACTAAGCCACGGGCTCCCTCAAGCTCCCTAGGGCGCCCACTAGACCTGGGGGCAGGACTGCATACTACTTGCCGGCACAGCTGTACATAGGTTCTTACGCTAGCCGGTACGCTGCTGTGTCTGTTGGGACATAGGTCACAAGGGGCTGCCGAGCAGCGGATAGGCAAGCAAGCTCCTTCCCAGGGCAGCTCCCCTGCTTTTTGTTGCCTATGTAATCAGGTCGCAGGCCGGGCCGCTGGTTGGATGTCGATTGGCTCAGGAGCAGCAATGCAGCATGGTAAGGAAGGGCTGGCAAGAGTTGCTAACCGCAGCTGCCATCTAGTACGCCACTGATGCTCTGGCAAGGCAAACTTAAACTGTTGCTGGTTACTGGTCAGGGCAGGTGAGGGGCCCAGCATCCCGTTACACATCATGAAGCACGAGGGGAGGCCTACCTGCGTGCAGGTGCCCCTAGGACCCAGCCCGGCGGACCTCAAAGGCTGCCGGCATGTCGCAATGGCCCTTCCACAAAAAGTAGTGTGACCAGTATTGCACTTCAACGGCACGCCACGCTACCGGTTATGCTTTGCGTATGCGCTGTGCACAAGGATGCGGGGCAGGCGGTGCACGAAGTCGCACGTTACCGTATGAGCTGCATGACCTGGATATGCATGCCACGCCCACATGCATGCGCCTCCTGGCCACCCGCAACAAAGCACCGGCACACACGCGGCTCCACAGTCAACTAACGCTTCTGGTACGGCTGGCAATGCCTCCAATGGCACACCGCACGTTCGCGTACCATGCCCACCACCGGCCGCTGGCAGTCGCAAACAGGGCGACGCAGGCCCCTTCCCGCCCCCTTTCCCAGCCAGCAGATGCAGCAAACCGCCCATCCCCCATGCCGCCAGCACATCTTCCTATTGCAAACCGTAATTCCGTACTCTCTGCCCCCTCACATGCCACCCCTTGCCTCTGAGCCACTCTGCAGGATGCTGGTAGACCTGGACCGACCCACAGCCGTGCCACCTCGCCTTCGCCCCTCGGCACCAGCCCACGCCCCTCCACAGCAACCAGCCCACCTCCACAACCCACAGTATAGGTATAATTGTAGGTATACTTTTCAACCGTCCATGCACCAAGCAACTCTTCTTCAGCTATCAGTTCCCGCACCTTTCGCAGCGCAACCAGTCAATGCCGTAGCTATCTCCCTCGCCTCCTCCCCAGGCACCAGCAGCCCCACCAGGTGCCCCGCCCGTTCCGCCGCCTCCCTCACCACCGCCTCCCTCGCCTCCCCCGCCCCCTCCAGCCCTCCTGTCAACACACGCCAGAAGCAGCTGCCCTCACTGCCCACCCATGCCCCGCCGTCCAGCTCCAGCGGGCCTCCCTTGCCCAGCAGCAACCGCACACAGCGCCTTGCTGCCAACGCCCGGTCGTTGCCGCCGCCACCCCCTTGGCCGCCCTGGCCCTGGCCGTGCCCTGCTGCTGGCGCCGTACCGCGAAATGCCGCGTGCACCTTCTGCCGCCGCCGTGATGGGACGGCCGCCAGCACCCCAGGGGGCAGCAGGGCACGCAGCAGCGGCTGCTCCCCTCCAGGCCCCGTCCCAAGGCGCACCCGAGGGCAGGCAGCCAGCAGCCGCACCACACCGCACAGGGTGCCGACCATATACAGAGTGTCCAGCAGCTGCTGCCGCCACGCCGCCGCTACCCCAGGACCAGCCTCCCCAGGCGCCCCCTGACTACGTCCCGCCGCTGCTTTCCTGGCGGCCCCTGCTGCCCCCTGCTGCTCCTCCCCCTGCTCCCGCCCCCGTGCATCCACCAGCACCATCACATCGGGCCGGCCCTGCACAGGGGAAGAGCCACAGGCATTCACACACCCTCGGCAGCAGCACGCATGCAGTCAGGGACACCACCAGCCCCAGCTGCCGCACAGGGTCATGATAGAAGGCCAGAGCGACCATCATGCCGGCAGTGGCTGTGCGTGGTGACAACAGCGGATGAAGGGAGAAGCGGGAGAGGGCAGGGGAAGGCGGCTTGCTTGCGCTGGTGCCGCCTGAGGTGCACCTATCCCCGACCTGTGTGCTGCTGGCCCTGACCTGTGCACCGCTGCGCAGAGTGGCAAGGCGCCCGAAGCAGCTTCGGGTGCCTTGCCCCTCAACTAGTATCACCACCGTTGCACGCCGTTGTATGACTAAGCACGTGGGGCCATCTCCCTAATGCATCCACCCACTGTACAGCAGAACGGAAACAGAGTCTTACGACTCGCTGACTCGATGTGACTCAGTACCAAAGTCTCACCTCACTTCGCCTCCTTGGCCTTCTTCGCCCTGGCTGCCTTGGCTGCCTTGTCTCCCGCGATGACGAGGTCCCGAAAGCCGGACTTGCTGTCCAGGTAGGCGCGAACGATTGCGCTTGCCAGCTTGCGCTTCTCCTCCAGCGCTGGGTAGAGCGCAAGGTGGCCGGCCAACTTGCGGGCGAGCTTATCCATGTCCGCCAGGCTGGGCGGGTGTATGTCCGTGTTGCGGCCGCCGACCAGCAGGTTGGCGTCTCCGGCAAACAGCTGTAGGTCGTGCTGCCCGCCCACCGCCTTCGCCACCCTCGCCAGCACGTTGATTCCGCCCCCAGTGTACATGTCAGTGAAGAGCGTGCACGTTGACGGCCGCAAGTCCTGTATCCCGCAGCTTGTGAGCAGCATCTGCCCAGCACCGTTGCTCAGTTCTAGCTCCGCACTGTCCTGCCCGCGCGCACGCGCCACGGTAAGGGCGCGAGAGAGCTCCGCCAGCTCCTGTGCGGACTCCTGCTCCAGGTCCGCCTTGTCCGTCTCCAGCTTTGCATTGTCCCGCTCCAAAGTCCTTATCCGCTGCTGCTGCATTGCCACTTGTTGACGCAACTCCAACTCCCGCTGGGCGAAAGCCTGCATCTGCCGCAAGAGCTCAGCGCGCTCTTGAAGCAACGCCTCCACCGACTGCTCCTTCGGCTCCGCCACGGACGCCACCTCTTGCTGCTGCCCGCGTTGCGGCTCCTCTTGGTTGCTGGCCCTGGCAGGCGCAGCCTTGCGGCGGCCAGGGCATTGGCGGCTGAAATGCTGCCCACATGGCGCTCGGCAGGCTACCGGACAACAGGGAGCGGCGGTAATGGCCCGCCGACACCCAATCGCCAACGCGGCCATGCCTTTGGCCTGCTACATTAAAGCGCTGCTGCACGTCATGCGCTTGGCTAATAAAGCAGCTAAAAATAGTCTTGAAAGAAACGGGCGCTTCGCTGTTTGCTTTGCCGTTTTAGCGAGGAGGGTGTTCATAGCTTACGACACATCGCGTAGTTGGCAGTTGGCAGGGGCTTACACCACGAGTGGATGGGTGCCGAGATAAGAGTTGTTTGAGAGCGGTGGCTGGATGAAGTTCGGCATTTCAATCGGTGTGTCGTTCATACACGCATGGGGGCTAACTTACTGCACTTTCCACTACGTTTGACGTACGTGGACGCTTCCATTAAAGCGGACTCTTCACTTGTTGATTCCTGCGGTCCATCTACAAGCCCGGTGCAGGTCAGGTGCATACATCAACTCCACTCCACTCAACTCACTCAACAAGTCACACGTAGAACGGGATTTATGCAAAGCCCATTATGTGCTAGTGTAGGCCTAAGCATTGAGAAAGAACAGGACAAAGGCGGGTAGGAGCAAAAGAGGAGGTAGCAAGTCTCCGTTGTACGACACTTGTTTGTTTGTGGCAGCAGACAATTTGTGATGACAGACATTATCGGGCGTTTGCGTCCGCGAGCGACACGTCGGTTGCCTCTCGCTGTCGCTCTCGCTCTCGCTCTCGCTCGCGAGATGCCCGTCAATGCCTGACACTGCGAGGAGCATATACACAATTTGTTGTCAGGAGAGCCGCAATCGAATGGGGCTGGGTCAAGCTCTGCAGTCCTGCAACGGCGCGGCATGGAGCGGCATGACGGCGCGCAGCGCTGCAGCAACGGAGTGGCAGGCGGCAGCAGGAGCCGCAGCAGCAAGGAGCCAGAGAGCTCCTCCCTAACTTCAATAGCGGGCCCTCGCCGGCAAGTGCGCCAGGTTAAGAGTTGCGGCAGTGCGGAACGCTCAACACTCGTTGTATGCACCCCTGGTGAGGGCAGGATGAGTTCGTCGCGTCCCCGGATGGCACGCAGGGCGGCAACATGGGCGGCAGCAGGGGCGGCAGCAGCGGCGGCAGCAGCGGCGGCAGAAGGTACGGGAGGATTGCGTGGGGTTTTGGTGGTAGGCAACGAAGCAGCCGGTGGCACTGGGTTAGGCGAAGGCGCTTGTGTTGAAAGTAAACAAATGACAGGGGGGCCAGGGGGACAGCTGTAAGGCAAGTGCGGCAGTAGGGCAAGGGGCAGGCAGGGGTTGGTGCGGCCGCGCTGTGCATGTGGATGGGGTCGTTGCCTTTTGCCCCTGGCTTGTAGGATCTGTGGAATCCTGGTGCTGGTTGGCCAGCAGTGGGCAGACTGCACTCCCGAGAGTGCTAACATCGTGCTGGTGTGGACGTACGGTAAGTGCTGTCACCTCAAGCACCGCCTGGCTGGGGTGGCCAACCGCGTGGGCAACGACATGGCGGTCACGTACACGGAGCGCAATCTTGGGAAGGGTAAGCCTGCTTCATTGCTCGGGTGCTGTCGTGCTCAGGCGCTTTGCCGCGCCCTGCTCCCGCTGCTGGCAGTTTGCCTCCATGCACCTGCCCCATCCACGACTGCATGTTTCTGAACCACGCCTGCGTGCCCCTTGTGTCTATGCAGGATGGCTCAACCCAGGGATCACGTACGCCTTCGTCAAGGAGCCGTGTAGGGAGCCCGGCAGCGCTGTCCTACCTCAGCATCAACATCCCGTCGGGTGAAGCGGTCCAGAAGGTCAGCGTTGCTCGCCGCATCCAGCCACAGGCCAATGCACGCAAGCTGTACCGCTGGATGGCTTCCGTTTCTACTTTGTCCAACGCCGCCTTTCCATAGCACCGCAGGCGATGCACCGCCGCCGCAAGAAGGCGCAGGAGATCGTGGCCCCTGAAAAGGGCAATTTCGGCGCCGACCTGCTGGCCCTTCGGGCGGGCTTTGAGCAGGAGCATCGCAACTTGGTCAAACCGGAGCTGCAGAAACACCTCCCCCACGTGGGCTACATCACGCGCCTTGCGTTTCCCCGGACGCTGTTCTGCACCACCAACAAGCAGCTGCTGGCGTACGCCATGGGCCTCAGACCTTGCCGGCTGTACTTTCAAAGCCCTGTACGGTTGGCGTTACGCCCTAACCGCATGTGCACGCAACACTCTTGGCCCCCCTACCAGGCCCTGATCACCGGTGGATGCGGATCCTCAAGGTGCTGCAGGGTCCGCCAGCCCTTCCCGGGGGCCCTGGGGGCGGCGGTGGGGCGGCGGCGGGTCGGCAGGTGAGGCACAGGTGGGCGGGGCTGTGGAGGGGACGCGTGGGGCACGATAACACGTGGCACGTGGCACGCTGGCGGTGGGGCGGCACGCAGGCGGGTGGGCGCAGGCGGAGGCACGTCGGCGGCTGTGATGCAGGGACTCTTGCACATGAGGCATGGTGGGGTTGGGTACGCAATTCCACGTCAACCAACACACACCCCTGCTCACCCCACCCCACCCCACCCACTCCAGCTTCATCCCCTCACACCGGCAAAGCATGCATGCTGTGTATTAGCGGCGCACTTTGCGCGTCAAATGGCACCTCGGCTCACTTCCAGCGGCGCCCCAAAGCCCACACCGGCCCCTGACCCCTCACCCAACACTCCCCTCACCGCTCCCCCTGCTGGACTCCCCTCCTCCTTGAATCCCATTGCTGCCTTCTAGCAAAGCGATAATGCTGCTATTTGCGGGTACTATGTGTGCAGCACGTGATGTGCAACCCCATGGCACCCGCCGCTGCTTACAGCGGTTGCCGCTCGCTAACCCACACAGGCCGTTCCAGAACGTGGCAGTGGCTGCACCGTGTGCCTGTACTGTACAGTATGGTACGATTGTACAGCGCCATTGCTACTAACGTGTAGCTGAATTCACACTGCTGACCGCCCCTTGTGCACATGCTGTTCATGCTGGTGTTCATACACTACTCGCCCTCCAGGCATCCTTCCTGCCTGCTGCGACCTCTGAGGTTGGCGTTACAGCCTGTTCCCATGTGCATGCAACCCACCGCCCCCTACCAGGTCCGGACCGTGCATGAACACCGCTCCTGAGTTCCCTCCCAGGTCCGCCATGGGACACCGGGGACCCTGGGGCCAGCTGGGACGCGGCGAGGGGGCGGCAGGCGAGGCACAGGCGAATGGGGCTGAGGAGGGGCTTCGCACGGCCCCTCCCCACACACCAGTCGCTTGGCTGCGACAGTATCGCCGCCGTCATCCAGGCCACCCCCGAGCCCTCCATCTTCGAGCGCGCGCTGTACGACCGCCTCCCGCTGTCCCGCTGGTCCAGCCCCGGGGGCCGGCTGTTGCTGCTGACCGTATGTCACATCCAGCACTCTTCCATCCCGGCCACACACGCGCCCACCTTCACGACCAACAGCCTACCATGTGCAATTCGTACGAGGACAACCACATTGTCAACGGCAGTCATTAACAAGTTAGCGCTGCACCGTCCCGCCTCCCCCCCCTCCCCCAGGACGGCTCCACCCTGCTGCACCTGGCGGCGGAGAGGGGCCACGCGGCGGTGGCGCAGCTGCTGGTCGCGGCGGGGACTCCCCTGGATGCACCCAACAAGGTAACGCCAGCACCACCTCCTGGTCACAACAAGTCCCTACCGAACAGCACCTCGGCCCGGGAACAAGCGCACACATATTAAGCACATGAATCAGGTCCTGAAGCAAGCACAGCCCTCCTCCACCTGGGTTTTCCTCCTGCACTCGTCCACCCCCGTTACCCCACGACTGCGGGGGCCCCACCGCCCTGCCACCCACCCACCCACACAGATTCGTGCCGCCCTGCAGTCCCCGCGTCAAGCGTACCAGCTCTCACACGCCATGCACACCTGCTGCCCCCGCACCTTCTCATACCTTCACCAACCCACTCACCCACCCGATGCCTTGTCTACACTCGGCCCGCATCGGCGCACTCCGCCAGTGCCCTCTCACCCAAGTAATAGCCACTTTACGCGCTCGTGACTTCATCTCCTCTCCCTCCCCAAATACCCCAGGACGGCCGCACCGCCCTGCACCTGGCTGCCTTCTGGGGCTTCTGTCAGGCACCTGGCTGCCTTCTGGGGCTTCCGTCAGGCACCTGGCTGCCTTCTGGGGCTTCTGTCAGGCGCTGGAGGCACTGCTGGGGGCGGAGGCTCTGGTCAATGCAACAGACAAGGTGGGATAAGGGGTAGGGGGTAACCGCAGAGCGGCAAAGTGGCAACCGGAAAGGGTCGGAGGGGGGTGGGGCAGCAGGTGGGCGCATGGTGCATGTGTGTTTGCTTACCGTGCTGCAGTAGGAGGTGCTGGTCAGTGCAAGTACAAGGTGGGGACGGGGGAGGGCGCCAGGCCGACATGAGTAGTGTTTGAATGTAGTAGCACCCACCTCCACGCAGCCGTACGGTCCGCTACACAGCCGCTACACAGCCGTATGGTCAACTGGTTAGCGTTCAACGCAGCGGGCAAGGTAACGTCAGAGAGGGGGGTCAGCTGAAGAGCAACGGTCGCGTACGGGTGTGGTGCATGTGGGGTCTGCAAGTTGTACGTGGCAGCGGCAGCTCGTCGAGCCGAGCCGGTGGTCGGTGTCACACAGACAAAGTCAGGTGCGCAGGGGCCATCGTGATGATGACAAATCGTAGATCGTAAAGTAGTAGAAATCGTAAAAATCGTAAATCGTAGATTGTAAAAGCAAAGTAGCAAACGTAGTCTGTGGCTCACGCGTGCAACGTTTCTCCCACCCTTGTCCGCCCACCCAGAACGGCTGCACTGCGCTGCACCTGGCCGCCACTGAGGGCCACTCGCGGCTGGTGACCAGACTGCTGGCGGAGGGGGCGGCGGTGGACGCCAAGGACAGGGTGAGGGGGGCAGGAGTACTACGGTAGTCACACGTGTTTTAGGTGTGTATTAGGTCGTTGGATGGGTATCACAGCACGGTAAGGTGGGCGACAGGACAGTTGACCCCAAGGACAGGGGCCACACCAAGGTGGTGGAGAGGATGGTGGCGGCGCGGGCGCACCTGGACGCAACCAGCACGGTGCGTGGGTTAACATGTATGTGTACTAAGAGCCGCCCCCGCCGCTGCCCCGCGCACCCAGCCCCTACATTCGTCGAGCTCATGCACTCCCTTTGCCCCGACTCTCCTTCTGATGCTTACGATGTCGGTGTGAGCCTGTATACCGGTATATGTGCACGGCATACCGACGCTGGAGGCTGGACACGTGCCTGTTTTGCCAGGGGCCACACCCGCTGCAGCCCCACGCGCCCGGCGCCGGCTTCACGCCGCGACACCCCACTGCAGAACCTCCTAAGCCCATGCTTTCCTGCTCTGTGTCCCGGCTTTCGTTTGGGATACACGCGTTTGTCATGTTTGGTCTGTATTCTCTTCGTTGCGTCCACGCTGGTAAGTACATCAAACACACGGAAGACGAACACGTGCTGAATCACACGCATGCCCACGCATGACTTGACTGCTGCCACTGCAGATCGGCTGGACCGCGCTGCACCTGGCCAGCTCCCACGGCCACCATCAGGCGGTGGAGCGGCTGCTCAAGGCGGGCGCGCACGTGGACGCGGCGGACGAGGTGGGGACAAGGGCGGGGGGGCTGGAGGGTGGAAAAGGGGGGGGGGGGGGGGGGGGGGGGGGGGGCGCGGGGGGGGGGGGGGGGGGGGGGGGGGGGGGGGGGGGGGGGGGGGGGGGGGGGGGG
>VFQN01007158.1_pt1 | contig 12156 bp, 9 predicted proteins | sample 3512371 | NCBI WGS metagenome assembly VFQN01 (sample SAMN10412370, study PRJNA504923) | tailings metagenome | isolation source: Replicate 2 from Balatoc abandoned mine | place: Philippines: Itogon, Benguet | collected 2017-08-28
TCAGAAATCTAATTCACCATTTCAGAACATTGGCACCGACATTCTCTTTTAATGTTGGAGCAACGGTATTTTTGTCAAGATAGGTTCCAAATAATGCTTTGATTAATGGTTTCGAATTGATTGATCCCTTTGTCGCACCATTGATCAGGACATTCAAAGCACCGTTTGCAGAGGAATCGAATCTAATAGAACCAGGCAAAAAATGAGCAAAAGTGTAATATATTATAGTAATACTATACCTACCTAAAGGTCATATCATTCTTCACCTTCCCACCAGCCAAACTTTCTGACAAAATAGCTTCAAACTTCTTTAAAGCATCCAAATCAGCACCTAAGAAGCAGTCATCATCAACAACATGAGATTATTTATAGAAATGATTTAACCTATTCTGGGCTTTATACTATCACTTAAAGCAGAAATCATCGTGTCGGCGCCTAATTATCGGGGCAACAAAACACAAATTCCAACAAGAATGCGAAGGAAAGTATAACTCACCAACTTCACGAGCCATTCGAAGTAAGATAGATTTTGTCAAATCTTCCTCCACGAACTCAGGGTGGGATTAGCTAGATACTTGAAATGGAAAGCTTAACTTACAATCTGTTGAAATTCGTTCGTTTCATCAAATTTTCCTCCATCCTTGGGCTTAAGTCCTTGCTTTTTCAAAATCGTAGCTGATTTATCAACGTAAATTCCAGCAGAGTAAACTTTTGCTCGAATTGGTCCAAACTTCTTCCACCTGACGCCGACGCCTGCAAGACTTACCCTTCTGAATGATCCGAGCATCAGGCAATTAAGAAAACTATCAATTGTGCAAATAATTACCTAAAGTCATCTAGTTCCGGTTTATAAGAATGCTTTGTATAAGGTTCCTACAAAATCGTCGGAAAAGTTGAAGTCCCGAATCCTCACAAAGCAAACGTGGAATTTTGTTTACCTGGATATTTGCCGAAGAAATAATCACGCACAGCAATAAGATAAAGCAGAAAAGAGGTCTTTTCATTGTGACTTTGATGTGACTTTTATCAGAGAAATAAGAAATTTGTATTTATACTTCAAAACTTGCAACAACATAAAGATCCAAATCTGACGATCGTAATTTCCCCGAAATTTAATAAATCAACTTTTGCAAAAATCGACTCTTTTACCCCTTCATATCTTCTCCAAAAACAACACAGTTTCGGTCGCCATCATCAGACACATCAAACAAAATGGCGGAGGTAAGAATGCAATGATTCTTTGCAAACTTTGAATTATGGTATTTTTGTAGGTTCCTCCCACTCGTATGAACTTAGGTGTTTTCAAAACCAAGCAAGTCGCTGCAAAGAAAGGTTATGACTTACTTAAGAGCAAAGCTGATGCTTTAAAGGTTTGTTTTAGTCCCGCACATATTTTGATATTTAAGTATTAATTATCTTTTGGTACATTAGGTGCGCTTCAGAGATATTTGCAAGTCCATCTATGACACGAAAGTTGGCATGGCTGATCAGTCGAGTGCCGCCTTCTTCAGCTTAACGCAAGCGGAATATGCTGCAGGTAAAGTTTCACCGCCTTTACGATGCACGACGTTAATTTATGAACCTTCTCAGGCAATTTTAGAAGTAAGGTATTGGAGGCTAACATGGTCGCCTCTGTCAGAGTTAACACGAGAACCGATAACGTTGCAGGAGTCAAATTACCTGTCTTCGGTCAATATGAAACTGGTGTTGAAACACAAGAAAATTATGGTTTAGTTGGTGGTGGACGTAAAATAACTCAGTGCAAGGAAAAATTTGGAGATTATTTAAAAGCTCTAATAAAGATTGCTTCTTTGCAAACCTCCTTCTTAGCAATGGATGAAGCTTTAAAAATTACCAACCGTCGTGTAAATGCTTTGGAGAATGTAACAATCCCAAAGATTGTGAAGACGATTGATTATATTAATAGAGAACTTGATGAATTAGAGAGAGAGGATTTTACTCGTTTAAAGATGGTCAAGAAGAAGAAGGAAGAGGCGAAGAAGTTAGAAGAGAAAGAATTAGCATTAGAGAAACTGAGATTGGAAGAGGAGTTTGGTCACCATCATGCACCAACACAAAAGCCACCTGCCGCTGTGCCTCCTCCAGTTCCTGTTAAGGCTCCTGTGGTTCAAGATCCTCCTCCTGTTCCACCTGTTCCAGCAGCAGCAGCTGTTAACCCTGTTGCTGATACATCTTTCGAGTCAAAGCCAAAGAAAAATAAAAAGAATAAAAATAAAAATAAAGGAGAGACAAGTACGGGTTCTGATAGTGCAAATGTAATTGATACTGGTATTGTGCAGAATGTTGACGAGGGCGATGATGATGTAGCTTTCAAAGATCTATAAAGGAGAACCTTAAAATCGAAGATAATTGCTTTTCTTGAAACCCGACCTCAATCCGACGGCGTTATCTTTCTTGTAAAATAAAGTGAGGAGAGAGAAAATTCTTCATCATTTCAGAATAAAGATAAAAGGATTTGCTTGAAATGGAAAACAATGCAAAACCGGTAGAAAGTAAAAGTAAAAGAAGAAGGAATCAAGCCAAACAAAAGTCAGTTCTTCTAGCTTCTTCAACCGAAGGAAGAGGAAGACTTCGCATTTCAAACTTACCAACTTCTTGTACCAAAGCTCAACTCAAGTCCCTTATTAAGCAATACGGTCCAGTGCTATCTATAGTCTTGCCGAGAAAAGAAGTCAATGGAATAAAAATTCTCAAAGGCTTTGCGAAGATTATTTTCACGCAGCGAGCTGATGCTGAAAGAGCGGTGAAGGAGCTACAAAATCAGGTTTTCGAGGGCAATAAACTAAAAATAGAGATTGTTCAGTCAATTCAAGGAGAAAACTCAAAGGCTGAACCCGTTAAGTCTGAAATCCCTTCTTCAACGCGACATCGCAAGAACACAGAAGCAACTGCTGGGATACCTCTTGCAGGCAGAGAGGCGACAGATCGCGGTATCGGGTCAAAAGTTGGTGAAGAGAACACAACTTCAAAGCGATCTGGCGAGAGGAGAAAGGACGAAATTCTTTCTCCTAAACCCCAATCGCGCTCCTATTCTAACGTTGCCGCTCAAACTAGAATGCCTAATGAGTCCAAATCGCATCAACTTGATGTATCTTCATCGAAGCCTGGTCACCAAAAGGCAAAAAGTAATGAAAAGAAACCTGGATTTTGGAAACAAAAGAAAGAAAAAGAGAAGGCAGAAGTTGAAGAATACTTTGGAGAGAAATCTCATTTAGAAATTCTCCAAGAATTTATTCGCAATTTGCTGCCAAAGGAAGACGTTCCAGACACAGTGGGAAAGTGTTTACGACTTCTAAATCCTATCCACATCAACATTTTCGATTATGTTGTTAAAAAGTTTCATTTAATCTTTGACAATATTGACGATTTAATATCAAGATGCGAAGCGTTAAAAGCAAGTGCTGATGGTAGAGAATTTGGAGCAGGCGTCGGTTACTATCCTCTAAATCGGGCGAAGCAAGAAGGGTTTAAAAATTTACTACGTTCCCTCTTTTACGGTCGCAGAAGAAGAAATTGAGACAAATTGCTAGGTGAGCAGAAGGAGAAGTATGTAACACCCATTAAATCGTACTAACTAAATTGAAATCGATTAGCTTCTTTTTATTTTACGCTCTTCTCGCACAAAGAAAAGACAAAGAAAAGGAGATATGTTGACCTTGTGTTCAATCTTGCTTCTCCTCTTTTGCACGAGGGTTGCAAGCTTCAATTCTCAGCTACTTTCGTTGTTTTCATCATCAATCCTTAAAGAGGCAAGTTTTCGGAATAAAACAAGTCTATCAGCGGAATTTCGACTTCTTATTCAAGGAACTAAAAATGCTTACACCACTGTTCGATCAGGAGATATTCTTAGTTATAGATTAGATCAGGCAGAAAGTGAAAGATCTATTAGATTGGGAGTCTTTGGTAGTGATGGAAATCTCTACCCTCTTTGTAACCAAGTCAAATTAGGCAGTGAGTTCTTCATTGACTATACGGTTGAACCACTGTCAATTGAGAAATTAAAGAATGATGGCAAATTACTTCGTGTTATTAGCTCTGAAAAGCGTTCTGATAGTTATGTCATTGAGGAGTATCTGGACGATTCCATTCTAATCCCTGTCATTCCCGCGGAGCAAAATGTTGTTCCATCACATTCTGCCAGCGAGTTAAATAAGCGAGATGACCATGAGCATCAAATCGAAGTTACCCTTCGTGAGATATCAGGGTTAAATAAAAAGTTGACCAGTCTACTTCTTCATAAGCGAGGTGGAAGTAATAAAGCCCCAACGAAGACGATAGTGCAATCTCCTCATGCTCCTAAGCCAGTAGGACCTTATTCGCAGGCTGTCAAGAGCAATGGTGTTCTTTATGTTTCAGGATGTATTGGCCTTAGCCCAGTAACAGGAAAGTTAGTTTCTGATGATATTACCGAACAGACGAAACAAGCATTACAGAACTTGGATGCAGTGTTGAAAGCGGGGAAAAGTGATTGGAAACTCATTAATAAAGTCACTATATTTACCACAAATATCACACAATTTTCATTGATCAACTCTATCTATTCTGACTTCTTAAAAGAGAATGAGGTAGAAGAATTCCCTGCTAGAAGTACAGTAGAAGTATCAGCACTTCCATTAGGTGCCAAATTTGAGATTGAAGTGATTGCAAATTATCTGGAATAAATTAAGAATAAGACTTCTCTTCACCTTCCTTCTACCCGGTCTTGTGAAATCAACCGAGTCATGCTTTACTCTCTTCCTTTCCTTCTCCACTATTTGTCGAGGTAGATGGTTCTTTTTCGCCATCACTCTCTTCATCAGATGATTTACATTCAACTTCTTTACCATTTTCTAACTTCCTTCTTAACTTTCTCTTTTCTTTCTTCTTTTGTCTTTTAGCGGCGTTCTTCTTCGTCTTTTCTTCTGCTTCCTTCTTATTAGCCTCCACTTTTGCTTGGAAAGCCTTCCTCTCTTCATCATCGGCGATAGTCTTTTCCATTTCTTCAACTCTTTCTCTCTCCCTCTTTCTTGTATTCAAATAATTATGAAACTCTCCCGATCCTGCCCCAGCAACAGATCCTGCAACATTTTGAACTCTTTCAGTTTGTATCTTTCCACCAGATGATCCTCCACTTGATTCATTCCCACTTGAGGGAATAATCTTAGTATTCCTATCAGTGAAGACCTGAAAGGATGCTTTAGGCATGGTGTTTGTTTGATGTTTGCTGTTGAGTGTTGAGTGTTGCTCTTGGGACGTCTCAAAATGAGGACATGATTCGCGATTCGTATCGCTCACTCAAAAGAAAGTGAAAGCATTTTTGAATCATTGACAGACCAGACGAGGTGATTGGGAACGAAGAAACATGGATATTGATAATGAGAATGCAACATTGTTGCCGATAGAAGAGGGAAATCCTATCTCTGGAGGAAATCCTATTTCAAATCCTATTGCTCCGAGATCTGTTCGAACCAATAACAATACACCAAGGACAAATAATAACAATTCGTGTTGTTCAAATCTTTTTTGTACAAAAGATGCCTTAAATGGTTGGTTATTATTTCTATTTTGGTGTTTTTTAATTGTTGTCATCATTCTATTAAAATATGAAAGTGATCAACGTTATAACCTCCTCCTAACAAAATATGTAACATTACAAACACAGATAGATAATGTTGAAACTAATAATAATGCACGATATACAATATGGAAAAATGATTTAGAAATTTTCCAAACTAAAGAATCATTATTTGAAAGTAAAACATTAGAAATACTATTAAAACAAAATATTACAAATAATGAATTATTAAATACGATTAGTCAACATGATAAAGCATTAATCAGATTATCGAATGGAACAAGTAATGCTGATGTCTTAGATAAATTAAGTGAAACAAAACAACAGATTGATGGTTTATTAGTTGTCACACAAGATAATATTAAACATGATTTAACCAGTGCACAGCGAAATGTTACCATCCAATTAGATAAAAGTCGTACAGAATTTCAACGTACTGAACAAGCTGTGAAAGATCATTTAGATGAAACGGTGACTCGTATGAAATTAGTAGTGAATGAAGCAACCAGTAATATCTATCAAGTACAAAAGAATGTGACAAATGAAATACATTCAATGAGTGTAACATTATCTAAGACTGTTGAAGAAGTCAATAAAAATGTTGAAGATGCACAATCTATTATTAAAGAAGATGTTAAAACTGTCCGATCGAATATAGATCAATACGTTGCTGTAACGAACCAACGATTTGCTGCAGAGAATGATTTTGTGAAATATCAATTAGCTGGTTTATTTACATTATTATCATGTTTAATCTTTTTATGGCATTTAACACAACACATGAGACATTATTCGAAACCTGATATACAGAATCGTATTATGGGTATCTTATGGATGGTTCCGATCTATGGTGTGACATCGTGGTTATCAATGGTTTCTACTGCATCCGAACCATATCTTGCTGCATTTAGAGATTGTTTTGAATCTTATGTTGTTTATACTTTTGTTGGTTTTTTAATTGCTGTTTTATCTGATGGATTGTCAAGACCTCAATTAATCTTAAAGCTGGCAAAGGAAGTTGAACATGAGAGGAAAGCATTGGAAAGATTCAATAATAATCGAAATAATCCTACTGTAACAGTGGATGAGAATGCAAAGCTCGTTGCACCTAAAGAACATTTAATTCCTCCTTGTCCTTGTTGTTATCGTCGTGATCCGATCTCAACTGCTAGAAGCTGGTTGAATCAATGTCAGTTACTCGCGATGCAATTCGTCTTCGTTAAACCTTTATTAACGATCATTCCTTTAATATTAAATGTGTCACAGGTGTATAATGTTGATGAGATCCCTGCCTTTGTTGATAATAATATTAACTGGCAAGCACCTAAACTTTATGTTCTTTTATTACAGAATATATCCGTTGGTCTTGCCTTTTATGGTCTTTTAAGCTTCTATCATGGTGTTGAAAGAGATTTAGAATGGTGTGAACCATGGCCAAAGTTTTTATGTATTAAAGGTGTTGTTTTCTTAACTTTCTGGCAGAGTGTAACCATTCAAATTATGGGTAATTTTGGATTAGTTGGGGAAAAATCAGCGAGTCAAATTTCTAATTTATTAATTTGTATTGAAATGTTAATTGCTTCGATAGCACATTTTTATATTTTCCCTTATCAAGAATGGGCACCAGGATATCAACGAGCAAAGCAAAAGAGTATCTTGCTAAGAGATACTATGGCATTTGGTGATTTCTTAAAGGATATGAGAGCAATGTTTACAAAAGATTCTTTGAATCAATCAACATTAGAACCTGATAGTCCAACGAAGTCAATGCTTTTAGATGATCATGAGACGAGTATGATAGTCCAAACACCACTGCATCATCACCTCATACTTGATGAAGACGGAGGAGGAAAAGCGACTGAATTGACTGCGACTAACAAGAAAGAGAAGACAAAAATGACCGATCAAGAAGCATTGATTCGAGAAGAGTTGCAAGAAAAGCTTAGTTTATTAATGAAACTGTCTGACGAGGATACGACAAAGACAAAGATAAAGAGGGTTGCTTCAGCTGATGGAAGGAAGCTAGAAGACGATCTAAATGTAGGTGATTATTATCAATCATCCCCAAGTATCTCACCACGTAGTCAGATGACAATTAATCTCCCAAGTGTAAGTAGGTTTGAGGATTATAAGGAGGGAGATGGAGGGCCTTTCTCTCATGAGAGTAAAGTATGAGAGATTACGATGTGAAGTGCGGAAAGATAGGGAGGATGCGCTCTAGAATTATACATTATTCTTTATTTTAGTGGTCGATAAATTAGGTAGCTACTACCTCTACGAATCACTCTATGAATTCTGTTCTTCCTAACCAGGTCCCAATTTTCTACTAATGTAATCAGTCGTATATTCGCCTTTGTCCTAAGTAAATAACCAATCGTAAGGACATAGCTGCCGGTTTGTATTATTTGCCTTCCGCGCCATTCGCTCTTCTCTCTCAGCTCAAGATTTCAGCTTTGAGCTTGTCGATGTTCTCTGAAAGGACTTTCTTTGGAACAAAATTTGGATGGTTTGACTTCTTCCGAATTTCAGTGAAGGTTGGTAGATTTGGACGCTTTATTATCGCAAGGTGTTGTGTGTGTAAGGTACTCTTCTTCCTTTTAGCTGACGAAGGAACTTCTTTTCGATCAGGATCAAATGCCCAATTTTTCTCCATAGCGTCTTCTAAAATCTTCATCTTCTTTTTTGACTCGACAAGACCTTTCCAGTGATACTCAGTCCAAGATGGTAGATGCTCAGCTCTATATCTTTCCATTTCCTCGCCTTCTGAATTACTTTCTTCCCGTTTTCTCTTCTTTGAAGAGGAATGTTCATCTTCATTAGTTTCTTGATTGATTCTACCATCCTTTTCCCATACTTGTCTCTGTGTGCGATGAATCGCATTGGCTAAATAGAGCACCTTCTTCATCCAACCTTTTTGATTATCGCCAACAAAGAGCCGCTCGATACACGAGAAAGAGTCAACTCTTCCCAAGAATCCAATTTTACGTTGATGGCCAGTTTTTCAAAGTTTGAAAGATCAAACAACAAATAAACCCCATGGAGAACGTTGAAATCAAAGCAGACCCGGAAATTGGAGTAGAATCCTCAACAAGGAATAGTACTACCACAATAGCTCTCCCAAAGAAAAGTGAAGAACGATGTAATTCCATTAAATTTCGTGATTTATGTACTTTATTAGAACGAATGACCAAAGAACATGGTAGTTTAGCCAAATTAAAAATATTATTCAATCAAGATTTCAAAAAATACCTTCAAGGTGATTCCATCTTCCCATTATTACGTTTAATACTACCAGCCAATGATACCGAACGAGGTAAATATGGTTTAAAACAAGCAGCAATCGCTAAGACCTATGTCGCAGCATTACATTTAGATAAAGAATCAGAAGATGCAAAACGACTTCTAAATTGGAAAGATCCAACCAAATCCACCGGTGTCGAGCTCTCAAAGTTCGTGTCAGGTGATTTTGGTACAATATTAGAAGAAGTATTAAAACCGCGCATCACCTCAGAACCATCCAATCACACAATAGGTGATGTGAATAAAATATTAGATGATCTATCCAATGCTGTCAATGTAGAAGAAAAAGTTTCCCTGATTAAACATCGTGTATTAGATATATTTAATGCGATTGAACAAAAATGGCTCGTCAGGATTATCTTCCAAGATTTAAAAGTTGGTTTAAAACATGAAAATGTATTAGGTGCTTTTTATCCATCAGCATTAAAGCGTTATAATGAATGTACTAATTTACGTACCGTATGTGAGGAAGAAGGAACAATCATTGAATCGTCGGGAATTCAATTATTTACACACTTTTCACCAATGTTGGCAAAAGGATACCCTAATTCTAATTTGGGACAAGTAGGGGCAGTAGAAAATGCAATGAATAATCAATCCTTTGTAATGGATTTAAAATTAGATGGTGAAAGAATCTTATGTCATTTAGGTGAAGATAATTCATTTATCCTCTATACCCGACGTGGTAATGATTACACAGAAAACTATTGGCCGGTTGCACATGATATTATATCATGTTGTAGAAAACGTGGTAAATTTTCATGTATATTAGATGGTGAGATCTTAGCAATTAATGGTGAAACAAAGGCTCATTTACCCTTCGGACATAATCTAACCATTGCAAGAAATGAAAGAGAATATGGTGAAAATAAACAACATACTGTTGGTTGGCATAAAGAATTAAATGAATGGATGATGTTTTTCATGTTTGATATCATCTATATTGATGGTGAAGACAGTCAATTCCTCTTATCACAGGCATGTGAGGATTGTGGGTTAACCGGCGCTGCTGCGCAGTCAATTACTTCGATTACAGGAGAAATCTCTCATTTACCATTAATCCTACGTCGTAAATTACTACAAAGAGTATTAGAACCTGAACCCTATCGTGTAGAGTTTATACCGTGTCGTTATGTGATTTCCACTGATTTACTACAACGTAAGAAAGATTTAGAAGATTATTTTAATGAAATAACTATTGATGGTAAAGAAGGATTAGTTGTGAAAAATTTGAATTCAACTTATGAATTAGGTGAAAAATCACGTTCAACATCTTATTGGGTGAAAATGAAACCAGAATATGGTGATCATGCAGCTGATTTAGATTTATTAATATTAGGGGGTTATTATGGTGAAGGACAAAATTTACGTGGACAGGGTATCTCAACCTTCTTATGCGGTATTAAAGATGATAGTAATCCGAATCTTTATCAAACTTTATGTAAAGTTGGTACAGGGTATTCCTTTAGTCAATTAACAGAGTTAAGAGAAAAATTAAAAGAAATTGAAATTCCATGGAATCCACGTCATCCACCTGATCATCTTGCACATTGGAAGATTAGTAAACCTGATGATCGTCCAAATGTTTATTATCCACCTGATCAATCGATTGTTGTTCAATTGAAATGTGCTGAGATCGTCGAATCAATCTCTTTCTCTTGTAATCTGACGTGTCGTTTCCCACGTGTTCAGAAGATTCGTTATGATAAACTCTCTCATGAGATCTTGTCTGTGAATGATGTCATTGCTGCGAAAAATCGACCGAGAAAGACGATTGGTGCTGACGGAGAGGGAGGAGAAGGAGCTGACGGGGCAGCAGGAGGGAAGAAGAAAGGTAGAAAGACCACGACAAGTCGGAAGAAAGAGTTGGTCACTGATACACAGTTTCGATTGAATACAAATTTGAAGGAGGTTGTAATGGACGGGCAGTTGTTTCAAGGAGATATCTTCTGTGTCTTGGAGAATGAGTTTCAGGTGTTAGATTATGTCACTCGCATCGTCAGCAAACAGTTCACAAGAGATCAGGTATGATATAACGCGACAATGTTCTCTTAGTCAGAGTGCTTATGTGTTCTATTGTATTAGATCATGGAGATGATCAAGAAACAAGGAGGTCAGATTGTTGCTAATGCTGCTTTCCCTAACTGTAAAGTAGTTGCAGGAAATAAGAAGTAAGTGACGATGAGATTGTTCGTTTACTTATCCCTGTCGCGTCAAAATTTCTTCATAGAACCGTTCAGTTGAAGAATATTATTGATCAAGGAGAGAAAGATGTGATTGACTTCAGATATATTGTGGATTGTGTTGATGCAGGGAGGAAACTTCCTTATCGTCGTTATTACTTCCTCAATCTCTCTCCTGCTACTGCACAGCAACTCAAAGGAGTTGTTGATCTCTTTGGTGATAGTTTCACTGATGATATTGATGAAAAGACATTGTTAGCGATCTTTCATAATGTGGAGAATATGATCGATATGATTGAGAAGAAGAAAACTCCGAAGGTTTCTTTGCTAAAGAAGAGGAAGGCTGCCCCTGTTATTGAACCTGTAGCTCCTGAAGAAGATGAACTACTCGCTGTGGATGATTGGAAATCTATTAAAACCTCTCAGTAAGTGTTGTAATGATTCTTATCTGTTAATCTTTTTTATCGAGGACTCCTTTCTCTCTTTCAGCGGTTGGAGGCAGCTCATTGATGAGTCGTTCTCCTTTGAGGAAAGAGATCCAATCTATCATAAAGGCAACAGCCTCTACCATGAGCGTGTGGTTATTGTAAGAACTAACCTCTGTTGTGTACGTTCCAACTTAACTGAACTATCTTCCTCTTAGTACGTAGATATGTACAAAGACCTGGGAAAACCAGAGTCAACCATGAACGATCGATATGTCTCAGCTAAAGTTGATGCCGAGAGATTAGATCAATCGCTTGACTCCTTCTCTCTCGCACAACTAAGAACCTATTATGGGCAACTTCTTAGTCGAGGAGCACTGATCACTCATTCACTTCATAGTGATGTTACTCATGTGATCATGACCCCGAATGAGGAGAGATATCAGAAGATTCAAGAAAGAATCCGATCTCTTCGCTTAGGCAACCAGCACTCTTATGAGAAGAGAGTATTGAAGATAAAATGGGTTGAGGATTGTTTGAAAGCGAATGAGTTGGTAGATCCTTTACCCGAACACCTCATCTCTTATTAGATACATTGATAACTGCTCCTGTGATGTAATTAAGACCCGATTTCTCTAATTCCTACGTCTTGTGTGATGATTTGATTTTTCGA
>VFQN01007159.1_pt1 | contig 12155 bp, 20 predicted proteins | sample 3512371 | NCBI WGS metagenome assembly VFQN01 (sample SAMN10412370, study PRJNA504923) | tailings metagenome | isolation source: Replicate 2 from Balatoc abandoned mine | place: Philippines: Itogon, Benguet | collected 2017-08-28
AGTAAACTCCTGAACAGGGGAATGGGAGTCATCCACCAGCTGATGCCCGACGGTTCATCATCCACTGGCAGGCACCTACCACCGACACGCCTTCCCCATGGGTCCGGGCAGACCACACAGGCAGACGAGGACTGGAATCTCGCCTGAGGTAGGATTCGAACCCGGGTTGGAAATCCCGGGAAAGTCGGTCTAAGAACCAACTTTCGCGCCCCGATCCTTACCTTGTTGAATCCCTGGTGACCCACCTCCCTGAGGCAGCTAGCCAGGCTGCCCGCCACCCGCCGGAGGTTGTGTGTTGACTCCTGATCCACCGTCACCTCGGAGGCGCTGGGTGGTAGTGGAACGTCCTGGCCCTCCCCGCACACATACACGGTGCCGTCGGGGCGGGGGTACACCTCGGGGTCCATCTTGCGCCCTGAGGGACGGACAGGGACGGGCGTGGGTTACCATGAATAGCTAACACACAGTGCCTCCGGGTCGAAGATAAACCTCGGGGTCCACCTTGCGCCCTGAGGGACGGAGACGGATGGGTGCGGGTTCACACAAGTTGCTAATACACAGTGCCGTCGGGTCGAGGGTACATCGCAGGGCCTACCTTGCGGTCTGCAGAACATGCACCGCCTAGCCTCCTACATACTGTGCTGAGGAAGGCTGAAAGGCTGCGTCTTGAGAGGGATGCCATCCGATACGCAACCGTCGTTTAAGCCTCACCCTGGCAAGCACAGGAGGCGGGCTCTGCGTTCCATAAGGCAGAGAAAGGAGCAACCCCAGCCCCGGCAACCATCCCGTACCCCAGAACGCACCCGACGCGAGCTTGACCCCCGTGAACAGCATGTGGGCGCTCAGTGGCCGCCCCGGCCGCAGCACCACGCTGTGGGCCTTGTGCCCTGTGACACGCGGCACGTGGCAGCCGGGCAGCCACTCCCTCGCCGCGTCGCTCCAGGGGCCCATAGCGATGACAACCACATCAGCAGGGAGGGGGTCGGGCCGGCCCTCGATAAGCACGCCTGGGGGTGGGGGGAGGGGTTCGGCGCAGGGCTCATCGGGGCAGTGCGGCAGGGGTGTTTGGGCTGTGGGCCCGTTGGGCGGGAGAGAGGTGATGTAAGGTGGTGTAGGGCGAAATCTCCTTTGCACACCTCGGCCAAGCTGTGTGGTTGGGCGGTGAAGATAGCGCAAGGGCAGATGGAGGGGAAACGACTATGTTGCGCCAAGGGCTGCACGGCCGGACCAGTGACGTGTGGGCTAACCATCAGGCGTCACCCCGAGACAAAAGTAGCTGTTATCAATGTGTAGCCCTGCCGAGTATGCTGTCGGGGCCTCGCGCAGGGACACGTTGCCGTGCGTGCGGGTGCCATCTTACCTGTCACCATCCTCTCCCTTGCCTCGCCGGCCGGCCCCTCCCCGTCGACCTCCTCCAGCTGCAGCCCTGTTACTGTCCCCCGCAGCAGCTGTGCACCCCGCGACACTGCTGAGGTCAGCAGGGCACGTGTCAGACGGCCGGGGTGCACCTGGGAGGTGGTGCTCGGGTCACCCATTTCCTACATGGGAAGGGGGAAAGGGGACGGCAGTGAGGTTTGGAAGGGTATTCGTATAGCATGCGAGAAGGAAGTGCGCAGCAGTGGGGGGACTTTCGCGGGCCAGGGGTGAAGGGTGAGTGGCACGCACCGGTGACAGCCGGCGGGTAACGGCGAGGTGCGCGTCACAGGTTGGGCGATGGGATGTCAGTGGACCCCCGCACCTGTCATTGGCCCCAACTCGATGATGCTACCGGTATACCTACACGCCTCTCGCACCCACAGGACTGTACACTGCTACATGCAAATGACGACCATGGCATGGCATGGCATGGCATGGCCGTACGGGTAGCACGTCGTTAACCCAATGGTTTTCTTTGATACATGTCAGTGAAAAAGCTGCCCTCCCCCAGTGGCGATTCCGCTGCCCAGTCATCTCGCCTCCGCGCCCCACTCACCAACACGGACGACACGTGTCCGTCCACCCACGCTGGCAGCAGCGCGGCGCCCCGGGGGCGCTTGGCGGCACGGGGGGAGGATGGGGCCGCCTCCGAGCCTGTGACCTGCACCATGAAGACACCGTCGGGGGCACAGCCGCAAATCATGTCAAAAGCGACTGTCCAGCAGCGCACAAGCACACATCTCCAACACAGGTCATAGCGTGGTACGCTTGCGTGTCCTGCGCATGCAACCCCACTCCTACCCGCAGCGTGTCCACGTCCCTGTATCCCACGTCCTGGCCCAGCTCCTGTGCCAGCCTCCTGTGCAGGCCGTACGACAGGCGGGCCAGGGGACCCACGGGGGAACCGTCGTTCCAGTCCAGGGCTAGGAAGCCGCCGGCCTTGCCTGGGGGAACGAGCGAGAGGGGGACGGCGAGAGGGGGACCGGCAGGAAGGGGTGAGGGGAGGGAGAAGGGGAGCCGGGATGGTTGGAGAGCGGCAAGGTGAACGAGCTGCAAGCAAGGGAGCGGGGTCAGGCAGGATGTAGCCCCGCAACTGGTCTAGGGCATGTTACAAAGTAAAGCGATGTACACGTCCGGCCCGGTGAGTTCCCCACGGCCCATGCCGGCCTCCTCGTCCCCCGCCCCCTTCCCCACCCCTTCCCACCCGACGCTGCGCACGCCGGCTCCTCCCTCTCCACCACCGTGGCCGCCACGCCCTTGCCAGCGAGGTAGTAGGCGGTGGCGCAGCCGATGATGCCAGCCCCGCAGATGACCACCCTACGTACGGCAGAACATGGTACGGTACGGTACGGCAGGTTTCCAATACGAATGATGCCGCCGCCGCAGATCACGACCCTACGTGGCACACGTCACGGCGTCGTGAGTGCCGCACGCACGCATGGATGTCCGAGATAGCGCCACGGCAAATGGTGCTCCCTCCCCCACGTCGCATCAGTGCCAGCTGCCTCCATGCACGGCATGGGGTGACCTGCACCGCCTCAGCTCTCAAAGGCTGTGTGGGAGGGCTGGCAGCCAGCGCTGTGCACGGTGGGGCACCTACGGGCTAGGACCCTCCCCTGGCCTCGATACCCCAGGCGCCGGTGGTGTGCGCACGTTCACCTTGGTCCGGTGCGCGCCGGGTCACCGGGAGCAGCAGCTGTGTCCATCTTCGTATTTGATTTGCTGGGGCTGGACCCTGGATGGTGGGGCCACCGGCAGCGGGGGCCCTTGCGGAAGGCGCCCCAGGGGTTGTGGTGTCGGCCGAGGTGCTTAGGGTGCCCTTCAGCCAAGAAAGGCTAACGCACGGTCTAGAGCAAAGTTAGCAAGGTACCGGCGGTGAAGTTCAGCAGCTAACGCTTAAATTTGTCGAAATTGGCGCACCGCAGAGGCTGGACAGCCATGCCGGCGCGCGCGAAGAGTCAAGGGGTGTTGCGTTCTGTGACGTGAGGGGCGCAGAAGCGCCAACCTTGTAAGGGACCACTTCACTTATTGTTTCAATTGATTGTTGTAAATGTATTATGCAAAGTCCCGTTGTGGAAAGGTATGCACCCTGGAACCATTCCAAGACCATGCGCGCCGCTACCCACCGCCCGCTGCCGCACTGACGGTACACCCACACGCATCTCCAGGCTTTTAGGTGTCACTCCTCCAGCCACGGTCCCATACATATAGCCACGGAAGCCACCGCAGCACCTGCACACCGCACTGCACTACTCTGTCTCCGTCCGCAACGGCTGCATACTGCCACCTCCCTCATCCACCACCTCCTACACGCAAGCACAGACACGGGACCCGCAGCACCCGATGCCGTACCGCACTCCCATCACCTCCCCCCTGCCGCCCCCGCCCCCGCCCCACGCCTCGCAAACCTCTCCACCCTGAACGCCTCCACCTCCTCCCTCCCCAGGCTGGTGGCCCGCCCCTCCGCCACCATCTCCGCCAGCAGCAGCCCCGTGCCCGGCCCGTTGAGCACGCCCCAGCACGTGTGGCCCGTGGCCAGGAGGACGCCCTCCACACCCGGCACCGGCCCGATGACGGGAAGCGAGTCGGGGGCGCAGGGCAGGTAGCAGGACTGGGAGGACTCCACGGGGGCCTGGGGCAGGGAGGGAAGGGTGTGTACCGGTAAGGGAGAGACGCACGGGTGTACGGCGATCAAGGACCCACAGTCAAGAGCAGGAAGAGCGCGACAGTAACAGCTAGCCTGGACGGGTGTTGCTGGTCCTGTGCTGAGGGTTCCTACTTCCTGATGACGCACCTCCTTGAGGCAGCTGGCAAGGCTGCCCGCCACCCGCCGGATGTTGTGTATTAGCTCCTGCTCCACCGTCACCTCGGAGGGGCTGGGGGGCACGGGCAGGGCCTGTGGCTCCCCGCATACATACACGGTGCCGTCGGGGCGGGGGTACACCTCCGGCTCCACGGTGCGACCTGCGTGATGGGCAGGAAAGGTTGTGGGTCAACAGGCATGTGGGTTAACGAGCAGCGCGGCGTGGTATGCAATGACCAGCACCTTGGGCCTGAGAGACCTGGGGGTCCGGAAAAGACAGGGCCACGCAGATGCACGGCAAAGAGCCCACTGCAGCTGTGGGACCGACGCACTGCTGCTGGACAATTCGTGCACATGCCGCCCCCAGAACGCATCCGACGCGTTCTCGAACCCCCTTGTTCGCCCTTGCAAGCCGAGAAGGCAGGCTCTGCGTAGGGAAGCCGTCGACCCAGTCTCGAGGGCTTCCACACGCACCCGACGCGTACTTGAAGCTTGTGAACAGCATGTGTGCGCTGACGGGCTGGTCGGGCCTCAGCACCACGCTGTGGTACTTCTGGCCTGTGACACGCGGGGCCACGCCGCCGGGCAGCCACTGCCGTGCCGCGTCGCTCCAGGGGCCCATGGCGACGACCACCACGTCAGCAGGGAGGGGGTCGGGCCGGCCCTCGATGAGCACGCCTGTGAGAGGAAAGCCAGGGTCAGAGGTTGGCACGGAGGGGAGGGCTACAGGGGGTAGCTGAGGGGTTGCGTGCGGGGCCTTCTACAATGAGACGGGGATGAAGTGAATTGGTAGGGCAAAGCCATGAAAACGAGCATGGAACGACTGGGACACATGCCAGTCCACAGGTAAAGCGCACATCCAAACGTGCGCTTAGTCCTACCTGTTACTTTGTGCCCCCCGTCAACCTTCTCCAGCTGCAGCCCCGTCACTGTTCCCCGCAGCAGCTGTGCCCCACGCGACACTGCTGAGGTCAGCAGGGCACGTGTCAGGCGGCCGGGGTGCACCTGGGAGGTGGTACTCGGATCACCCATTTCCTAAGGGGGAAGTAGGTACGCAGGAGAGGCCTATGTGGGCAAAGGCAAGGTCGCACTGCGCACACCCGGCGGTGTATGCGCTATGCATACAGCAGATTAATTTCGTCCTTGAAACAAGCACACCAGATCACGTTTGGTCATTTTACCGTAGGTGAACAGGTGTAGATTGCATTAGCTACAGAGCCTGCACCTACCGACATGGCAAACACATGTCCGTCCACCCAGTCTGGCAGCTTCTCGGAGCCCCGCAGGCGCCCCGCCGCGCGGCCCGCGGGCGGCTGCTCCACCCCCACCACCTGCAGCCACCAAGCGCAAGCAGCAAGCAGCAAAAGACACACAACAACACAAGCGGTCATCAGGTATCGCGACACCAGCTAGCAGCTAGCACCAGCTGGTCCACCACCACCTGCAACTAACGCACACCAGCAGCACGCGGCAGTTGCAACAGCTGTCATTATTGTGTGTCTTACAACACAAGCGACAGCAGCGACCTGCTAGCACCAGCTGTTTGCCCAGCCGTCACACGAATGCCTCGCCTGGTGCCACATGAGAAATGTGGAGGTGCAATGCGTTGTGCGTACAACAAGCGGCAGGTCCGACCCATGGGACACCCCCTTGTCCTGTGACGCAGTGTTCCTGCCTTCCCCCTGACGCCCCGGCAAGTCCTACACCCGCCAGTTCTGCCGTACAGTACGCTTGTACGGCAAAATGTCACACGGCGACTCTGAACAGACTGTGCGCCGATGCCAAGGCCTCCTGATGCCGCACCTGATGTCCTGGCCCCCGACCGCTCATGTATGTTTGCATTGAACATCAATCTTCGCCATACCTGCAGCGTGTCCACGTCCCTGTAGCCCACGTCCTGGCCCAGCTCCCCCGCCAGCCTCCTGTGCAGGCCGTACGACAGGCGGGCCAGGGGGCCCACGGGGGAGCCGTCGTTCCAGTCCAGCGCCAGGAAGCCGCCGGCCTTGCCTGGGGGGCAGTGTGCGAGGGGGGGAGGGGGACGGGGGACAGGTGGATGGGAGGGAAGGAGGGCAGGGATACGGCACCGGTAGTCTGCAGCAGGACTGGTGGAAGGGCAGGAGGTTGTGCTCCGCACGCATGCTGCATGGGCACTCGAGCAGGTGCAGGCGACCCGAGGGTACGACGGCCTGTGATCATACCTCAACATGGACCTGTGAAACCCTAGCGCTGCATAGTGCCACTATCCCGCTGGGAAGGAGGGCGTGGGGTGCAAGACGCCAGCGCCCTCCCACACTCCGGCGTGCCATCGCCTCAGCCTCTAGCTCTGCTCTCAATCACTCATGTGCCCCACCCGACGCAGCAGCCACCGGCTCACCCTCCCTCCCCCTTTTCCCTACATGTCGCCTACCCGCTGCGTGCCTCTGCCCTGCCCCATATGACACCTCCTCCCGACCCCCAACTCCCCTGCACCCCCGGCACCTGGCGCGGTGCACGGCGGCTCCTCCTATCTGCCCCCGCAAGCCTCTTACCCAACGCCTGCGCTGCCCCACCCTGCTTGCAACCCTAGCGCCTTCCTCCCACCCCCGCAGTGCCTGCAGCCCCCCACTTTGCCGCTTTGCGATTAACCCCCTCACCCGACGCTGCGCACGCGGGCTCCTCCCTCTCCACCACCGTGGCCGCCACGCCCTTGCCAGCGAGGTAGTAGGCGGTGGCGCAGCCGATGATGCCAGCACCGCAGATGACCACCCTGCAAACAGCAGAATTGTGCGATATGGTGTGGTACGGCAATATGGGACGGGGTTGCTCAGGGGACGGGTTGGTGCAGGGGGAGCAGGAGAGAGGCAAAGCGGGCCGCAGCAGATGCAGGAGCGCATGCTGTCGGTGCGCGGGATATGGCTGTTGTGCTGAAGGGAAGGCCCTAAAACTGGTGCCGTACACCCGAAACGGGGTGCCCATGCAGGGGCTGGGCACAGGCAAGGAAGCCGCACTCTGCATCCGGGTATCTTAGGGCTGTTCCTGTACGGCACGACATGTGACTGGGTAAGGTAGCTGCACGCCCTGTCGCGCGCACCTGGGCGCCTTGGCGGTGGCGGGTGAGCTGTCGGGGGCAGCTGCCGTCGCCATGGCCTGTGGGAGGACGGCGAGGGAGGGCCTTCGTCCAGAGACCGCAGCGCTGCGTAACATAGCGCACTACCGTTATCCCGAAATGTATCAAAGTACCTTTAGCGCATATCGTTGCGGCCTTAGAGGGCGGATGTGCGACGCTGTGCGCAAGGACTGACCACTAAGCAACAGAACGCCCATCACGCAGTTTCGCGCTCCTATGCTAGGGTATGCCGGATCAGCAGCCCAGCGCGGATACTCTAGGCTATCGCGCACGAACCGCTGGTCGGCAGCAGTTGGCCGTTACGACTGTTACAGCGCTTTGCACGAGAACGCCAGCTGAACGCCAAACGGACCATCAAATCACCTTCAAAGGAAATACGAATGTATAAGCGACTCAACAATTCCCGCTAGTCCGACACACCGACAGTGACCAGAACAACGAGACATCCCAGGTTAAAGGCACTGAACCGCAATACCAACCAGATTCTCTCCTCATAACATCACACACATGTCCGGAGAGTATGATGACGAGAACTCGCCTCGTCCTTCACGTCTGGGCGACGAGGAGGGCAGCCATGGCGCAATTCCGCAGCTGCCCCAGCTAGTCCCCTACACCATCCCGCCGCTGGTCCGGGCCTTCCTGCGCCAGGACTACGCCAGGGTAGACCCTCAGCTGCCCAAGTGGCTAAACGTGCTGTCAGACGTGGGAGCGGGCGAGTGCTGGCACAAGAAAAGCAGGTGGGCGGGGGAGTGTTGTGGGAGCGTCCCAGACCCGCTGCTGCCGCTGCCACGTCCCTGCAGAGTGTGGTACATACGGTAACGGATGTACCACCCTACCAGCATGTATCAGCATGGTAATTTTACTTGGGGTTGGGCTACATAGTGACGCCGCGGCATTTGCTACAAGCGGCAAGCGATGGGGGTCACAGGTCCGTTGGTGACTCCCGGGCAGTTGTGCGGCGTGGCGCCGGCACCTTGCTAGTGGGTCATCCGACCCCGCCCGATGCTCCCTCCCCCTCCCTGTACGCTGTGGTTCAACCCAACAACACGCTCCTCGCGTGTTTACGGTAACCCTCTCGCTGTCACCTAATCAACCTGCATCCCTGCAGCTTCAAGGCGCACCTGTTTGAGGTGTACAAGATATGCAAGATCTGGGGGCAGGTGGGGTGCTGCCTCGTGTCTGCCGCAGCGCTTGATGCACGCTCCATTGAATGCCTAGTGTGATTAGTGCAATTATGCACCTCTCGTTCCTCAGCTTGTCCCATTTCAGGCCGTCTGATGTGCCACGTGCGCCACGTGTGGTTTGACGTACCGATACCCGATGGCGAGCCGCATGCATGGCAGATACTACCATCGCAGCTGCGCCCAGCCCAGCACCGTTGTGCGTGCTAAGCCCTCCGTCCATCATCCCACCGTCTCCCTATACCCCGATCCCCCCTTTCCTTCACACGTGCAGGACGAGGACGTGTGCCGCTGCGCGCTGTTCCACTCCGCCTACTCCAACTCCTACGTCAACCTGGCCGTGTTCCAGGAGGGCACGGAAAGGAGCAAAGTAGTAGAGGTGCGTGTCTGCATGACACGTAATGTTGCACACAGAAACACAGATAATGAAGTTACGCTGGTCGTTTTTGGAAAGAGCCGGAGTCATACCGGCATGGCGGTGTTGCAGGAGGGCAAGGACAGCAGCCGGTCAGCTCGCGAGGTGCCTCACCAGGCCTTCCATTGGCTTTCCCCTAATCAGCACACTCCGAAGACCCAATAGACCGCTGACAATATGTGGTGCGGCGGTGGTGTGACGCGTTGGGGAGTTTCGTGTCTTAGCAGTTGAACAATGCGCCGTACGTGCCTGTGCTGCTGCCACGGGCTTTGCGTAATACACGTGCGTCCACCTGGGCGCCGAGCACCGCATCACACGGAAAGCTGCAGCGTCTTACTCGCAAGCGCACAAAGCATATTTATGAACCTAGCTCCTTGGGCCTGACCCGTGTTTCGCTGCTGCCCTGCGCATCGGTGCTTTCTGTGTGCTGTGTGCCATTGCCACTGCAGCTGGTGGGTCCCTCCGCGGAGCAGCTAATACACACCTTCTGCGTGGTGCCCCGCCACAACCTCGTGTACGACGACTTGCTCGGCCGTTGCCCGCCCGAGGCCTTCAACGACCTGCAACTGCCAACCGACACAACCAACAACGGCCCAGCGGGGCACGAGGGCGTGCCGCCCGCGCTGCTGCGGCTGGTGCCGCCCGAGGGCGTTACTGTACGGCACATCAAGACGGGCGAGCCGTTGCTGGTTGATCGGTTGACGGTTGCACGGTTCCTGGTGATGACCATGGCGGACTTCGCGGAGCAGCTCTTCTCATGGCAGGTAACATGGGGCTTGGTAGGTTTGGGTGTTGCCGTGCGCGTGAGGTGGGGGGACTGGTGTGTGGTGCATGGCTGGGCCGGGCACAGGGTGTGGGGCGTGTGTGGGGCCTGGTGTGGCGTGACGCGTAAAGCTCGAGGAGGTAGGGTTGGGTTGGGGTCTGGGGATGTGACGTGTGAGGCCTGGGGTATGAAATCAGGTGCGGCGAGGTCAGGGGTGTGCGTAAGGCGAGGGGCCGGGGCTGTTTAGCACACAAACCCCACGACTGCGCTTCGTGCCTGCAGGACGCGATGTTTGAGAACGCTGACGGCCAGCTGCGCTACGCCGGCGCGAACCACGGGTCACTGTGGCCGGGGGCGTGCAAGCCGGGGCTGTGGCACAGCGCGCTGTCGCGCATGGGGCTGCTGCTGCGCACCGCCGTGGCGGGGCCGGACGGCAGGCCGCTGGTGCCGCTGCCGCCCGTGTTTGGGAACTGCACGCAGGTGAGGCTGAGGTATTGCGTGAAGCGGGTGGGGGGAGAGGAGGCAGCTGTGGTGGGCCCAAGGCGTATGTCGGTGCGAGGGGTGGAGTTTAGTGTGTAGCAGGATGCGGTGAGGGATTATACAACGCATGTATCAGAGCAAAGGACTAGAGGACTAGACCGCGGCGGCATGTGCATGTGGAGTTTAGTGCAGTGCTGGCGTGGTGGTGGCCTCGCCCCTTGATAACCCACACCCATGGTAACCCACACCCGCACCCAGTTCCTCCCCGAGGCGGACCAGCTTACCGCCCGCGACACCTACTGGCGGGCCGTCACCTGCTGCACGGAGCCGCACCAGCACGACGAGGCGCTGAGGCTGCTGCGCACAGCCGCGTGGCATAACCCACACGTGGCGGAGCCGCACGTGCTCATCGCACAGGTGGGCGGGCGGGCTGTACGGCGGGGATGTGCGGATCTACGGAAGCTGTAGGGTAGGGTAGACGGCAAATCAAACGCTGCCTTCTTCATGTCTAGGCTTGGTTTGTCGGCTATTGCACAGGGTTGATGCGCAGGGGAAGGGTGACTCAGAGGGCGGGCTTGCGCGTGTGCAGGTACGGCAGGCGCATATCAGGCGTACGGCAGACTCAAGCCCTGTAGGGTTTGTTTGTGACTGATAGAGGTGCTGCTACTGCTGTATGCCGGCTCTCCCGTTGCTCGCCTGCTGCTGCGGTAACCCCGAACACCGCGCCCCCACCAGGCCGCCAGGCGCTCTGATGCGGCGGGGCCAGCACGGTCACTTGACATCCTGCGGTCACTGTCCACTATCCTACTTCCTGCCAATGTCCCATCCTTCGGCCGCCAGGCGCTCTGCCGCAGTGGGGCCAGCACGGTTCCTTGGGTGCTCTGCGGTTACCACCCACAGTCCCATTCCCTGCTCATGCCCCCATCCCCCGCACCACAGGTGCTGATGCAGCGGGGCCAGCACGCGGAGGCGGGGCGCCACGCACAACGCGCCCTGCAGCTCATGTGCGAGTGGGGCACCGCCTGGGACAAGCGGAGTGAGTACGGCAGGGCAGGGCTGATGTACGGCAGGGTACGGCACGCGGGCGGGCCGCACCTGTGCCCAACCTGTGCTCATGTGCCAGTGGGGCACCGCATGGGACAAGCGGAGTGAGTACGGTGTAAGGCAGGGCGGGCGGCACAAAGTACGGCAGGGCCTGTGTACGGCAGGGCACGGAATGTGGGCGGGCCCCAACCTGCAGTCCCTGTGCAGTGCTGTAGGCTGCCTGGTTTGCCAAGACCCTTCGCCACCGTCTACCCCTGGCACGCCCCCCCTCCTGAGCCATGGACACCTGCCTGCCATGGACACTATAACCCACACCCCTACGCCCCTGCCGCCCTGCGTCCCCCCCATTCCCCTCGCCCCCGTTCCCGCACTTCCCTGCCAGCCGTAGGTGCTTAAGCGCACACCACGCCAACCAACACCTCTCTCCCAGCAGAGTCCTTGTCACAGACCGCACCTCCGTTCCCGTTCTCACGCCTGTGCGCCTTCGGTGTTTCGCTGCCCCCGACTGCAGCACAGCGCCGCTGTATGCTGTTCTACATATCTATGCCTCCCCGCCCCCGCTCCGTCCCCCCGCAGTGCCTTGGGAAGCGTGGGACCCTACGCCAACCCGCACCTTACCTGTGTTATGTTTACCCCTCCCTATGCTTCGTCATTCTACCGCCAAACCCCTCCCCCTCCCTCCTGCCCCAGCAGTGCCGTGGGAGGCGTGGGTGGCCATGGGTCGTGTGCTGCTGCACGGCGCGGCGCAGGGCGTGTGGCCCACCTCCCCCTTCGGCATGCTCAACCTGGGGCTGGTGCCGGGGCTGGGGGAGGGGTACAGCCTGCCGGGGGAGGAGGGGGAGGGGCAGGGGATGGGGGAGGAGGGTGGTGGGAAGCAATGAGAGGCGGGGTCGTGGGTTGGGGCTGGTGCCTGGGCTGGGGGAGGGGTACAGCCTGCCGGGGGAGGA
>VFQN01007160.1_pt1 | contig 12151 bp, 8 predicted proteins | sample 3512371 | NCBI WGS metagenome assembly VFQN01 (sample SAMN10412370, study PRJNA504923) | tailings metagenome | isolation source: Replicate 2 from Balatoc abandoned mine | place: Philippines: Itogon, Benguet | collected 2017-08-28
AAATTTTTGAAGTTGTTCAACTTGACCGAATAGAAATATTTTTATTTGTTATTTTTCGCTCGTATTTTATTCGTTTCGACTTTTTCTAGAAGTTTAGTTTTCTTTTTCTTTCTCAATATGTGATGATGAAATTTCATAACTAATCCAAAGTGACACCACCCATACGACCGTTTCTAAACACGAATACGATCGTTTTTAATGAGAAACGATAAAAGGACGATCGTTTACCATTCAAAAGAGTAAGTGGAGAACTTTTAGTTCGAAGAAAATAATTTATTCATTGCCAAGAAAGGTGAAACGATGATTAGCGACGAAAAACTTTTACTTTCAGTCCAAGCAACGAGCAATAATTTTTCTGCGGCAGGTTACGTTGCCTTGTATAAAATTTCGGAAGTGATTTATTCGGTTCGATATGAAGATGACGAAAGATGCATTAGTGTCGATATTGACTGTGTGACAACAGGGAATACAAAAAGAACAATTCTTTTCCAAGAACCTTTACAAACAGAATATTCTTTTTATGTCCCTGATGAACATCAATATAATCTCTTCTTGAAAGTTCAAAAAGAATGTCAGGACATCTGTACTCATTACCTTGAGATTGCGACCCGTTTACGTGATGTCTATTATTCTGGTGTTTATTCTTCGTTAAACCAAAATTCTTCGACTTCTTCTTTACCGAATAATGCGAGTAATCCACCATTCCACCTGCATCAAGAGTTAGAAGGATTACAAGCTCAGAGTGCCTTTGATTTCCTTGAAGCAATTAAAAATCGAGATGCCAATTCCTTAAAATTACCTCAATCATCCCCATTACCAACAAATGACGTGCTGAAAGGACTAAAAGGTGGTTCTACTACCCCCCGATCAACTGCTAGTGGCGCTAGTAGTGTTCGGTCTGACACCGCTACTTCTAACGATTACAAATGCTTTTACTGCAAAAACGAATATGAAAATTTCGCTCTTACCAATGATCTGTATATTCATCCATATGTCCCAATCAAATTCGATGGTTTACCGGTATTAATGTGTATAACATGTTTACAAAATTGGAAAGAATATCGTGATACAGCACAATATGAGAATGAATTAATCTTACCTGGTGAAATTAATGAAGAAATATGTTGTTTATGTTCCGATTCACCTGAAACATTAACGTTATGTTCATCATGTCCACGTTCTTATTGTAATGCTTGTTTATTAAAAATATTAAATAAAAAAGAATATACCAAAAGAATACAAAATTCTGATCCGAATTGGAAATGTATGGCATGTACGAATCAGATACCTCGTCAACCTGTATTATCGCGTGATACTTGGCGTGTTTGGACGGGTGTGAAGAAGGCGTACACTCCGGGGAAAGGGAACAGTGCCAGTGCCACTCCTGTTAAGAAAGGTATGACGAGTGCCAGTAGTACTCCCAGATCACTCAAGAGTCAAGCAGAGCCACAAAGTGAAGACGATGAAGAAAACGATGATGGAGAGGATGACGATGAGAACGATGATGAAGATATGAAAAGTGAAAATGACGAGGAAATCATTGTGAAGACCGAAATCACTGAAATTCAGGAGAAACCAGTCCATCAGAACGATGATGATGTCAACACTGATGATCAAATGTCTATTGAAACCTCCCCTGCTAATATCTCTCTTTCCTCTGCTACCAATACCAATAACAAGAGAAAGTTCGGAGAGACTGATCTTACCTCTGAGGCTGTTCAAGAGACTGAAGATGCTTTAAAATCTATCACAGATGTGAAAACAAACATCTTCAAGCAGTCTGAAACATATATTAAAAATGAAGAAAGTCACGAGACACCAAATAAAACTACTGGTGATGACACAAGTAAGACGGTGAAGACAGAACAGCAGCAACGAGCACGACGATCTAGTAATGGTAAAGCAGGTAAAGAAGTGACGAATACTCCTAACTCATCGTCGAAGACAAAGAGCTCTGCTTCCTCTACGAAATCTAAAACTGCAGCACTTCCTGCAACAGCATCTAATACACAAAGTATTGAATGCTATTATTTCCAACAATACTTAGAATATCAAGATCAATTATACTCTGATATACACACCTTATTATCATCTTCTACCACTACAACAGCTAAAGGTAAAGGGAGTAAGAAACCTGAAATCGTCACTGATGACGTCTGTTTCTTATGTAAAGATGGTGGTAATGTTGTTGAATGTGATTATACTATGACAACAGGTGGAGGATCTTCCTCATCATCTAATTCACGTTCAACTGCCTCATCAAAGATCTATAAACGTTGTTTAAAAGTATATCATGAGGACTGTTTAGGTTTTAAAATACCTGATGAAGTCGAGAAGTGGTGTTGTCCACGTCATTATTGTTCGTGTTGTGGTTCTGATCAAATTAAATATTTTTGTATTTTTTGTCCTAATTCTATTTGTATTAAATGTCCTGAAGCTTTCGTTCAAAGAGTAAGTCCCTTATAAAGGTTCCACTGTTTCATTCTCTATTTACTTAACTTCTTCTCTTTCCTCCTTTCTCTATGTATAGTACGGATATGCGAGATATTGCGAAGTGACGAATGATTTACCTGATCCTGCGTTAAAGCATACTTCTGTTGCCTCTCCGACGTTAATAGCATGCGAGAGTTGCTTAGATATGATGCAGCAGGTGCAAGGAACAAGTCCTTCTTTCAAGTTAAATAATGTTACCTTTGGTCCAGAGAAACGATTCCCTGGGACTTATGATCCCACTGCAGTAGCGACCACTCAAACTTCAAATACTAATACGAATAATAGGAAGAAGAGAAAGCATTAATCAACGATGAACTGTTCCAAGAACATCTTTCATGTTTTTCTTTTGTTACTTTTCATGTTTACCTAATAGAAATAAAAGAAAGAAAAAATAATAATTTTAGCTCGAACTATATCGATCACCCCGAGAAATCGTTAAGGAAGTAAAAGATGAGTTGGCAAAATTGAGTATCTTGCACAAAGTTTGCTTCTTCTTCTTCTTCATTGATGATGATGCTCATCCCATAATTGCTCAGCGAGTCTTGCAGTTATTTCTGAGAGATAACGTATGGTAAAATGATTATAAATTTTCTTATCAAACCATTCATCCCACACATTCCAAAAACAGGGGGTGGAAAATGTCTTCGTATCATAAACTCCTTCCTTCAATAACTCATCTGCCAGAAAGCCAAGGCCTCGCCCATACAATCTCTCTCGCAGTATCGCTTCTTCTCTCGCGACTCTGATCTCTTCACCATTCCCACACTCCCAAACCACCGGAACCTTGTTAATCCTCGTCATCTCAAACTTGTTTCCATACACAATCGGCACTGACTCCGGCACTGTATAACCTGTAGGGTTAGCAGTATTATGATCAGCGAACCAGAAGGCGATTTCACCCACGACTAAACGAAAGAACTGTCTTCGCACTGAAACATCCTCTATCGGCAAAGATTCGTGAGGAGTGCGATCACTCAGCCAGATTAGTTCTCCTGCGGCCAATCGTTTAGCCGGTGGTCCTAAGAGACCTCTCATGCGTTCCAAAGAACCATGAGGTCCTATAACATCACCAAAGGTATCATGAATGCGAGTATTCCATACTGCTGTAGTGTCGCTGACATTTGAAGCAAGAAAGATTCCTCCTACTAAATATTCGTCTGTTGCTGTGCCTCCACCCCACGGATGATAGGCACACATATCAGGAGTGTATTTGCCTTTATCAGCGATTTCTTTCTCTCGAAGAGCTCCTGGACTCTCGACATGGACTCCTCCTCGACGTTGTGACTGTCCTATCTCTGACACTGGTCTCTCATCCACAGTGAGATAAGCGATACGATTCTTAGGATCTGTGGGATCTAATTTCGGATGATGGTCCGGCTCTTCCTCTTCAAACGCTAAATCATCTGGTTCGACTGCACTTCCTCCTCCTTCTACTGCACCTCCTCCCCCTACTATATCTTGTTGTGCGGCTATTTCCTCCTCTTCATCATCATAAGCATATGGATGTGGTCTGGTTTTCTGTCCGGTGATGTACAACATGTCAGTATAAGCCTTCACATAGACCCGACAACTCTTTATCAACTTTATATATCCATGCAAGTAGTCTGGTAGGGTTCCTTCTGGATCGAAAAGGTCAAAAGGCATCATATTGACTGAGAGAGGTTCTGGCGTCTCTGTCAACGGAGGAAACGAGACATTATCCTGTAGGACCGCAAAAGGACAATCCATCAGCTTCTTCCGCTTATAAACACTGTAGTTTCGCAAATCTACTATGTTCGATGAATCAATCTCAATCTCTGCTAAGTCAACATCTTCTTCTTCATACTCTGGAACATAAGGGATTGTGTAGGGTTGAATGTGTAAATTCCACCACTCAGAGCAAGCATAAATCCAAATAATGCGAAGAATATCTTGTTGACCTCGAAGAATTCGTAAAGGAGAATCTTTATCAATTGTTCCAAGTAAAAATATTGTGAGTTTATTCGACATCTCGTTCTCTATCAGATTTGATGAAATCTTTCAGCTTACGATGTATAATTGTGAAAAGATAATATCTTTTCGGTTTTTCGAGATTTCGGAGTATTTGACGTTTCATTTTAATTCGTTTCTTTGAGGACTTTTATTAGTTTCATCTCTCTTTTTCAGCACTTACAGGGCCAATCTCACAGCAATCATGGTCCAAGTAGTGAAAGAGGGAAGTATAGAATTAGTAAATGATTTAAAATCTGAGAATTATTGGCAAAGAAATAAGAAACCAAGAGTTGATTTCCTTCGTGATGCTCCTTTTGCAGTTGATCGACAGCTTGAAGATCAACGTTTACTTATTGAGAAAAATCGAAACCCTCAATTAGATGCTGTTACAAAAGTTGATAAACCTAGATCTGATAAAATCTCTGTGCATACTGGTGTAACCCGCAGTATCGCAATGAAGGCGAATGTAGTAAATAAAATTGTACGTGAAGCTTCCGGAATTCATACCTATACTATTATTCCTCCACCAAGGAGTATTACTCATCCTGATGGGAAGGCAGAGCGAGAAGTTCTCCAAGTTGACACAAATCCTCGTGTCCGTCCTTATGCCAATGAGTCTAAAGCAAAGCCTGTTTTAGTCTCGTTTGGTCATCGACCAAGGTCAGCATCCAGGACCTTTCATCCTTCTACCATGAAATTTCGATTAAAGCAAGGAGAAATTCTTCCTTCTACCCAAGATCTCCATCAACAACAGAAGAAGAGGATTGGATTACCTGTAGCTGTCCTTGCCAAAGTTCTTCACGCACCACCCATCGTCTCATTAGAAGAAGTACTCTCGAAACCAGGTACAAGTGGCGATGATCCTAATCACGACTATAAGTACTCCTCAAATAAAAGCTTTACATCTGATGAATATGGTGTAAATTTAGAAGAATCAACATTAACGGATCAACAACAAAGACCATTTGATTATGAAGGATTATTCTTTACAAAAGATCAACAAGCTGAATTATTATATAATATTAAACGACATGAATCTGTTTATGGTGGGAATAAAGGGAATAAGCAAAAACCACATAAACTAAATCCTCTTTCACGTCATAATTCGAAATTGACTCAAAAAGCTCTTCAACATGAATTAGTCGAAGACTCATGGATATCAACATCATCCAATCCTAATATTAAAATTTCTAAATCTACTGTTTCCATGCTTCCACCTGTAAGTTACTCTATATCTCTTGATGTATTATTTCATGAATAACATTTTTCCTTCATTAGATTACTCATGATGATCGTCCTGCATGGAACGAAGCCTTTCATCGAGATCATCCTCCCGCTAATCATTTCTTTAAACTGAAACAATCTGGTATTAATGTGAAACAAGATAAACCATTATCAGAACTTCTTCATAGGTAAGATACCATATAGCATTCTATACTCAACCATATTATATCTTACCTCCCTATCACTATCAGATTCTCATCATTAACTGTTGCAGAGAATCAACTTCATCCTTTCTGTCAAGAGAAGCAACAATTAGACATCATCCAGCGGTCTGGTGTTGTACCAGAGGTTCCGAAGTCTATCCCAGTGAAAGGTCAACCACTATACTACGATCCATGGGATGTACATGCAGCGGAAATACAAAGATATTATAAAATGGTCGAACATCAAAAGCAAGAAGAAGAAAAAGCAAAGAAATATCAAGCAGCATTAGCAACAATTCCTGACGTTAATTATTATCCTACCACTCGTTTGAGGGAGATTCAACTAGCGAATCAACTCAATTCAATCGAACAGCAATTAGAGGCTATGGACTATGAGAGCGAAGGTGATGTTGATATTCCTGGTACTGCATTAGTCTCTCTTGAACGTGGGAGAGTGTCTGATAGTGCTTCGACTTTACCACCTTATAGTGAGACAATGACACCTTCGGAGCTCAATCATCTGAATTACTCAGAGGAGTTCGATCCGATGCTACATCCTACACCTCGCACTGCCACTGCTGATGCAATAAGAGAGGAAGAAAATCGAATGATTCTTGCATCATCACCCTTCCCTCGTACTGCTTCAACATCATCACCGAAAGCAAGAAAGACACTGAATAAGAAGACTTCCTCTCAGCGTCTTCTGCCTTCTTCCTCTTCATCACAACGAAATTATATGGAAGTATTGGAGAAAGAATATCCTGACTGGGCAAATGCTGAAGTAGAGTTAAAACAATCTCTTCACCAAGCAAAGAAAGGTGATCGTGAGGTACTCTATGAAGTGAATATGAGTAAATACCTTGATGAATATCAGATGCCTAATCTGCTATTATCGTCATCAGCTACCCTTCCTTTAGTACCTTCGATTGAATCACCAAATGCTTCGAGAGTTTCATCACCTAAATCACCTTCATCAATGCTCATACGTAAATCAGTCTCTCCATAAACCAACCAATCTCATATTGCATAATCAGAGAGAACCATTTGCTAATATCACCAATTCGTTTATATTTATTATCCTCTTTCTCTTTTCTTTTCTTTTTTTTTCGTTCATTCTTTCTTTTCCACTCTCTTTGGCTTCTGTTGTTGTGGTAGTCGTAGTATAGAATGATGTAGCTGATGATCGATGGTGATCGGTTGTTTGTCATTGCCATCATCGTTTCGCTTCTTCTTCTTTTTTTTTGTCATTTTTTCAAGCATTAGGTTTATTCTATGGTTTATTATGTGATTGATTATATGGTTCATTGATTTGATTGATAGATAAAGGAGTAGATGATAGTTATTACATGAAATGTGTTAATCTTATCATTCTTTCATTCTCTCCTTTGATTTTTGATTATTTAGGCCTTTCATTGTTGGATTAAGTTAATAATAACTCATTTCTTTCACCTTAGCATTAAGAAGTTCGAATTGAAAGAGAAAAGAGAAAGGAGGGGCAATGATAGTAGTATTATGTAGATGAGGAGGAAATAATGACGAAAGAGATGAAAGCAATGGAAATAAAAACAAATAAAAACTCCTTTCATTGAACGATATGTAGTAATTATGATGAAAACCATGATTGAAATGAAAGATGACCATCATAACTTTGACCTAATTTACCCTAGAAAATAACGATGATACAAGAAAACAAACAAAACATTCTCAGGAGGAATACTAGTAAGACATTGTCTAACATCCTCCTTCCTTACAAAACTACGACAATTAAAAGTAGAAAAATCAAAATAAGACTTTATTTATTCAAATGTTACAGGTAGAGCTAATGCAGACTTTAATCCATTTGGTCTTACTGGAATCGTAGTTAAATCGAGTGTTGCTATATACTGCACCTCTTCTGTAGGTATTGATATTCCATTAATAGAAAGAGGAGTTGAAGGAATCAAACCTTCTTGTAGGTAAGACTTAATTTGAGATGCCCAAACCTTTGTCCTTGTATTATAATAATCCCATGAATTGAGGGTATTACCGCCATCCGATGATCCACCGAAGACAAAGATTTTATGATCATATGCAGTGATTGCACATTTTGATCTTCTACGTGGCTCATGAAAGAATGTCACAAACATCCATCCAGGTTTACTAATTTCATATCGTTCAATTGAACTGATAGAACGAACAGTTCCTTCCATATCTCCTCCAACAGCATAAAGACAGTCGTCTATGACGAGTAGCTTTGGTTGGAGGCGATTGCGAAGCATTGAAGGACCTGAGATCGACTGACCTGTTTGAGGATTTAAGATCTCAGTGGTATTTGTTGCAATCCATTGACCAGTTGTTATGCCTCCAGCAATCCACAACATGTTTTGATAGTTGACAATAGAATGATGTGACCTTCCTATTAGCAATGTTAGGCAGGAAACTTCCCACTGACACTTGGCGAAAACTTGTGAACGTTGATGATATTGTTGTTGTGGAGAAGATGGAGGGAGGATGGGTGGACTAGAAGCAGCGGCAGAAGATGAAGAGAAGGAGGAGGATCGGGAACGTTGTTGTTGTTGGTAAGCATCGAACTTTCTCCCTAATTTAAACATGGATTGATCGTGTATTAATTCATAAATTAGATTTGAGCGACTTGCTGACGTTCTTTCAACTCCTCCCGTGACATATAAACGACGCTGATGAACGACAGAGGATGGAGCAACTAGTTTCTTTGGTAGGGAAGGGAAAGGCAGCCATGTATTAGTGAAGAGATCATATACTTCTATACTTCCCATACTCGCCTCTTCAATCCCTGACATGACCAGCAGGTATCCTTGATAGCTAATAGCATCAAATTCTTCTGAACGTTTATTCCCAACTCCACAAATTCGTTTAAACTTTCCTGTGTAAGTATTAAAGACATCACACTTCCTTGTATCAGGGATACCACCAATAATATAGACATTCCCTGAGAAAATACAATCATATAATAATAAAGTATATTGATGATCATCATAATCTATTATACTATCAATAAAAAAATGAGGATTATGATGTCGTATCTCTTGTTTAATAAATTTATGTAATAAAGATTTTGCTTGTTTATTTACTCTCATTAATGAATATCCATTGAAATAATGATTTGGGCCGATTAAATATTGTAAAAAGCAATGAACCAATGACTCTGGAAGCTCAAATATCCTTTGACGCATTTTGCTTTTGCTTGGATAAGTCTCCTAAGATCTTATCAAATCTTTGAAAAGAAGCTATCACCAGGTGACTGCAAGAGTTCGGATTTAGGTATTTGATGCACAAGCAGAATTGCTAATATGACAATAGGAACTGATTCCAAATCTTTTGTGCTGGTATTTCAAGATGCTTGTCGAAGTTGATTCACACAATTTGATGATTCAACTTTCGATTTTTCCATAACGGAATACCGTTGGAATCCGGTAACATAGTACAGCGTAATATTCTGAAATAGAACATTTTTCATTTTTTTGCTTTTTGTTGGTTGGTTTGATGAGCTTAGCTTTCTTACAAATACTCTCCATTGAGAATGATTGTCATTCTGCATGTATTGCAATCTCGACTGAGAAACAAAGGTTTCTTATTGAGGCGGGAGAAGGAACTCAAAGACTAATTGTTGAGCATAAGGTTCGCTTGGGCAAAATTGCTTCAATACTATTGACTTCAGGTCAAATTTCCTCTCTTGGGGGATTACCAGGAATGCTGTTGACCTTAGATGATGCCGGTGTGTCTCCCATTCAAGTTGTATGCCCACCAGAGGCTCAAACCTACATTCAAGCGACCCAGTATTTTATGCGTTCCCTTGGCAGTTTCAATCTTATTACACCTCAAAACAGTTTGCAACCTATTAAATACGACGAATTAACCATTACCCCTGTACTGGTAGAATGTGCGTCCCCTTTAAATCAGATAGAAAGTCGCATCTGCTACATCGGTGAGACTCCTTCAATAGCAGGAAAATTCGATATTCAGAAGGCAATCGAGCTCAAAATTCCAAAAGGACCTCTATATGGAAAATTAAAAAATGGCGCTACAGTTCAGTTGGAAGATGGAAGAACCATTTCTCCTGATTTCGTTGTTGGTGAAGCGACACCTCCTCAATATTTCGCGATAATATGTCGAATAGATGAAGAGAAAGATCTCCTGAACTTTGTGCAAAACAATATCTGGACAAACTACTCACAATCAGAAAAGAAATATTTCAGTGTCATGTAAGTATTTCTATTGAATTTCTCTCATTTTCCTTAGATTTTAATTTATTTCTTTTTGGTAGGGTTCATTTATCACCTTCCACTATTACCTCTAGTTCACTTTATCAAAATTGGCTTTTAACATTCCCTCTTGAAACACAGCATTTATTTATTGGTAAACAAGATTCATTGAATAGATCAACTTCATTCCTGCAATCTTCCTTGTATAATAGTAAATTATTTGAATTGTTTGGTGGTAACTTTACACGTTTTGCTCCATTTATTGCTTCCTCAACTACTTCCACCGCTTCCAACAATCATCATATTGGAGAAAATCTTTTAAAATATAATTTACTTCCAATAAAAAAGAAAGGTTTGATAGAATCCCCATACCAGCTCTTAACACAATCCTTGAAAGAAGAATTAGTCCCATTCCACAAAGAATCATTCCTGACTTACCCTTACCTTCGTAAAATTCTTGAGATTAAACAAAATCATTATCTTACTCAAATAAATGCAAGGCCAGAGCTCGACATAACAGAAGATTATAGGTTATATTTCATGGGTACTGGTTGCGCTATTCCTTCAAGGTACCGAAACGTAAGTAGTTTCCTTCTTTATCTACCAGCAACAGATAGCTGCATTCTTTTAGATTGTGGAGAAGCAACTTGGTTTCAATTAACATACCTTCAACCCCCATTTCCTACTTTTCAACCTGCATTAGAAGGTTCTAACTGGGAACGTTGGGCATCAATCATTAAAGTGGTTTGGATATCCCATCCTCACGCCGATCATCATTTAGGTCTTATTCATCTTATCCTCAAACGTCGTCAATTTTTGCCAGCTTCAAATTTTGTGCCATTATTAGTCATTGCACCAATAAATGTTTATTCTTATTTACGTGATGTTAGTGCCATTTATCCAAATTTAGCTTCATCGTTCGTGTTTATTCCTTGTAATTATTTTGATCCTACTGAAACATGCACTTCTTGTGTTACGCTTAATAATTCATTACTGACAAGACCAGCATCTGTCCTTGCTTCAAATACTAACAGTTCTACGACGCCCAACACTAACTTAAGTAAAGTTGAAAGTATTGAAATTACCGAAGATTCTGAGGATTTTAAGGCAACGAAGCGAGCAAGAACAATGTTCTTAAATTATTCGACTTATTATCAACAATTTCTTTCCTCGGAACACAGTGAAAGTTTAATTTTCCTTCAAAAGATATTTGAAACTATTGGAATAGAATCTTTATCAAATATTCCTGTAATTCATTGTCGACAATCGTATGGTTTGATTTTAACTGCAAGAATAGAAAGAGAAATCATTAATCGACAAACTAAGACTTTGAAGCTTGTTTATTCCGGTGATACTCGTCCATGCGATCAATTAGTATTATTTGGTAAAGATGCTGATATTTTAATACATGAAGCAACTTTTGAAGATGACAAATATATTGAAGCAGTGAATAAGAAACATTCGACAATTAGTGAAGCTATAGAAGTTGGGAGACTTATGAATTGTTCTTCAATTATTTTAACTCACTTTAGTCAGAGATATCATGGAGTACCTTTACAGTTCCATCCGAACGGAGCAGATCCGATAGAATTGATTCAACAAAAGATGAAAGAACAAGAAACACAGAATCAGCGAATATTGTTACCAATAATCGCATTTGATTTTATGATAATTAGCCATTTAGATTTATCTTGGTTACCTTATTTAACACATCCTATCGCAGAAATTTTCGCGAAAGATGCATTAACAGAGGAAGAAGAACTTGAAAAAGAAGCAAAGGGATAAATAATAGAATAAACGGTTTAAACTTTTGATGAATCAATTTTAATTTAACATTCCATAATCGAACGCAAACACAATGTGCCTCCTCGGGAGAGAGCTCTTCAAACAATAGCGGATTCGTGTAAGGGTTATTTCTCAAAAGATGAATTAATTCTGGCGATTAATAAAAATGTTTTTCTTCCTACAATCTCGCTAAATTGTGCAGTGAAACCTCGAAAGCCTCAACTTAATTTGATTTGAATAGATTGATAGTGTAAA
>VFQN01007161.1_pt1 | contig 12150 bp, 14 predicted proteins | sample 3512371 | NCBI WGS metagenome assembly VFQN01 (sample SAMN10412370, study PRJNA504923) | tailings metagenome | isolation source: Replicate 2 from Balatoc abandoned mine | place: Philippines: Itogon, Benguet | collected 2017-08-28
CGCCACCGGGCAGTCCCAGAAATGGTGCCGCCTAGGTTGCCGGCCCCAGTCTTCCGGTCCACCGAAGCCCCCACATCCGCACACCTCTGGAGCTTGCCCCCTAATGTGCGAGTTTCCAAGCAAGGGGACGCCGTCTACCGTTAGCCGCCAAAACGTCTCCTTACGCTGATTTTCCCATCGAATACCCCACATCCTATTGAGCGCGCCATGCAGGTGCTTCAGGCCAGCTTCCTTCGCAGGCGGGTGCAGCGGCGCCTCCAGCGCTGCTTCAACAAAGGCGGCGTCGGTCTACAAGCATGCTGCCGGTGCGTGCCGGTACAGGTACAACCAGTTACCACCTGGTGCGCCCTCAACGCACAAGGACACGGTCACAATTTTAACGGAGGCGGCAATGCCATGCGTGGCTCTGCACGGCCAGCCGCAGGTGCGATGCCACTACCACAACGAACATCAACACAACCGCAGTATGAACCTGTATGAACCGTTGGCTCCCACAGGCCCCAAGCAGCGGAACCTCCCGACACGTGCATCAAACGGCACACCTTACAACACATCCTGCTACACCTTACCGTAATACACAGGCAGGGCCGACCTGGGCCGACCGATAGGTAAGCACAAAGGAATCACCTCCTAGCCTCACAGCCTCCAAAACCTCACGGAGGACATGCACCCCTGCAATGCACAAATGAGTATGGGGTGCTATAAACCAGCTGCACGTACTGGGAGAGAGAGAGGCGCTAGTGCGTTGCGTCACATGCAAGCATGCGCACACCGGTAAAAGGGATGATTGCAGATCACGTGGATACCCTTCGGACTGGATGTAGTGTCGCACTCGCCACGCTTAAGCTGCATGCAAAGTCAAGGCCGTATGAACAGGTACGGCACTGTGCACGGGTGGGGCAACACCACCTTCAACCCCAAAGCCAGATGGCCATGCGCATATGCTGTAGTACTCACGTGTCGGCCAGCTGCATGCATATGCGCTACACCGCTACGCGCCTCCGAACTGCTGGTTCAGGAGGCGGCCCGGCGGCCGGTGTCCTGCCTTGCACACCACCGCCGCAGCCATCCTGCGCCCTTGCCCTGCTCACCGCCCTCACCCGGCCGTTAGCAACCTGCTCCACATTTGTTCCAGCCATGCGGCTGATCCACATAGACTATGTACTGGACGAGAACAGTGTACCACAAAGCCGAGATCGCATCAACCAAACAACTTTGAATCATTCATGCCATGCAGGAGCATCGCGCTGGCGCCCCAGTCCGCACGACGCCACGACCACGGCCGGGACCAGCTACGCGTGCGGTAGCCACGTGCCGCCCACAACTCCGCCGCCGCCAAAGCTCCTTTTCGCAACGCCGCCGTGGCCCCCGTATCCACCATAGCCGCCCCCTCCATAGCCCCCATAGCCCCCATAGCCTCCATACTGCCCACCGTATCCTCCTGGACCACTGCCGTCACCGCCACCACTACTGCCATCGTCAAAGCCACCGCCCCCGTGGCACCGCTCCAGGGTAAGTCGCTCATCGCAGTACAAGAAGGGCCACGTGGCGTTGTACTCCACGCACTGGCGGGGATCGGCCCGGCACCTGCAAACCGAGGGTACAATGCAGGCAAGGCATGAAATTGTGCTACAGGGTTGTGATGGTTAACGGCAGTGAAGGGTGGGCGGACGGCGGGGGACAAAGGTGGGGTGTAAGAAAAGGAAGCCACGGAATTGCAGCGGCTAGCAGCCACATGGACGTCTAATTACGTAACACGCTGCCCAGCTAAGCATCATATCACATAAATGCCAGACACAAGTGCTCTCCTACGTATCCGTGTCATGCTTGTCGCTGTGCCTGGGTGTGACAGTGACACAGACAGCGCCGGCCCTTTACCACAGATTGGGGTCCCCGTCGGGCGAGTCGCAGTAGCGGCCACGGAACGGCCCCGCCGCCCAACTGCCCAGGCATGAGCACGTGGCGGAAGCGACCTGCACAAACCGGGCATGATCCTTAGAGAACAAACGCAATCCCTGCAATCACATCCGGATGCGCAGTTAGTGCGTCAAGGCGTACGCGCGTGGGCGACGTGGCATAAACCAGTTATGGTAGGAAGCAGAGCGCGAAAGGCAAGGCGCTGTTTACGCTTCTACACGTGGCGCACAGGCGTGTGTCGGGAGCAGCTGCCATAGAAGTGTGGTCCCGCCGATTCGCCGTACCGTTAGTATACGGCATTGCCGGTACCTCCGGTTGTGTTCCCCAGGCCAACATCGCACGGATCCCACCTTGCACTCGTTGGGTGGCTCAGGTCTCTCCGGGCCCGTGGAGGGCAGGGTGAGGCCCCTGCAGTAGCTGAGTGTGAGGGACTGGTCGCAGTACTGCCAGGGGTTGGCTGCGTCGTAGGCGGGGCAGTCGGGCTCTACCGCACAGCTGCGGGCATGGCGTTGATACACACGCGTTAATACACATTTATGACACATATGTTTCTACACGCGCGACACGTGCAGGGTGCAGAGTTGTGGCGGGGCAGTTGGGCTCCACCGAGCAGCTGCAAGAAACGCACACACATTTCATCAACACATGTAGCACCAGCAGCCCTCGGTGAATATGGCGCAGTCGGGCTCCGTACACGCTGACACATAGTGGACTAACCGTCAGGGAGCTGCAACGCGCGCTGCCGGCCGTTGCAGCGATGCATGCAAGGTAGTGCAATAGCACGGCTTACACCACAGCAATTTGGTGTCTCCTGCTACAGCTGCCCGTGGCAATGATTCAGAGCGGGATCACTAATTATGTCGGTGAACCCGCTTACAACAGCGAGAAGATGTCTCCTGCCGCGGTTCCGGGAAGGTCGCAGTAGTGGGCGGTGGACGAACCGAACTGCCAGCTGCTGCGGCATGGGCAGCCGCTGACCGACACCTGTGCGGGGAATGTGGCGTGCGAGGCAGAAGGCAGGTGGTGCAAGTTGGTGTCAGGCGCCGCCGCTGTGGGATACGTGTGCGGGCAATGCGGCGTGGAAGGCACGCTGCAAGGCGATATGAGGTTGCTCAAACTGTTCGTGCCTGTGGGCGCGGGACCATGTCGTCAGCTGAACATGATTGCACTCAGCGCGGCGCGGGCCTTTCCGGACCAGCATCTCACCATGCACTCGGGCGGAATGGCCGTGTCAGAGGGCGGCGGCGGCGGCGGAGAGGCGGGCGGAGTCAACGGCAGGCGGGGCGGCGGCGGCGGCGCCGCTGGGACGGAGATGCCCGCCGTCCGTTGGCAAAGCCAGGGCGTGCCTGGGAAGAGTTGATACGCGAGAAACAGTAGCAGCGCACGCGTTTTGGCAAGAGGATATGACACCAAGGCAGGCTGCTCGCAGATGCAAGGCCGAGCAATGCACTGTACGGTATGCGAATGACCTACGCGGGTGTTCCAAGCCCCCAGCAAAGGACAGTACGCCGAGCCGCAAGGCCCTTAGCAGCGCATAGCACCTACCTAGGCAGGTGAGGAGGCAGACGTTGCCCACATAACTAGCGACTGCCCATGCTACTGACAACGCTTCACCTAGCACCTGCTTGCGTGATGCTCTTGACATGCCCGTAACAACATCGCCACCCACCTGTGCACGTGAGGTAGCCGCCCATGCTGGTGCGACAAACCTAATACACACCTAATACACACCTGGTGGTAGTGCACCCACCTGTGCAGGTGAGGTAGCAGGGCCGCGGCCTTCCGCCAGTGGTGCAGTAGGGGCAGCTGGCGGCGTCCTCCACCTCGCACCTGCAGCAGGGCACGCGTGCATGGAGGGGCCATGTGGGTACGCGTGAAACGCGGCGGAGCAATCGTGTAAGGGTGAGGGGACCGGGAGGCTGCGGGTACCAAATGGATGTGGGGTGACGGCGTGTGTGGAGAGGGGACCATGGACCACTGGCAGTGAAGGGCGTGCCGAATGACACGTGCCTGCCGGAGTCAACACGGGGTGCATGCAGCCACATCTGGGACAGCAGCAAGCGGCCGGGCGCTTCAAGAGCAGAGCAGAGCATTCGGGTCACGCCGTACGGCACTTACGCCAGGCGTGCCTCGTTAGGCCACGTGTCGCAGTAACGGCCGCTGCGCCCGTCGGCCGTACTCCAGTTGGCTTTGCAGCGGCACTGCCCCGCGTACTGCACACACGCGAAGGCAGCAGCACGTACCGGCATGGCACATGCAATGTCAGGTTCGTGGCAGCAATGATGGGCGCTCACACAAAAGGGTGTTAAACGGCTTCAGCCTAAGTGGTCAGCGTGGACACAGGCAACAGACGGCCAGTAATGAGACAGCGACGCCACATGCTGCATACCACGGTACACTTGGCCCACATTGCACGGCACACGCAACTCGGCGTTCCAGAACACAAGGCGACAAAGGACTGGCCATACGTCTTGCGCACAAGGTGCCCTCGTCCACGGCCCGGCAGCCCAACCACCCAACCGCCAACCGCCAACCGCCAGCTGCATGCAGCCCTCACCGTACACGGGTCGTACCCCGCCGGCTCGGCTGGGTCCACGGGGGCTGCGTCCGTGTCGGGCAGCGGCCTGGTCTGCGCGTAGTACTGCCCCCAGGCGTAGAGCGTGGGGTTGAACTGGGAGGTCATGTAGTGCGCCATCTGGGCCTGTGCGGAAGTTGTAAGGCGCAACAGCAAGCAAAACGATAGATACAGGATCAGTTGCATGTCGAACGGTGTTTGTGGGTCGTGTGCCATGCACTGAGCTTGGTGCGGGCTTGCATGGGTCATTGATCAGTTGGTGCTTGCGGGCAGTCATTAATCAGCCTCACTCGTACGGCAGCAAGTTATACAGTGCCGTGCAACCGAGGATGGGTACGGACGGCAGGGGCGGGGCAGACCGCCACCAGCGTCAGTTAGAGCTCAACTCCGGGCACGTTGCCCCGCCTGAGGTGGCCCACCATGGATCCCACTGCTGTGCACAGAGTGGGGATGAGGGCGCAAGAGACTAAACTGACACGCGGAGACCTGCCTCCACACGCCCACGCCGAGGCCCATGTGTCCCACCACTACGCTTGACATGAGCGAAGGGCACCAGAGCCTTCCGTAAAGTGTTGTGCAAACGTGTTGGTATGGATTGTGCGCGCACCTGGCCCAGCGTGAAGTGGCCCAGGGCTGCGTATCAATCAATAAATCAATCAATAAATCAATCAATAAATCAATCAATTTATCAATCAGTGTACAGTTGAAGGGAAACGATTGCGCACCTGGCCCAGCGTGAAGTGGCCCAGAGCTGCGTAGCATGCTCCACTGCTGTACGTCATCCAGTTCCCCAGCTGGTCGTACCCGGGTTGGTTGGGGCAGCTGTCGGCCCAGGCGTTCATGTCCTCCACCGGGATGCCCAGGTTGGTGGACCACCTGGAGGGCGTTAATACACATGCATGCGTTAACACACGTGCCTGCATGGGGCAGCTGTCGGCCCAGGCGTTCATGTCCTCCACCGGGATGCCCAGGTTGGTGGACCACCTGGAGGGCGTTAATACACATGCATGCGTTAACACACGTGCCTGCCTGGGGCAGCTGTCGGCCCAGGCGTTCATGTCCTCAACCGGGATGCCCAGGTTGGTCGACCACCTGCACGCAGTGTGCGAGACAGCACACACGTGCCGCACGGACACGTGGCACGCATGACACGTGTCAGTCGTGTGCACGCGTGCGCATGCCAAGGTTAATCGACAACCTGCACGTAGCGTGCGAGACAGTGCACGCATGCGCATCGTGCACACGGATTGACGCTGTACATGTCAGCAACTAGGAGCATGCTTGGCCGGACTTGACCGTGCTTTGGCGCCCTTGACCGGATACTGTACTGCCGTGGGCGGCTTTTCAAGGTGGCTCTGAGCATAGAGGTACAACATATACCCTCGTACGCAGTGCATCTCGAGTTGTGGTGGTGAGTGGTATCCGGCATGCAGCATGACAAGCTCAACGCACTGCGATGGTTGGTGCGCTTGTTATACCGCAAAATACAATAGTCATAAAGGGAGAGAGCACCTATCTGCGGTAGATGACGTTCTTGGATCGGCATCCGGCATGCAGCATGGCGAGATAACGAAGATATCGTGGTTGCGTTTGCACGTAGCACGTGCCACACGGGGAGTGCACCTACCTGCGGTAGATGGTGTTCCAGTCTCCGTTGAATCGGCCCCAGAATAGCTCCAGGCAGTAGTAGAAGGCGGTGGAGTAGAAGGAGCTGCTGCGCGCGGAGCCTGGTGGTGTGGGTTAAGTGGGTGGGCGTCAGCACGTGGCATAACACGTACCTCTGCCTGTGCGGCTTCGGTCTGGCCTTGACACAGGTCAGGGCATGGGTCAATCGAAGGGTGACCTACTGTTGCCGCGGCCTGCTGCTCTCGGGGAGCAAGGAGGCGTGTGGCTAGGGAGGCATGCACATCAGCCCTCGGCAGCCACCGTGTACGGCGTTCCTCCTTGGGCGCACAGTGTGCCCGGCAACACAACGGTGACAGTCTGAGCTGTGCCCCTTTGCCCCCCAGCATGCATACCGGTACACGTGCCTCCGCTGCCGCCTGTTACCCGTTCACCAATTACTACCAAGTGCAGTGGGAGCTCTGGGCCCAGCACCCAAGCGCCCAACCAGTGCGGTGGGCCAAGCATTCTTCGCCCCTGAGCCCTTTACCCACGCATCCACCCAGCGCGACGGGCGTGTCCTCAGCGAGAGCCCCTTGCCCTTTACTTTATAATTTTTCATATTTAACGTTAGCAAAAACAAAACAATCTGTCAAATTAAACCGCACCCACCCAGCGCGACGGGCGTGTCCGACACCCTGTCGTCGTCATTGCAGCTGTCACCCTGGCCGTCGGGGTTGGACCCAAAGGTGTGGTCCAGACCCAGGTGGTGGAACAGCTCGTGGGTTAGCGTCACGCCGCCCGTCTCGTAGGCTGCGCGGCTGTTCTGGCCGGCCAACACCGTGTCCCACGCCATGTACACGTGGCCGGCCCTGGGGGAGACAGAAGTATGTGCACACCGCTTATTAAAAAAATCACATTCACGCTGCATTCAGCGCATGTGTAAGTTTACACAACCAAATGCTTCGTGGCCGGTCACAGGGGCTAGTAAGGTTCAGCAGGCGCATGGACTCTTGCCTTGCTTGCCGGTGGCAAGGATCTGGAGGAGAGCGCAGCCCTTGCAGTACGTGCTGCGCGGAGTGTTCTCACAACGTCGAAAACCCTCGCCGCCCAGCCAAGGGTTTGTATACATTCAAACCCGTCCAAAACAAAGCCGTGCCGGGTATGTAGAACTGTCAAGGCAGCACCAGCGAGCCGCACTGCCGGGACTCACGCACCTGGGGTAGACGTCAGACCCTGGCACGAAGGCGTAGCCCAGCGCGCGAGTGACGGCGCTCTCCCCTACCACATACACGTTGACGGCACGGGGGTAGTCAGCGACCGTCCTGCGGGAACAGGGCCCGGGGCACAGGTGCGGGTGAGGAAATTGTGTTGACTTTAGGTGTGGTAAGAGATGTTGACTACTGGTCGGGCGGCAGCAAGAACCTAACAATCAGCACGGCCCTCACCAGTAAGTGAAGGCGTCGCTGTTGAGGCACTGCGTGCTCTGTGGGTTGGTGGACGCGCACGCCAGCCATGACTGACGGTTCCGGAGCCTCAGGTACGGGTACCGCCTGGCGTCTGAGCGAATCTCCTGCGAAGTAAATTGATAGCACAAAACAGGAAACCAAAGTGCCTTAGTGGCTGGCAAACACCGTGAACGCAAACATGAAGGGTTCAGGACCGTGTGTGCTGTTGCAGCTCCCCACACCCTAGGGGCTGAAATAAGGCAGCGTGTAACAACGGCCTAACCTACATGCATGTGGCGTTGGAGCCGTGCTACATAACGCAGGCATCATGCACGCTTGCCGCGTGCAGAGCAGGGCTGCTGATGGCCACGAGGCAAGCGTCGGCATGTCACCACCTCCCGCACAAACCCACCTGCACGAAGAACTGTATCCTTGTTTGCTTGGACATGATGTTGGTCAACCGCACCCATCGCTGGATGGGCTCCAGGTCGTCGTACCCCACAGGTCCTACCACTCCCGTACGGTCAACGTACGACATGACGTGGAACACCAGCGGGACGAGCAGCTGGGGCAGCTCGCTGGGCGGCCGGGGCACGAAGCCACCGGGGGGCATGCTGTAGTTGAAGTTGGGCGGGATTTGCTGCGCTAGCCTGCGACGATGCGCCTTACTGACGCTCGAGCCCTCTGGCCCCGAATCCAGCTGCTGCCACAGCTGCCGGTGCCTGGTGCGTGCTGACATGATGTTGGCCGCTTGGGCCGCCGGCTCCCAGTGGGCCTTCTGAAGCAGCCCCGCCACTTCCATGAGGCTGGCCAAGTCCAGGTGCAGGGCCGCAAGCACTTCAGACACACGTGGCACCAGGGCCGCAAAGGCAGCGCGGCCCAGGCGGCCTCCTGTAGCCACCTCCACGCCCTCACCCACACCGCCCAGTTGGTCAGGGTCCGACAGGGCGGCCAGGACGGCAGATTCCAAGCCGTCCGTCTCCGGCCAGGCCGCGTCGGCCCAGGGCAGCTCCGGCACGTGCTGCACACGTGAGGGCACGTGGCGGGCAGCCCAGGAGAAGGTGTCGTACAGGGCGCGGTAAAGCGCGTGCTGTGCACGTGCATGCCCGGAGATGAAGGGGTGCAGCTGCTGGGCGATGTCGTACAGCTCTGCCGCCAGGGCTGTTGCGCACTTGCCGGGCTGGCTGAGGTACATCCGCAGTATGGTGGGCGTGAGGTACGGCAGGAGGGCGCTCGTGGAAGCTGGAGGGGGATGCAGTGTCCGGGAGCGAGGAGGGACAGCAGCAGCAGTAGTGCATGAGCAAGCACTTGATCGGCGTAATATGAATAACAGGCTCCGAGAGCGCTTGAGGGCTAATAGTTATTACGAAGGCATGCTTCACTTGCATCTGGTGGCGGTAAGCAACGTGTCTACAAACGCAGAGCTTACCCGGGAGCTTGGACAGCGGGTGTGCAGCAGCAAAGAGCAGCTCTGCAATGGAGGCGCTGCCGCTGGCCTGCTTGTACAGCCGCCCCGCCTGGTCCGCGGTTGCTTGCATGGGGTCATGCAGAGTCAGGAACGGCAAAGGCGGCGTGGAGGCGTTCCCAATTGATGCCCCTGCTGGTCGGGTTCGGGCCAAAGGGCAAGCGCGTACGAACTTGGCGTCGACACGTGTCTCAAGCTGAGCCATCCAAACGTGTGACGACAATGACAGAATCTTGACGAAGCTAAATCGGCGCAGTGCTTGTCGTCTTGGATTGCGGAAACGCTGGCTTGCTGTCATGGTATCATGACTGTGTTGGCCGAACTAGGCCCAGGATAAGCGATGATCCCCGACAAGAATTTATAATTTTGAGACAGATACTGCATGCCTTGCCTGCATGCTCTACGGATGCGTTGTCGACTGGGCCCAAAAGGCGCCTGCGCGCCTCGTGTTGGCCCGCCCGGGCGGCCTGGGCGAATAGTGCACACCATACAAAGATGTAAAGGCATTTCCACTCGCCGGCACTCATAAGTATTATTGTGCATAGGGCGCGGTGAAGCCGATGTAAAGCTTTATTGATACTGGCAGTAGTCGGGCGCAAGCCGCATGATACAGATATAAGTGCCCTGCAGAAATTGATACCACGTCATAGTGCGTTCAGTGGCTAGCTATGAGGAAAGCATACCCGAACATACGGCTGCCTAACTGCTTCGGCATACCCGAGGCACGTGGCTGTACTGAATTCGCTGCTGCTTTGTCAGACCGAAGCTGCTCTGGTGCTCATTACTTACGATGCCTAGAATTTCACATGTGGGAATACCAGTCTGGCGATGGAGCATGGAAGCGTCTGAGCTGACTGATAACACAGTTAGTGCACGAGCGTGGCGTAAAGCACCACTCGTCAGACTCCTTTGGACTACCGCGCCAATTGGACCCTGACTACAAGGACTCGCATGTACGACGTGCAATGGTACTCATCGGGCGTTTTTCCAAGAGCCGCTGCAGTCTGCAACGGGCATGGGAGCCCTGAAGCAGCACACCCGCGCACCAGCATGCGTCCCATGCTCCCATCTGCCAAGCCCACCGCCCTGAAGCGCCCTAACGCCTGCGCTCAGCATACAGCATACCGGTTGCATACTGGTGTGCTTTGCAGACAGCAGCGTGACACACCTACACCACGGCCATGGTGTCCTGACGCTGTGGCACCTGCCATTGCTGCTCCTGCTCCTGCTCCTGCTCCTGCTCCTGCTCCTGCCGCGCAACCCCGGCCACATCGTAGAGGCGACTGTAGCCGTCGTCATCCGCATAGTCAATCCACACGTCCCTGCCAACCTCCCAGCCCCTCTGCTCGTCCGCCCAGTCAAACGGCTCCATGCTGTGCCCCTCGACGCTACCACCCTGGCGTACGCTACCTGCTTCAAACCCATCCGCTCCCTCTTGAATGACATTGCCACCCACGACACTCTTTGCCCCCACAGCGACCCACGGGTCATCAGAGACATCCTTGCTTGAGCTATCGTCAACCTCTTGCCCATCGCCCAGCCACTTGTAGGGGCCATAGTCTACCTCGTAATAGTCTGCAGGCTGGTAGCTACCCTGCGTTACGGTAGCCCCAATAGCGTCCGAGCTGTGAACATGACCGTCCGTGTCGTCGACTGCTGCCCCCACGCCGCTGCTGCCCCCACGCCGCTGCTGCCCCCACGCCTGCACCAGCACGTCGTCACCATCTGCTGCTGCCACAGTAACCGGGTACTCCGTCACAACGGCCTCCAACCGGTCTTGTCCGGCGTCCTCTGTTACGCCTGCCTTGTCAGCCGCCGTGGAAGGGATGAAACGAGTTAGCGCCTCCTGAGACTCAGTTTGTTGTTGCGGCCGGGGCTGGGGCTGGGGAAGAGGTGCTCCGCGCAGCAGCTGGCTCCAGGCTTTGCTGCCCACCAGGGGATATCCACTGCTGACCACGGCCGCACCCGGGCCCGCGCCCACGCCCATGGCTTGACCGCTGGCCGGTACCGTCGCTTTGGACACGTCGGCCAATGCAGCTGTGCGCGGATCCTGGCCGTGGCTTGCGGTCGCCGGGGCAGCGGACTTCATGCTCATGCCAGCGGCAGGGAGGATGGTGCTGGTCTGCGCGGATGGGAGCCGTGCCGCGGATGCGAAGGGTGCTGGGAGCATCACCAGGAGGAGGAGTAAGTGGCAAGGCGACATGGCTGTGAGGGGGCAGAGGGCCGGAGCGTAGGCACGTGGCTGTGGGGGTCGGGATGGGGCTGTGGCGGGGTGTTTCCTTAACGGCGAGGCGCGAGCTGCTAGTTCCTTTGGAAAGGGCCGGTGGTGGACAGGAGGATATCCCCGCCGTGGGGAGTCCAAGCTGCCGTGCCCAGTGCTGCTTGGCGGGGGAAGAAGGCTCTGGAGGCGCACCTTGGGGCGGCGTCTACTGTGGCGTGGCCAGGCGTGGCGGAGCGCCGTGAGACTGTGGCCTTGTCGTGCAGTAATGCCCGACCCAAAGGTAAAAACGACGTGAGTTGCCCGGTCTTCGCGATAACGCAAGAGTGTATACGAGCCTGGCCGGTGACGTGACCGGCAGTGGCGCACGGTGGCCACCGCGCGCGTCCGGGCCCGCCCCCGTCGGCCCGGCCAAGACGCCCCCTGCCCCGAGCCCCCGCGTCATCGGTGCCTGCACACCGCAGCGCACGTAAGCATCAGCGGAAGATCCCAAGCGGCGCATGCTAGTCATATTATGGTTACATGGATTCAACAACTCATTGTCAACACAACAGCAACGGTGTTGGCCTAGGAAGTCCTGGGTCCGCGAGGAGCACCAGGAACATACGACGCCGCGCGGCTGTCCCAAGGACGTCCCCTCGTAACATACTAGTGCGATCCTCCTGCCGTCCGGGCGTCTGCTGTATCACCATCCTTACTTAATAAGCCGTGCCTACAGACTTGGACGTGGGCCTGACATGGCACATACATAAGGTGCATGCATGCCATCGTGTCCTAGCAGTGGCAGCGCGCAAATTCCACACAAACCGTGTCCAACGCAACCCAAACGCGTGGCCGCATGCAAACCACCATGCAAACGATCTTGGTTAGTAGTGACGCTGCTTCTAGACCAGTATTTAACAGTGCGGAGGTTTGGGGGGCAGGG
>VFQN01007162.1_pt1 | contig 12150 bp, 23 predicted proteins | sample 3512371 | NCBI WGS metagenome assembly VFQN01 (sample SAMN10412370, study PRJNA504923) | tailings metagenome | isolation source: Replicate 2 from Balatoc abandoned mine | place: Philippines: Itogon, Benguet | collected 2017-08-28
TACTTACCAGCCGGTGAGGCCGGGACGGCTGCGGCAGAAGGGCCGGCTGAGCTGCTGAACGCGACACTGAGAACCCGGCTGGAAAGCTGAGAGGCTGGGAAACTGAATGCAACCTCGTGCCTATGGTCCCGCAACGGCGCAAGCTAGCACAAGGACCCCACGCCCACCCATGCCGACCCGACTAACCTGAAAACGATGAACAGACCGGCATGGCGTACGGCTGATGCACAGTGAGGTTCATGCCAGGGAAGCCATCAGCAAGAACAGAGGGGCTGCCTTGTAGGCTACGTACGACCCCAACGAGGGTAGCACTGTACAGCGAGAGTGCCCTTACCCTCCAGCTGCCCAATGAGCCCAGCCACGTAGTCCCCCTCCTCAGTGAATGGCCCCGCATCATGACGTGCAAGAGCCGCGACGGACCAAAGCACAACGGCAACCTACCCTCCAGCTGCCCCATGCGCCAGGCCACGTACCCTAGTCGGCCCCATCCCCACCCAAGGTGAAGCCGTGATGACACGAGCGAAGGATCCCGGAGCACCACAAGCCCAGTACTCATTTGCATACTACATAGTGGCTGCCCTTACCCTCGAGCTGCCCGATGAGGCCCGCCACGTAGTCTCCCCCCTCCTCCAGCGCCGTCAGGGCCAACAGCTGCGATGGCTGCGAGGCGCAGATGCACACGGCGTCCTGCACCTGCGGGGCGTGTGTATTAACGAGGCGTGTGTGTTAACAGGAGGGTGTGCGAGGGTGGTGCATGGCGTCAGGGTCAGCAGCTGCGATGGCTGCGAGGCGCAGATGCACACGGCGTCCTGCACCTGCGGGGCGTGTGTATTAACGAGGCGTGTGTGTTAACAGGAGGGTGTGCGAGGGTGGTGCATGGCGTCAGGGTCAGCAGCTGCGATGGCTGCGAGGCGCAGATGCACACGGCGTCCTGCACCTGCGGGGCGTGTGTATTAACGAGGCGTGTGTGTTAACAGGAGGGTGTGCGAGGGTGGTGCATGGCGTCAGGGTCAGCAGCTGCGATGGCTGCGAGGCGCAGATGCACACGGCGTCCTGCACCTGCGGGGCGTGTGTATAACGAGGTGTGTGTATTAGCAGGAGGGTGTGCGGTGGTGGTGCAAGCTGGGAACTACGCAAAGCGGTCCCCCACTCCCACCCCACTCCCTGAGCTGCGCGCAGCCCAGGGCCCCCCGGCGATAGCAGGCCAAGCAGGCACACAACCGAAGATGACATGGACTACATATCACACATATAAGTACATAGTATCATTACACAAAGCGTGATGCCGCCGCACCTTGAGCTGCGCGCCGCCCAGTGCCCCCGGCGCCAGCAGCCCCTCGGCCCCGAACTCGGGGTAGGCGATGTAGCCCACGCGCCAGCCCATCATGCCGTACGCCTGTCGTACGCGTTGTACGGCAGCACAGCATTCGTTAAAGAGGTACTTCGCAGCGTGGAACACGGAGCACATCTATCGTGGCCACCACACAGTGCAACCGCGCTTTGCTGGTCATGCCGCGGTTCATCTCCAGTCCGTCCTGCGTGCACCGATGCGTGCCAGGGTAGCGTCCGAGCTGGCGGGTGCACGCGCCCGCTAACACACACCCGCTTACCTGCAGGGTCCGCCCCCGCACCTGAGCCCTTGGACCCTCTCCCCGTCTGCTGCACCCTCCAGGACAGTACGGCAGTACGGCATCTCGGCATGCACTTGAACTAACGCGCAGTGTGCCACATTGCCTCACCTTGGACAAGTTATATAATATAATATGTTAAATAAATAATAATAATAATCTGTTATAGCGTTTTGACTGCAATCAGGCAAGCTGCCTCATCGTGGACATGGAGAACAGGTGCAGCACGTGGGGCCCAACTTCACGAGGAAGTTAGCGCCTGGAAACAAACAATGCTACCTCCATAAACCTCAATGTGTTGGTTACAAGCTTACAACACGACACGCAGTCCCACCTTGGACATGGAGAACAGGTGCAGCACGTGGGGCCCGGAGGGGCAGTGGTGCTTCACGCCTGAGGGGTGGGAGTGAGGGGAAACGAGGGTGTGGGGGCCGGGGTTCGGGGTTGTGGGGGCTGAGAGCCAGTGGGGCAGGGGCGAGGGGGCGGAGGGGGCTTTGGGGTCGGGGTTCTGGGATGTGGCGGCTGGGGGCGTGGGAGTACGCGCGCGCAGTGGCCGATCGGCCGTGGGGTGAGCACTTTGACACGTGTCACATGACACGTGCTCACCCCACGAGGTAAGCACGCAGTGTGGCTGCCACGTGCCAGGCATTGTAGAACACGCCCTGCAAACCCGTCACACGTGCTCCTTCAGCGCCACGCAAACGGCCACGGTATTGAAGCCTAAGAACAAGTATTAAGTAACAAAGTAACCCAGTCAGGCTAATCTATAACGCGAAGTACGGCAACGCTGTACGATGATTGGTACAATCCCGGCATACCCGCACCTGGCGTGAAGATGAAGTCCTCGTACGTGTTGTCCAGCACCAGCCAGGCCCCCGCCTCGGCGCAGGCGGCCGAAATGGCCTCGAGCTCGTCACGGTTGAGCAGCACGCCTAGGGTTGGGGCAGGGTTGCCACGGGTTATATGCCGATGTGCATATAAAATGGCCTTCAGCTCCTGCCAACTACTTTATGCCACTAGGGCTGCTGTGACCCCAGATCCCCACGCGCCCGCCCCACCCGCAACCCGACGGCGTTTAGGGGTGGACGGCATGCCAGGGCAGGAGCATACGGTAGTGTACGCCTACCCGCGTGGGTGCATGCGTGGGTCGACGATGACGGCCGTCAGCCTGAGGTCCCCTGGTGCGACCATACCGGTACGTCTCGTGGTGCGGTGCAAATTTCCGGCTCTTTGCCCCCGTGCTCGTGCTTACCCGTCGTGTTGCAGGGATTGACGATAACCACCATGACCCCAAGCCCCCCTGGCCCTATGACCCCACGACTGCCCCCGTGCGCTCCCCGCCCCGCCCCACCCTTTACCCGTTTCCGGCTCGATGACTTTGCCGCTCCGCGGTTACCCCCCTGCCCTACCCGTGGGGTTGCAGGGGTTGACGACGACCACCATCTTGGGCGGCCGCGGCCCCGCCAGCTCTGCCCGCAGCCAGGCCAGCGAGGGGCGCAGCGTGTCGGGGTCCACTTCGCCGTACACCACGCGGTCAGCAGAGCCCGTCATCTGCAGTAACGTGGATGATCAAGCATATTAGTGGCACATACCAGCATGGCCCCGCATACTAGTGGCACAGGACAGCGAGGGGTGCAGTGCTGCGGTTTCCACCTCGCCGTACACCACAAGGTCCTCCGCGTACACCCATGCTGCTAATACACAGGTGCCATACACACATACTGCTAATACACACCCCTGAACCCATGCTGCTAACACACACATCTGCATCCATGCCGCTAACCCCACACCCCGACACACCTGCATGGCCACGAGGCGGCGAAGAGATAGGGCTTTAACAGCACTTCTCAATGCTCCACCCATGCTGCTAATACACATCCTTTCCTGCATCCGGGCTGCTAATACACAACCTGACACACCTGCATGGCCATGAGGTGGTCGAAGTAGTAGGGCTTGAACAGCACCACGCGGTCCTCCACGTCACACACAGCCAACAGCGCGTTCAGGAAGGCCTAGCAGGGATACGGAAGGATAGGGCAAGGAGAGGTGGGAGTGTTAATGTAGCTTGGGGCAGGGAGGGGTGTGCCATGGGTTACGTGGGTACGTCGCCACACGGCCACCAGCGCGTTCAGGAAGGCCTGGCAGAGGGTCAAGGCGTAGAGGGAACGCGTGGCTTGGAACAAGGAGGATACCACAAAGAGGGCAGTCAGGGTGGACCAGGGAAGCACCTTGCACCACCAACATCACGCAACGCGACCAGTGACGCCTGGGGGTGGAAGTGGCGGGTAAAAGCAGGTAAATCTCAGTTTTCAGTGCAACACTCGGTTCTCCACGCGGTTGCGCACGCCAGCAGCGCGTCCAGGACTGCCTGGCGGGGGTAACACGCGGGGTTGCAACGTGGCCAAGGTGAGCCAGAGCCCTGTCCCTGTCTGGAAGGCACAGGAGCAACTACCAGCCTCCGCGCAGGTGCCCCTGGCTAGGCCGACTGTGCGCTACGAGGCCCATGCATCACCCAACCGTTGGTTGCCCGCCCAGCCAGCCCGCACCTGGTTGCAGCCGGGCGTCACAATGACGTCGTACTGTACGGCGTAGCGCGGTACGATGTGGTACGGCACGGCATGGGGAATGGGGAAGGGGAGCGGCAGGTGGGGTGGAGCAGGGGGGAGGTCGTCAGTGGATGCAGGGTATACGGCACGAACGGATTGCGACAACTGCCCTGGAGTGCGCTGTACGACAGGCCGGCCTCCACACTTTGCCACCAGGTTATGCCAGCATTACATCACAAGCAAAGCCCTCATGTACAAGCAGGGAGCACACAGCCTCAGCCTGCATGAGGCCCCCGTGCATGGCGCCCGTGGGCCATATCCTCAACGTGACTACAACTAGCGTACTCGGCACAGCGACTACGGCACTGCGACTGCAGCTCCTGGGGCTCGTTAGGCCACACCCGCGTGCTAGTTCCAGCATGACACCATGTGCCGTTTGCACGCCATGCACCACGCCATGTGCTTCCCCCCCCCCCCCCCGCGAGCGTGTACGGCAGGGTGCCCAGGCTGCCCATCTCAGCCACGCATACCCCCCACGCTCTCTCTGTCCTTGACCGCCCGCTCCCTGCAGTCGTAACAGCCAGCGTGCCCCATTACACACTTGCACCACGCACTCAGGTACTTGAGGCGGTACCTGTCGGCCTTCCTGCTATCCCCCTGTCAACAGTCCATCATGTCCCGCAACACTAGTGCCCCCACGCCCACCCACGTTCTGCAGACCGTTCTTGTCGGCCAGCTTCTTCCGCAGCGCCGCCCTCAGTGCGGGGAGCCCCTCATTGGGCGCATAGCCCGACACGGAAGCGGCGGAGGCGGGGGAGGACAGCGCAGAGCCCAGGCGCTCCAGGGCGGCGGGCGGGGGACCCCAGTGCACGATACCCTGCGTGCGATATCGGACAGGGTTCAGGCAGGAAAGACGGAGGGTGCTGCCGGTTCTGAGTTTCGGTGTGGTGGGTGCATGTGGGGTTGCTGGTATGGGGCAGCGTCGAGGGTGATCCGGGTGCAAGGTACTGCTGAGAGGCAGGGAAGGATAGCGCGGAGCCAGCCGCTCTAGGCCAGGGGAGCTCCGTTGCACGATTCCCTGGTGTCCCAGGTCCCAGGCCTGGGCGCGGCGGAAGAGGAGCGGTACGGAATTGGGATCGTTGCGTGGGGGTAAGGACAGGTGGGTGCATGTGGGTTGCGGAAACGAGGCAGCGCCATGGGTGCATCCGGGCGTTCACGGCGGGTTGTAGGGTGCTGAGGAAGACGTGATGAGGCAGCGTGTAGCACTTGGGGTTTGTGGAAGGGGAAGGGGTCTCGGGGCTTACCTGTGCGAGGGAGAGGGCGTCTGGCCGGGACGACATGACTCGCCGGGTGAAGTCGATCACCGGCGTGTCCGTGTCGTTGATACGCTTCGACAGGTTCTGTCGGTCGCACCCAGGGTCGCATGGCCAGGAAACGACGCCACGTTTGCATAAGCGGCTGGACATTTACATGTAGGGGCCTGGGAGAGTGCGAAACACCAGCGCACCCCAGGGATGTTGCGAGACATCTACGTTAGCCGTGGGGACCGACGCACCTTCCATTTTGCTACCGAGCTCCCTCCATTAGCTACAAGTGCAGCTGCGAAGGTCATAGCCTTCCGCTCCCAGAAGGCGCAACGATACCGGGACTTCCCTTTGAAGATTAGCGTGGACCGTTCCCGCGCACAAGGGTCACCAGGTTACGATGCAGTTACAAGCAGTACTGTGTTACATGAACATAAGCCGTATCGGTAGAGAGCCTTGCTAACTTTGCCCCGCTTGCCGTACGAGCGAGTCCCCAGGCACCAGAGCCACACCTCAACCAGACCGCTTGCTCTGATTCTTGCTCCGAGAGGTTACGTCCACGACACTTAGCTCCTAGCTTAGTTAGCTAGGCCTTCTTGTACCGGGACCTACGAGCGTCACTGAAAGATGCAGGCCTGCAGCTTCAGGGCGTCCGCCCTCTCCACTATGGCCCCCACCCGGCCAGGTACATTTACATGCCATACCTAGTATTCGAACTTACAGCGCCGGATACCTTGTGCTAGGCCTGGACCACGACCACAGAAATTGCGGCTTGCAGCTATGTGGCAGCACAGCTGGTCGCTTTGTTTGCATCAGGAGGAGCTCTTTGGATGTCTACTGAAGTCTGGCTCCTTGGGTTGCCTGCAGTGAGCCGTGCGTTCACGCCTGTGGTCGCCAAGGCTGCTGACTCCAAGAAGGCCAGCACCCAAGCCCGCCACGCTCGCCTCCGCAAGAAGGTCAGACTCAGTTTAGATTAAATATAAAGGGTACTGGACGAGAAGCAAATGCAGCTTGGCGAGGTCTCCAGTCGCGACTTGTGCCCCACCACAACTCGCCGCCGTGATATGGCTTCCTTCAGTATGCTTTGGCGCTCCTCTCACGCCGCATTCTCTCCCTGCTTTTATTCTACAGCTGAGCGGCACTGCTGAGCGCCCGCGCATGGCCGTCTACAAGTCGAACGAGCACATTTACGTGCAGGTGAGCGCAGTTCGCGAGACACCTGGGCGTAAGCGGGCTTATCGTCTCAAATTTTAAATACATGCCTTTCAGATACTGCCTAAAAGCAGCAATGCAACACGGCCACCGGGTTGAGGCGACCGACATTCTGACCCAACATTTGTGCCTGTCCTGTTGTCGGTCACCAGGTCATTGACGACGTTGCTGGGCACACCCTGGCCGCTGCTAGCACTGTGGGCAAGGCGAACTCGGAGGCTGTGAACGGCAACGGTGCCAACGTGGTGAGTTGGTTCAGGGAGTGACGGTTAACACACCTCGTCAGGGGGCGGTCAGTGTGACCTCACGGCGAGCGCTGCGCTTGGGCGTGTAGAGTTCGATCACTCTGAAAGCGGAAAGAAGAGTTCCTCACACACGTGCGTATTGTGCACCTGGGTCAAGGGACATGCATGCACGGCGGCAGCTGCCAGCAGCCTTAGTGATGACACCACACGGGGGGGCAGCAGGGGCCAGGTGGCGGCCGAGGGCGGAGGCAGCAGCAGGAACGCGAGGAGCAGCAGCAGCAACAGCAGCAGCAGCAGCAGCCGGCAGCAACTGGAGCACACGGCGTGGCCAGGGCGTGGGAGCGGCGGCAGCGCTGGCGGGGGTTTGGGTCCCTGGAGTCGCAAGGAGGCCGCTTTCCGGTGTCATCAGGTCAGGAGAGCGTGCCCGTATGGGGCATTGATGCGGCGCCTACCGGAGGGGCCCTGGCGGTCGAACTTGGGCGGTTGGCGCGGACGGCTCTTACTCGCTGCAGCCGCGCTGTTTCGAAGCGCGCCACGGGCGCATTGTGGCAGGGAAGGGGCTGCCGCCTGCATGAACCCACAGCTGCTGCCTTTTGCGGTGGCCTGGCAGTGGCGGGCGGCCTGGCAGTGGCGGGCAGTTGGGCACCACAGCCCCAGGGCAGGGCATGCGGCGGAGGGGCATGTGGGTCTCGTTCGCAGCCAGCCGCAGCCTTGGGTTCCGGTCGTCACAGTTACAGATCTGGTTCACCGATGCCAGGCTCGGCAGGGCCACAGCAGGAGGTACTGCACGCGCTGGCGGCACTGGCACTGGCACTGGCAGCATGCATTGGTGCTCCCCGAAACAGGTCAAGCGTGTGCGGCGTCCGCTTGCGGCTCACGCCATCCCCTCCCCTACCCTGTTTGCACATCCCCAGGCCGCTGCCCAGGCCGTAGGCAAGAAGATCGCCGAGCTGTGCAAGGCCAAGAACATTGAGAAGGTGGCCTTCGACCGCGGCGGCTTCAAGTACCACGGCCGCATCCAGGTTGGTTGGGTACCAGGTTGGGTGTGTGTGCCAAAAGGGTGGCGGTGCGTGCATGCAAGGGGGCTGATGCAGAATCCCGACGGCCGCATCCAGGTGCGTGCGTGCGTGGCTCGAGGGCGGGGTTGGCTGGGTGGTGGTGGTGCATGCATCCACTGCATGTGTGCGACGCCGTCCTGCGACTAAAACCGGTTTGAGAGGACTCCGGTAGCCACTTGCATAGTCCTTTCGGGGCGTTGATGCGCCCGCGTCCCCTGCCCTGACCCCAGCAAGACCCCAGCAATGCCAATATTCAGGTGGCGCCGAGCATTGCCACGAGTTACCTCTTCCTGACGTGCCCTTGTCCCGTGCCGTATCCTGAACGCCCCAGGCTGTGGCTGACGCCGCTCGCGAGGGTGGCCTCAACTTCTAAATGCGGAACGGAGCGAAGCAGTGCAGGAGGGAGCAGCAGCTGTAGCAGCTGCAGCAGGCGGAGCTAAGGGCTTGGCGGTAGCTGGCAGTTGGATGCCTCATGGGTCCGGCACAGGCCACGGTTCAAGAGCGTGATGCTTGAATGGACGGAGGAACTGCGACAGCTGGACGTGGCGAGAAGGCGGGAGAGGCAGTGCGCCGCCTGCCTAGCCGCACCGGCTGTGGTGCATTCTTTGACTGGTGGGATAGGTGTGTTTGAGGGGCGGTCATCTTGGGTATGGAGGTAGGCGCAATGAGCTACTGGGGTCGAGACCTCTGGAGGGCAGGCGCACATATGGCGCCGGGGTAGCCATGCGTCAGTGGCAGGCATCCTGGGTAGCCCACACGTGTTGGCACACACCTCCAGGCGAGGGCAGCTAGAGTGTGGCGCCCGGCCGCGGGAGGTGCCAGCCACCCAGCGCGAGCCGCTTTACCACGGAGGCTGGGGGAAGGGCTGTAGCGGGGAATTTTGCTCGTCCCTCCGCTTCAGCCCAGCCTGTGTGATACGGCGTGATCCTGCGGCGTTGCGAGGTCGTCGTGAGGGCTCTCCAGGACGTTAAGGAGTGGCCTGTGTTGCAGCAGACACGTGCATGGCCCAAGGCTGCGGAATTTGAGAACGTTCAGTGTAAAGGAGTACCTTTGCACCAGGGGAGCAACAGTCGAGACATCTCCCCTGCTTTGCACAGTGCCGGTGCCGGGTTCCTGGCGGGGCCAGCGGTGTACACGGCGTGTCAGCGGCGCAGCCCGAGCCATCCCGATGTGTGATGCCGCTGGTTGCGGGCTACGGTGGTTGCTCGGAACTCAAGCCTTACTTGATAGGTTGTTTGAGCCTGGTTGGGGTCACGCCGAGCCTGGGCTGCGCAGGCGCAGACAAGCACAAAACAGCCACAACGATGACCGTGCGTCCTTGGCTTCGGTGACAGTCTGCGAGCGGGAATGGTCAGGCACTCAGGCTCTAAGAAACACCACCGCAGGTCCCCGGCTGCCCAGCCAGGCCCAGCGCACTGCGTGCATGCGTCCCTTTGGCCGCGCAGCAACTCCAAACCACGACGGCTCACCAGGAACGGTGCAGGACAAGCGCATATGTCGCTGCCCCCGTCCGAGTCACCCCGCCTGCGGACCTTGGCCCCGCCCTTGCCCTTGCCCTTGCGGGGGGCCGGCTCGAACACCACGCTGCCCTTGCTCCCCCAGCTCGCTGTAGTCCTCCAGCTCCTGGAACGCGTCTGGCATGTCCGTCATCGCGCACGAGTCGTCCTTGGTGGGGAAGGGGCGGGGTGATGTAGGTGAAGATGGTGCCGGCGGGCCTGTCGGGCGTGCCCTCGTCGCCCATGTGCAGCAGGTGGGGGTGCAGCACCAGCAGGTGGCCCGCCGGAACGTACAGGCGGACGTACGGTACTTGTGGCGGGGCTGCGGGCGCGCAGCCTCCGCCTCCACCTCGGACGGGTCGGCGCCGTTGGTGTGGTGCGCTGCACGGTGAGTGAGGAAGGAGCAGAAGGTAAGGAGTGCGTCGCGTGGTGGCTGTTGAGGCCCACGAGGAGGTGGCGGGCGCAGACGCCCAGGAAGGCCGACGCGCCGGTCCGGGGCAGGTCGTCGTCATCTGGTTAACAAAAAAAACCAAATGTTGGTAGCGGGGCCAGATGCTGCGTGCCGTTAGCTAGCCCTGCAGTGCCCACCGTGCGCTATCTAGTCTGCACCCCACTGCATATCCCCATCCTGTATATGCACACATGGCTCTATGCCACGCCAGAATAGCCCGTGCTGCCTACTGCACGTCACCTCTGCCCTTGCCACGCAGACTGGTTGTCGTGGCACGGCAGTTGACTCTTGGCCGGTTGCGCGCACACAACTGAGGGGGGCCTCCTAGTAGAGGTCCGGGCTGCGTTGCCAAGGTCTACATCTGCCCATGTGCTCAGACCAAGCGCACCAAGGGACTGCACTTGCTCCTTTGCTTGTTAGTGGCGCCAAGGAATGACTTTCCTTGTGACGGTACTTGCAGCCTTGGGGCCACGCTGCACCCTGGTGTGTCGTGCGTGTACCTGTACCGGTACCACAGAGCGCCAACGTGTATAAGGGACCCACTGCAGGGACCTTGCTGTTGCTGGCCCGCAGTACTGCGGTACGCTGGAAAAGTACGGCATTGTACCTGCCCTCCCTGCTTGCTGCCGTGCAACGTACGATACGGTACGACGTTACCTGGCCACGGGACCGAGGGACCTTGCACCGGTACCAAGCAGGGGAGACCCCTGACCAGCACGGTACCAGCGTACCACACAGCCGATCTGCGCTACTTGTCGCATGCAGCAGTTCCCCTGGATTGCACATATGAACCCGTCTAAAACGCAGCCGTGCCGTTGCCGAATGGAACCCGGTCGACTGCACCTGACTGCACATTCCCAAGTAACGCACGTGCGTGACCAGGGGGTTCCCGTCTGCCTGACTCGCCCGAAATTCAGGTGCTGTGCAATTGCGAGCACTGGAACAAATATATACATGGTACGGCACGGCTTTCGTTTGAACCGGCCAGTATACAGTGTGCCGGGACGGCCAGCGGTCCCCACGTGCCCCCTTTCTCCCCTGGCCCCTATGAGTCGGCTAGCCCACCCCTGCATGGCTTGGTGCGGTATGCGTGCGGTTGCAGCCTGTTCCCCCCATTGCTTACACGGTTTCTAGCGTTTTTCGCGTACCCCCCATTGCAGCTGCCATCACAGGGCCAGGGCGCAGCAGTTGCACCTGGCCGGTGGCCACTTGGCCCTCTGGTCATGCATACATGTGTATGTGTATGCTTCCTGTGCGTATGAAGCCCCTGTCTGGGAAACCGTTGGCAGGGTGACGCATGTTCGCCGTCTTGGTACCGCACACGGTTACCTTGGCGCAACTGCGAGCGAGAGTTATGTGCGCTCTCCCAGCCTGCCTCCCTCTCAGACCTGCACGCATGTCGGGCACGCAGTGTCAAACCGACGCTGCTGCCACGTCCGCAAGTGCGAAGCTGCTGCCGCTTGATACAATCACCTGCAATAGCATACTTGCGTATTTACAAATAGCCACCGGTGCAAATCTCCTACATAACCTCCTATGAACCACCAACACCAACGGCCGAGGCTCCACCCTTGCACTGGTGTGGAGCCATCGATCCTGAGCCTTGGAAGCATTTGATGTGCTATTTGCACTTGAGATAGGTGCGCCTGCGGTTAGACTTTCTACCATAAAGGTGGAGTACTAGGAAGACCTGGAGGGGCCGGCCTCCGGCTATGCTACTTTATTCATGACAGCCGGTCGGGCTGCCCTACAGTATGTTATATATAGTTCAAAAAGCTCTATTATTGACAGCGACCTGGGGTCGCTCACTTCACACTGCGAAAGGTGGAAAAGGGGGAACCGCTTACGAGGTGTATGTCTGACCACTGTGAGCACCCAGCCTGATGCACATGCATAATCAAATAATAATCCCGCAGTCCATGAAAATGATGCATGCGTTCAAGGCGACCCAACACGCGTGGTAGCGAACACGTGATTCAAGCCAGCCAAGCAGAGTCTCCCCTGGCCCGACGCCGTACGCATCCCTCACCAATACATAGAGGGAAGATCTCCAATGACGATGAATAGTGTTGCAGAAGCTTAATCACCTCGTTTGGTGAAGAGAGTTGTATAGGCGGTGTCGCGCGCACTCGTCTCTCAGCAATAATGGCTCGCCGTGCCTTCCGTGCGGCCTCTCTGGCCGCGGTCTGCCTGCTTGCGGCCTTGTCTGC
>VFQN01007163.1_pt1 | contig 12150 bp, 10 predicted proteins | sample 3512371 | NCBI WGS metagenome assembly VFQN01 (sample SAMN10412370, study PRJNA504923) | tailings metagenome | isolation source: Replicate 2 from Balatoc abandoned mine | place: Philippines: Itogon, Benguet | collected 2017-08-28
ACCGGTTGAACGCGGCCTGCTGGTCGCGCAGCAGGGCCTGGATCTCGGCCAGCCGGGCGTCCGTCAGATCCTCGGCGACCGGCCCAGCCATGGTCGCGGCCGGCGTGCCCGGCCGCGCCGAATATTTGAATGAAAAAGCTTGGGCGAAGCCGATGTCGCGGATCAGCGCCATCGTAGCGGCATGGTCGGCATCGCTCTCGCCGGGATGCCCGGCGATGATGTCGGTGGACAGCGCGAGGTCGGGGCGCGCCGCCCGCAGCCGGTCCACCAGCCGGCGATAATCATCCGCCGTGTGCCCGCGGTTCATCATCTTCAGGATGCGGTCGGAGCCCGACTGCACCGGCAGATGCAGGAAAGGCATGATCGCCGGCGTGTCGCCATGGGCTGCGATCAGGTCGTCATCCATGTCGCGCGGGTGGGAGGTGGTGTAGCGCAACCGGGCCAGGCCCTCGATTTCCGCGAGGCCCCGCAGCAGGCGCCCGAGCGTCCACGGCCGCCCGTCCGGCCCCTCGCCATGCCAGGCATTCACGTTCTGTCCCAGCAGCGTGATCTCCCGCGCGCCAAGCGAGACCAGGCGCTGCGCCTCCGCGACCACTGCCTCGGCCGGGCGCGAGTATTCCGACCCGCGCGTATAGGGCACGACGCAGAAGGAACAGAATTTGTCGCAGCCTTCCTGCACGGTCAGGAACGCCGTCACGCCCTGCGGCGCGGCCGTCTCCGGCAGGTGGTCGAACTTGTCCTCGGGGGGGAACTCGGTCTCGATCACCGCGCCGGCGGCGCGGGAGGCACGGGCGACCATCTCCGGCAGGCGATGATAGGATTGCGGGCCGAGCACGATGTCCACCCAAGGGGCGCGGGCAGTGATCTCCGCGCCTTCCGCCTGGGCGACGCAGCCGGCGACCGCGATCACCATGTCGCCGCCCTTCGCCTGCTTCGCCTCGCGCAGCCGGCCGAGGTCGGAGAACACCTTTTCCGTCGCCTTTTCCCGGATGTGGCAGGTGTTGAGGATGACCATGTCGGCCTCCTCCGCCACCTCGGTCGGCGCATAGCCGAGCGGCGCCAGCACATCCGCCATGCGGGCGCTGTCATAGACATTCATCTGGCAACCCCAGGTGCGGATCAGCAGGCGCTTCCGTGGGGTGGTGCTGTCGGTCATTCGGGTCAGGCTCCACCGGCCCCGCCGCGGGTGCCGCGGCGAAGGCAGGCGGGGGAGATGCGCACCCTGGCGGCGCGGGTCAAGCGACCTGTGGCCCGAAGCGGATCGTCATGCACCGAAGCGTGACCGGCGGCTCCGCGTCGGGTCAAGTGTCGTGATGATGACGGGCGGGCCGCGCGCCCGGGCCGGACGTGGCGCAGGGCGGTTGTCGCGCCACGCATCATGGTGCCATGCTCCCGCCCAACAGTGACGCAATGGGACAGACGACCATGAATCGCAGGGATCTCCTTGCGGCTGGACTCGCGACTCTCGCGACGCCGGCCCTTGCCCAGCCGGCACGCGCGCGCGTGCTGCGCTTCGTGCCGCAGGCCAATCTCACCGCGCTCGACCCGATCTGGACCACGGCCGCGGTTACCGAGAACCACGGCTGGTCGGTGTTCGACACGCTCTACGGCATGACGGACGACCTCAAGGTCGCGCCGCAGATGGCCGAGGCGCACAGCACATCCGATGACGGCCTCACCTGGCTGATCCGCCTGCGCGAAGGGCTGCGCTGGCATGACGGCCAGCCGGTGCTGGCGCGCGACTGCGCCGCCAGCCTGGCGCGCTGGAGCCGGCGCGACACCTTCGGCCAGTCGCTCGGCGCCGTGGTCGAAGCCTGGGAGGCGGCCGACGACCGCACCATCCGCATCCGCCTGAAGTCGCGCTTCCCGCTGCTGCTGGAGGCGCTGGCCAAGCCCGCCGCGGTGGTCCCCTTCATGATGCCCGAGCGCATCGCGCGCACCGACCCGTTCCAGCAGATCACCGAGGTCGTGGGGTCCGGCCCCTACCGTTTCCTGCCGGATGAATACGTCTCCGGCAGCCGCGCGACCTATGCGAAGTTCGACGGATACGTGCCGCGGCAGGAAGCGCCCTCGCGCACTGCCGGCGGCAAGGTCGCGATGATGGATCGCGTGGAATGGACCATCATGCCCGACAGCGCGACCGCCGCGGCCGCGCTGCAGGCCGGCGAGATCGACTGGTGGGAGCAGATCAACGCCGACCTCGCCCCCTTGCTGCGCCGCGCCCGCGGCGTGCAGGTCGAGGTGCTGAACACCCTCGGCTACATCGGCGTCGCGCGCTTCAACTGCCTGCATCCGCCCTTCGACAAGCCGGCGGTGCGGCGCGCGCTGCTCGGCGCGGTCAACCAGGACGACTACCTGCGCGGCGTGACGGGCAACGATCCGTCGTCCATGCGGCTCTGCCCATCCATGTGGCCCTGCGGCACGCCGTATGAAAGCGCGACCGGCAACGAGTTGCTGCGCGGTCCGCGCGACCTCGACCGCGTACGCGGGGAACTGCGCACCGCCGGCTACAATGGCGAGAAGGTCGTCATCATCAACCCGACCGACTTCCCGACCATCGGACCGTTCGGGCAGGTGACGGCGGATCTGCTGCGCCGGCTCGGCATGAATGTCGAACTGGTGGAGACCGACTGGGGGTCCGTCGTGCAGCGCCGCGCCAGCAAGGAACCGCCGGAACGCGGCGGCTGGTCGATCTTCCATACCTGGTGGCCATCCGTGTCGATCATCAACCCGGCGGTGAATGCGACGCTGCGCGGCCAGGGGGATCGCGGCTGGTTCGGCTGGTACAACAACCCGCGTGTCGAGGAAGCCGCGTCGCAATGGCTGCTGGCCGCCACCGAGGCCGAGCAGAAGCGGCTGGCCGACGTGATCCAGCGCGAATCCTTCGAGAACGCGCCGATCCTGCCGCTCGGGCAGTTCTTCATCGCCAGCGCCTATCGCAGCGGGTTGACCGGCTTCCTGAAGGGCAATGCGCCCTATCCGTGGAATGTCCGACGGGGGTGATCGGGCTGCTGCGCCAGCCTGGCCCATCGACCAGGCTGGCGCGCTTTCCACGACGCCGGCCCGGTCAGGTCGGCATCCGGCGCGCGTAATCCTCCTTCAGCCGCAGCCAGCCATCCCAAAACGGCCCGGGCTGCTCGCCCGTCACCCGCGCGACCAGGATGTCGAGATGCGCATGCCAGCCGGCGCTGACCTTCAGCAGCAGCGACGGGTCGGCGACGCGGTGATGCGTGACGGTCAGCAGCACGCGGTTGCCCGCCGGCGCGAGGTCGAAGGTCACGCCGCCGGTGCTGCCCCAGGTGATGCCAAGCCGCCGGGGCGGGTCGCATTCGGTGATCTGCCCCTCGAGGCTGTGCTCGACGGCGAAGCCGTCCGGCCGCTGGCCGGGCGGATCGGTCAGCTCGTCATTGCGCCAGGTCAGCGTGAAGGGGGAGCCGACCTTCATCTCCATCGCGCCGGCGGCAAGCCATTGCCGACGCAACTCGCTGTCCGTGAGGTAGGCCCAGATACGTTCGATCGGGCCGGGGAGATGGCGCTGGATCGTCAGCGTGGTGGGCTCGGTCAGCACGCCATAGGCACCGGGTGCGGCGATGTCGTTCACGGCTTGTCTCCTTCGGGGGTGGGCGTTCGGCGTGAATCCTCCTCGCGGAGGAGGCGTTCGAGCACGTCCAGCCGACCGGTCCAGAAGCGCTCGTAGAAGCTCAGCCACGCATGCGCGCTGGCCAGCGGCCCGGGCTCGAGGCGGCAGAGATGCGTGCGGCCGCGCACCTCGCGGCGGATCAGCCCGGCATGCTCCAGCGCCTTGATGTGCTTCGAGGCCGCGGCGAGCGAGATCGCGAACGGTTCCGCAAGCTGGCCGACCGTCCGTTCGCCGGCGGCGAGATCGCCCAGCATGCGGCGGCGGGTGGCATCGCCGAGGGCGTGGAAGACGGCGTCCAGCCGGGCTGTCGATAATTCAACCATACGGTTGAATATGCGACGCGGCGATCTGATTGTCAACCGAAGGGTTTAATGTTCGGCTGCAGACGGACCTAAGAGGGGCGTCGCCCCTCTACGGACCTCACCCACCAAAGGCCTAAGGGCCTTTGGAAACCTCAATCCTGGCAATGGGCGCGACGGTTGGGCTGGGCACCAACAGAGCGCGGTCCAGGGGCCCGCTGGCCCCTGGCGGGGTGGCTTGGAGGGGCAGGGCCCCTCCAAAACGCCCCTATGCGCCAAACATCCGCTGGATTGCCGCCGGATCCACATCCTCGATCCGCGCCGGCTGCCACTTCGGCGCACCGTCCTTGTCCACCAACACCGAGCGAACGCCTTCGGCGAAGTCCGGATGCACGTTCACCACCACGCGCGTCAGCCCGAGTTCCGTCGCCAGGCACCCGGCGAGGTCCTGCTTCGCCCCGCGCCGCAGCAGTTCCAGCGACACGCAGAGCGAGGTCGGCGACATGCGCCGCAGGATCTTCGCCTGCGCCGCCGCCCATTCGGTCCCTTCCGCATCCAGCGCGGCGAGGATCGCGGCGATGCTGTCCTTGCCGAAGCAGCGGTCGATCGCTTCGCGATGCGGCGCGAAGGAGGCCTCGGGCGGCGCGACGGCGAAGCGGGACACCGCGTCGGCACCTTCGGCGACCAGCGCGGCGCGCAGCGCGGGCAGGCTCTCGCGCGGGACGAAATGCGTCGCGAGGCCGGCATGCACCGAATCCGCCCCGGTCAGTCGCGCGCCGGTCAGCGCCAGCCAGGTCCCGACCGCGCCGGGGAGGCGCGGCAGCGTGTAGGAGGTGCCGACATCGGGGAACAACGCGATCGCCGTCTCCGGCATCGCGACCAGGGCGTGTTCGGTGACGATGACCGGACCATTGTGGACGGCCACCCCGATGCCGCCGCCCATGCAGACGCCGTCGATCAGGCTGACCCAGGGCTTGGGGAAGGTCGCGATGCCGGTGTTGACGGCATACTCTTCGGAGAAGAAGGCCTCGACCGCGGCGCGGTCACCGGCAATCGCCGCATCGCGCACCGCACGCACGTCGCCGCCGGCGCAGAAGGCGCGCCCGCCCGCCCCTTCCAGCACCACCAGCTTCACGGCTGCATCGTCCTTCCACGCGGCGATGGCATCCGCAAAGGCGCGGATCATCGGCAGCGTCAGGGCGTTCAGCGCCTTGGGGCGGTTCATCACCAGCGTGCCGGCGACGCCTTCGCGCCTGGCGATCAGGGTGGGTTCGGCGGTCTCGCTCATGCAGGTCGGTTCCCTCTGGACAGGCCCCGGCGTTACCGGGGTGCCGGGACGTTGACAAGCCGGGCCGGGCGCCGGATGCATTGCCATGGCCGAGACGCTGGTGCGCTTCGAGGGCGTGCGGAAGACCTATGGCGCCGGCGGCGCCGCGGCGGTGGTCGGGCTCGACCTCGACATCGCGCGCGGCGAGTTGATGACGCTGCTCGGTCCCTCGGGCTCGGGCAAGACCACCACGCTGATGATGCTGGCGGGCTTCGAGATGCCGAGCGCGGGGCGCATCCTGCTCGAAGGCCGCGACATCGCACATACCGCCCCGCACAAGCGCGGCATCGGCGTGGTGTTCCAGTCCTACGCGCTGTTCCCGCACATGACGGTAGCCGAGAACGTCGCCTTCCCGCTGTCGGTGCGCGGCATGGGCCGGGCGGAACGGGATGCGCGCGTGACGAAGGCGCTGGCGATGGTGCGGCTGGACGGCTACGCCGACCGCCGCCCCGTGCAGCTTTCGGGCGGGCAGCAGCAGCGCGTGGCACTCGCCCGCGCCATGGTCTTCGAACCGCCCATCGTGCTGCTGGACGAACCGCTCGGCGCGCTGGACAAGGCGCTGCGGGAGGAGATGCAGCTCGAGATCCGCCACATCCACCAGCGGCTCGGCGTGACCATGATGTACGTCACCCACGACCAGGCGGAGGCGCTGACGCTGTCCGACCGCATCGCGGTGTTCGAGGGCGGGCGCATCCGCCAATGCGCCGATCCGAAGATGCTGTACGACCGCCCGGCGGATGCCTTCGTCGCCGGCTTCGTCGGCGAGAACAACCTGCTGCCGGGCAGGGTCGAGGCGCGGGCCGGCGACGATTGCACCGTACGGCTACGCTGCGGTCCCGTGATCACCGCGCGGGCGGTGGATCGTGGCGAGGTCGGGGATGGCTGCCTGGTCGCAATCCGGCCCGAACGCATCGCGGTGGCTGGTGTCACCGCCTCGGACCTCGGCGAAGGCGCGATGCCCGCCATCCTGCAGGAGGCGATCTTCCTCGGCGACCATGTCCGCCTGCGCCTGTCGGTCGGCGATGGCGGGGAGATCCTCGCCAAGCGGCCGGCCGGCATCGGCACCCTGCCCGATCCGGGCGGGCCTGTGGCGATCGCCTGGCCCGAGGGGGCTGCCCGCGCATTCCAGGCCGTGGCCTGACCGGCGAGCGCACCCCAATGCGACCCGAGCCTAATCCACGGTCGCCCCGGACAGCCGCACCAGCCGCGCCCATTTCGGGATCTCGGTGGCCATGTAGGCCGCAAGCTCCCCGGGGCTGCTCGGCGCCGGCGTGGAGCCGCCGTCCATCAGCCGCTGCCGCACGGTCGGATCGGTCAGGGCCGCACGCGCCGCGGCGTTGAATCGCGCAACGATGGGCGCCGGCAGGCCCGCCGGGCCGAACAGCGCCTGCCAGGACACGAGATCGAAGCCGGGCGCCCCCGATTCCGCGAAGGTCGGTACGTCTGGCAACAGGGAGGACCGTTCGGCCGAGGTCACGGCGATGGCCCGCGCGCGACCATCCTGCGCCAGGGCGGCGGCGGTGACGATGTTGTCGATCACCACCGGCACATTGCCCGCCATCAGGTCGGACAGCGCCTGGCCGCCGCTGCGATACGGCACCAGTTCCATCCGCAGGCCGAAGACATCGCCGATCAGCGCGCCGGTCAGATGATTGGTCGAGCCGATCCCGGCGGTGCCATAGGGCACGGCCGGTCGCGTCTTCCCCCAGGCGACGAATTCCGCGACGTTTCGGGCCGGGACGGCATTCCCGACAAGCACGAGGTTCGGCTGCCGCGACAGCAGCGAGATTGGCGTGAAGGAACGCTCCGGATCGAAAGGCAGCCGGGCGCCGAACAGTTCCTTGTTGATGGCATGGGTGCTCGCGGCACCGATCTGGACGACGTAGCCGTCCGGCGCAGCGCGGGCGACGTAGTCCGATCCGACATTGCCGCCCGCCCCGGGCCGGTTCTCGACGACGATCGGCTGGCCAAGCTGCTGCGCCATCACCGGCGCGATCAGCCGCGCCAACAGATCCGCCGAACCCCCAGGCGCATAGGTGACGATGAGGCTGATGGGGCGGGTGGGCCAGGCCGGCTGCGCCAGGGCGGGCCGTGCCGCCGCGCCCGCGGCGAGCGCCGCACCGAGTGACCGCCGTCTGATCGTGCCTGTCATCACATCCTCCATCCCGATGCTCATGCGACCGCGACCTCGTCCCATTCCCAGGCCACGAAAGCACCGCGGTCGCCGGAATGCACGACCGGATCCCGGCGCAGGCTGATGACGAACACGTCGTCCGGCTGCGTCACGTCCTCGACATGCTCGCCAAAGGCATTCTCGATCCGCAGCAACCGCGTGCCGGCCGGCGCCACCTGGCCGGGGCGCGCGCCCATGCGAGCGAAGCCGCCCTGCGTGACCATGATATGCCCGCGCCGCGTCGCGCGCAGCAGCCGCGCCGGCAACGGCGGCGGCACCTCGCCCGGCAGCATGCCCATGTCGGCGGCCAGCGAGCGCAGCCCCGCCGCCGTCTGCGCGATGAAGGGCGCCTGCGCCTGGCCGCCGCTGCCGATCTCGAGCATGAAGGCGGCCCGCTTGCGGGCGAGGAGTTGATAGTCGAGCGCACCGGCGATGTTGCCCGGCAGTTCCTTGCCGCCCGCCGCCACCGCAATGCGGCAGGTGATGGCAGGGCGGAAATGCGCCGTCATGCGGATCATCGCCGCCTCGTCGAACCCGCTGTCGGGATGCACCTTGTAGACCCCGTAGGGTACTGCCTCATACGGCGTGCCGACGGCATGCATGCACACCGTCACCGTCGCATGGTCGGCGACGGCGGCGAACAGCGCGGCGGCGAGGCGTTCCGTCGGCAACCCATCCGCGCGGCCGGGATAGGCCTGGTCCAGGTCCTCCTCATCCGCCGGCGTCTTCTTGCGCCGCGCCTCGAGCGCGAAGGGATTGGCGGTCGTCGTCATCACGACGAGGCCGCGCAGCCTTGCCGGGTCGAGCCCGTTGATGAAGTCGAAGCCGGCCAGCAGGCCGTTGATCTCATCGCCATGCACCTGGCCGTTGATCCAGAGGCAGGGGCCGTCCGCCGCGCCGCGCAGCGCGATCCAGGGAATGCCGAGTTCACTGCCGGATGCCGAGGTCCCAAGAGGAATGCGCCCTTTCGCGCGCATGCCGGGCCGCAAATTGGCCAGGGCCCGGCCGATATCGTTCTCGCGCATTCGATCTCCGCATCGCAGTGGCGCCCCGGAAGGGCGTTCAGGGGACGATCCGCGGCGGTGGACGGGGTGTCAATGCGGCGTGACGCCGCGCCTTCGCCTTCCGCAACCCTGCGCGGGCGGCTAGGCTTCGCGGCGAGAAGGCAAGGAGAAGCGCGATGTTCAGACGCAACGTCCTGAAGGCAGGTCTTGCCGCCGGCGCCGCAGCGACGCTGCCGTCTGGCCTGCAGGCCCAGGGCCGCGACCTCACCGTCGTATCCTGGGGCGGCGCCTACCAGGAGGCCCAGCGGGAGGTGTATTTCCGCCCCTTCCAGCAGCAGACGCGCCAGCGCCTGCTGGAGGAGACCTGGGACGGCGGCATCGGCGTGCTGCGTTCGCGCATCGCTTCCGGCGCCAATACCTGGGACGTGGTGCAGGTCGAATCCGAGGAATTGCTGATCGGCGCCGATGAAGGCCTGTTCGAACCCATGGACTGGGCGGCGATCGGCGGGCGTGACGCCTATATCCCCGAGGCGGTGAACGACCACGGCGTGGGCGCCATCCTGTATTCCTTCATCATCGCCTATGATCGTGCCCGCATGGCGCAGGGTCCGGCCAACTGGGCGGAGTTCTTCGACACCGCGCGCTTCCCCGGCAAGCGCGGCATGCGCAAGGGGCCGAAGACGACGCTGGAGATGGCGCTGATGGCCGACGGCGTCGCGCCGGCGCAGGTCTATCAGGTGCTCGGCACCGCAGCCGGCGTGGATCGCGCCTTCCGCAAGCTCGACAGCATGAAGGCCGACATCGCCTGGTTCGAGCGCGGCGCCCAGCCGCCGCAATGGCTGGCCGCCGGCGAAGTGGCACTGACCGTCGCCTACAATGGCCGCATCTCGGCGGCGAATGCGACGGATGGACGCAACTTCGCGATCGTCTGGACCAACAACATCTTCACCCTGGATTCCTGGGTGATCATGAAGGGCAGCCCAAACAAGGCACGCGCGCTGGAATTCCTGAAGTTCGTCGGCCAGCCCGAGGTGCAGGCCACGCTGCCACAGAAGATCCCCTATGGCGTCACCGCGAAGGGCGTGAACGAACGCCTGCCGGCCGCGCTGCTGGCCGACCTGCCGACCGCGCCGCAGAACATGGCAAGCGCGCTGCACCTGAGCGACCGGTTCTGGCTCGACAACCTCGACCGGCTGACGCAGCGGTTCAACACCTGGGTGTCCCGGTGATTCTCTGCGCGTCCCCCGGTCGGCGGGTGCGGCCCATCCGGGCCGCCTGCCTCCGCGCCATGCACTGGCGCACCCGCGGCCGCTGATGGTCCGGGCGCGGTCGCGCTTTACGCATCCGGATCGCGGCAAGGCCGCGACCCGCCTGCTCGATGGCGACGCTCCGGCCATGACCGCCGCACCGCCGCGCCTGGCACCAGGTATCGGCATTCCAAATGCCACTGGCATTTGGTGGGGTGGCTTGGAGGGGCAAATCCCCTCCAACCCGTCATGAACCGCCCCGCGCTGCTTACGGCGCCGCTGCTGCTGTTCCTGCTCGTGACATTCGTCGCCCCGATCGGCGCCTTCCTCTGGCGCGGCGTGACGGATGCCGAGGTCGCCCCGGTCTTGCCGCGCACCGTCGCCGCGCTTGCGGCCTGGGACGGGCAGGCGACGCCCGCCGAACCCGCCTTCGCGGCCCTGGTCGCCGACCTGCGCGAGGCCCGCCTGCGCGACCGCGACACCGGGGCGGGGTCGATCCCGCGCGCTGCCGCCCGGCTGAATGCCGATCGCCCGGGCTTCCGCGGCCTGCTGCCGATGACCGCGCGGCGCGTCGAGGCGCCCTTCGAGGGCAGCGCGCACGATGCCGTCGTCGCCATCAGCGAGGAATGGCGCGACCCCGAGACCTGGGGCGCCATCCATCGTGCCGGCGGGCCGCTGTCCTCCTTCCATCTGCTGGCCGCGCTCGACCTGCGACAGGATGCGACCGGCAGCGTGGAGGCGGTGCCGCCGGACCAGGCGGTGTTCCGTGTGGTGCTGCTGCGCAGCCTGTGGATCAGCCTGACGGTGACGGCCTGCTGCCTGCTGCTGGGCTGGCCGGTCGCCTGGCTGATCGCCACCGCGAAGGGCTGGACGGCGACGGCGCTGCTGGCGGCGGTGATGCTGCCTTTCTGGATTTCGCTGATCGTGCGCACCGCGGCCTGGATGGTGCTGCTGCAGCGCGAGGGCATCGTGAATGCCGCGCTCGGCGCGATGGGCATTCCCGGCGCGCCGCTGCCACTGATGATGAACCGCTTCGCCGTGGTGCTGGCGATGGTGCACATCCTGCTGCCCTTCATGGTGCTGCCGCTGGTCGCGGCGTTCCGCGCGCTGGACCCGCGGTTGCCGCGCGCGGCCGCGTCGCTGGGGGCCGCACCCTGGCGCGTGTTCCTGCGGGTGACGCTGCCGCTGTGCCTGCCGGGCATTGGGGCCGGATGCATCCTGGTGTTCATCCAGGCGCTGGGATTCTACGTGACGCCGGCGCTGCTGGGCGGACCGAACGACCAGATGCTGGCCTGGTTCGTCGGCTTCTATGCGACGCGGTCGGTGAACTGGGGTCTGGCCGCCGCGCTGTCGGTGATGCTGCTGGCCGCGGTCGGGATCTGCGTGGCGCTGTATGGAAAGTTGGCCGGGTTCCGCCGGCCGGGGGCCGCGTGATGGCGCGCGGGGCGCTGTGGGTCGCGGCGGTGCTGGTGGCACTGTTCCTGCTGGCGCCGATCATCGCGATCCTGCCGCTGTCCTTCTCGGCCGGGTCCTTCCTGTTCTATCCGCTGCCGGGCTTCTCGCTGCGCTGGTATCGGGATTTCTTCGGGTCGGATTTCTGGCTGCCGGCGCTGTGGAACTCGCTGATCATCGGCAGCGCGGCGGCGGCGCTGGCGACGGCGCTCGGCACGCCGGCGGCCTTCGGGCTGTGGCGGATGAAGGGCGCGGCCCGCGCGGTGGCGATGGGGGTGGTGCTGGCGCCGATGGTGGTGCCGGTGATCGTGGTGGCGGTCGCGCTGCTGCTCGCCTTCGGGCCGATCGGGCTGGTGGCGAGCTACACCGGGCTGGTCATCGCCCATGCTGCGCTCGGCGTGCCCTTCGTCGTCGTCACGGTGCTCGCCGCGCTGGAGGGTTTCGACCCGGTGCAGTTGCGCGCCGCCTCCGCCTGCGGTGCTGGGCCACTGCGGGCCTTCTTCCGGGTGTGCCTGCCGCAGATCGCGCCGGGGGTGGCGGCCGGCGCGGTCTTCGCTTTCGCGACCTCACTGGACGAGGTGGTGGTCGCGCTGTTCATCGCCGGGCCGGCGCAGCGCACCCTGCCGCGGCAGATGTTCGCCGGGCTGAACGACACGATCAGCCTGACCACAACCGCGGCGGCGGCGATGCTGGTCGGGTTGTCGGTGGTATTGTTGCTGGTGGTGGCCTGGCTGCAGGGGCGCCGGCCGCGGGACCATCGCTGACCCCGCGCCGCAACGGTCGCCTCAGCCGCGCCGCGGCGGTTCCCGCGACAGCCCGCGCGACCCGAGTTCGGCGAGATACGCCGCCCAGCGCGTCTCCTGCTCCTCCCCCAGGGTGCGCAGATACTCCCAGGAGTAGATGCCGGTGTCGTGCAGGTCGTCGAAGACGATGCGCACGGCGTAATTGCCCACCGCCTCGACGCGCAGGATGCCGACATGGCGGCGCCCGGCAATAATCACCTTCTGG
>VFQN01007164.1_pt1 | contig 12149 bp, 12 predicted proteins | sample 3512371 | NCBI WGS metagenome assembly VFQN01 (sample SAMN10412370, study PRJNA504923) | tailings metagenome | isolation source: Replicate 2 from Balatoc abandoned mine | place: Philippines: Itogon, Benguet | collected 2017-08-28
CGGTTGAATACTTGCCCCACAGTGGGTTTCCTTCTTTGGGGTAAAACGACATGCAAAGCACTTTTTTGCCCGCGACTTCCTGCATTTTGCCGTCCCAGATGTATTTACGGGAAGTGGCAAAGGCCACATCGCGTACATTATCGGCTTTGAAAATCCAGGTTTTTTTGCCGCTTGGCTTGCCTTTTTCGGCTTTTTCGCGCTCTTCCTGCGAGGCGATTACGACCACTTTATCGGAAGATTTGGCTTGTTCAAATTTTTTCAATTGGGTGGGTGTCAACACTTGGGCGGCGTTTTGAAGCTCACCAGTAGCGCCCAATACATGGTCGTCGGGTACGGTGATGGCCAATTTGAAATTTCCAAACGATAGCGCAAATTCTCCCTGACTGTAATACTGTTTATTTTGCCAGCCCGTTACGTCATCGTACACACACAAACGGGGATAAAACTGGGCAATTTCGTAGACGTTGTTACCATCTTTGAAGGCTTCAAAGCCCGTACGACGACCACCTTTAGAAAACTCCACAATCCGGTAATTCCAATCTATCGCAAATGCATACGACTGCTTAGACTGCACGGGTTGCGGCAGGTCAATGCGCATCATGGTTTGGTTAATGGTGTATTTGAGGGGCTTACCAGTTTTGGCATCTCGTACCGACATAATGTTATAGCCATAATCTGCATTTGAATAGTTCATGTCGGAAATGGTCGCCAAACTCGCCATGCTGGTTTGGTTGCCCAAATCGCCCGTGCGGGAGACGGGGCCGGGAGAATTTTTGGCAAAAAGGTTTTGGTCTAATTGAATCCATACATACGGCAGCGCGTCGGGCGATTGGTTGAAGTACGTGATGGTTTCGGAGCCAATAATTTTGTTGTTGGGCTCGTCCAATTCCACTTTGATGTCATAATCGGCGCGTTGTTGCCAATAGTCTTTTCCAGGCGCACCAGAGGCGGTGCGATAAGTGTTGGGTGTGGGTAGCCCGGTTCCGAGTTGTTCAAACCGGTCGTTGGCGTAGTAGTTTTGAGGGGTGGGAGCCTGAGCTTTGGCTGCGTATAGACCTTGAAGTAGGGCGCAGACCATCACCGGCAATGAGTTGATGAAGGATAATTTTCGCATGGGTTAAAAATTTGGTTACTCAAAGATACAGGAAAACCCATTTTAAGCCGAAAGAATGCTACCAAAAGAACGGATTTTGAGATGAATTCCCGATAGTTAAACAACCAAAAAACGAATTTGGATAATTTTAAACGTACAGATGTCTATTCGTGATTAATAGCCTCATCATCAGAAAAATATATTCCAAAAAATGTTTTGAAGAATTATTAGAATATTTAAAAATAATCCTTTGTTTTGTATTATTAAAAGAATAAATAGTAATATGGGAAAGGTAATTACTATTAAGAAGGGTTATACCATTAAGATGGATGGAGTGGCCCAAAAAACCATTACTCACCTCGCACTTTCGGATGTAGTAGCCCTTAAACCCCACGATTTCCCATCTATTGTTCCGAGATTATCGGTCGAAGTGGGCCAAGAGGTGGCCGCGGGTCAATCGCTTTTCCACGATAAAAACAATCCCAAAATCCGGCTGCCTTCGCCCGTAAGCGGTGAGGTAATTGAAATCGTTCGCGGTGACAAGCGACGAATTCTCGAAGTTCGGGTTATTCCTGACAAAGTCACCAAATACGCATATTTCCCCGAAATCAATCTGCCCAATGCAGACCGCGATGCAGTGATTGAGTATTTGCTCGAAAGCGGCTGCTGGAGTTATATTCGTCAACGCCCTTATTCACTCATTGCCAATCCCGACGATATTCCCAAAGCTATCTTTGTTTCTTGCTTTGACACTTCTCCTTTAGCGCCTGATTTGGGTTTTATTATCGAACAAGAACGGGCACATTTTCAAACAGGACTGGAAGTTCTGGACAAACTGGCCAATGGCCACCTTCACATATCTCTACACGCGGAAGTGGGAGAGCGCCTCTCAGAGAGCGACTTCCGGGGAATTGCCAACCATAAATTTCATCATTTCAGAGGGCCGCATCCAGTCGGTAATGTGGGTATTCAAATCCACCATATTGACCCTATCCAAAAAGGAGAAGTGGTTTGGTACGTGCAGCCCCAAGATGTGATTATTATTGGCAGGTTGTTTACAGAATATCGGTATCGGGCCGAGCGCATTGTAGCCCTGGCGGGTAGCTGTGTAAAACAACCCCAGTATTTTAAGGTCATTACGGGTCAAAAAATAAAAAGTATTACGAGGAATAAACTGGATTCTACCAACTTCCGACTGATTCAGGGTACTATTCTGACGGGGAAAAAGACTGTTGAAGATGATTTTCTTTCGTTCTACGAAAACCAGTTGACGGTGATTCCTGAAGGCGACCAACCCGAGTTTTTGGGGTGGCTACTGCCAGGATTTCATAAATTGAGCCTTTCGCGTACTTTCTTCTCGTGGTTGACTCCCAATCGCTCCTACAATCTCAATACGAACAATAACGGTGAAGAGCGGGCATTTGTCATGACTGGCCAATACGACAAAGTGCTACCGATGAATATTTACCCTGTGCATTTACTGAAAGCTATTTTGGCCAAAGACCTTGAGCGCATGGAAGAGTTGGGCATTTATGAGGTTTCGGAAGAAGATTTTGCCTTATGTGAGTTTGTTTGCACTTCCAAAATTGACGTACAGCGTATCATTGCCGACGGTCTAGCGTATGTTCGTCAGGAAGGCTAATGGGTAGTTAAGAATTGTTGAACCTTTCCTCAACCCTTTTACCGTGAAAATAGCGCAAAAACTCCTGAATTCTGTAAGGCCCCACTTTAAAGAAGGGGGAAGATTTGAGAAATTACATCCAGCATTTGATGCCTTGGAGACATTTCTGTTTGTGCCAGGGCATACTACTTCTCAGGGTGTGCATGTGCGCGACGCCATTGATTTAAAACGAACCATGTTTACGGTCATTGTGGCGTTGGTCCCGACGCTGTTTTTTGGGATGTGGAACGTAGGCTATCAACATCATTTGGCCTACGGAATGGAGGCTTCGTTAGTAGATAATTTTCTGTTTGGTTTTTGGAAAGTGCTGCCCATCATTATTGTATCTTATGCCGTTGGGTTGGGGGTGGAATTTATTTTTGCCATTGTCAGAAACCACCAAGTCAGTGAGGGGTATCTAGTGACGGGCCTGCTGATTCCGCTCACCATGCCTGTCACTATACCTCTATGGATGGTGGCGTTAGGGGCTATTTTTTGTACGGTGTTGGGCAAAGAGATTTTTGGCGGTACGGGCATGAACTTCATGAATCCGGCGTTGTTGGCGCGGGCATTCATGTTTTTTGCTTTTCCCGCGTATATGTCGGGAGATATTTGGACCGACCTGTCGCCCGAGCCGGGTCATGCGCTGGTCGATGCGTATTCGGGGGCAACGAATTTAGTGACTTTTGATGCCAATTTCACAAAACTCCCTTCAGCAGCTGATATGTTTTGGGGGTTTGAGCAGGGCTCTATTGGTGAAACCAGCGCTTTTGCGTGTCTGATTGGGGCTTTGATTCTCATTGGTACGGGGATTGGCAGTTGGCAAATCATCGTTTCCTGCGTGGTTGGGGTGTTGGTGATGGGGTTGTTTCTGAACGCCTTAGCGCCAGCCGATATGCCCACACACGCCATGCATACACCCGCGTATTATCATTTGTTGATGGGCGGCTTTGCGTTTGGGGCGGTTTATATGGCTACTGACCCCGTAAGTGCCGCTCAAACAGAAACGAGTAAATGGATTTATGGCCTCTTGATTGGAATGTTTACCGTCATCCTTCGGGTATTTAATCCCGCCTATCCAGAGGGAGTGATGCTGAGTATATTGTTGATGAATGTCTTTGCTCCTTTGATTGACCATCTTGTCGTAGAACAACACATCAAAAACCGCAAAAACCGTGCATAGCAACCAATACACCCTGATTTATGCCGCCGTTTTGTCGGTCATTACCGCAATCGTGCTGGCCGTGGCTGCCGAAGGGCTTAAACCTGCACAGGAAGCCAACATTGCTTTGGACAAAAAGTCCAATATTCTGCGGGCGGTAAGATTGGCGTACGACGAGCGTACCCAAATCGAAAATACCTATGCCGAACGGGTGCAGGAAATGGTCATAAACGCCGCGGGTGAGCCAGTGAGCGGCGTTAAAACTACCGACATAGATTTAAAAGAAGAGGTGGCTAAAACCCCCGAAAATCGCCGCCTTCCGCTGTATGTTTATACCGAAAAAGAAGGGAAAAAATACTATATCGTGCCTCTGCGAGGCACAGGGCTTTGGGGGCCAATATGGGGGTATATATCGTTGCAGGATGATTTTGACACGGTTTACGGCGCTTTTTTTGACCACAAAGGAGAAACTCCTGGATTGGGTGCTGAAATAGCGGAGTTGCCATTTCAGCAACAGTTTCAGGGCAAGAAAATCATGTCGAACGAAGGGCAGTTTGTGTCGGTCAATGTGGTCAAAAAAACCGATAAAGTAAGTTTCGGGAATGAACACCGCGTAGATGCCATTTCGGGCGGGACGATTACCTCCCGCGGCACCGATGCCATGCTCAAAAACTGTACGGCTCCGTATTTGGCGTATTTTGAAAAAATTAAAAAGTGAGATAGACAACTTATAAACGCACATCAACGATGAGTACAGAAACCACCCCTGTTGCGGTTGTAGAGGAGAAAAAGAAAGAAGGATTGTTCTCCAAAAAGAACCTGCGCGTACTCCGCGACCCTTTGGATGATACCAACCCCGTGACGGTACAGATATTGGGCGTTTGCTCGGCTCTGGCGGTTACGGTTCAGGTAAAGCCCGCCATCATCATGGCTTTGGGCGTAACGGTCGTTACGGCTTTTTCCAATCTCATTATCTCGCTCATTCGCAATACCATCCCCAACCGTATTCGCATCATTGTGCAGTTGATTGTGGCGGCGATGCTAGTCACCATTGTTGATCAATTGCTGAAGGCTTACATGTTTGATGTGAGCAAAAAACTATCCGTTTTTGTGGGCCTGATTATTACCAACTGCATCGTCATGGGTCGCCTAGAAGCCTTTGCGTTGGCGCAAAGACCGTGGCCTTCTTTTTTGGATGGAATCGGCAACGGTTTGGGATACGGAATTATTTTGGTGATTGTGGCGGTCATCAGAGAGGTGTTGGGCTCGGGCTCGGTGCTTGGCTTCAAAGTAGTGCCGCAATGGCTATATGACATGGGATATGTCAACAATGGATTGATGATGTTACCGCCCGCGGCGCTGTTTCTGATTGGAATATTTATTTGGTGGCAGCGAAGTCGCAATCGTAAGCTCATCAATGCTTCCTAAGTAGGTAGTTATGTATTTAGTTGCCAGGTTTTTATATTGACCTTTAACCTTTGCACTTGTTATGCAGCATCTCATCAATATCCTCATAAAGACTATTTTTGTTGAAAATGTAATCTTTGCCTTCTTTTTGGGCATGTGCTCATTTTTGGCGGTGTCAAAAAAAATCAAAACCGCTTTTGGACTGGGGTTAGCGGTGATTTTTGTGATGGTGCTTACCACGCCACTCAACTACCTCATTTTGCGTTATTTGCTTTTTGAAGGTGCATTAGGATGGATACACCCTTCACTTGCTTCGGTTGATTTAACCTTTTTGTCATTTATCCTTTTTATTTCTACCATTGCTGGTGCAGTACAATTGGTAGAAATGGTGGTGGAGAAATTCCTGCCCGCCTTGTACACTTCTTTGGGCATTTTTCTACCGCTTATTACCGTCAACTGTTCCATTTTGGGGGCGTCGCTGTTTATGCAGGAGCGTGAATACAATTTTGCCGAAACCACCGCTTTTTCGTTGGGGGCAGGTATTGGCTTTTTCTTGGCTATTGTTTTGTTGGCGGCTATCCGTGAGCGCCTTCGATACTCCAATATTCCCGAACCTCTGCAAGGCTTGGGAATCGCGATGATTGTAACGGCCCTGATGGGTTTGGCTTTTTTGAGTTTTTCTGGAATCCAACTGTAAAGCGCTATGCTACCCGTACTTACTGCCAGTATTGCCGTCTTCATTTTGGTTGTTTTGCTCTTTGCGTTTCTTATTCTAAAAGCCAAAGACCGTTTATTACCCCAAAAAGACGTGTCCATCATTATCAACGGTGACCAAGAACACCCGTTTGTCGTTAAACCAGGGTCCTCTCTCTTATCAACCTTGGCGGCGCAGAACTTATTTTTGGCATCGGCCTGCGGCGGTGGAGGAACCTGCGCCATGTGTAAATGCCAAGTGTTTGAAGGAGGAGGGGAAGTGCTGCCAACCGAAACCAATCACCTCAATCGGCGACAGGTGCAGGATAAAATACGCTTGGCTTGTCAGGTAAAAGTGAAAGATGACATGGAGATTCGGGTACCCGATGAAGTATTTGGCATCAAAAAATGGGAGTGTACGGTGATTTCCAACGAAAACGTTTCTACCTATATTAAAGAATTTGTAGTAAAACTGCCCGAAGGCGAAAACTTAAAATTCAAATCAGGGGATTATATTCAGGTGGATGTTCCTGAATTGAACATTGATTTTAAAACCCAACTTTACAACATACCCGAGCGTTTCAAAGATGAATATGATAAGTTTAAAATATGGGACATAAAAGCAAAAATTGATGAGCCACTTTTTAGGGCGTATTCGATGGCCAATCACCCCGCCGAAGGCAATATTATTATGCTCAATATTCGCTTAGCTACCCCGCCGTGGGACAGGGCCCGCAATGCTTTTATGGATGTGAATCCGGGGGCGTGTTCGTCGTACGTTTTTTCGCGCAAACCTGGTGATAAAGTAACCATTAGTGGGCCTTACGGCGAATTTCACGTTAAAAAAACCGAAAAAGAAATGATTTATATTGGCGGCGGGGCAGGTATGGCACCGCTTCGTTCGCATATTTTTCACTTATTCCATACGTTGAAAACGGGTCGTAAAGTGTCATATTGGTACGGGGCGCGGAGTAAAAAAGAGATTTTTTATGAAGAAGATTTTCGGGCCATCGAACGTGAATTTCCTAATTTTCGCTTCGAGATTGCGCTTTCCATTCCGCTGCCCGAAGATAATTGGACTGGTTATGTTGGGTTTATTCACGAAGTGGTAAAAAATAAGTATCTGGACGACCATCCTGCCCCAGAAGACATTGAATATTACCTTTGCGGTCCTCCCATGATGCTATCGGCCGTTCAAACCATGTTGGATAATCTCGGCGTTTCTAAAGAAAATATTGCCTTTGATGATTTTGGGAGCTAAACAATGAGAAAACTGTTTTGGGGATTGTTGGGGTTGGCGTATGCCTTGGTAGGTTGTAAAAGTAAGCCAGCGTTTACGTATTTGGAAGGTCAAGCGCAGGGAACAACATTTAGAATCGTATACGCTGATAGCCGTGATTTTTCCAAGGCCATTGACAGCCTTTTTCGAGCTATTGACCATAGCATGTCTCTCTGGGACAGTACCTCAATCATCAGTAGATTCAATAGAAATAGCTCTGGAACAATAGCAGATGCGCATTTTGAAAAAGTGTTTAATAAATCTCAGGAAGTAGCCAAACTGACCCAAGGCGCGTTTGATATTACGGTGGGTCCTTTGGTAAAAGCTTGGGGATTTAGCTATAAAAAGGGACTGCCTTTGCCCACGCCGCCGCAAGTAGATTCTCTTTTGCAATGGGTTGGTTACCAAAACGTCAGTATTGAAAATAGTGTTTTGCTTAAAAGAAATCCAGCGATAGAAATAGACTTCAACGCCATTGCGCAGGGATATACGGTAGATGTAATGGCCGAGTTTCTGAAAGCCCATGGAATCAACGATTACTTGGTAGAAATAGGCGGAGAAGTGCGGGCCAATGGACACAACGAAAAAGGGCAAATATGGCAAATCGGGATTGATAAACCCACCGAAAAAGAAGAGGCGGAGCGCCCCTTGCAAACCGTGGTTTCGTTGAACGGGAAATCTCTCGCAACCTCGTGGAGTTATCGGAAGTTTGTTGTGCGTGAAGGAAAAAAATTTAGCCATGCCATCGACCCCACGACGGGAAGCCCAATTACGCACAATTTGCTGAGTATTTCGGTGATTGCCGACGATTGCATGACGGCTGATGCCTTTGCGACGGCGTTTTTGGTGATGGGGCTGGAGAAAGCAAAAATCATTGCAAAGCAGCAACGTTTAGAGCTATACGGTATTTATGCTACTCCCGAAGGAAAATTGCAGACTTTTGCCTCGGCCCATTTCTTTTCTACCTCACCCACAAACTAGGCTTTGTCGGCACAGGGCTCGCCTGGTTTTCGGCCGCAACCCCCGCAACCGGCTCCTTCTTTTTGCATAAAAGGGTTATTGCTGGCACAACTGCCTTTAAATTCGCCCCCTTTGATCAGCAACAAACGAACGCTCAAAAGTGCAACACTCATCAGGACTAGGAAAATGGAAGCGGCGATAATTGTGCCCATTGTTGTTTTTTATTAAAGGTAATTGAATGTGTTAAATCCACCAAAGAATAAATGATATTTTTCGGCGATTTATTTGGATATAAGTCATTGATTTTATAAATTCGTTTAGAGATAGAGATTGCTAATCCACTAAAAATGAAAAGCTTATGAAATCTGTAAAAAAATTGCTTGCCGATAAGCCTCAATCTTATATTTGGAGTGTTTCGCCCGATACTACCGTGATTGAAGCACTCTTTTTAATGGCTGAAAAAAATATTGGCGCGGTCGTTGTGCTTGACGGAGAACAATTGGTAGGAATATTTTCAGAGCGTGATTATGCCCGAAAAGGAATCGTGCAGGGACGAAAAGCAAAGAGTACCCCTATCTCCGAAGTGATGACCCCCAAAGTGTTTACTGTTACTCCCGAAATGGATATTAGGGAATGTATGAAGTTGTTTAGTGAGAAAAAATTTCGCCATTTGCCAGTGATGGAAGAGGAGCGAGTGATAGGCGTATTAAGTATCGGAGACATTGTAAATTCTATCATGAAAGAACAGGTCGATCACATCCAATTTTTGGAGAGTTACATTACAAATGCGTAGTTTTTCCCCTAATCCTTTTCTTTTTACCCGTTAATCTTGGTCAATTATGGCTATTCTACTCGCTGCCGTATTCATTTTAGGATACGTGCTGATTGCCTTTGAGCATCCGCTGAAAATTGACAAAGCCGCCTCCGCGTTATTAACGGGGGTTTTTTGTTGGATAATCTTATTGTTTGGCTTCGAAAATATGCCCGCTTTTGAAGGGGTATCCTCCCAACCCGCCGTTCATAAAGTACTGGATGAAGCGCTTTTTGAACATTTAGGCGAGATAGCAGGGATTCTGTTTTTTCTGTTGGGAGCCATGACAATTGTGGAGTTAGTGGATGTTCACGAAGGATTTCGGGCCATTACCGACCGGATTTCAACCACCAATCGGGTAAAGCTACTGTGGGTTATTTCTTGGATTTCGTTTTTCTTATCGGCGGGTCTGGACAACATGACGACGGCCATCATCATGTGTGCTCTGTTGCGGCGGATTATCAAAGAAAAAGAAAATATTTGGCTGTTTGGCGGATTTGTGGTGATGGCCGCAAACGCTGGCGGTGCGTGGTCGCCCATTGGGGATGTGACCACCATTATGCTCTGGATTGGAGGACAAGTGACGACGGTTGCGATTATGCAATCGTTGTTTATCTCTTCGTTTGTGAGTTTGTTGGTTCCGCTTTTAGCGGCAACGTATTTTTTGCGCGGTGGGGGGGCGTTGCCCAAAATGCCCGTAAAAGAGTCGAACGAACATACGCAAACAACGCCTTTGGAGCAAAATATAATGTTTGTATTGGGAGGTGCTGCCCTTTTATCGGTGCCTGTATTTAAGGCTGTTACGCACTATCCACCGTATATGGGTGTTTTGCTGGCCGTGGGCCTTTTGTGGTATTTTACCGAATTTTTGCACCGAGACAAAGCTCTGGAAACAAAACAGGGCTTTTCGGTGGCGGCGATGTTACACCGGATTGACACGCCTAGTATTTTGTTTTTTTTAGGAATTTTGCTGGCCGTTGGCGCTTTGGATACATCGGGACATTTGCGGTTAATGGCGACTTTTCTTAATCAGACTTTCGGCAACATTTACATAATCAACACGTTAGTCGGACTTCTGTCAGCGATTGTCGACAACGTTCCACTAGTGGCGGCGGCAATGGGAATGTATCCATTGACGGAGTTTCCACCTGATGCCGATTTTTGGAATTTATTGGCGTACTGCGCGGGTACGGGGGGAAGCATACTCATCATTGGTTCGGCGGCAGGGGTGGCGTCTATGAGTATTCTTAAAATTGATTTTCTTTGGTATCTCAAGCGCATTTCAGGCTATGCACTCTTGGGATATTTGGCAGGAATCGGGGTTTATTATTTGATGCATTGATTTTTTGATAAATATTTTGTGCACGGTGCAACGTTTCTTTTTTGTTTTTCATCTCTTGTAAAAAAACACCGCGGAAAATCATAATCCGTCCTAAACATTTACAGACTATGAAAACATACAGCCTCCTTTTAGCTTTCCTTTTCGTTGCCACGCTCGTTTTTGCCCAGAAAGAAGACGAAAAACCTTATTTTACAAAAACATTCAACGCGGGTTCGGTCAAAGCACTTAATGTGCGTACTTCGGGGGGGAGTATTACCGTAACTGGCCAAAGCGGCGACGCCAAAGTAGAAATATACGTCCGGGGCAACAATTGGAATGGCAGCTCAGAATTGAACAAAGAAGAAATCACCGAGCGCCTCAAAGACTATGAGTTGACCGTAGCAATGGACGGGGAGACCCTTATTTGCAAATCAAAACGTAAAAGCGAAAACGACAAATGGGATTGGAAACAAGGACTGAGTATTTCGTTTAAAATTACAGTTCCTGAAAAAACAACGACCGATTTGGCTACCAGCGGCGGTAGTATAAAACTGGCGAAACTGTCGGGAAATCAAAACTTTGCTACGAGTGGAGGTAGTTTACGATTAGAGCAATTGAGTGGGAATGTGAAAGGACGTACCTCGGGCGGTAGTATTCATTTAACTAATTCACAAGAGCAGTTAGACCTCGCCACTAGCGGCGGTAGCATCAAAGCAGAAGGCTGCAATGGCGACATCAAATTGGTAACCTCGGGTGGTAGTATTCAATTGGATGGACTTAGTGGCAATATTCGGGCCACTACTAGCGGCGGTAGTATCAAAGGCGGTGACATTAAAGGAGAATTGACGGCAGTGACCTCGGGCGGGTCTATTCGCTTGACTGGCGTAGCCGCCGCACTCAAAGCTTCCACCAGCGCGGGCGGCATCAATGCCGAAATCGTTTCTTTGGGTAAGTACCTTGACCTTTCTACTTCAGCGGGGGGAATTCATGTGCAGATGCCGATGAATAAAGGACTTGATTTGGATTTGCGCGCCAACCGGGTCAACGTTGGCACCTTAAATAATTTCAACGGTATTATGGAAAAAGACCGGGTCAATGGCAAACTCAATGGCGGCGGTACGCTGGTGACCATGCGTGCTAGTTCAGGTTCTATTTCGCTGAATGATTAAAAAAATAATTTAGTTTATAAAGGTTTCCAAGCGTAAAAGCCTGATGCTTCGGTGTCAGGCTTTTTTGTGCATATTCTCCCCTAAAATAATTTTAAGACTCTTAGATTGAAGGGCTTTTGGGGTATACTATGGCTTTCCCGCGGAGATTCTCTATTTTTATGGCACTAAATGTGTTTTGAAAGTATTATTTCACTCACTCAACATAATTTGAATCAAATCATCATGAAAGGAATTATTCTTGCCGGAGGTTCCGGTACTCGTTTGCACCCTCTGACGCTGGCTGTAAGCAAACAATTGATGCCGGTTTACGACAAGCCGATGATTTATTATCCATTGTCAATTCTGATGTTGGCGGGTATTCGCGAAATCCTTATTATTTCAACCCCGCACGATTTGCCGCATTTTCAGAAATTGCTTGGCGATGGCAGCCGCATTGGGTGTGCGTTTAGCTATGCCGAGCAACCCAGCCCAGATGGATTGGCGCAGGCCTTTATTATCGGGGCCGATTTTATAGGAAAAGATAAAGTAGCGCTGGTGTTGGGCGATAATATATTTTACGGAAGTGGCCTCAGTAAATTGTTACAGGCCAACAAT
>VFQN01007165.1_pt1 | contig 12145 bp, 6 predicted proteins | sample 3512371 | NCBI WGS metagenome assembly VFQN01 (sample SAMN10412370, study PRJNA504923) | tailings metagenome | isolation source: Replicate 2 from Balatoc abandoned mine | place: Philippines: Itogon, Benguet | collected 2017-08-28
TCCTCGATGTGTTAAATAGTCGTCCACGGTCACGTTATGAACGATTTCTTTCGTCCTGAGACAGGGGGTGACTCAGTGACAACAGGTTTATTAAATAAGACTTACCTTGAAAGCATTCCATCAGCTCCTAAAATGAGATTTGTCTCTATGGTTTGATCGTCTGATGTTTTAATATATCTATCGAAGGGTCTCAGAGGGAAGGCACAGAGCCAAGGACTTCCACTCACGTTCGGTTCTGTTGCTGGAAGACTTTTGAGATGCCAGAATTTCTATGGATTTTAATTCTGGAATCTTTTTGAGCTAGTTCTTCGATATCTTTTTGCTAAGTTGGGAATACACATATCAGACAGGGGATGGTTTGACGATAAAAACTGTCTTTCTAACCTTACAGATGAGTTCTAACAGCTGCTGATTCTCAAAGAAGTGGAGGGAAGGTCGGTCTAAACCAAACAAGAAATTTTACAGGATTTAGTACGAAGATCTTAACAAGTTACCTGGAAATGACAACATTCCCACTTCCGGTTTCAGAAGCCATCGGCCTTTCTGATCACGATACCCAGATTCTTTCACTGCACAACCAAGATTTTGAATAGTATCTAGCGAGATACCTACTCGTCTTTTCAAAAGGTGAGTAGAAGCAGACCATAACCCAGTATACAGATGAGGAGAGTCAGCAGATTTATCAAAAATATGAAGAGAATGAAGTTGATCTTGCAATGCATTCGACTGACTACTTCGAAGTTCCTTCATAATCAGTGAAAGAACAGTTCTACTAGCTATTCCATTCCCTACAATCGCTAGTTTCATTGCTTCCTTCTTCCTCATCGTCATTTTACTTTCTTTTCTTCTTCTCTTCCATCTCATAAATATACACTACTATACATCCTTTCGATAGAAGAGAATCCCCCAAAACCCCGAAAATCCCAAATTCAATCCAAACCCATTCAAACAATCCAGTACACTATACTATACACTACTCCTCCCTTCTTTTAGACCGCAGACCAGTCAGACGCTGAGCTGATTCAAAGGGAACGATTAGTAAGGTCAAGGAGTACTTGAAGCTTCCAAGAAAAAGAAAAGATGACAGTGAAGTTGATCATCTCCCTCTTCAAGATTGTTTATGAATCAGTGCGATATAAAGCATGTCTTCTTGATTATCTTCTCTTTCGTAGGAGATATTCTGAATCTACCTTCTATGAGAATGATCATCATGCTAAAGTTCATTGTTTCTCCATCTATTTAATGATGAAGTTTATCAATGAACCCTATTACACCTCTCAGAAGCATTATCGCTCTGATTCCTTCTTAGACGATATGAAAGCGAATCTCAAGAATGTCGCTATTCCTGGTACTGGTATTGCTTTATCCTTTTTCGTATATTTTAAACCAATTTTATGGTTCTTTATTCTCTTCTTCGTTCCTTTCATCTGTCTCGCTGGTGCGATCCACCAGACATACCTCGACTTCGTCGCTGAGACCGACGACACTACAACCAACCCCATCGCTTGGGAGGATAACTTCTTTGCTCATTATTATAAAAATCTTCTCACTTCCAATAACTGGTTTACCCTATGGCGTCATAACTCACACCTCGTGACGTACCACTCTTACCTCACTCACTCGAATGACTATGACATGGAAGATAAATGGAAATTCTTGAAAATTGGTAAAGAAATGAATATCCCAATATCCCCGTATTTTGATGATATTGAGACTGTTGTCTGTAAGAATATATTGATTGAAGGTGGTATGGGTATTCACTTCTTTAAGAATGCTATCTTTGGTGGGAATTACATCATACAAGAGAAATTAAAAAATGCTTTATGGTTAAATAATCTCTTACCTAATAACGCTCCTTTATCTACCATGCGAATTATTACTACTTCTGTATATCCTTTAAGTAAAGATTTCCCTGAACAATCGATTAAACGATTAATACGGACAGAGGAAGAACTAGACAACCAACAACAACAACAACAACTGCAGTCAAATGGTGATATATTAGAAGGAAATTCGATTAGAAATTCAAATAATGATTTATTATCAACGAATTTCTCGTATTGTTCGACGGATGATGGTTGGAAGATTGGAGGAGAATCACATGATGAACCACCACATCTGACATCATCCCCTGTCAAACCACCTGTTACTACCACTGCCACATCCTCTAATAGCCTTGCAGCAGATCTTCATGACTCAGGATCTCGAGCAACGCCACGACAGCAACACTTCTATCACAACAATCTCTCCAGTGAGGAGGAGAAGGAGATCGAGCAATATATCCGTGCAGAGACTGCAGTGCTTCGATTAGGACGAATGAATGCAGCGACAGATCATTCTTCTATCTTATTTAATGTGAATCTTGAATCAGGAGAGATTGAACCAGGTCAGATTAACGGGCATTGGTATCAGTTAGGCTTGGATAAGATCTTCTCGACGTCATGGCTTCCTCCTGTCACCAATATTCGCAATCATCTTGATCCTCCTTACTCTGACGTCGCGGGGAAGTTTGTACCTGATATGAAGGAAGCAATCAAGATCGTTACAAGGTAAGCACTCATTCATTTCGATGTGTCATTCATTGTTTCATCTCATCTTCTCCCTATAGCACTCACTATAAGATGATGCCAGAGGTTCCAATCGTTGGATGGGATGTAGCATTCACAACAAAGGGTATTTTCCTATTAGAGGTGAGTGTGAATCACTTGTCATTTGTTGTGATTATGTTTTTGTTATTTTGATTGATCATTGTTTATAGGTGAACTTGTCTTGTAATTTCTTCTGTGGGAAGTTTGATTTAAAGAATTATATTCAATTTTTACATAATTATTGGATTCATTTAGAGAAATTAGAGAAGACGATTGTCACTGATCATCCATCGACTCTATCAGAGGTTGGTGTAAGTGGTGCAGGTGGTGTTATTGGTGGTACGGGGAATAATAACTCGTCAGATGAGACGACGAAGAAATATAAGAGAAACTTGTCTAATAAGATGGATTAAAAATGTTCGAATATGTTTTCTTTTTAAGAGCCTATGGACTTACTCGACCTCATCATAGCACTTCTTCTTCTTCTTCTTCTTCTTCTTTCTTTGTTTTCTTAATTTTTGTTGATTTTTGTTTAATTTTGTCTCTCTCGCTCTCTCATTGTTTCTTGAATATGATGAGAGGAGTTGAGTTGATGATCCAGGGTCTTATAGTCTCCTAAATCATCATCATTAGCTGTTTTTAGTGGATGTTTGAATAAAATTCTCGTCCTATCCTCAATCCTCTTTCCTATCGGTGTGTTGTTTTCTTGTTTAATTATTTCAATTTTCCTCGATTCTCATCACTAATTAAACCTTTTCTCCTTCTTCTTCGAGGACTGAGGATAGGAGGAGCTTCCTTCTGATGCCAGCTCTTGTTGCTCTTGCTCCTCTAGCGGAGTATATCTGCTGGTAGCCGTGCAGTCTCGCCTCAGTGCGATTAGGAGAGATGAGATCCATCCAACCAGCCCTAGCCTCGGGAAACGAGTCAAAGGCAGGAAGATATGGTTTGATATCTAAGATGGGAGTATCATTGAGGAGATCGCTTCCTTGGACGTAGATCACTCCTTCCGAGTGATCCACGTGTAATATAGACAGAGCAGAGAGAGCGATGGGGTTCGGTCGATGAGGTGCTCGTGAACTAAATAACCCAACCAAGCCAGGGACACGATCTTCTGATTTCTTCTTACTATTAGCAAACTGCTCTTGTGGCTGAAGTTGAGGGTTGACTCGAGGACGAATCATTTTCTTATATCCTTTATTCACATGCATCACAGTGATCAGCCAGAGATAGTCAAAGCCTTCGAGGTCTCGAATACAATCTTTATATTCATCAAAAACCACGATCTTCCCAATTGACAGGAGAGGATGGTTTTGATCAATCATCTCTGTGATATCAGTGGATGTCAGAGGCAGGGGATGTGAGAGCGAAGAGCTTGGACTGAATAGCTGGTGTATTTCTTGCAAATATGTGAGATTATAGGCCTCATATTGTAGTAGTCGATTGATTTCGTCTTCTTTCACTTGATCAAGCGATGGCAGTGATTCTGCAGTTGTAGTGACATTTAGCTCTGCCAACTCACTCACTGAGAGAGTTTTCTTATGCTTCTCCGTAAAAAGCAGGTTAACCTTCTGTTGAGATATGGTCGCTTGACGGGGTATCACATGCTTTTGGAGGTAGCAAGTCTGAATCTTGCCTACTGCCTGGACTGTCCAGGAGGACTCAGGTGTTGTTGGCTTCCTTTCTCGCTTCACAGCATTGAGAACAGAGAATTGACGTGGAAAATCAAGACCTTGGGACTTGAAAGCAACAGAAATCTTACGATTACTCGGCCATGGACAACAAAAACACAAGAAAATACCTACTAAATGCAACAATGACATCATTGTTTTCAATCACAATCCATTAGAACCGTTTTCTTTTCGTTTTTCTCAGAAAAAACGATACACCTCTTTCTATAACAGATATATTAGGAGGAATCGCCCATGACCATGCCCTGCTGCCCCTTCAGTTTCATGCAAATTTCCCTCATAAAACAAACTAAACTATCACTAATAGACAAAGACACTTGATTTTCACGATCACCATTGGGATTATAGACTTTCTCTCTTCTCTCTTATGCATTTAAAAATGCAGTGGTTGTTGGTACTGGTGTTGATACTGTTACAGTTGCTTTCTTTGGAGGGAAATTATAATACAGGATTTTGGTATGATGGGACAAGTCGAGCACCACAAACGCAATATGAGACAATTCCATATGCTAATTTAACTGTTAAGGTAAATCAACCATATCAGTCAGGTCCTGGTCAAAATTTAGTGAAGGACCCTCTCAATACGACACAAGCACTGTATGTTGGTCCCACGATTAACCGTCAAACTTTTGACACACAGTTCATCTTAGATCTTCATCATTCTCTTGGAATTGAGACAGAAAGAATTTTTGTATTATATGTAACCAAGGGAGATGTTCATTACTCTTGGGAATCGACGAATGTGATTGTTAATTTCATCTTTCTTGAAAGAACGTCGAACCAGTCTCTCACCCTCTTACAAGCGATTGCCACCCTCACTGAGCAGATCCAGAATACCAGTAGTTTTTTATACCGAGGAAATACCTATGTGACGAAGGACATCGATCCAGCATGGGGATTAGTCGTGATTAACTGGGACATCTCTTTACGCCTTCTTTATAATATTGGTATCGTTGGAGGTGGCAACGTCACCGACAATTATTACCTCGAAGAAGGAAGCTCTGGTATCTGTGATGTTCCTATTATAGCTCGGAATTACTCTGAATATTGTGAATTTGAACGATTCTTCGAGGATGATGTCAGTCGAGCCCTCGCTATCTCTGCTTATCGTGTACAGATTCTCTTTGTGAAAGCTGCTGCCTATGATTCAGTTCTTGTATTCTTTCGTATTTTCCCACCAAAAAATGGTGTAAACGAGGATAATGTGACAATGGCAATTAGTAATCTCGCACAACAAGTTCAGAACTTTAGCAGTGTTCTTTATACTGGTAATGTGACCATCCGCACTGGTAAGTGATCTCATTCTTTCCTCTTTTTATACTTCTTGCTTACGATACTAATGTTTGTAGATCCATCGTGGGGTGTAAGTCAACAGAAAGGTGATGTCACCCGTAAAGCCGCTGCTCTCTTCACACAGAAGTACTATGAGTATGATCCATCACGTATCTACAACCCTGTCAGACAAAAGATGATTACTGCCTATGATCGATGTAAAGCAAATCGTCGATGTAATTGGGGAATACAACGATTAAATCAATCAATCAATAACGTTGATTACTATCATCGTCTCTTTGATCGAGGTAATCTATATGACATTAACCTTTACCTCGACTTCGAGGACTGGAGGCTCGGATCCCGTGGTTTCTCTTGGAAAGGAAATCTTGCACCCATGCCAATCGAACCATTTAAGTCTAAAGCAGGTTCTGGACAGATTCTAGGAGCACATTTCTGGCCGTATGATCAGAAGTCTCTCGGACCTGACATCCCATGCTTCTTGGAAGAAAGGAATCAAGGTCTCATCTTAGACCGCTCCCTCCAACTCAGTCAGATTGAAGAACAAGAAGCATTAGTCTCTGATCTGATTGGAAGAGTCGATTGGTTAGGTGAGAATATTGAATGGGCGAATATGAGTCCTCAATTAAGATCTCGTAAAGATGTCAGAAGGAATCTTACTTGGGTACAAGATGATTTTAGACATTGGTTAAACAATGAACAATATGAATTACATCAATTAAACTCTTCTCAATGTGTACAGAAAGATTGTTGGATTCAATTTAATACTTCTTCCCTTCTTCTGACCGGAGCTATCACAGGGAAGGGTGTTGTGCGCTATACTTCCAGTGGCACGGAAGCTGCTGTCTTTACCTTTAATTCGATTTATCTTGGTCCTGAAGTGAAGGTCACAGTCGTTGGGCAGAGAGCATTGGTGATTATGAGTAAAACATCAGCAGTCATCAATACAACGATTAGTGCAGTGCCAGGGACTCTCGGTGGGTTTCCAGGTGGTGGATCTGTCGCAAGACTAAAGAGCGATGCGCTGAGTGATAGTCCAATGTCTATTTATATCTGTGATCTCAATAATTATTGTTCTAATTCACCTTACGAGCTCTCAGGGAGCACGGAGGAGTTGATCACAAACAATGTGAATGGTCCAGGCTCAGGTAACCTTCGTATCGTACCCTTCGTGATTAAGACGACTGCAGCACATATACCTGAGATCCAAACCATTACAACACTTGCAGCAAAGGGACAAACACTTGCTGGAGGGTTTGTATTGAAGTTTAAACAATATTCAACGACAATCATCCCTCATGATTGCTCTCCTTTACTGATGAAACAGATCATTGAAGATAATCTCAATATTATTAATCCCTCTGCTGGTGTCTCTGTCTCTCGTACTGATCTCACTGGTGCTCCAGCTGGTGTAGGTATTGTGAATGTCAGTCGATCGATCTCTGATGCTACGGAGGGATATACATGGACCATCACCTTCACCACTGCAATAGGAAACATCGAACAGCTACAAGTTAAGTCTTACTTGATCGCTGCGGGAGCTCAAGCCTATACAAGAACCATACAAGACGGTAATGAGATCGGAGGCACTTTCTCCCTCTCCTTCCAAGGATATACATCATCTCCCATCCCTGCTGCTGCTACCGCAGCACAGTTACAAGCGATTTTATTAGAAATACCTGTGGTGACGACCGCTTTCGCTCGAAGAACGGATCCAACGCAGAATTGTGATGATGGTCTTTGTCTCAATGGTCCATATCCTGCGAGAGGTTTGTTATGGTCGATCTTCGTCACAACCGATAGCGACAACAATAACATTACTCCTACGTCACCTACCTCATCTGTTGCTCAGGATAAACCGGTTAATTATCTTGTTGAAGTCACAGAGAACAGTCTAACAGGGACTGATAGTGAGATTCAATTGTTTGATGGCACGTCAGACTCTCCTGACAGTCCTCTCAACCTTCTTAACGTTTCTTCCTTCTCTCTCGCCTATGGCGGTGCTGGTGGATCGTATGGAGGTTCTGGTGGTGCTGGATACACCGACAATCCTGTGGGTGGCACTTATAACACGATGCAGTTAGATGATCTATTGGGAGGCAGTGGTGGCTGTATGAGTCAGTCGAGTCTCTTTCAGATCAACGCTGCTCTTGGTGCTTCCGGTGGAATGGGTGGTGCAGGAGGAGGTGCCATCGAAATTGTCTCTGCCAATGACCTCACGATTGGCTCATGGGGAAAGATTCTCATGCGTGGTGGAGCCGGTGAACAAACTTCTAACGGAGGAGGTGGCGGTGGCTCAGGTGGTGCCATTCTTCTCGCTTCGGCTACAGCAGTGAAAGTTGATGGTGTTTTGGATGTATCTGGTGGTGACGGAGGATTCGGCGGAGTTGGATTGAATGGAGGTGGTGGAGGTGGCGGAAGAATCGCTATCTATGCTGACTCGATCACTACACCTGATGCAACGATTCTTAAAAGTGGAGGGAGTTGTGGCATCTATCAACACACAGTCGTCAAACCTTTCACTCTCGTAGAGTTATATCTCTATTTCACCTCTCTTTTACCGATAGAAGATTCCCGCATCCTTTATCTCGCATCACAGCAGATGGAATATGCCTTCGCCAGCACGATCTCTGACATGACCGAGAGCAATGTCACCATATTACATAAAGGAGGGAATGTGAATTACACTATTTCTTATTCCTTCGTCTTCCTCAATGATTCTCAGTCATTTAATATGTCGAGTACAGAGAGTGTTGTTAATAATGTTCTCAATACAACACGTCAGAGTCATCAAAACATCGCTCAACTGATATTCCTTGGAGGTGAAATACAGAGCATAAGTTCTGTAGACCTCTCAGTCTTAGTCTATACAGAGAACACTGATTGCAGCAATAACGGAGAGGACGGAACCTTCTTTGATCAAGCTTATATGACGACATATATGTATGTTGGTAGTGGAGGTGCAGAGAACACTGGGCATGCTCTTTTCTTCTCGAATAGAGAAACAACTATAACTTCCTCAGGAAGTATAAAAGAAGCACCATTCGCTGGTAACGGTCCCATCGTCTCCTTCAATGCCTCTCGACCAGAACGTATTACCTATTACACTAAGATGCAATACGTCGCAGGAGAATCATTGAAAAGTCATTACGGTGCTTTATTCACGTTAATTAGTCGAGGTGAAGCAGGTCTGAACATCTCTAATGTGATTGGTGTTTATTTCGGTGGTGCAATCATGAATGGTGCTAACTTCGGATCAGCTGTCGATGAGAAGGTCTTTCTAAAACGAATGGTGACAATTGATCCTTATCCAGCAGTAGGGAAATGGTATAAGATTGATATTAAGATTCAATGGGTGAATCAGACGTACTCTGTTGCGATTAATGATACTGTAGTCGCGTCGACACAGTCTTTCTCTGCCAAGGCGGTCGATGGTATTCGTTTATCTGTCTTCAATGCCTTGGATGTGTGGTTTGATGAGATTTATGTTGGATTTGACAATACGATGGAGTTCCAGTGTCCGTTATCGTCTCGTGAAGGCACCAGCACGGCAGCACCAGTACAGAGAGGATGGTCGTTCAATGAAGTGCATGGAGCAGGATCGAACGGTTATACAGAATATCGTGAGATGCAACGTCATTATAACTTCCTTGATACAACAGGATCTATTCCCTTTGATGGTCAAGGTGCTGTATCTAATTTCCAGGATATTGGCACTACCTATCTTGATGGTGACTATGCGAAGTCACAGGGTTATATCCAGGCTGGAGCACTTGTTTATATCACTGACTCATTGCGCAGTCGACAGGACCCTCTGCCAGCCTCTGCGACGCTGGACTCGCCGCAAGGTCTGTGGTCTTTCGGGAAAGCATCAGGCGGTGATGGACGTCAGTTCTGGTACACTGAGTATAATTATGAGTCGGAACTCTATCCCTCACTTAATGGTGGTGTTGCTGCTTGTTCGAGTCAAGATCTAGTGAACTGGCGCTTCGAAGGGATTGTCTTTCACTATGCTAATCTCACCGATCTGGTCTATGGCTATGACGGACCCTTCTATGCCGAGCGTCCTAAGGTTTTATTCAATGCATACAAACAAGAATATGTGATGTGGGCGACGATGGATCGCGAGAAAAGAGATCTTGCGATGGCAATGATTGCATCTTCACCTTATGAAGATGGTCCTTTCCTCTTCCGACGATCATTCTACCCTGACGGCAATCAAACTCGCGATCAAGTGATCTTTGTCAATGACGAGGGACAGCCTGTCTTAGCTCGTACCTACTATCAGACGGTGGAATACGTCTTACCAGAGGCAATGATGCAACCTGTCTGGGAGAGTGCGAAGTCAATCTCAGGGAGTATAAACTATCGTTCGAACTATCATCGTGCCTTCTATTCGATCGGATATGATAACTACAATGATATCTACCTTCAACGATGGACGAAGGAGGATAAACCTTATTCGGTGTACTGTAGGAATAAGATTACAGGAGAGATGAGGAATGCGTCAGTACCTGGACAAGTCAATGATCAAGGCTTTGTCTGTGATGATCCTTCAGAAGAGAAGATTATCTATGGTCAAGGTGCTCCAGTGATTAAGACACGTTTCGTCAGTCCTAATGACTCACAAAACTCATGGTGGCGACCGACGTCAGTTCCAGCAGTGAATGCTCAAGATTGGTCGTTTAACTATCGTGATGGTTATTGTGGGATTCGTAAACTAAACGATGATTATAATACGAATGAACCGAATTTAGCAGATTTTACTCCATTAGATCGATCGACGTGTTCGAATATAGCAGATAATCCCATCCATGCGACACCACAGGATAAGCTCGTCGGAGTCCTACATGTTGTCTTAGAGAGGAGAGCAAAGTATGTGGCAGTGTCACGACTTACCCCGGATTATCTTGATACGAATGGAGTGTTGACAGTGTTTGAAGGACAGTTGGAGTCAGGCAATCTCATCTCGTTGATTGCTAATCTTGGACAGTTTGGCTTTGGTTCGGGTGATTCGATTAACTCGACTTTCTATCCTCCTCAGAGAGCTGATGAGTATGACACGGCAGTGGACTATAATGTTCGTTTCTCGCAGTATGTCTACAATCAGAATGATCGTGCGACTTATTCGTTGGCTTGTGTGTTGGATGGGTATTGTTCAGTCAACTTCAAGGATCAGATCACTGATGGAAACTACTAATAAGAATGTGCTAGGATTGATGTAAAGAAGGTATTTGTATATAAGATGACTATAGTGGGATATAGTAGGTCTATTCGTATTCACTAATAATAATGAGTATTGTAAATGAAATTAAAATTAAATAAATATGAAAGTAATGTGCAGAAATTATGTATGAGATGATTGAATGAGAGAACATTGTTTACAAGCTTGTTTGAACGAACTTTAAGTAAAGGACATATCATGTACTAATAATTAAAGTAACATGAACATGACGTCAAGAATTGATGACATGAGATAAAAAGATCAAACATGAAAGCTCGAGTCTCTCTCAATCAAGAGGCTTTGCAGAAACTGGGACTTTCTGAAGTCGAAATTTCATTAATAATCGATAGAATTGTGGAGAGTAGTATCCCAAGGAAGTGCTGAGGAGAATCATTACCCTTGCAATCCATAACTCTTCAAAGTGGTAGTAAACTCCTTTTACAATCCAGAATGCACATCTCTCAGCACTTAGACGAAGGTTTTTATTTGATACCTATTGAGGTTAGTTGATATAATTCGGTCACTATTGTACAACGATTAAATCAATTACCATGTCATAAAAGGATTGATCATAAGTGGTTTTTGTTGTCTTCTGAAAGATTTCAGTATCAATCGGGCCTGGATAAATAATAGAAACGCCAATCTTGAAAGGAGCAAGTTCAGTTCGAAGTGATGAGAAGTATCCTCTCTTCATATCATGTCAGTCAATGAAGGAAGAAGAAGAATTGAACTACCTGAGCGAACTTTGTCGCAGCATAAGAAGATGTGTAAGGGAAGGAGATGACACCGAGTAAGGAACTCATGACAACGATCTAGAGTAGACAAGTAAGTGAGGATGAAGCGCGCTTCTCGCCATACCTGTCCCGTCTGAAACTTCATCATTGAGGGTAATAACAGTCTTGTCAACGAAACATAAGAAAGGAAGTTCATTTTCATGAATTCTTCAGTCTGTTCGTACGTCGTGTCAATCGCTGACTGGAATTGGAATATTCCCGCATTTAAGACCACAATATCGATGTGATCATAGACTGCTAGAGCCTTCGTCACGTACGTCGTATGTTCAGTAATATTGGTGAGATCCATGGGCAAAACCATCGGCTTTTCACCATAGTTACTGCAGTCCTCTGCGAGCACATTGAGTAAGTCGAGTCTCCTTGCAGAGATAATGACTGACGCTCCTTCTCTCACGTAACGTTTCGCCAGGGCTTCTCCAATACCACTTGATGCCCCGATTATCCACACCACCTTATCCTTGTATGCTTCAATTGGGAGGGAAGGATAGAAATATTGGAGCAGCGCATCTGTCTCTTGATGGATCAACAGATATACCGTCAAGCTAACAACCACAATCA
>VFQN01007167.1_pt1 | contig 12142 bp, 18 predicted proteins | sample 3512371 | NCBI WGS metagenome assembly VFQN01 (sample SAMN10412370, study PRJNA504923) | tailings metagenome | isolation source: Replicate 2 from Balatoc abandoned mine | place: Philippines: Itogon, Benguet | collected 2017-08-28
TGCAGGTCCGCCAGCTCGACCTCGCGGGAGGCCAAGGTCCCCACGGCACGCGCTAATACACACAGCTGTTAGTACGCGTGCCCCCCACCTGCAGGTCCGCCAGCTCGACCTCGCGGGAGGCGATGGTCCCCACGGGCCCCGCTAATACACACAGCTGTTAATACAAGTGCACCCCACCTGCAGGTCCGCCAGCTCGGCCTTGAGGGAGGCAATTGTGTCGTTGGCGCTGTCCAGCATGGCCACCTTGATCTGAAGACAGGGGCAAGAGAGAGGATAACATGACCATTAAATCTATTTCTGATCAACAATTTTAAAGAGTAATTTAGCACAAGGAGCACAAGGGTGTGGTTGGCGCTGTCCAGCATGGCCACCTTGATCTGAAAGAAAGGTACGGGAGGGTGGATACCATGACCATCATATTTGTTTGGTCAACAAATTTCCAAGAATATTTCAGGACAAGGAGCGCAAGGGTGTGGCTGGCGCTATCCAGCATGGCCACCTTGATCTAAAGGCAGGGGTAGGAGAGAGGATGACATGATCATCATATCTTTATTTCATCCGAAAAATGTCAGTAATATTTCAGGACAAGGAGCGCAAGGGTGTGGTTGGCGCTGTCCAGCATGGCCACCTTGATCTGAAAGCAGGGGTGGGAGGCAGGTACTAGCGCGATGATGTGCAACGGTAGGAGAGAGCGCATGCCTGACAAAGTAGTAATACAACATCACAGGCCCTGGCGGGACGTGCGCTATTGGGTGCTTAGCGGCGGCCATGTGCACCGGCCCAAGGGCCGGACAGAGCCCACACTGGTTAGGTACTGGCATGCTGAACCTGTACCGGCAGACCGCACAGACCCCAAATCCCTCCCCCGTTTTAAGCGTATCCCCACAGCCCGGCCCTTCGGCCGCCCACCTTGACGATGTCCTGCTGCGCCGCCACCTCCGCCCGCAGGCCCTCCGCCGCCGCCTCTGTCCGCGCCGCCGCCTCCCGCGCCGTCGCCGCCGCCCCCTCTGCAGCCCGCAGCCGGGCAGACAGCTCATCGGCGGTGCGGGACGAGGAAACCTGCGAAGGCGCAATGATCGAGTATGTACGATCGCACGATATGATCAGTGTCCATATTTAGCGGCACGAGTGTACGGCAGGACCATGCGACGAGCCGAGTGACAACCGACACTTTCCCCTGCATTCCCCTTCCCCACGCATGGTCCTCCCCCCGCCCCCCACCTGCTGCTCCGTGGCCCTCCGCTCCGCTCAGCCTCCCGCCCACCTCCTGTGTACACACCCTGCCACACCACCTACCCCTCCATATGCACAGCACCCACCTGCTGCTCCGTGGCCCTCCGCTGGGCCTTTGCACATCCCCTGCCGGCCTGTCAACACCCCTTCCACATGTGCAGCCAGGTACCCCACATCCACCTGCCTCCCCCCGCCCCCACCTGTTGCTCCGTGGCCCTCAGGTCCGCCTCCGCCCACCTCCTCCGCGCACACCCTCCCACACCCCGCATGAGTGTCTGTTCCTCCCCCACTTCCCCGCACAGCACCCACCTGCTGCTCCGTGGCCCTCCGCTCCGCCTCCGCCCACCTCCTCCGCGCCTCCTCCGCCGCCTCACGGTGCATGTCACGCTCCGAGGCGGCACGCCGAAGGGACAGGTTCTCTGCAGCAAGAGCCTCGTAGGCTTCAGGGCCGCACGCCTGGGGCCATGGACGAGCGATGCCAAACGGGCATCGGGTATATGTACAACTGAGTGTTTCACGCTTGTCGCGCTCGGAGGCGGCGCGACGGAGGGACAGGTTTTCTGCACCAAGGGCCTCATAAGGTTCAGGGCCCCACGCCTGCAGGATATGGGGATGGGGATGGGCAGGTGGATGCCCGTCATGTATGCATGTCACCCTCGGAGGCGGCGCGGTGGAGGGGCAGAGGCTTTTCAGCCGTGGGGGCTTCGTATGCCTAGGGACCACACGCCTACAGGACGGGGTTGGCTTGGGTTGGGACGTGGGAGGCGGTCAGGTGCACCTGCTGCCTGGGTGGCATTGCAAGGATGAAGGGGGAGGGGGCTAGGTGCATGTCGCGCGAGACGTTGGCCGTGCTGCTTTCTCCGCCTCGGACCGCACGCCTGCTGCTGAAGCAATTCGATCGGTATGCCCTCCACGTCCGTGCACACGGTCACCTTGAGCTTGGCCGCCAGCCGAACAGCGCCCTGGTTCAGTGTATATCACAATGGTGGGCGGCGGCGATGTACACATGGCATGCGGTATGACGTCAGCAATCACCTACACCCGGAGTTTATACACGCAGCGCCCACCTTGAGCTTGGCCGCCAGCTCCTCCCGCTCGCGTGCCGCCGCCCCCAGCGCCGCCCGCTGCTGCTGCACCACCCCGCTGAGGTCCGACACAAGCGCCTCCGCCTCGCGCTGCTTGGCAGACGCGGCCTGCGGGATGACACAGTGCATCAGGTGTTTACACAGCGGCACACAGCATTAACCCTGCTAAACACAAAGCCGTGAAGTTGTAGAGCGGAACTTGGTCTTGGCGGAGTTGTTGACATGTCCGGCTTCGGCTCCAGCGGCATGGCAAACAGAGCTCGTGCGACTGCACCCGCGAACGTACCTGATGGTACTCACCTCACAAGGTCCCGTAGAAAGTACGGCACACAGCATGCCAACACGACGCCAGCACCTCGGCCTCGCGCTATTTGGCAGAAGCGTTCCCCACCTAAGCACCCCCCACCTGCAGCGCCGCCAGCAGGTCCGCCGCCTCAGCGTTGAGGGTGCAACCCGACATCCTAGATGCCGACTTTGTCGGTACCGGTACCCAGTAAGCACCTCGCCCCTTACGATCCTAGCACTGAGATCCTCGTCCAAGTACCCCCACCTGCAGCGCTGCCCTGAGGTCCGCCGCCTCCTGGTTGAGGGTGCGCAGCGCGGCAAGGGCGGTGGCGGCCTCCTTGTCAGCCTCCTGCGTGCATGGATGGGTGGGGGCATGTGTATTAGCGGATGCGTGTATTACTATTAGGACTACCGAGGGTGCGCAGGGTGGCAGGGGCGGTGGCAGCCTCCTTGTCAGACTCCTGTGCGCATGGATAGGGGGGTGGGCATGTGTATTAGCGGATGCGTGTATTAACATTAGGACTACCGAGGGTGCGCAGGGCGGCAGGGGTGGGCATCCCACGCAAACGATGCTGCAGCACTGCGCCACAACACCCGTTCCCCGCCCACCTTGATTGCGTACTGCAGCTGCACGCGCAGGAAGGACCACACTTCGTTGTGGCCTGGCATCAAGTGTGCGTAGAGATGGTATACACGTCCCCAACCCCCTGCTGGCCATGCGCGCCCCCCCCCCCCCCCCCCCCCCCCCCCCCCCCCCCCCCCCCCCCCCCCCCCCCCCGCCCCCGCCCCCCCCCCCCCCCCCCCCCCCCCCCCCCCCCCCCCCCCGCCCCCTTTCCCCCACTCCTCCTACCCTTGCCCACCTTTATCGCGTACTGCAGCTGCACCCGCAGGAAGGCCACCTGCTCCTGGAGGGAGGAGCGCTCGGGCTGGGCCTGGAGAACGGTGTAGGGCGTAAGGAAGTAAGGAGGTAAGGGTGTCGTGTACGGAGTGATGGGTATTGTGTACGCAGTGCAAGCAGGGCTGCAAGGGGTAGGTAGAAGCGTGCGTGCGGCTCCGTTTGCCGAGAGGTCAGGTGATGACGGGAGGTCTGCCTGTCGCACGGTCCGCATGTACGCATACCGCATCGCGGCTGAACAGGCAGGCACTCCCCACCTGCCGCAGCGCCGCCGCCTTGCCACGCTTCTCCCGTGGAGCCCCCTAGGTGCAGGGAGCACTGTAGGGTTTACAATGCACTGTGCACTGCAGGCCGCCCGCCCTGCCCCCCACCTGCAGCAGCGCCGCCGCCTTGCCCCGCTCCTCCGCCGCCGCCCGCTCCTGCTCCACCGCCGCACGCAGGGCCTCCTGGGGTGCAGCAGGTGAGGCCGGGTAGGGTGGGGGCATGCGTGGTGGTGCGTGAGCAGTCCGTGCGCATCAGTCCGTGCGCCCCACCGCATGCAGCAGGTGCAGTGCGGGATGCACGCATGACAAGCAACAAAATTAAAGTCAAATTAAATAGTCAGAAAAAGGCATAAAAGTTAGGTTTTTGGTTAAAGAGATTTGAGACAGTAAAGGAACCATGCCCCACCGCGTGTGCGCCTCTCGCCTCCTGCACCTCTGCAGCTGACATTTCCACGTCGATACCGCAGTGCGTACACATGAGGCAAACAGCCGTACGCTCATAGCCATGCCCGCAACGCTATGTCTACCCCCTCCCCACCTCGTGCGCCGCCCGTGCCTCGTTCAGCTCCCTGGCGGCCGCCACCTTGGCAGCCTCCAGCGCACCCGCCAGCGCGTTCACCTGCGGCCGGTCAATGGTTCAAGCCGGCACTGAGGCGATGGAACGCATGACATCCAGATACATGAGGCGTATCTATACACTAGATAAATCCGTCACCGCCATCGGAGTGGTGACCTGCGGCGGGCACCCCGTGTATCCAAAGGCCAGACGCGGCACGAGTTGGACGCAAGCGGGTACTCCCATGGAAACAGCATCGTAGCGCCGGTGGCGGCAGGTCGAGTGGACCAGCAGGCTTCTGTTACCGTGTCCCACGCACCTGCGCCCGAGCCTCCGCCTCCCGCCGTGTCCCCTCCGCCGCCTGCTGCTCGCAGGATGACAGACGCGACTTGAGCAGGTCGATCTGGGAGGAGTGGGGAGGAAGGAGCGGAAGGCAATGATGATGTTGAACATGGCATGGGATGTGGGCATAACGGAGAGAGGAAGACTGGCAGTGGTCCGGGCAGGGCGACCTGGACGATAATGAGCGGGTGAACGGGAAGGAGGGACAAGCGTGTTTCGAGGACGGCCAATCGGGATGTGCAATCCAAAACACCAATGCGTGCCGTGAGACCATGCCAACAAGTAAACTCGGTGCGAAACTCGGTGCGAAACACCACCAAAAGCCCACCTGCACACACTAGCGTCCGCCCCTGTTTGCACCACCGCCCCTACGGTTTCACTAGGACTACATTCCTCCACGTGTTGCCCGCGGGCGATGCCCACCTGCGCGTTTGCGTCCGCCAGTGTCTGCGCCACCTGTGCCGTCATGCTGACCGTCACGCTGCTGGCTTGGGCCAGGGCCGACTCGAGGGAGGACACCTGGGGGTGCGAGGGCAGTGGCATGATGAGGGCGGTCAAGACACAAAGCGCTTGGGGGGACAGACGCCCCGCACCACGCCCACGGTCCTGCTGTCCTGTCCACGTCCATTGTGTAAGCCTTTACAACACGCGCTGTCGCCTGCATCCCGCCTTCCCTCTCCCGTGCTGTTCTTTAACTGGTCCGCGCCTTGCCCTCCGCCGCCCCGGCCCACTGCACATACCCCGACCCAAGGGTCCCACACAGTACCTTGCCCTCCGCCGCCGCCACCGCCGACCGCAGCACCGGCACCTCCGCCGCCGCCGCCTGCGCCGCCGCCAGCTGCCCCGCCGCCGCTGCCGCCGCATCGGCCGCCCGCCGCCGCTCCTCCTCGGCTGCCGCCTGCTGCTGCTGCAGCTGCTGCTGGTGTTGCTGCTGCTGCTCGCGCAGTTGCTGGTTCAGGCGGGCCACCTCATCGTGCAGCCTGGCGTGTTGTGATGTTCGTGGCGGAAAGAAGGCTCGCGATTTTAAAATGGGGTGCAGAATGGGACCGCGCTGTAGGCTTACGCTAGAGCGCTCATGTACGTTCAGCAATGGTTGCCGGGGTCAACGGAGAGAGCACATGGAGAGTGAGAGAGTACTTCAAGAGCGGTGCTTCTGCCCACCTGGCCACGTCCCTCTCAAGCCCCGCCCCCCGCGCCCGCGCCTCCTCCTCCGCCCGCACCGCCGCCGCCGCCCTCTGCTGCGCCTCGCCGGCAGCACTGCGGGCAGTCTCCAGCTCCTGGCTGCGAACGGGAAGGCAGACGCATGCGGCACTCGAACATGTGCGGATGCCGTACGCTTTAGAATGGCCAACCCAGCAGGGCGGATACCGGTAGCTTTGCTCTGCGGCTCATTGGCGGTACGAAGAGCGGCCTGCACATCTTAGCCGCTAAGAAACGGAGCATTATATGATTGGGGACATAGCATGTAACCGGGGAAGGCCACCTCAGGCCGTCCTGTCAGAGCACCAACCCACATGGCTTTGGAGACGGCGAAGGACGCCTCCCGGAACCCCTCCTCCACGCGCCGAGCCGCCTCCCGCTCCGCCGCCGCCACCGCCTCGGCGCCCGCAGCCCTCAGCGCCTCCTCCTCTGCGTTGCGCCGCTCCAGCTCGTCTGGGTGGGCGGCAACAAGGGCAAGTGTGTGAGGACGCGGCAGGACAAAGAAATGAAACGTGTAGGAAGCTGTTCAGCAAAGGAAGCATGAGTGCCCCTTCCTCGGCGTTGCGCCGCTTCCGCTCGTCTGTGAGGGCGGCAACAACGGTTCGGGGGTCCGAGTCAGAGTGTGTTGGGAGTTGTTCACATGCATGACCAGGTCGAGGCAGGCGCCCGCAGCCCGCAGCGCCTCCTCCTCGGCGTTGCGCCGCTCCAGCTCGTCTGGGTGGGCGGCAAACGGGGGGACATGGCATGGCGCGAACGAAATGGTGTTGCACTTTTCTCAAGCTGATAACACCGCGCACACCGTTATGTTCATGACACGTCACGGATATGGACCAGTTCCGTGAACCCAGCCCTGCGCACCCACCTGTTACCCTGCCCAGCTGCACCCGGAGCTCCGCCACCTCCGCCTGAAGCCGCCGCACCAGGGGCGTGTACTCGGACGTCTGCACGCCGCGCTCAGACACCACCACGGTGGCAGCCTGCGCCCGAACTGCCGCCACCGCCGCCGCTGCCGCCTTCTGCCCCTGCACCCGCCCCTGGCCACGTCCCTGCCCCCCAGGGTCGTGGTCGTGGTGTTGCTGGTGGTGTTGCTGCTCCTGTGCGCCCTGCCCCGCGTGCCGCTGGTCGGGCGCGGGCGCCGTGTCCGCCCCGCCCCCGCCCCCGGCCCCGGGCTCCATGCCAGGGAAGTTCTCAGCCCACCCACCGCCAGTGCCACTACCCTGGGGCCCGTGGAGCCCTGCCGGCGCCTGCTGCCGCGGCTGCTGAACGGGTGGTTGTTGTTGCTGTGGGTAAGGTGCCTGGCCGCGGGGCGGGCCGCCCTGGCCCTCCCACTGCGGCCGCCTGCCGCCGGGGCCGCTGACACCCTGCTGCTGCGTCGCAGGCGGTTGCTGCTGCTGCTGCTGCTGCTGTCCGTACATGTTTGTGAGGAACTGGCCCCGGCCGCCGTGCCTCGCACCACCTGGGCCCTGCTGCTGCAGCGCGGGGTGGCCAGGAGGGTACAGCACCATGGGCGCCCCCTGCCCCTGCCCCTGGCCGGGTGCCGGTGGGGTGGCCGGGGGCAGGGTGGACCCGGGCCGGGTGGCTCCAACGGGCAGCGGCGGCGGGGAGCCGAAGGCAGCCGCCAGGGGCAGGCCTCCGGGGGCTGGGGCTGGGGCGGGGGGGCCCATGGGTCCTCCGGGCTCGTAGCCCTGCAGATGGAGGGCTGCTAGCTGCTGTGCGGCCTGCGGTTGGGCCAGCGGAGGCAACAGGGGTGCGGATAGGGGCGGGTCAGCGCCATGGCATGTGTAGGCCGGCACGCTGCAGCCCCACCCGCGCGTTGATAAGGCGCCGCCAGGGCCTCCCGCTCTTCCAGGCCCTACTCAGCATGCCATACCCCATCTGCAACCAGTTAATTTTCCCAGTCCATCCCCCACCTGTGCGTCGTAGGGCGCTGCCAGGGCCTGTGCGCTGGTGAGGTGGTCCAGCTGCGAGATGTGGGGCAGCACCGCGGCCAGGGCCTGGAAGCATACGACGGGGCGGGATACGCGCAGAAATGTTAACCGGAAGGAGTATGTTACTCGAGTCTCTCGTTCGCGGAGACCCTGAGATGGAACCAAGCTCACCGGCGACCCACAGCTCACACCCCCCGGCACTCGCGCCCTCGCTTTCCCTCACCTGAAGGCAGTTGGGCAGCTGGCACACGGGGTTGCCCGCCACCTGCAGCCATCGCAGGTTGATGCAGCCCACCAGCACGGAGAAGCTCTGCAGCGTGGACAGCTGGTTGTGCTTTATATTCAGCTGCCGCAGCGCGCAGCGGGGGCCCTGGAGCGCGGACAGCCCCGACACGCTGGTCAGGTAGTTGTACGACAGGTTGAGGACCTCGAGGCAGCTGAGGCCGTCCAGGCCGGATATGGACTGCAGGCGGTTGCTGGCGAGGTTGAGGGAGGTGAGGCTGGTGAGGCCGCGCAGGGCCGACGGGTCGATGGCGTCGATGGCGTTGGAGGACAGGTTCAGGTCGGCCAGGCCGGCGAGCTGCTGCAGGCCCTCGATGCGGGTGATGTTGTTGCCGTGGAGGCACAAGCTGCGCAGGCTGGTGAGGCGGTGCAGGTCCGGCACCTGGCTGATGCTGACCAGCCCCTGCCCGATACACGACACGCTGCCCGAGCCTGGGGACGTCCCTGCCGCTCCCGAGCTGTCGCTCGGCCGAGCGGGACGCTCTCCAGAACTCATGGCGTTGTCTTATTTATTAAATGGATGTTAATGGTTTCTGTTCGTTGCAAGGCGTTTGCCTGGAAGGCAGGGCGAAAGCCAGTCAACGGCCATCCTTGTCCGTGGTGCAGGGACTGCTGGTAAGCAGCTTGTACAATAGTAACTGCAGGATGCTTTAGCCTAAACGTATGTTAGGTTACCAGTCTGCTGCTGGCTGACAGACGAAAGTTTGCAATTGCACAGTCGTACTGTTAGTGAAGCTCTTCACCACCGGGTAGCTCCACCAGGGTCGCAATTCCTCCCGCGGTATAGATAACAACAAGTTTTGGTCCTGTGGACCTATCAGCCGCGTGCTCTCTCGCACAGAACGTTAGTGCGCACCATGCAGACCGCAATCCAGGGCCGGTGTCAGGCCTTCGGCGGGGCCAAGCCTCGCGTGGATGGCTCCAAGAAGATGCGTGCTCCGATCTCGAGGATCCTGGTCCCGTCGGTGCAAGCCGTGGCTGCAGGTGCGTATGCGCCTTGCCTGCCTTCTCGCAGGTTCACTTGTAGCTCTCGCAACGTAGGAATTGCTGTTTCCTGTATGCTTATTCCTTGATGAAGATCTGCGGCTTGTTGCGCCCGCGCCATACCATAACATCCAACGCGATTTGGCCGCTCGCTGCGCGAACCCCAAATGCCAGGCACCGAGACGGAGAAGGTCGACGGCCGCAGCCTGCGCCGTTCTTTGAACCAGACTGGCCGCTATGTGCGCCAGCCCACAAACGACCCGGTCAGCCAGCGGCTGATGGACGAGCATGGCGTGGGCTACTCAACCAGCGGCCTGGTTGCCCAGATGCGCACCCAGGGCAACACCTGGGTGCAGGGCGATGTGACCGTCAAGCTGGCGAAGGCTTACGGCTACTGCTGGGGCGTGGAGCGTGCGGTGCGCATGGCCTACGAGGCGCGCCAGGCGTACCCCGACAAGAAGATTTTCATCACCAATGAGATTATCCACAACCCCGAGGTCAACAAGGTAGGAAGAGCGGTGGCGGGATAGGGCTGGTCCGGGGACACGGTCCGTGTGCACGTGTGCAGCAGTTGGGTGATGGGGACGTGTATCGGGTGGGGAAGTGGGGGGTTGGGCGGGGTGAAGGGCAGGCGCTGGGTGCTGGAGGCAGCACGGGCATACGCAGGGATGTGCGGCGGTGGGCCGAAGGGATTGGACATGCAGCTGTAGCAGGGCGGCAGCTGCGGCACATGCGACCGTGGCAGTGGCAGGGGCGACAGGGACGGCGGCTGCAGCACGTGCTGCGGTGGCGGCAGGCTCCCTCTGCGGAGGCATCGCAGATGTGGGGTCCTCGTGGGGTCTGCAGTGGCCAGGAACCAGCATCCTACCGCTGTGCATCCGGCGTGGGGGCGAGGAGCAAGCAGGGGAGGGCGCGTGGACGCCGCAGGCGGCTGCAGCAAGGGCGGGGCGGCAGCAGCAACGGCGGCAGCAGCAGGGGTGGCAGCGTCGTCACGGTCGGGGGGCGTGGGCCTTGCCCTCGTGACAGCAGTAGGGTGGTTGGGACGGCGGTCGGGCCACAGGTGGCGGCAGCGACCGGCCCACGGCCAGCGGCGGCGGGTGGCAGCAGCGGCGGGTGGCGGCGGCGATGGGGCGGGGATATGGGGTGGGGACCTAGGTGGCGCGCCGCAGCTTGAACGACCCCAGCGACCCACAAGCGCCGTACAGAGGCGGAGGCGGAGGCGGGCGTCAGGGATGAACCGGAAGGGCAATGGGGGGGTACGTATACTGTCACCACGTACGACGAGCGCAGCATGTTCCCGTTTTTCGGCGGTGCACGACAGCCAGGCGGATGCTGAGGCGGTGGCAGGCGGCCAGGCAACCCCAATACGGTAGGGAGCAGGGTGCAGCTCAGTCGGCGAAAGACACGGAGGGGTGAGCAGCGGGGCATGGCGGCGGGCGGCCAGCGGGCGGGCTCCGACGAGGGTAGCAGCTCAGGGGGCGGCGGCCTCTAGTGCCGAAGAGGTCGCCGCACACGGCAGCATCGGCCGCCCGTATCAGGGCTGGTCGGTGGCAGAGGCAGCGGCAGGCGGTCAGAGGGCCCTAGCGGACTCTGCCATGGTCGCTGGTCAGAGGGCGGCTTATAATGCACGGTCTGAAGGTGTGCCTGTAGCGGCAACCCCCTGGTGGAGGTCCCAGCGGGGGCGTTGGCAGGCGGGCAGGCGCGCAGCGCGGCCCGCAGTGGGCTGCAGGGGGCCACGGTCGTGGCATGAGGCATTCAGCTGCTGCCGATGCAGCGCGCGGCGGCTGGGGCAGCTTGGGCGTCAGTCGCGAGGCAGCTCGGCCCGGCACGTTGCTACCCAGGCGCGTACCGGTCCGCACACCTCGTGTGCCGCATTGCCCTGGCGGTGCAGCCCCAGCGAGGCTGGGGGGCAGCGGGGTTCAGCGGGGAAGTAAGGGACACCGGGGTTCGGCGGGGCTGGGGAACAGCGGGGTTCAGCGTGACTGGGGGACAGCGGGGGCCGTCCAGGCCGACCAAGGAGGGGGTGTGGCGGCATATGCTCTGCTGCTCGGTAGCTCGGGGCCTTGGGGACAGCGGGGTTCAGTGGGGAAGTAAGGGATAACGGGGCCAGCCCAGGCCGAGTCATGGAAATGAGCGGCGGCATGTGCTCTGCTGCCCGGTAGCTCGGAGCCTTCGACCCGTGGGTCCATGGGGCGTTTGGTACGGCGCACCGCAGGCACGGCAGTTTACGCGGCAGACGTGACGGGGGTTCTCGACGGCGATGGGGTGGCGTGCCGCCCCACCCCGGCTTTGTGGGGGTGTTGGAGCAAGGTGACGTGTGGCGGAGGGGCCGCCCGGCCGCTTTCTGCCTGCCCCGTTCCTTGCCCTGTTCCTTACAAGCAGCATTACACAATGTGTTACGTTATTGAAAAATTCGGTGTGTTTCACTCCTCGCAGCGCCTGGTGGAGATGGACGTTGAGATTGTGGAGGAGGACCCCACCACCGGCAAGGACTACTCCAAGATCGGCGGCGGCGACGTGGTCATCTTCCCGGCCTTTGGCGCCACCGTGCAGGTGGGGCGCTACTGTGCATGAACCAATACGCATTGGCTCTTATTAACTAGCTAAGCGTGGGGCATGTAGTCATCTTCCCGGCCTTTGACCCGGCCTTTGGCGCCACCCTGCAGGTGGACCCTTGTTGCAACGCACCAACACGCTTCGTGATATTGTGCAATATGCATACCGACACATGCATACGAGGTTGACTTGCTAGATAGTTATTGGGCTGGGGGCGTTGGCAGCGGCAGCGGGGTGGCTTTCCCCGCTTATGTGCCACTGTGGAGGTGAGCCCGACGTACTGAAGCACGACTGGTGTGTGAGCTGTTTCACGTGAATGAAGGTTGGTTTGGGGTTAAAAAAACAGGTCGTCCTTGATGCCCCACCCCGCAGGAGCTGTCCGACTTCAAGAACAAGGGCGTGCAGATGGTGGACACCACCTGCCCCTGGGTGGCCAAGGTGGAATTTAATTCGGGGGGAAGGGGGGCCGGGGGAGGGGTTCGGCGGTAGGACGATAGACGAACCCTGCAGAGGGGGGCGCACGGACAGGGATG
>VFQN01007168.1_pt1 | contig 12140 bp, 9 predicted proteins | sample 3512371 | NCBI WGS metagenome assembly VFQN01 (sample SAMN10412370, study PRJNA504923) | tailings metagenome | isolation source: Replicate 2 from Balatoc abandoned mine | place: Philippines: Itogon, Benguet | collected 2017-08-28
GACCCGGATGAAACGTGCTTTACAAGAGTTTGTGATTGAAGGTATCAAAACCACCATTCCGTTCCACATTCGTCTCATGGATGACCCAGGATTCCAATCGGGAAATTTTACGACCAAATATCTCGAAACTTTCGATTTTAGTGGATTGTAAAACTCCTCTAACCATAGTAAAAGCGGGCCTTTGAGGTCCGCTTTTATTTTGTATGACTTATCACTTTCTTAAATACTACTTTTTGAAGATTGTCAACCGAAAAATTCGTCACTTCGGCTTTTATGGCTTGTTTTTTACCTGATGTTACTTCAAAAATCAGTTCTTCTCCTCGTAACTCGTAAGTAGCAGTAAGGGAGATTCCTTGTGTTTCAAAAAGGCAGTACAATTTATTATCAAACAAATAATTGATTAGCTCTACACCGTCGCCTTCGTCTATTATGTAGATGCCTTTGGAGGCGTCTTTTGTCTTCAATTTGTAATCTTTCACCATAGGCATTTTGGCGGATAGATACTCGGTTTTCCAAGTCCATTCTCCAGACGACAACATAGGCGCGACGGTCAGTCGAACCTCCACACTATCTTTGATACTTCCAGAGCGATAGATGTACATTTGTCCTTTCCAAGTGCCTACACAATTCTGGACAAACGTATGTTGACCCTTTACAATCTGCCCTAGACTGGCCAATATAAACACCAATACTCCCTTTTTGATGAGCATTCGTCTCTCTGTTATTTTAGTTGAGTTCATCCACTGTATCAATATAATAGCAATGAGGATGGTTTTTCATCCCTATTTTGGGGTAATATTCCACTGCTTTTGGCGCAGAAAGCAAAATAAGTTTAGCCCGTGGGGCTGCCAATTTTGTTTGACGAATCAACTCTTTGCCAATTCCTTGTTTCTGATAAGCTGCATCTACCGCCAAATCTGACAGATAAGTACAAAAAGCATAATCCGTAATAGCGCGTGAGACTCCGATGATGACGCCATTTTCACGAGCGGTCACAATCAAATTAGCGTTTTGTAGCATTATAGCAAGGCGTTCTGTATCTTCTATTGGACGGCGTTCTCCTAAAGTAGAGCGTACCAATACGGATTTAAAATCTTGGACCGACAAGTCATTTTCAAGCTGATAAGTAATCATGGAGTATCTAAAATTTGCCTTATGGGTTTCCAAATTAGTTAAAATTTTGGTATCCCGAAAATATCTATTTTAATTTAGCGTATCAATGTCAAAACTGATTATTAACATTTTTTTATAACCCTCCTCCCTTTAGATTTGGTAAATTAATATAGTATTTACTTTATCAGCATTTACCTATCCCCTCCCTATGGCTGCTACCTTAAAATGTCCAAAATGCGATAGTTTAGAAACTGTCAGAAACGGAATTATCAAAAATCGCCAACGATTTCGCTGTAAAAAGTGCGATTATAACTTTACCGTAGAAAAGCTCGGCAAAGGCATTAGTTCTTATTATGTCATTAAAGCTTTGCAGCTTTATATCGAAGGAGTAAGCTTTCGCGAAATTGAGCGTCTTTTGGGTGTAAGTCATGTGTCGGTAATGAACTGGGTAAAAAAATACCAAATCAAAATTCCGGATCGTATCACACATCATGCAACTTACAAAGTCATGAATCATAAAGAATTAGCAGAGTTTTATGCTGACCGCAAAAATCTGGAAGGAACAGGCATGATTGTGACCGAGCTAGGCGACAAATTCATGATGATTAAATGGGAACGTTTCAAAGATTAATCGCTTTATTTTTTGCTTTTTTGTTAAGCTACAACCTGCCGTTGTGGCTTAATTTTTATAATTTCTCTTCGTTTTTTGCTAATATGATATACTTTTGTTAAATTAGTATAGATACTATTTTTCTCTATTAACCTTCCATATTCTACTCTTTTAGCAGCTAAGTATCCTATATTATTTGGCTAATATCTTTCCAAACCACATTTTATTGAAATTTTTAGCCCTCCAATAATACACAAATCCCTTTCTGACTCTTCCAGAGTCATACCTATATCTTTTGACCAAAGCTATATCAATATTTTCTTTATTTATTGGATTTTATTGTGCTTTGAATCGTCATTGAAATTCAAGGCGCCGGGTTTCAAGACGTTTACTTTTTCGAAACCTTCCTCCACTTAACCTAAGATGAAAAAAATAATTTTTGCAATAGCTATTATTCTAGCCTGCGCTTTCAGCGGATACCTACAGGCTCAAGGGTCGTCAGAGTATGGCGCAGGAATGAAACTAAATGTAAACCCCGAAGGCACCAAATATGTGCGCCTCATCACTTGGAGTCAAATTTGGATGCGTTCTGTTCAGAACAACCCCGGTACGCTTGTCAATGGCGTAAGTCAAAACAATACCTTCGACATTGGGGCTCGTCGGCTTCGGATGCTCGTCCAAGCTCAAATGAACCCTCGATTTATGGTTTTAGCTCATTTTGGTATCAACAATCAAACTTTTTTGAACGGCGGTGCCCCCGGGACCTCGGGTACAGGAGGCTACGGACAAGGTAAAAAACCAGAATTGTTTTTTCATGATTTTTGGGGTGAATATGCTATCATTCCTGCTCTTAATGCTGAGACCAAAAAAGCTAACCCTTTTTCGATGTCGTTTGGCGCAGGCTTGCACTATTATTTAGGTTTAAGCCGCATGACCATGCATAGTACCCTCAATTTTATGGCTGTAGATTCGCCCGTTTTTACGTGGGCAACTATCGAAAACTCAGACCAATTTGCTCGGATGTTTGGGGTATTTTTGAAAGGAAAAGCCCACAAATTTGAGTACCGTTTGAGCCTCAACAAGCCTTTTGCTACCAATCTTACCCCTGTAGAAGGAGTAGCGGTAGATAACAATGCCGTCAGCAAAGCCTCCACCGCAGGCTATTTAGAGTATCAATTTTTTGATCAAGAGTCCAACGTATTGCCATTCAAAGTCGGTTCTTATGTAGGTACCAAACGTGTATTCAACATCGGGGCTGGATTTTATACCCAACCCCAAGGCACCCAAAGTCTAAAAAATGGAATCGTCCAAAAACATAATATCAGTTTGATGTCGGTCGATGCTTTTTTGGATATGCCTATTGGTAAAAAAGACAAAAATACGGCCTTAACTCTTTACAGCGGCATTTATAAATACAACTTTGGCCCCAACTATATCAGAAATGCGGGTATTATGAATACAGGCACTTTGGATCCTAAATTTGAAGGGCAAAAGGCACTTGCCGGAGCGGGCAATGCCCGCCCTCTACTCGGTACGGGCACTATGTTTTATACACAAGCAGGGATATTATTACCAAAAAGCAGCGAAAAGCCTAAAGTAAGAATACAGCCTTTTGGCGCTTATACATGGAAAAAACTCGAAGCTCTCAGCAAAAGTGGCAACTACTACGATGTAGGGACTAATTTTTATCTTGAGGGACATCATTCCAAAATCACTCTCCAATATTCTACCCGCCCTATTTATCTTGCTAAAGATAAGATAGATGGCAGTAAAGGAGAGTTTATTATTCAATTTCAAACGTACCTTTAGGAAGCTATTCAATACCTAGAGTGGCATTTAAGTTAAGTAAAATCATACTCAAAAACCCTTACTATTTTTTATAACACCTTAACTTTTTAAAGTAATGTCTGAAACTGCAAGCGCTGCCGAAAAAGGGCAGAAAAAGCAAAGCCTAGCCGCAATCATCGGCGCCTCATCGGTAGGAACGATGATCGAATGGTACGACTTCTACATCTTCGGAAGCTTAGCTACTATCATCGCTACCAAATTCTTTCCGGACGGCAATCCCACCGCCGCCTTCCTTTCTACCTTAGCTACTTTTGCAGCGGGTTTTGTGGTTCGGCCTTTTGGTGCTATTTTCTTTGGGCGCCTTGGTGATTTGATTGGCCGCAAATACACCTTCATGGTCACGCTACTGCTGATGGGAGGGGCTACTTTTATGATTGGGTTGATTCCTAGCTACGAAACCATCGGTTTTTTGGCACCTACTTTAGTGCTTCTACTAAGGCTCTTACAAGGGCTCGCGCTAGGAGGAGAATATGGCGGAGCTGCTACCTACGTAGCCGAGCACTCCCCCGCCGACAAACGAGGTTTCTGGACTTCGTGGATTCAGATTACGGCTACCGCAGGCTTGTTTGTATCACTCATTGTGATTCAGGTGACCCAAAACAGCATGTCGAAAGAAGCTTTTGCCGATTGGGGCTGGCGGGTACCTTTTTTGGTGTCTATCCTGATGGTATATGTATCGGTATTGATTCGTAAAAATATGCACGAGTCTCCGCTCTTTGCCAAAGCCAAAGCAGAAGGGAAGACTTCAACTAATCCTTTGAAAGAATCTTTTGGCAATCGATACAACTTCAAATTTGTACTTCTCGCTTTGCTAGGAGCTACTATGGGCCAAGGGGTAGTGTGGTACACAGGGCAATTTTATGCGTTGAGTTTTTTACAAAAAGTAATGGCAATTGACCTTCAGCAATCCAACGAGCTTATGACCTATGCATTGGTATTAGGAACGCCCTTCTTCGTGTTTTTTGGATGGCTCTCCGACAAGATTGGCCGCAAGGGTATTATGCTAGCGGGGATGCTCATTGCTATTTTATCGTATCGTACGATTTACGAAAAAATGTACCAAACCACCAATTTTAAAAACAAAACAGAAATCACTGACAAAACCAGTATTGAAGTATCTCGCAAATTGGAGGCAACGGAAGGCGTGGCTACGAAAACTTCGTTTATTACGACTACCACGAAGAAAGAGTTTACAGACGGCACTAAATATGAAGAAAAAAAGATTGAGAAAATCTTAGCCGTTGCGGCAGCCGACGCCCCTAAACCTGAAATCAAGAAAACCGTTACAATCAACGACAGCGACAAATGGACCTTGATATGGTTGGTATTCATTCAAGTGATTTTTGTCACCATGGTATATGGCCCTATCGCGGCATTCTTAGTAGAAATGTTTCCTACGCGCATTCGTTACACTTCTATGTCGTTGCCTTATCACGTCGGAAATGGAGTTTTTGGAGGACTACTTCCTACTATTGCTACGGCGCTCGTGGCATCGGCTGGCAAAGCCAACGAAACCGCCACTGCCGCTGGTCAGGCTGCTCCATACGCCGCACCTTATTTGGAGGGTCTTTGGTACCCTATTGTGATAGCAGGTATTTGCTTCGTCATTGGGCTATTGTATATCAATGGCAAAGACCGTAATGTAAACGACTAATGCTCCTTTTGATAACCAAAAAGCTGACTCACAAAAGCTTTTTTCAAATCATTTCATCTATTCTTTTCAAAACGAAAATACAATGAACACAATAAAAAGACTTGCCGGTATACTTTGGCTCATCGTGGGAGCTGCCGCAGGATACTATCTTTTAATCAATCAGGCTATTCCAAAGTTTAGTACTGGCAAATCGGAAGATTTGATTCCTGCCGGGATTTATACCTTCATCTTATGCCCGCTCATTGTGGGAAGCTTAGCCACCTTTGGAATATATGCCCTCAAAGGCGAGTACGATAATCAAAATTAGGTTTAGGGTTTAGTAGTATGGATGGTTGTTGGGGTGAAATATATCTTCGACAACCATTTTTTAACCCTCTCTTTACGGTCTTAAATCCAAATACACTCCTTTTTCATGAATCGTAACCGCGAATTATTGTTGGCCTGTTTATGTATATTGACCATGGCGATATTCAATACGCCTCTTTTGTCGATAGCCAATTATGATGCTTTTATAAGCGGGATTCCAGTATTTTATGTTTTTCTTTTTGGAGGTTGGTTGGGGATTATTTTAATCATTGCTTGGCTCGTGCGCCAACCCAAACAAGATACTGACGATGAGTAGTTTGTGGATTATTACATTGTCTTTGATTTATCTATTGGTATTGTTTGGTATCGCCAACTGGGCCGAACGTCGTGCAGTGGCACATCGAAGTCTCGTCAACAATCCCTATGTGTATGCTTTATCATTGGCTGTTTATTGTACTGCTTGGACTTTTTATGGTAGTGTGGGACGAGCGGCCGAAAGTGGCCCTGATTTTTTGAGTGTGTACATCGGCCCTACTTTTTTGATTCCTCTTTGGTGGGTCATTTTCCGAAAAATCATTCGGATTTGTAAAGTTCAGCGAATCACGAGCATTGCCGATTTTATCTCGGCTCGTTATGGTAAAAATCGAGCCTTAGGCGGTATTGTCACTTTGGTGTGTTTGTTGGGGATTGTGCCTTATATTTCGATTCAGCTCAAAGCCATCACGATGAGTTTTTCGATTTTATCGGAGCATCAGCCTTTGGCTACACAGTCGTTTTGGTTAGACCAATCGTTTTATATTGCGTTAGCACTCATTGTTTTCACTATTCTGTTTGGAACCCGCAAACTCGAAGCCAACGAGCGCCATGAGGGTCTTGTAGCGGCGATTGCGTTTGAGTCTTTGATTAAATTATTCACCTTCATTGCGGTAGGTTTGTTTGTAACCTTTGGGCTTTTTAATGGCTTTACGGATATATTCTCACGCGCCGCTGAAGTACCTGACCTACAAAAGCTCTTTGTTTTACCTCAAGAACAAACCGGTAGCTGGTTTTGGCACTGTTTATTGGCAGCGATTGCCATTTTGTTTTTACCACGTCAATTCCAACTTACGGTAGTAGAAAACATCAACGAAAATCATCTTCGCAAAGCGCAATGGCTTTTTCCGCTTTATTTGCTCATTATCAATATATTCGTTTTGCCAATTGCCCTCAGCGGAAAGCTTATTTTCGAAAACGACACAATCCCCTCTGATACTTATCTACTTGCTTTGCCCTTACATTTTAAGCAACAAGGATTGGCGTTTTTGACGTATTTGGGAGGTTTTTCGGCGGCTACCAGTATGATTATTGTAGAGTGCACCGCCCTTACGGTCATGTTTACCAACAATCTCCTGATGCCTGTTTTGGTAGGCCGTCCAAGCTGGCAAAAGCGGCTTGGAAGCTCAGGCGGGAGTTTTGTACTCAATGCCCGCCGACTATTTATTGGGGGGATTATTCTCTTGGCTTATTTATACTACAAAAACGTCAGTGACAAATACTCGTTGGTATCAGTAGGCATGGTTTCTTTTGCAGCAGTAGCGCAATTTGCCCCGGCCGCCTTAGGCGGAATTTTCTGGAAAAAAGCCAATCTGGTAGGTGCGATGGGCGGCATTTTGGCAGGAAGCACGGTATGGCTTTATACCCTTATCATTCCTTCTATGGTTTCAAATGGTTTTATTTCAACCGATTTTTTAACGTATGGCCCTGCGCATGTCAGTTGGCTACGTCCCGAAGCGCTCTTTGGACTTGAAGGTATGGACAATCTTTCTCATGGGGTATTTTGGTCATTATTTTTCAATTTGATTTTTTACGTATGTGGTTCGCTTCATTTCGGTCAAAGTGCCCTTGAGCACAACCAAGCAGCTTTATTTGTTGATATTTTCAAATATGATACTTCCTATGAACGCTCGGTCGCTTGGCGCGGAAAGGCTCTCATTACCGACATTGTGAGTTTACTTAGCAAGTTTTTTGGGCAAACAAGAGCCGAACGAGCTCTTCATCTTTATGCCCGACGCAATAAACTCAGCCTCCAAACCAAATACGCCGACCCCATGCTCGTAAACTATACCGAAAAAATGCTCAGTGGAGCGATTGGCGCGGCTTCTGCGCGTATTGTGGTAGCTTCGGTTGCTAAGGAAGAGCGTATTACGGTCGATGAAGTAATTGATATTCTTAAAACATCCCAAGAACTGAAGACTGTCAATGAGGAGCTTACCAGAAAATCTCGCGAGCTAGAAGCTTTGACGCACCAACTCAAAGAAGCCAATGACAAACTTAGGGTATCAGAGCAGCAAAAGGATGATTTTTTATCGACCGTAACCCACGAAATCCGCACTCCGCTAACATCGATTCGGGCTTTGTCCGAAATAATCCACGATAATCCTGACATGGAGCTTGCGCAACAGCAACATTTTCTGAATACCATTATCAAAGAATCTGATAGACTCACCCGGCTCGTCAATCAGGTGTTGGATTTGGAAAGGTACGAAACAGGACGCTATCAGCTTTCTAAAGAAGTTTTCTCGATTCAAACCCTTATCTCCGAATCTATCAACTCAATTGAGCAGTTGGCCAAAGAAAAAGAAATCATTATCAAAACATCTTATGAAGGTTCGTTGGGCAATATCTACAGCGATTACGACCGATTGATGCAAGTTTTGATTAATCTTCTCTCAAATGCAATTAAGTTTTGCCCTGCCCAAAACGGTTTAATTGAAGTATGGGCAAAAGTAGAAAATGGTATTTTACTAATAAGCGTCAAAGACAATGGCACCGGTATCAGTCCTGAACAGCAGGCCCTCATCTTCGATAAATTCTATCAGGCAGAGTCAAAACAAACTCGCAAAGTCAAAGGAAGTGGGCTTGGGCTAGCGATTTCAAAAAAAATCATCGAACTATGCGAAGGCGACATTCAAGTACAGAGTAGCTTAGGTAAAGGAGCAGTTTTTACGCTTCAAATTCCTACGATGACACCCTAAAACCTGCCCAAAATCACTCTAAATAAACATTTTATAAAATATTAATTCAAAGGAATCAGCATCTATACCACTTTTGCAACTTAATTTTATTTTCAAAAAATTAATTTTCTACTTTACACCATTATTGACCCTGAAGCGATTGTAGGTTTTTACCGAAAATGTGATTAGCATGACACGCCAGCATATAAAAATATTAATAGTAGACGATGAACCCAATATTTTGATGTCGTTGGAGTTTTTGATGAAAAAAGAAGGGTATCGCGTATTTATTGCTCGCGATGGTGAAGAGGCTTTTGACATCATTCGTAGCGAAGTTCCCGATGTGGTTTTGTTGGACATCATGATGCCCAAAGTCAACGGTTATGAGGTATGCACTTTTATCAAAACTAGTCCAGCGTACCAGCACATCAAAGTTGTTTTTATGAGTTCAAAAAGTCGAGAAATCGATTTGCAAAAAGGATATGAATTGGGAGCAGACTTGTATATACCCAAGCCGTTTTCGACCCGTGACATGGTAGCCAAGGTAAATACACTTGCAACAAGCCCCTTGTAATAAGCACTTTATATTTCATAAATCATGAAATCGTCAATACAGTCGTATGCTGACTTCTATGAGGCCAGTCTAGCTAATCCTTTGGCTTTTTGGAGCCAACAAGCTGCTAAAATTGCTTGGTATGAGTCCCCCACTCAAACCCTTACCACCAATGACCAAGGATTTTATCGGTGGTTTGAGGGAGGCAAACTCAATACTTGCTACTTAGCAATAGACTATCATGTACAAAATGGCCGCGCCGACCAAGTAGCCCTCATTTACGACTCACCTGTCACTCAGCAAATTCAAAAATACACTTATCGTGAGCTTCAAACCCAAGTGGCAAAACTGGCGGGAGCATTGCGCAATTTGGGCGTAACCAAGGGCGACTGCGTGATTATATATATGCCTATGGTACCAGAAGCTGCTTTTACGATGCTGGCTTGTGCCAGATTGGGAGCAGTTCATTCGGTGGTGTTTGGCGGTTTTGCGCCTCATGAATTAGCAATCCGAATCGACGATACCCGCCCTAAAGTCGTGGTATCGGCTTCGTGTGGTATTGAATTTGACCGAGTTGTACCCTACAAACCACTCCTTGATGAAGCTATCCGCCAAGCTAACTTCAAACCAACGCATTGTCTTATTTTGCAACGTCCCATGACTACTGCAAGCATGGAAACCGACCGAGACATAGATTTTGAGCAAGCACTACAACAAGCCTCTCCTGCCGAATGTGCCGTATTGAATGCGCTCGACCCTCTGTATGTTTTATACACCTCCGGCACGACAGGCAAGCCCAAAGGAATCGTAAGAGACAATGGCGGCCATGCAGTAGCTATGAAATTTTCGATGGAATATGTGTATGACATAACCCCTGGCGATGTGTACTGGGCGGCATCAGACTTAGGCTGGGCAGTAGGCCACTCGTATATCATATATGGGCCTCTTATTCAGGGCTGTACTACCATTTTGTTTGAAGGCAAACCTGTTCGCACTCCCGACGCTGGCACGTTTTGGCGCATCATAGCCGCGCATAGAGTCAACGTTTTTTTTACTGCGCCTACTGCTTTTAGAGCTATCAAAAAAGAAGACCCTACCGCCGAGCATCTCCAAAAATATGACCTTAGTTCTCTAAAACAAATATTTGTGGCGGGAGAGCGCTGCGACCCGCCTACTTTAGAGTGGCTCCAACAAATCACCAAAGTGCCTATCATCGACCATTGGTGGCAAACCGAATCGGGCTGGCCTATGATTGCCAATATGACCGGGATCGAAATGTTTACGGTGAAAGCAGGCTCCGCTACCAAGCCCGTTTGTGGATTTGATGTTCAGATTTTGGACGAAGACGGGCATCCCCTTCCTCCCAAACACGAAGGATATGTATGTATTAAGCTTCCGCTTCCGCCAGGCTGCCTACCTACGTTGTGGAACGACGACCACCGCTTTCAGCAGTCTTATTTATCTAAATTTCCGGGCTACTATCTTTCAGGCGATGGCGGGTATAAAGATGAAGACGGGTATGTGTATATCATGGGGCGAGTCGATGATGTCATCAATGTGGCAGGGCATCGCCTCTCGACGGGCGAAATGGAGGAATTTGTGGCATCACACCCAGCCGTAGCCGAATGTGCCGTAGTAGGAATTGCCGACGAGTTGCGCGGTCAACGTCCCGTGGGGTTTGTGGTACTCAAAGACAAAGTGGAAATTGAAGAAAAAACTCTTGAAACAGAGCTAGTGACCATTGTACGAGAGCAAATCGGTGCGGTAGCGTTTTTTAGAAATGCACTTATCGTAAAACGTCTTCCCAAAACGCGTTCGGGCAAAATCTTGAGGAAAGTGATGCGTCAAATTGCTGATGGCGAACCATATACAATTCCCTCTACCATCGATGACCCTGCGATTTTGAGCGAAATCACCGAAGCCCTCCAAAAACGGAAGATAGGAAAAGGCTTTGGAGAATAAAAATCTCAATAGTTTTCATAATTTTCTATACTTGTTTAGCAATTTTGTGATATTTTTTTCACTCAATCGGGAAAATGTTTTGCTATTTTTAGACCCGCATTTCATCACCAATCGTTCCTTACATTAACCTTAATCAATCCAAAACATCAATAAATCATGCGTATACGTACTTTTGAAGACTATCAAGCTGCCTATCAACATAGTGTGGAAGACCCCGAGGGCTTTTGGGCAGAAGTAGCACAAGAATTCAAATGGCATAAACCTTGGAAGCGGGTATTAGACTGGAATTTTGAAGAACCTAATGTGAAGTGGTTTGTAGGTGGCAAAACCAATATTACCGAAAATGCACTCGATAGACATCTCAGAGAATTAGGAAATCGTCCTGCTATTATTTGGGAGCCCAACGACCCCTCGGATCCAAGCGTAACGCTTACTTATAAAATGCTCCATGACCAAGTGTGTCGATTTGCGAATGTACTCAAACGCAATGGAGTTCAGAAAGGAGACCGCGTGTGTATTTACCTTCCGATGGTGCCCGAAGCCGCCATAGCGATTTTGGCGTGTGCTCGAATCGGTGCCATACACTCAGTGGTTTTTGGTGGATTTTCGGCCCAATCTCTTACCGACCGTATCAATGACTCCAATTGTAAGGTCATCGTTACGTCAGACGGAGCAGCGCGGGGCAATAAAAACATCCCGATGAAAGATACCGTTGATGATGCCCTCATCGCTTGTCCTTCAGTGCAAAAAGTAATTGTACTCACCCACACTCGTACGCCTATCTCTATGATTAAAGGGCGCGACGTATGGTGGGAGAGTGAAATGAAGCAAGTCACTTCCGACTGCCCTGCTCAAGTGATGGACTCAGAAGATCCACTCTTTATTCTTTATACTTCAGGCTCCACCGGTAAGCCCAAAGGGGTAGTTCATACCACGGGTGGCTACATGGTTTATACGGCTTATACATTCCAAAATGTATTCCAATACGAACCCGGTCAAATTCACTTCTGTACCGCCGATGTGGGCTGGATTACAGGGCATAGTTACATTGTCTATGGTCCATTGTTGAGTGGTGCTACCACTGTGATGTTTGAGGGGGTG
>VFQN01007169.1_pt1 | contig 12136 bp, 22 predicted proteins | sample 3512371 | NCBI WGS metagenome assembly VFQN01 (sample SAMN10412370, study PRJNA504923) | tailings metagenome | isolation source: Replicate 2 from Balatoc abandoned mine | place: Philippines: Itogon, Benguet | collected 2017-08-28
TGAAGAACTCGTCGCACTACCTGCTACCAGTAAACTCACGAACAGGGGGAAGGGGCCAGGTTGGGCCGCTTTAGTGCTTCACGACTATCGGTATACATCGCCCGTGTGGCCCTGATACCCTGCTGGAACAGCGGTTGTGTTGGGGCGCCAGGCTGCGGCCACTTTGCACAGCCTGGTGCCCGTGTGCACTGACCGTCATGTTGTGTATTGCGTACCGGTATGCAACAACGGCATTACAAACAATAAGCATGGGGGATGGGGCCGTGACACGTCATGACCGGAGGGCCGCAGGCCTTGACGTTGACGTAGGCGCCCAGGGCGTCAGGGTCTTGTGTCACCCGGATTCCCTACCCCCTCTTCCCTACCAGGGGAGTCCTTGCCCGCGTCGAGACCCATGCGTAAAACGACCAACACCCACTCAAGCCGATGCCTCAGAGGAAGCTGCCTATTTGGTATTTCTCACATACGAGTTATGCAAGATGCGTGCACGATAGAGCGTGTCCAAATAAGCCCGAGGTGCCGGTCCTTGCGCACCCAATAAAGGAGGCGAACCCTCCGCCAACCGATTGGAAGCCCACATTACGAAAGGACCCTCGGAGCATTGGAAATGGAGTCTGCACAATGGATTGATATCGGGTCGCTGCTGGCAGCGGCCCGCGAAGATATGCAGGCAAGCCTGGGGTGCTGGTGACAGAGGCCTGAACGCGTCAATGCGCCACACGGTCTGCTCCATCATTGTCTATTATTGAGCTTCAGTAAATAAATATATATCGAGCAGGAATTGCACCGCCGCCCCGTATTGAAGGGGTCAGAACCTCGGGAGTCTGAGCCGTCGTGCCAGTACTGCGTTAATATGCAATCAAATTCTGTATTGTATCTTATCTACAATTACACCTAAAGATCCATTCTTCGCGTCGGACGTTGAGCCTAAATACTTGCTGCGGTGGATTGACGGTCGGCACAGGCGAACGCCTCGCGCATTCAAGCGGGCAGCAACTGTGACGTCACGCGTGCAACGCCGTGGCAGTGATTCCGTGTCTGCCACTGAGGGGCCCAGCCGCTGCCCTCGCACCGCGTTGGGAAGCAGCAACCGCCCCCGCCCACACGTGCCCCGAACACACGACCACGCACACGCCGAGCTGCCTCCACACCGAACTCCACTCATCGCCTCACCCATGCACACCCGCACCCACGTGCCCCCACCCCCAGGTGGGGCAGCTGCTGCACGGCGAGGCCTTCTCCCTGTTCGAGGCCATGTCGGCCCTGGAGGTGGGCAACCCCAAGATGGACGCGGCGGCGGCCACGGCGGCGGCCGCTGAGCCGCCCTCCCTGGCGGCGCTGCTGGCCGACCCCGCCGCCGCGCCCCTGGAGCTGCCTGCGCCGCTGCTGCTGGCGGTGCTGGACCGGCTGGCGGCGCTGGAGGCATCGTGGCAGTGCGGCGGCAGCGCCATGCAGACCGTGTACAGCTGCCTGTACATGATGAACATCGACAGGTGGGGAAGGCGCTGCTGGAGTGGTGGGCGGTTGTCGGCACAGGGCTAGGTGCAGGGCGGGGGACAGCGTGGCAGCTCGTAGCCCGACCTCCATGGCGGGCTGGGGATGGAGATGGGGAAGAGCCTTGTTGCCATGGGCTGAACGGGCTAACATGGCGAGCGGAGCGGAGCTGGCACGCATGGAAGCGCCAACACAGGCGCCGTGCGGCGCTGCGCCGCGGTTGGTGACCAGCCCCCAGGGGCAGCAGCACCCGGCCGTGTCCTCAGTGCGGCGCCTGGGGGCTGGAGTGGTACACGGGACCCGTTGGGCCCCGCAGCCGCGCTTTGCCGGCCCCATGCGTCACCAGCACCAACCCAGCACGACCCCGTCCCCTCCTCGCCCCCGCAGGCTGGAGGCGGCCTCCCCCTCCTCCCCCTGCGCCCGCGTGCTGGCCGCCTACTGCCGCGCGCTGCAGTGCGACTGCGCGGCGGTGCGGGACCTGGTCATGGCGGGGGGCGTGGCGGAGGTGAGGGAGGCGTCGGAGGAGGGCTGAACAGGATGTAGCAGGGATATGCGGGACCAGGGCTTGAGGTGGGCATGAACGCACTGATGGAGCGTGTGTCGAGGATGACCTTCCAAGCACGTGGCTTGTCCTGCAGCCGTGCAGCAGTGCAGCCGTGCGAACATGGTCCTTTACCCCGTGCTGCATATGCACATGACACATATCGTCCTGGCGCCCTGCCGCGCCCCCAGGAGGAGGACATCAACGTGCTGACCATGGGGCTGCCCTTCGAGCCGCCGGCGGGGGCGGCGGGCGAGCGCGTGGCGGCGGCGCTGGAGGGCGCCATGGCGGCGGCGGGGGATCTGGCGGCGGCGGCGGCGGGCGGCGACGCAGCGCTGGCTGGCGAGCTGGCGGCGGCGCTGCGGTGCCGCCTGGCGCTGCGGGGGGCGCTGCACGGCGCGTTGAGGGACGCAGTGTCCACCGACCCACAAGTGGGTGGAGGCGTGCTGCGGGGCCGGGGGAACGGGGACGCAACCGCTAACCACCCACTGTCCCGCACAGGGTCAGTAGCCCTGTCGCAACGCCGGCTGCCATCCGCGCCTAACCGCCGTTGTGCCGCCTGCTGCCCGGCCCAGGCTGTGCGCGGCGCTGTCCGGCGGCTGGCTGAGGCGCGGCAGCTGCTGGCGCTGGTGCGGCAGTCGGCGGGGCTGGGCGCGCCGCACCTGGAGGCGGCCCCGTCCTTCCACCCGGACGCCAACAGGCACCTGCTGGGGCCGGCGCCGCCGCGGCAGGTGCAGGTGAGGAGGGGGCCGATGGCGGACTTGTTATGACGGGGGAAGGTGGGGGCCTGGTTGCTGTGCAGCGGCTGCAGCTGGTACTCGTGCGTAAGGGATGCAAGGTGCAGGAATAGACCTTTAGGGTTATGGGTATGGGTATGGCGCGGGGAAAGGCTGGTCGGAGGCTGCGGAGGCATGGGACGTGACTGTGCTCCAGCGAAGACTCTGCAATCAACATTTTGGCATCTTACCGCTGTGTCTCGTAGCAATGGGTGTGCGCTTATCCTAACGTACGGCGTTCCTGTCCCTGCCCTGTACCGGCTGCGCTGTACGGCAGCTGTTGTCCGTCCCGGACGCACTGTCGTACATGGAGCGGTTGGTTGACCACCTGACAATGGCGGCGGCGGCGCCGGAGCACATCTTCGAGTGAGTCATGGCGGCTGGCTGTTGCATTGGCGGACTAGTCGGCGGCGGCGGTGTTCACGTGTGGTGGGCGTTGTGAGCTGCTGCTGGTTTCCGGCGGTGGGCCGGTACCCTTGTGGTGTGTGTGGCCCGCCTGCTGCTGCTGTGAATGGTCTGGAAGGATGTGACATGCCGCAAAAGCTGCAAAGCTGCACAGGGTTGCGTCGCGACTTACACCTGATGTGCGCAACGTGGCCACATGTGGCGGCCAATCCACGCTTCCCTCATGACTAATTGGCCAACGGAGCCACTTCGCACGACCTGCTCGGTTGCCAACCACCTCTTTGACCTCTGATTGGACCGCCCCGCTCCCGGCCCCGCTCCCGCCCCCGCTGCCCGCAGCTACCGCTCGCTGCAGCTGTACCTGTGGCGCTTTGCGCGGCAGAGCCCCCCTCCCGGCGTGGTGGCGCGCTCGCTGCTGCACCTGCTCATCACGCCCAGCCACTGGCAGGTGGGGACGCGGGCGTGCGAGGGTGGGGTGGGGGAACGGGAGGGCTGGGCACAGCAGGACCGGCAGCGGTATGCGGTGGGGTGCAGACGTGCAGTGCGTCCCCTTCGGGTCTCTTTTGGGTCTTCAGCAGGGCCTCAATCGGTTGCATTACACAGTCACCATGTGCACTGTGCTCAGTAGGCTTCTCCCCGTCCGGAGGTGGCATACTCCACAACAGCTCACGGCAGCACCCGTAGGGCACTTCCCTCTGCGCCGTTTGCCACTTGGCTACGTTCGATGACGCTATCACTATGAGTCAGGACTGCTGGCGTTCAAGGTAGGGAGCACCCAGAGCATCCACTGTGCCTCGTTCCCGTGTCCCTTGTCGCTGGCCCACCTCCAGGCCCCGTCAACGGAGGGCCAACAGCCGCAGCAGCCCGCGGAGCAGGCGGCGGCGGGGGCGGGATCTGGGGCGGCGGCGGATGAGGGGGGCAAGGGCGGCGGCGGCAAGGGCGGCAGCAAGGGGCAAGGGAAGGGCAAGGGCGGCAAGGGACAGGGGGCGGCGGCAGCGGCCGGGGCAGGGACAGCTGCCGGCGGGGCGGCGGGGGTGGAACGCGGGGGAGAGCCGGCGTGGGTGCCCTCCAAAGCAATGATCTCCAAGGCGTGCCAGGTGGGGGTGCGCGCTGGGGTACAGCTGGGCGGGCAGGTGCATGGGGAAACTGGGGTTGGGCCGTCATGGTCGGAGTGACACCGCCATCTAGCAACCCAAGCTCAGACCCACTGGTTACCGGTATGCATCGTGTGAACCGTGTCGTTACGGCCTTCCGATGCGGTCGCCGGTGCCATCAAAGCACGGCGGCGTGTGCTGCTACAGGCGCCGTGGGTGTGATGCCTTCCACACGTGGCCTGTCGTACCGAACGTGTTCAGACGATGCTAACTGTACAGTGTTCGGTGCGCGGGTCCCTCGCCGCAGGTGCCGTACAAGGTTGGGTCCATGCCGGAGGAGGCGGAGATGTTCTTCGAGCAGGCCGTCATCGCGGTGAGGGCTAAGGGGGCCAGAGGGGTTGGGACATAGGGGGCGCTGCTGAGTGGGAGGGGCCCTCCGGGCGCGGAGGGGACGGCAGTGGACGGGAAGCAGCAAGGAGACATGTGCAGGGGCTCCTGCTCATGAGATCGGGAGAATGGACTACGTGCAGCTAGCAAATGCCGCGTGCTCGGATGATGCGAGGTGTGAAGACCTGGCTCTGGACCTGGCCACGGTCCCCTCTCCGACCTTGCTCTCCGCTCGCACCCCCTCCCCTGCAGTTCTCCAACTGGTGCCAGGCGCTGCTGATGAACCGCTGCCGCTGCCGGCGGCGGCTGCGGCGCTGCCTGGACGACTGGGCCAACATGTACCACCACGGGGTCAACGCGGACGTGGTGCCCGCGGTCAAGGTGGGGGGGGAAGAAGAAAGCAGTAACGCGGATTGGTGGTAGTAGTAGTAGTATTGGTAGCAGTACGGTAAGGGAAAAGCGACCTACTGCAGTATCGGTCCGCCGTCCGCTCCAGCTCCCACAGCATGCGCCGGCAGGCTGGCCGGCGCGTAAGGTCCGTGTAGCCACAGTGGCGTAGTCTAAAAGCGGCTGATTGGCGGAGTAGCGTAGGTGGTGCCGTTGGCCGAAGCACAAGCCGCGGGCCCCACCCCTGCGACCCCACGCAACCCGATGCTTGCTGACTGTCGCCGCCGCCTGAGGCTGCACTGCGCTGTGCTGCTGCTGTGTGAGCCGTAGCTGCCGCGATGTAAAGAGAGCTGTCACTAAAAGTAGTGAGGTAGGTGAGGAAAGGTGGTAATGGCGTCGGTAATATCGACGGGAAAGGCGAGTGAGGGGGGGGGGGGGAGGGGAGATCCGCGTAATAACCAGACAATTACTGTACATGCAAGTGCTGGTTCCAAGCTTGCACCAACGCACCGTCGTTACATGGGTGGAAGGCAGAGTCGCGTTGTCACGGCAGGGCGAATGGAGCGAAGTGCATGGGGGCTCGCTGGAGTGCTGCCTGTAAGAGGGCTGTGACTTATCGGTGGCAGCCCATGCTGCCACAGCACACCGGTCGGTGGAACACCCAATTTGGAGCTACGGCCGGTGTGGTGGTTCTGTCAGCGGCCCAAGTACGGCACCAGCTGTTGCGCACATGCAGCACCCGCTTGCCCTCCCGCCACCCCCGGACATCCAAACCCCTCACGCTGTACGCGTGCCTCACAACACCTGCATACATTTCTGCATGTGGAGTTCCTGTGTCCCACTCAACGCCTCCCCCACCCTCCACCCCCCAGGACATGGTGCGGGCTGCCGGGTGGCGGTGGCGGCCGCTGGACGGGGCGCCGCCAGACGACGACCAGGTGGGGGGTTTGGCGGTAGGACGACAGACGAAGGGGGGGGGAGGGGCGGGGTCGAGTGGGATGGGGTGGGAAAAGCGCAGGGTGACAACACTGGTAAATCACCAGAAAGTACTGCATGGGACTGTCACTGGCAGTTGTACGGATAATGGATGGAATGGGGTAGGGCCGCGGCGCCACGTATCAGAGCTGCACTAGCACCTGGGTACTGCATACGTAGCTTTTTTAATCGACCTGGATTCCAGAACCGTCAATCAACGTCGCTGGTTCCCCTGCCCCGTGCCTCCCCGCTTCCACCCCTCTGCCCCTCCCCCCAGGGCCCGCTGGGCACGTGGGTCGAGTACGAGACGTGCGGCACCATCCTGCACCACCTGCTCATGGGCTTCCCGCTGGAGCTGTACGAGCCCAAGGAGTACGACATGATCTACTGGTACGGCAGGGCGGCACGGCAACGGTCCCGGTAGCACAGCAGGACACTGTAGGCACCGTTTTGAAAGCGCGCTCGCGCCGCGCCGCCCTGACGCACGTGCCCTCCGCCCACCCCTCCGCCCGTTCCCCCCCAGGTACTGCGACTACGTGTGCACCAGCGCGCTGCAGGCCTTCAGCGCCCTGGTGCAGCGCCGCCCGCCGCAGCAGCCGCCCAAGCTGCCGCAGCAGCAGCAGCAGCCGGCGGCTGGGGCCCGCGGGCTGGGCGGCCGGGGGCTGGGCGGGAAGGGCCTGGGCGGCAAGGGGCTGGCGGGCGCGGGGCGCGACGCCACGGCGGCTGCAGCTGCGGCTGCGGAGGAGCTGGCGCGGTGGGAGAAGTCGCAGGTGGGCAGGCAACCGTTTCTCTAGCCTTCATGGAATGCGCCGTCCAGAAAGGGTGCATTGAGTAGAGCATGGGCGGATAATGGGGGCTGGTCGCTGCTGGGTATGCGGGGCGCGACGGTGGCAGGGCCTGTTGAGCACACGGCCGGTAGGAGTGCGTGTTGGGGACGGGCCGAGCAGCAGTTGTGGAGCATCGAGCTCTGCCCGCCGTAACCACTGCAGCCGCAACCGTCACACCCCCACACAAGCGGCGCACTTTCCACTCACGCCCTCCCGCCTGTCCCCCGCCCCCAGGCCCACCTGCGTCACGAGGTGCTGGAGCTGGAGGTGGTGCAGCTGCTGAGCCAGGGCATGCTGCGGGCCATGGCGGGGCTGAGGGTGGCAGGTGGGGCTGAGGGTGGCAGGTGGGGCTGAGGGTGGCAGGTGGGGCTGAGGGTGGCAGGTGGGGCTGAGGGTGGCAGGTGGGGCTGAGGGTGGCAGGTGGGGCTGAGGGTGGCAGGTGGGGTGGACCTGGTCCGGGCCGGCGGGGACAGGGGCGCAGTGACGACGCAGCTTGACGACCGTGACAGGGGATGATGCGTTGGCGCACACGCCCATGGCGCCCAGCAGTGCACTCGTCTGACTGCCGCTGCACAGGGCGCTGTGGGCCAGTGCGCGGCGTTCCTGCGCTGCTGGAGCCCGACGGCAATGCGCTCCCACCGGCTGCCTCGCCTAGAGCTACACCTTACAATTGCGAGGTTTGTTCCAACACCACTGCATTTGCGACCCGCGCTTCACGCCAGGCCCCCACCCCTCCCCCTGCCCCTCCCGCAGGCTGCCTGCCCGCGCCCCCTCCGCTGCCCTTCAACACGCCCCTGCAGCGCTTCGAGCAGCGCTTCGCCGCCATGCAGCTGCTGCCGCGGCCCGCGCCGCTGAGCCACAACGACTACATGGCCAGCATGGACCCGGGGGACAGGGGAGCCCCCTTCCTCATGGCACTGGCGGGGGCGGCGTTCAAGGAGGTGCGCGCCGGTGGCACCGCACCCCACGACGCCGCCCCACATGCGTATGGGCACACCCCTTGCCTGGTGCCCCACTACGAGCATGCGACCCTGCCCTGGCACGCCGCTGTGCCATCCGCACGTGCAACATGTCATCTGCTCCTCTCGCCAAGACCCCGTCAACCTACAAGCTGAGTTTTTCTTGCCTTCTCACCGCCAAACCCCTGCCGCCGCCTTACCTCTTCCCCAGGCCCGCGCGCGCTGCGGCCAGCTGCTGGCGTGCTGCGGCCACCCCGACGTGGCGGCCGGCTGGGTGCGCCCCCTGGAGCGGCTGGCGGGGGTCAACGCCGTGGCGGCGGGCGTGCTGGCGGCCAAGCTGGCGGCGGGGGAGAAGGTGGGAGGGGGGGGGGGCGTGGGATGGGGGCTGGAGGGTGAGGCCAGATGAGGAAGACAGGCAAGCACCACCGCGGTGCCGCTACACACCGGCGGAGTTCAGTCTAAGGCTTCATAATGTCCTTTATTACAACGACGATGGTGCGCAAGAACAGGAAAAGGCACGAGCTGATGTAGGAAGAAGGACTAGGGGCTAGCGGGGAGGCGCAAGGACGTTCCAACTAATGTATGGTTTGGGAGGAGGGGCGGGTCGCGCTTCGGCTTCCCATGGCAGCGCCGCCCGGGCCCGGATGTACGGCAGCGATGTCCCGTGGCGCACGGCAGCATAATATCATCATCATGCACGTCATCCCGGCCTCCCCCTTTGGCCCAACACACCCCTCGCCCGTTTCTCGCCTCCCAACCCTCTCCGCTGCAGGTGACGGTGTCGTACGAGTGGACCCACCCCTACTTCCCCACGCTGGTGCTGCCCAAGGCGGCGCCAGCGGCCGCACCCTCCTCTTCCCCCTCGTCCACCTCCACCACCTCCTCGGCCCCCACCCCGGCCTCCAGCACCACCTCCAGCGCGCCGGCCGCCCCCGCCCCCGCCCCGGCCGCCAACGGCACGGCCAGCAGCGGCGCCATCAGCAAGGCATGATGCAGGGGGCGCGGCATGGGGGGACTGTGAGGCTGAAGTGCTGAGAGGCTTGCAGAAGCGGCGGGGTCATACGCATGGTGCGGGTGGCGTAGGTCATTGTTGGCGAAGGCAGGGAGGGGGTGCTTGCGAGCGTGGCTTTCTGAGCTGGACTGGAGAGAGCGGAGAGTAGTTGATCGGAGAGCGAATGCCAGTGGAGGGTGGGGTAGGACGCTGCAGCAGAGGTAGTATGAGCCCAAGGCTGGCATACGGGAGCATGCTGGGCTGTTTTCATGCACGGGCGAGGCGCAACGAGGGGTGCGAGCGCAGGCTGCGTGGGCAGGAGCACCGCTGCAGGGCCGTGGGAGGTGTCGGCGGGGCCTGATGTGGGGTATCCGCTATGGGCATGGCAGCACGGGGCTGTGCGTCAGATCTGCACCTCCACCTTCCGTACGGACGTGTGCGGGACTGGCAAGGGCGACAGCGGCACGGAGCCACGGGCCCCAATCGAGCGTCGACGTAGTACAGTACCGTAGTCAGTGGTTCACCGGGAAAAAGGTAAGACATCTCTTCTGGACATACCGTGCTTCCGTGCATGCTTGCATAGGGGTCTTCAGCAGCAGCCAGCAGGCTGCCAGGTGCCAGCGGCGTCCAGGGCTCCAGGCCCAAGGCACCTCCCGGCTGCCTCCCAAGGCCAACGTAGACCCACGAGGCTCACTGGGACCCCTCGCAGGCTGTTCTCATGAACGGGAGCCACCACCAGAAACGACTCCGACTTCATCCTGCTTAAACGCTAGGCGCGCGTACCAGGGGACGTGGCCCTAGGCATGGTCAGCTCCACATGTGCCTTGACATGCTCCATGTGCATCGTTGGGGCTTGGGGGGCCCCATCTCTTGGGCCGTACGGTGCGGCTCGTATGGGCTGAGTATGACACCTGCTATCATATGCCCATATCGACATATGGTACCTGATACCGTTCCCAAGAGCCCAAGCCTGCCCAAGCCGCCTCAGTACCTCGACCAGCAACGCACCAGCCACCAGGGCCCTGTACAAGTTTTGCCAACAATATTATGTCTAGACTGTTTGGTTGCATAGTGCACGCCGGGATGCGGAGGGACGGGTATCCAACGGCCTCACGTGCACCCTGCGTGCACCCGGGGACTGCCGGAGCCATGGGAACTGACAGTCGGTGCCAGCAATATCGCGTTGCAGGGCTGGACAGCGCATAAGACGGCATCAGGCAGACAGGGCCTCTCGCACAGTGTCAGACCGGGTGGATGAGGGGATGGACGAGGGACGTGGACTGAGGGAAGGGGCCCCCTTGCCGCTGGGCATGAACCCTGGGAGCTCCCCTGGCATGAATAGTACACGGCAGAACATCATACGATAAGCTTTGAATCCACCCGCGCCCAGCATACACTCACTACATATGATAAACAAAGTGTTCTGTAACAGTTGCACAGAGCCTCAGTGTTACCCAAATCGCTCTACTAAAGCTTTTCGGAGGACAGTCGTTGTTGACCTAGCGACCAGAAGCGGCCCACTGCACATTGCGCGTTCATTCTTTGCACTGGCGTTTTGCTGGGCTGAGCTACCTTGCCTTCGCGGGCGCGGCCCACTTCAAAGCCACATCAACTGCAGCAGTCTAAAGCTAATCCCCACTAATCAACTCTGACACATAAATGGATAGGAAAATGTTTTAGGGGCCTATAGGCTGTAATCACCGCAGACAGCGTCGAGACCTGGTCCTGCCATGGCGAACCGCGTTTCCCCTTGTAAGTAAAAGACACCTTGATGCAGCTTGCATTTGGCACAACAGAAGCATGTAGCTGCGCCTTAAGAGTGGCCCGCGGGACGGTGCCTGTGAGTCCCCGTGCCGCCTTGCCACGTGCGTGCATCGCGCTGCCTGACACCACAAGGCCGCACCTGCGCCCAGCAACCTTGCTTACCCGCAGCTTCGTTTATTAGGGCGATGTCCTGCTGGGCCCGCCAAGGCCCTGCAGTCGCCCTCGCACCGGCCCTCGCACCGTGCCTTGGCCCTGCACGCCGCACCTGTTGTCACCCCTTAGTCGCATGGTACTTAGCAAAGGCACAAACACCTATGCGCTGCTACCTAACTGGCTGTGCCCTACCCCCAGTGCCGCCCCTGTCCGGCGGTGGTGCGCCTCCCGGGGCCCCCCTCGCCCCGCTGCCGCCCCTCCCTGGCGGCCCCCTAGCCCCCCTGCGCACCTCCCACACGGGCGCCGCGCCCCTGCCGGGCCTGGGGGCCGACAGCCGGACCTCCAACTCCCGCCTGGCACCTCTGAACCCGACCGCGGCGTCCGATGCCGCCGACCAGGGGGCAACCCCTCAGGCCGACCCAGCAGCTCTAGGCCAGTCCCCAGCTCCAGGCGCAGGCCCAACACCACCGGTCGCCTCGGCGGGCTCCGGTACTGGCCTCGCTGCGAGCCAAGCTGGCAGTGGCCGGCCGTCTGACTCAGGGGGCTACCGTGCCGCCCCTCCGCCCCCTCTCCTCCCCCCAACCCCGCCCGCGGCCGTGCCCCCGCCGTATGACCTTCTGAAGGAGCCCGCGGCCCTGGCGCTGGGCAGCCCCGCGGGCAACGCCCACGACAGCAGCCTCACCGCAAAGCAGCAGCAGGCGCCCCTGCCGGGTGCCATACCCGGCACGCCGCCCGCTCGAGGGCCAGGCGGTGCGGGCGGGGGCCTCATTCCGGCGGCCAACGGCGCCGCGGGCGGGGGGCCGCCCCCCGTGCGTCCCGCCCCGCCGCCAGGGGAGCCCCCGCCGGCTGCCACGGAGGTAGCCGCTGACACACGGCCGCTGGAGGTGGGTGGTGGGGCACGGGGTGAGGCCTGTGGGAAGGAGGGTGAGGGACGGTAGATGGTGCCGCCACAGGGAGCTGTGGTTCAGTTCACAGCGCCATGGAGAACAGGGTGCGGACGTCAGCGGGTGGCGTGTATTGGGGACGCGCGCAGTAGCGCCATACCGGTACACTTCTCAGTGCTTGCTCGGTGTCCACCTCTCCTGTCTGTTGAGGTTCTCTGGGGAATGCCCAAGGCCTGTACCCACCCCAACACGTTCCCTCCCCTTCCTCTCCCCCCTCCCCCCCCGTCCCCCCCAGGAGTACATTCCGTTCGGCTTCGTGGACCTGCGCAGCAAGCTGCTGGCCGACCACCCGCAGCACCTGGCGGACGGCGACACGCGGAGGAAGTTCGAGGAGCTGTGCCGCAGGATACGCATGAGGAACCTGCTCAGGTGGGAGGGGTGGGGGGGGGGTAACGGCAGAGCCGCAAAGTAACGGAACCGGAAACAGACAGCCTGTGGA
>VFQN01007170.1_pt1 | contig 12135 bp, 7 predicted proteins | sample 3512371 | NCBI WGS metagenome assembly VFQN01 (sample SAMN10412370, study PRJNA504923) | tailings metagenome | isolation source: Replicate 2 from Balatoc abandoned mine | place: Philippines: Itogon, Benguet | collected 2017-08-28
TAGAAATGTAATGCTTGAACTCAACGCCGGAAACAGCTATACGTTTGTAGGCCCCAACGGCAGCGGAAAATCCACCTTACTCCAAGTTATTTCGGGCGTAATGCCCCTGACCGAAGGAAAAATAACTTATCAATTATCAAATAAAATCATCGACGAAGACGATTGGTACCGCCAAATCGTACTCGCGGCTCCTTATCTTGAGCTAATCGAAGAATTCAGTCTGGTCGAATTGCTCAATTTCCATGCGGGCTTTAAGCCTTTCAAAGCGGGAATTACCAACCAAGAAATCCTCCAACGTCTTGAATTGGACGCATCAAAACACAAAGCTATCAAGTATTTTTCGTCGGGAATGAAGCAACGCCTCAAATTGGCACTGGCCTTTTATTCCGATGTTCCCGTGGTGATGCTGGATGAACCCACTTCTAACCTCGACGCCAAATGGTCGGCGTGGTACCTCCAAGAAGTACAGCGTTTAGCCCCCAGCCAACTGTTATTGCTCTGCTCCAACGTTCCTGCCGAATACGATTTTTGTGACAAAGTCATCAACGTTGGCGATTATAAGCCTACCCAATAAATACAGACGTTGACCAATATGCACTGGCAAATTCTGTGCATATCGGCCAACGTCTACTAGTACTTTCTCAATACTTCTGCTACCAGTAATTCCCGATTCCAACAATGAAAACCGATAAAATAACGGTAGCAATGCCCAGAATAATAGTGCGGTACGTTATTGAAGAAACACCCTTCCATTCTTTGAAGTAAATCCCCCAAACGTTAGACACAATGATGATACATGCCATGTGCAGAATCCATGAGCTGGCTCCGTTGCCGAGTTTACTTTCACCCATCCCGTAGAAAAAGAACTGCAAAAACCACGTTGTACCGGCAATGGCCGAGAACATATAGTTAGTTTTGAGCGGGGCTTTAGCGTTGGTATAATCGCCGAAAGTACGATTGCGGGTATTTAAAATCATGCACCAGATAAAATTTGTAGTAAGCCCACCCCACAGCAGCGGCACAAAAATGACGTTATTCTGAAACAAAGGGTTACTACCGTTGACCAATGCGGCCTCGGCCATTACTTTTCCGGCTTCAATTCCAAAGTTGAAACAGGCACTCAGCACGCCTGAAATGGTTGCCACGATTATCCCTTTCCAAAAATCAAACTCTTTGACACTTTCTTTCTTTTCTGCATCTGAAAGTTCATTTTCTTTCATTACACCCGCTTTCCCGCAGATGTAAATCCCTGCCAAACAAACCGCTACGCCCAGCAATACGATTTGCCCGCCCGTGCTTCCCAACATACTCGAAAAAGTTCCTTTAGTGTCGTCAGTAAACAAATCGCGGTAAATCGGCGGAATCAACGCTCCGAAGGCTGAACAGAAGCCCAATACAATAGCCATGCCAAGCGACATACCCAGGTAACGCATGGTCAAGCCAAAGGTCAAACCGCCAATGCCCCAAAGTACGCCTAACACGTACGTCCAAAACAGCGTAGTACTGTCAGTGTTACGAATAATGTCCATGAAGTTTGGCACAGTCAAATAGGCGGCAATGAACGGTGCCAATAACCACGAAAACAGCCCGCCTACAATCCAATAACTCTCCCACGACCAATCACGTACTTTTTTGTAAGGAATATAAAAACTACCGGAAGCAAAACCCCCGATGAAGTGATAAATAACACCAAATAATACCTGCATGATGAAAGGGTTTAGTACTACGTCTTTTTTGTCGAAAGATACAGCAAGCGTTTTTCTACCTTCACCCTGTACTCTCCTGTTTGCAAACCAGTTGCGAGTAAAAACCGCTTACAGGCTGCTTTTTTCTAACAAATTCTTTCTTCACAAACCTATGAATTCCAAAAACAAAAAAATGGTTAACCGTCGTGGCTTTCTGAAAGGAAGCGCCGTAACCGCCGCAGGATTTATGATTGTACCCCGTCATGTACTCGGCAAGGGCTTCGTGGCTCCCAGCGACAAGCTAAACATGGCCGCCGTGGGATGCGGCGGCAAAGCGGGGGTCAATATTCCATTAGCCTACAACAATGGCTCAGACAACATTGTGGCACTTTGCGACGTGGACGACCGCCAAGCTGTGAAGTTTCGTAAGCAGTTTCCCAATGCACCCTACTATAAAGATTACCGCAAGATGTTGGAAAAAGAAGCCAAAAACATCGACGCGGTCATTGTCACTACCCCTGACCACATGCATTACGTCATCGGCAGTGCCGCCATGCAATTGGGCAAACATATTTACCTCGAAAAACCCCTCACGCACGATATTTGGGAAGCCCGAATGCTGACCCAACTCGCCAAAGAAAAGAAACTTGTGACTCAAATGGGCAACCAAGGCTCCAGTGGCAAAGGCACCCGCCAAACCGAAGCCATTGTCCAGTCGGGTATGATTGGAGAAGTACATACCGTGGAGGTTTGGACCGACCGCCCCGTGTGGCCGCAGGGGGTAAAATCGCCCAGAGACAAAAAAGAAACCATGCCTATTCCTGCCGAGGTAGACTGGGATTTGTGGCTCGGCACGGCTCCTTACCGCGAGTACCACGAAGCCTACATGCCTACGCGTTGGCGGGGTTATTGGGACTTTGGTACGGGTGCCCTCGGCGATATGGGTTGCCACTTTATGGATGTACCGTTTCGTACCCTCAAATTGGGGTATCCTACCTCCGTTGAATGCTCGGCGAGTTCGGTATACGCCGATTTTTTCAAAGAGGCTTTCTTTGGAGATATTGGCCCACAAGCCACGTCAATCCATTTTAAATTTCCCAACCCAAGTTCTAAGAAATATCCCGAATTAAGTCTTTCGTGGTACGACGGCGGCATCCGACCCAAAATCCCCGAAGGCTGTGATTACGAAAAAATATTTGCCAGTGTTGACGGCGGTGTTATGTTTATCGGAACCAAAGGAGTACTCGCTTGTGAGCTGTTTGGCAACAATCCTAAGTTGTTTGTTAAAGGACAATTACAGGACGTAAAATTCCCCGCTCCCACCCGCCCGTTGGTTGAAGGAGACACCACTGGCCACCAACAGCAATGGGTAAAAGCCTGCAAAGCGGGATTCGGAACCTACACTAGCTCTTCGTTTGATGAGGCAGGGCCCTTGGCCGAAATCGTATTGATGGGCAACTTGGCCGTTCGTAGCTATCTACACCGCGAAAATGGTAAATTCACTGGCCGTAAAAAACTTCTTTGGGATGGTGTCAACATGAAAATCACCAATTTTGACGTTGCTAATGCATTTGTAAAGCGGCAATACCGCGAAGGTTGGACCTAAACAATTTGAGCCGAAAGCAGCTATTTGTTCTCGCTCAAAAAAGCCAAAACTTATTCCTAAGTTTTGGCTTTTTTGATAAAAATAACGGTCAAAATTTAACGAAACATAAACTGCCTCATAAACTCGTCCTTAAAAGAACGCCCCAACGGAAAGGCTTGGCCATTGATGATTACTTCATGCTCGTTGAACGATTCAATTCGATGGATATTGACCGCGTACGAACGATGAATACGAACCAAGTGCTTGATTGGCAGCCGTTCCAATACTCCACCTACGGTCTGACGAATAACGTATTTCTTCTGAGACGTAACGATATTGGTGTACATACTCTCGGCTTCAAGATAAAGAATATCGTCTAATCTGAATTTGACAAATTGGTAGTTTTGTTTGATAAAAATACATTCATTTACCTGCAAAATGGCTTCTTTTCGGGCTATATCCGTTTTTGTGTCTTTCAAGATTTTCATCGGATGAACCCGCATGGCAAAATTATTAATCGCCATTTCGATTGCCATCCTGAGGTTAACGATGTGATACGGCTTGGGAAAATACGCCGCTGGGTAGGTCTCTTTGGCCCGTTCGAGGGTTTCGGCGTCGGTAAAAGCGGTTAAATAAATAATCGGGGATTGCCGAAAATCAATGAGTCGTTTTACGGTTTCTATCCCGTCCCAGTCACCGTTGATGTGAATGTCGCACAGCACCAAATCCACTTCATTTTTTTGATAAAATTCAAGCGCTTCAGGGCCATTGTCGGCTACAAATGCAACCTCATAGCCTTCTGCTTCGAGGGTATCACTCAAATCGGTGGCTAGAATAAATTCGTCTTCAATGATTAATATTTTCATTTGTTATGCCACCAATTTCATTTTTTCAGGAGAGATATACAATCGACAATAGGTTCCGTTTTGGTTTTCAATCGTGAACACCCCTCCAATCTGTTTTGTGAGCCCTGCAATCAGTTTTTTACCAAAAGAGTCTTTGGCCCGGTTCCAGCGTTCCATGTCTAATCCAGGCCCGTTATCCTGTATTTCCAACGACAGCCCTACTTTATTTTTCAACATAATTTTCAATGATGGATGGACGGCTTCTGCGTAAGCATACTTAAAAGAATTGGTCAACAACTCATTGATTATCAACCCCAAAGAAATGGCCAAATCTACGTCCATTTCTTCTTGCTCAACATTTAGTTGCACATCAAAATTATCGACCTCATGCCCATAAGCATTCATCAGGCTATCCACCAAATCGCTGATGTATTCTTTGATATTGATGGTTGAGACTTTGTCATTCTGGTACAACCGCTGATGAATCAACGACATGGCTTCTACGCGTTGTTGCCCTTGCCGAACGGCCAGTACGGCCTTTTCGTCCTCCATTTTACTCGATTGTATTTTCAACAGACTGCTGACAATCGCTAGGTTATTTTTTACGCGATGGTGAAGTTCCTTCATCATCAGTTTCAAATCATCGGATTGCTTTTGAATCTGCGACCGATTTTCTTTTATCTTTTTATATTGCCAATACAGCGTCCCCAAGAGGACCAATAAAACCAACAATCCTAAACCCGCAAATGCCAGTTGATTCCGTTGCAGCGCATTTTTTTCATTCAGGCTTTTTATTTCAATCTCCTTTTTCTCGGTTTGGTATTTACTTTCAATCTCGGCAATGTTCTTAGTTTTTTCGACCCGCAAGGTAGAATCTTCCAATTGCTTGGCTATTTTCAGACTTGCCAATGCCTCTTTGTACAACCCCGCGTCTTCCTGAATCCCATAAAGTATTCCGTAGGCATTAAAGAGCCGATGAATGTCTTTGAGGGAGTGCGCAATAGCCACCGACTTTTGGGCGTAAGCAATGGCTTTTTTATATTCTTTTTTCATCTGATACGCCTTCCCCAAACTCCGATAAGCATGTTCTATTCCCTGTTGGTCGTTGTGATTTGCGTGAATTACCAGTGCTTTCTCCAATTCAACAATTGCCTTGTCGTACTCTTTTTCGAAATCAATGTAAATCTGCCCCAAATTGGCGTGCAAAACGCCGGCATCCCGGTCAACTTTATATTTTTCGGCATTCTTTAATCCCATCTTATAGGCATCTTCCGCCTTGCGAAACTCCTTCAAATCTCGGTAAGCAATCCCGGCATTATTGTATCCAGAAATTAAGCCGTTGGTATCCTCAACCACCTTGGCCATGTCTATCGCTTTCAAAGAAAACATGAGCGCTTTTCGCGTAAAAGCGGCTACTTTTTGGGAGTCGCCCATTTTTTTATACGTCAGGCCAATGCTGTTATAGACCCTTCCAAGTCCTCTTTTGTAGTCAATTGCCTCGTACAAATCAATGGTTTTCTGACTTGCCTGAAGGCTCTTTTCGAATTCATTTTGAGCACGAAAAAAGTTAGCCGCCAAATGATACGAACGGCCTTCCAGCTTTTTATCCATTGATTTTTTGGAAAAATCCTGCGCTATTTCAAGGTATTTTTGGGCCGAATCTGGTTGATTTCTACTGTAAGCTTCGCAAATATCCTGCACGATTTGGGTCTTTCTTTGAATGTCCGACGTTGTCGCTAACTTTTTTTTCAGAGAGTCTATTTGGGATGGTTTTTGGGCAAAACCAGTAAAGGCAATAAAGTATAGAATCAAGAAGTTTTTCATGGCAGCCTTAGCGCTACTGGGGAGGCAACATAGTAAATATAGTTTTCTAACGCTTAATTTTAACGAATTGCCCATTTGTAAGTGCGAGTTCTAACCAGTGGCTCCTGCATAGAGTCATTATTTTAGCACGACAAGATATTCAGAAAGATAAGCGCGATACCCGCAGAACCTACTAAAAAATTAAACCATCCAAGGTATTTAAGTTCATAAATAAAAACCTTAAATACCTTGGATGGTTCCTCAAAAAATCACTTACTCACTCAGTAATTTCGTAATAAGTGCGTTGAAATCTTCAATAAACTGATCGTAGTATTTGCCAGTACCCGGGCCAGAGAAGCCTGTGTGAATTTCGCGTACGCGTCCTTTTTTGTCAATAAAAATGGTGGTTGGATACCCCGCTATTTTATTGAGCGCAGGGAGCGATTTGCCCGCATCAGCATCGTTGGTACCTGCCAAAAGCAGCGGATATGGCACGCCGAAACGCTTGCCCATAAAATCAATTTTCGGCCCTGATATTTTCATTTCGGGCGACCGTTCAAACATCAAACCCACGATTTCTACCCCGCGTTTGGCATTTTTTTCGTACCAAGGCACCATAAAACGGGTTTCGTCCATGCAGTTTGGGCACCACGTCCCAGACAGCTGCAAAACCACAACTTTCCCTTTGTAGCGTTCATCTTTCAACGAAACAATATTTCCTTTGGTATCAGGAAAAGCAAAATCAAGCGTTTCAAAACCGGGCTTCAAATAAGTCAATGCCGTAGGAGGAGGCAATTCCGCTTTTTCGTCGCGGTAAGCTACAAAGTGTTGGAAACCAGAAATGCCTGACCATAATCCCCCTCGAATCGTACCGTTGGAAGCAATGGCAGCTCTGAACAAAAAAGCATGAGAACCGTCGTAGCACGACATAAAAAGACTATCGCCAATCACATCGCCCGCCAAATACCGATAATCTCCCGTAGGAGTCAGTACCGTTCCTGCTAATTTTGCACCTTTTTGTTCCAAAATCCCGACGGCAAACGTGGAATCTTTTGCTTGAGGACGCAAAAAATAAGTGGCGTATTTACCAGTTATGTTTTTCGTGGTTTGGGCGGGGGTTTTGGCAAAAAGATGCACCTCTCCTTTTTGGGCTTTGAATGGAAGCACCGATACCCAAACGCCATTTCTATTTTTCTTCCAAGCTCCCGTCATTGTATTGCCTGATACTTTGGCAACCAAATCAGAATCAAAAATCAGCATCGGAATATGAATCGAATCGCCGACCATGTAGGCTTCATCCATGGCCAAGCGCTCCGAGCCATTTAGTACAAAAACTTCATATTTCCCATTGGCTTTCGGATTGATTTCCAGCCCGAAGGGCAAATCATGCACTCCACGCTGTAGCGCAGCGCGCCAGGTACTCTTAGGGATGTTGGTTTGACTGAATCCCACAAAAAAACTGCTCAATGCGAGCAAAGTAGCAACTGTTTTTTTCATATAGTTTGTTAAGATGGGTAATTTGTATTGAACAACCTTTTTTTTAGAAAAGTTGACTTAGTTGCATTTTATTCCATTTTCAGTACTGTTCATCCCGATTTTAGAACCATTTAACATTTCGAGACGCCTCGGATCGCTACCATTTTCTAATTTTACGGATATTATCCCACACAGTCCATCATTTGTTATGTGTTTCAGAATTTCTATTTACACATTATTAAGTACGTTTACCATTGCTGTCAATACGCTTGCCCAAGAGAAACCCGAACAAATTGGTGGTGTCGCCTATCAAGAAAAGTACCAACACAGCATTCGAAAAACCAAAAAACCTATCGCAATTGACGGTGATCTATCAGATGCCGCCTGGCAGGAAGCGAGCGTTTCCAAAAATTTTGCGCCGCATTGGCCGCAGGATAATGTACCGCTCAAACGGGACACCGAAGTGCGTATGACCTTCGATGATCGCTTTTTGTACGTAGGGGTGGTCTGCCGCGACACCAATACGTACGTGATTCAAACCCTCAAACGCGACGCTTCTTTTTGGGACTCAGACGCTTTTGGACTCATTCTTGACCCCATTAATGAACGGACCAACGGCTTTTTCTTCGGGGTCAATGCCGCCAATGCACAATGGGACGGGCTGCTTACCTTTGTTTCTGACGACCTCAACGGGAGTTGGGACAATAAATGGTATTCGCAAACAAAGCTTTACGATACGTACTGGACCGTCGAGATCGCCATTCCTTTCAAAACCCTACGCTACGACCCTTCAAAAACCAAATGGGGGATTAACTTTGAGCGTAATGACCTGAAAAACAACCAATATTCGACTTGGACGTTTGTTCCGGTCAATTTCAATGGCTACGATTTAGGCTATACCGGTTCGTTGCTGTGGGAAGAAGCACCGCCAGCGGTCAAAGGAAATGTATCGTTGATCCCTTATATTACAGGCGGCTCCTCGCACGACCACCTGGCCGACAAACCGACCCAAGGCACGCTCAACGGGGGCCTGGACGCCAAAATAGCCGTGACGCCGTCGCTCAATCTTGACTTGACCGTCAACCCCGATTTCTCACAGATTGAAGTAGACAGGCAAGTGACCAACCTGACCCGATTCAGCATTTTTTTCCCTGAGCGGCGAACCTTTTTTCTGGAAAACGACGACTTATTCAGCGGCTACGGCTCGGCGCCCTTTCGACCGTTTTTCTCGCGGTCGGTAGGGCTGGACCGCAATGCGCAGCCCATCCGAATTTTGGGCGGCCTGCGACTGAGTGGAAATTTGGATAAGCATTGGCGCGTAGGTTTGATGACCATGCAAACCGCCGCCAAAGACAGTCTGACGCCAGCACAAAATTTTACCGCTTTTTCATTTAATAGAAAAATATTTAAGCGATCTCTCATCAAAGGCTACGCGCTCAATCGGCAGGGGTTTATGACCGAATCGGAGCGCAAAGCCAATCCGAGGAATGAATACGGGCGCAATCAGGGGTTGGAATTCACGTATTCCAACGTCAAGGGCGATTTATCGGCGTGGGCAGGGTATCACCTTTCCCAAAAACCAGGCATCTCCAAAAACAACGACGCGAAGCAGTTGGGCTTTGGATACTCTGGGCGTAACTTGAGTTTCTTTGCGGATTATTTTGGGATAGGTACTAATTATTACGCAGACATGGGTTTTCTGAACCGCATCGAAAATGCTACGTTTCGGTTAGACCAGTTTGGCAAAATTCAATCAGACACCACCATCCGACTCGGCTACCAACAGATATACAGCGAAACCGAGTATACTATTCGACCCAAAAAAGGCAAAGTCAATATGCACACCTTTGGCGCCGAAACGTTTTTATTGTGGAATCCCAACGGAGCCTTAGGGGAGCATTCAACGGGCCTTCAGTATTCGATACAGTTTCAAAACACGAGTAATTTTCAGGTGCGGTATGATTACAATTTTGTCAATGCCCTATTCCCATTCACATTCACCGATAGCGAGTATGCATTACCTGCCAATCATTATCAGTACGGGCAATACAGTGCGACCTACAGTTCTGATTATCGAAAGAAATTTTATTACACGGCGAGCTTCCGTGCGGGTGGATTTTATAATGGTACACTTCAGCAATATAGCGTAGAAATGAATTATCGGGCGCAGCCGTGGGGGAATTTTTCGATGGCTTTTGAACAAAACGATATTAACCTTCTCAACCCCTACGGCACTGATCGATTGTTGCTGATAAGTCCGAGAGTAGAGGTCAATTTTTCGACCAATATTTTCTGGACTACCTTTTTGCAGTTTAACACCCAACGTAACAATTTTAACGTCAACAGCCGTCTGCAATGGCGCTACAAGCCCATGTCCGACTTCTTTTTGGTCTATACAGACAATTACTATACTGATCCGTTATTCAGAAATAAAAACCGAGCCATTGTGTTCAAACTAAACTTTTGGCTAACGGTTTAGACTTGGGAAGTGTTAGAGACTTTCCAAGTCTGGCACTGCGTACTATCCATGCTTATAATTATGCGATAAATCTTCCTCTTTTTGGGGCTCATCTTCAAAGTCATACCGATAAATAGACTCAACGGGTGAGCCAGGTGGGATTTCTATAATTGAATTAATCAAACCCGTATGTAAATCAAATACCCAACCGTGCAGATGCGGATAATTTCTCTTTTTCCAAGCTTTTTGTACTATCGTGGTTTTGGCCAGATTTTTGGTCTGCTCAATGACATTAAATTCAACCAAACGGTCAAAACGCTCGTGCCCCTCGGGCACCGCCTCAAGCTCATCATAATGCTTTGAATAAACATCTTTGATATTCCGCAACCACTTGTTGATTAAACCAAAATCCTTGTTGGTCATGGCGGCTTTTACACCCCCACAGCCATAGTGTCCTACCACCAAAATGTGCTTTACTTCCAACACCTCTACCGCGTACTGCAATACACTTAGCATATTTATGTCGGTATGAATCACCAAGTTGGCCACGTTGCGGTGAACAAAAATTTCGCCAGGAGCCGTACCCGTTACCTCATTGGCGGGCACCCGGCTGTCGGCGCAGCCAATCCACAAGAATTCAGGCTTTTGATCGGCCGCCAATTCGTCGAAATAACTTTCGTCGAGCATAAGCTTTTCAGCAGCCCATGATTTATTCGCCAATAATAGTTTTTTGTATGATTGCATTGGATTTTTGTTTTGCGATTTTACGTCTCGTAATCCCCTTAAATTCCACTTGAATTCCTCTTAACGGGGCATCGGCCTCAAATTCTTCTAGGGTTGTAAAAATATCATGGTCGATAAATTGTGCCCTCAGGCCATCCACAAACACATAGTCTCCTGGTTTTAAGGCCGCCAATACTTCTTTCAAATGGGCCTTGTTTAAAAATGATACATCCTTTTTAAACCAAATCAGTACCGTTTCTTTGTCTCGTCCTACACTTATTGCCGATAGATTGTTGGTATACACAATATATATCATGCCCACAATCAGCCCAATGGCCAGTCCAATCAATAAGTCGGTAAACACAATGGCAAGGACCGTAATAATGAAGGGAATAAATTGGTCGGAGCCTTCACGGTACATTTTTTTAAAAATTTCGATTTTCGCTAGTTTGTAACCAACCGATATAAGCAATGCCGCTAAGCAAGCCAACGGGATATAATTGAGTAATTGCGGAATACAAAACACCGCCAACAGCATCAAAAGCCCGTGAATGAAAGACGAAAGGCGAGTTTGCGCGCCACTGTACACATTGACCGAAGTGCGAATCGCTACCAACGTGAGCGGCAAGCCTCCAATAAGGCCCGAAACTACATTGCCGATTCCCTGCGCCTTCAATTCCTGATTGGGAGATGATATACGACGTCTTGTATCCAACTTATCGGCGGCTTCCAAACTAAAAAGCGACTCAATGCTTCCCACAATCGCCAACGTAAGGGCCGAAATATACACTTGTGGATTGGCTAAGATTTCGAACGCTGGAAAATTGAACGCGGCTTTTGCATCGGTCCAATCACGAATAAGCGGAACCCGCACCAAGTGGCTTTCCTCTTTCAAACTCATGGCTGGAAACCATAACGCCAGCAACTGATTAAGGATGACTCCCACTAAAATCACCACCACACCCCCTGGGATTGTTTTGAAGAATTTTATCCCCCTTTTTGCAGAATAATCCCACCAAGCAATCAGCCCTAAACAGAACACACTTATCAAAATAGCTCCCGCATTGGGATGACTCAAGGCTTCTATAATTTCTGAGAATGTGTTGCGCTGGTCGGCTTGCGAAAATTCAAATTCGCCTTCGTAGTCGGCATCCCATCCTAAGGCATGAGGAATTTGTTTCAGGATAATCACAATTCCAATAGCCACCAACATCCCGCTAATAACACTAGAGGGCACAAAACTACTTAATCGTCCTGCTTTTAGCCATCCCAACAAGAATTGAATTACACCAGCCAACACCACGGCCATCAGAAAATTGGGATAGCTACCCAGTCGTTGAATACTATCAAAAACAATGACAGTAAGCCCCGCGGCGGGCCCACTGACACTGATTTCCGACCCCGAAAACAAAGTAACGACAATGCCCCCCACAATGCCAGCCAGTAATCCTGAGAAAAGGGGCGCTCCCGAAGCCAGCGCGATACCGAGGCACAACGGCAGCGTTACTAAAAACACCGCTACCCCCGCTGAAAAGTCTTTATTCAAATATTTTAACGTCA
>VFQN01007171.1_pt1 | contig 12133 bp, 9 predicted proteins | sample 3512371 | NCBI WGS metagenome assembly VFQN01 (sample SAMN10412370, study PRJNA504923) | tailings metagenome | isolation source: Replicate 2 from Balatoc abandoned mine | place: Philippines: Itogon, Benguet | collected 2017-08-28
TTTTATGCTAACACGACAGACAGGGCAATTAGGTGATTTTTCGATTAATGTTTGAGAGCATTCTAAGCAAAAGTTATAATGACGACAAGGAAAGAGAACAATATCAGTTTTATTCGTAAAGCAAATTAAACAATAATGATCAGAATCGTCATTCTGGTTTGATTCGCCATTACATGCTTCAGATTTAAGAGGTGTCTGCTGTTGAGTTAAAGATCTTCGTCGTAAATGAAGTATATCTTGAGGTGAATCCTGATCATCATTCTTCCTCTCCTCACCGTCAGAGGTAATCGAGAATCTTCGATCCTGATAAGATATACCAGGTTTTATTCGTGTAGGAGAATCAAACATTTCATTTGGATGAGGTTTCGTTGCACTAGGTTGACGAGGAGCTGTCACTGGAGTATCTTTTAATTTAATATTATCCGCACCATATGTTGAATACATGTGATATACACCTTTCGATAATTCAATGTAATGATCTAATAGATTAATTTGAATTGGTGAAGATGTTATGACAATGGTATCTTTTGTTTGTGGTAATTTAGCTTTCATTAGATGTGGGAGGGTTGAATCTGATCGTTGTAGCTGTCTTTCACTGTTCATTCGAGACATTGGCAGTGTTGCAAATGATGGAGTTGTAGATTCAGTCAGATTGTTCGGAGGTGAGAGGACAGGAACAATTGAAGATGGTTTGGTTTTGATGGAGCTTCTGACCTCGACCAAGTCTTCTCCCTCCCGTTCTGTAGGTTGTGGATTGACAGGAGTAGGTTCCTCAATAAGTTGCAACTGTTTAATAAATTGCATTGTACGCTGCAAACTGTAAAGGTCAATTTGTAAGCAATGCAATTCTTTCAAGGGTCGATGTATGCTACCACGAACAGAGGATTCACCGACACTATGCGTCGAATCTCTTATAAGTGTGTCTGATGCACGATACAAGCTTATTGTAGATGGAAAGCCTAAAAGCGGATGGTTAGAGGATTGATAACGTTTATTAAAGCCAAATTGACGAGGAGCCTGGAAAGGTTCTCGTGTTTCAGAAGTTGGAGTCTTGGGCATTGCTAAGACGGTTACGTCGAATAACTTTGTCTTCCGAGCGTTAAAACTGTCGTGAAGTTGTTCCCAATCAAATAAAGTAGGAAAATAATCGAATTTTGCATAAAAATTATGATCTTTGGATCTAAAAGTCTTATTTTGTCCGGCAGCAACAGTTAGTGCTGGCGAAGTAAACTTAGTGCCGGAGTAACTACAAAGAAATAGATAACAGATGAACTGATAAGGTGAATTAGGAAGATTCTTACCTCAAATTATCAGCACTATTATTAATCGTCGCAGAAAACGAGATGTAAATGATGCAATCAATATTGGCAGAATATTTAAAGTTTAAAGAAAATTTTAAATAATTTTCAATGCGCTGACGAACACCCGATGACGATGATGGCATATGTTCTTTCACTTCATTTGCTTGAGAAATATAGAAAATTGGAATAAATTTGATCGATTTTTCATCAATAGTGATCATGGGTTGTATGGAATGTAAAGAATATTTCTTTTGAGTCATTGAATTCTTTTTAATATTTCCTGTTTCTCTATTAATCTCAAAATTTCTTCCTTGCGTAATATGATGTTGAATTAAAGTCCTTTTATCTTCATTTTCTAATTGAAAAGCATCAGGTATGACAAATACTGGATTTTCATAATCGTGCCAGAGTTCTATCGAATATCTTTAATAAACCAAGCAAAACGCAAAGGGGAAGAGCATAGAAGTACCTGGAGGGCTGAAGAGAGACGGTCTCACAAGATTTGACGCTGAAGTCCATTCTTGGTGAGAGGTGGGAGTGGAGGCAACAACTCCCATTCTCAATTAAAAATGAAAATTAAATTGAAAACCAACCTCCTTTCCGTTTTACACAGAAGGATGAAATTATAATTCACTGAACACTTTGCAGAACAAATCAAAGTTACTTGATGATGATCGATCTCATGGGATGATTGATGAATCGACTGATAAAAAGTTGAAAGCAAATTCTTCATTCTCGCCATCCGCCATGGCTTTCTTCTCTTTTACGCCATTCGGCGTAACTGAATTTCCGCCTCCCAAATGTTTTTCTTCACGTTTTTGCTTCACTTCTTTGTTGTGAGTTTATTGGTACTTTGTACAGTTAAATCAAGCGAGGGAATGAAGGGAAGGCAACAATTGATTTAGCTCGTATTCGTCTGTCACCAGTCTTGGCAGGTGCTATCGCTGGAGAATCGATTGAATCTGGTAGCTTATGGAGTTCTGGTCCTGTCATGTTGTTTGTTATCCGAAGACCTGGATGAGTTTTGTGCCGTGAGGATGCGCTCGAGATATCCTCACGATTTAAGTCTGGTGAGTATACTGGAGCGAGTCTTGTTGGCGTGATCAAAGAAGTGGCTCCTGTGAGTGGTGCAGAGACTGATCAAATCCTAGGAGTAGGAGAGTTCCAATCGAAGTACTTTAACAACTTTCCTGTATACCTCGATCATGATCGCACATTTTATTCTTATCTTGGTAATAAAAATTTGTTGAGCCAGAGCTTACACACCTGGAATCCTTTCCGCCTGTACGCGGATTACAAGACCTTATCCGCTCGTTTAGAGAAGAAAGGGGTTGAAGGCAATCTCAAAGGAGAAGGGCTTTTGAAAGGTGGATTATTGATTATTCATCCAACTAGAGGAGTTGTTTATTCACATGAAGAGAGCACTGGTTCAGAGATGCCCTATGATGACTTTAAGGAAGAACTTGATAAGCTGAATGAATCGGACAAACTCCCACAAAAAGAAAGCGGAGAAGATCGTCTGTAGAGACTTTTAAGTTTCTATTAGGATTATTTATTTGATAAAATTGCATACAGGATAATTTTCCGTGAAAAGTTCTCGAATGACAAATGTTCGATCTGAGAGGAATGTTTTGATAAGAGTGAGTGCTTTTTAACCTTTATCTTTCAATGCAAAGGTTTAATATTAATCCTAAATAATTTGTACAAATCTATGAACATATGTACTCTATGTCTACTCTATCATATACTACAATATCACAGTCTCAGGTCATCCTCTGGAGTGAAAGCATCATGGTAAGGGTGATAAGAGGTTTGCACTATAGTAGGTTGAATGCCAGAGAATGAGGATCTAGCTGATCTGGATTGGATGCTGGGAAAGTAGGCCTCGTGTGCAGAAGATGAGAAATATGCATCTGACTGAGGGGCATAGAGCAACGGGTCTCGTTGATGTACTTGTTGACCATGCACACTAGGTGAAAACTGCCATCGTAACTGCCGGTAATGAGTTTCAGAGTTAAAATATTTGTACATTAACAGGTAAGCCATAGCAGACACTACGATGAGAACACAAACTATGATTAGGGCCACCTCGCCATCACTAAGGCCTTCATCTTTATTACTTTTCTTCAGCGTTGGCTGGAAAGATGGAGAGGTTGTGGGATTCGTCGAGTTTGTATCGAGATAATTAACGGTCAACTGTTGGAAGGGTGATGTGATAACACTCGTAATTTGCAGATCTGAGATATCTCTAGCTAAAGCATACTCACACAACAATAGGATCAGAATGAAAGATAATGCTCCGAGTCTCATTCCCGAGACGATCATTCCTTGTCGTTGATTGAGAACGAAACTGGAAGTGCATAGAATTAGTGCATAGTGTGCGCGGTGCACAGTTTAGCAGTTTTATTTCAAAAAATTGAAAAATAATTTCAAAATAGAAATATCATTAACTGTGATAAGAATCAAGAAATTTTTAACTTTTGATTTATTGTTTAGGATATTTGGAGAGTGTTTTTATTATGTGGTGTCTTCTCCTTTTCACTTTGTTTCTTCTTTTCTGTTATCTCAGTGATTCCTCTGTCATTACCTCCGAGATTACTATTAATAATTATTTAAATGGAAATAGCATTCAAACCTGTACATCACTCGGATATGATTACTTTGATTCTAGTAGATTAAATTGTGCCAAATGTCCGTCCAATCAAACGGCTTCCTCTCTGATTATCGATGGATCTGGTAATAGTGCCGGATGTGTTTGTAGTGCAGGTTTTGAAACCGTGAGTAATTCAACGTGTTCTTCAGCTACAGTAAGTACCCATCTCCCTGTTCTGATTGTTTCTAACCTCTGAGTTAGGATACTTCTGCGAGTTGTCTATCCTATAAATGTGTGTCATGTGTGAAGTTGAACAAAGCCTCCACCAGTGATGGATCAACCTGTCTTCCATGTGGAGCCAATACCACTGGCCTTGTCACTTCTACAGGTGATTGTGGTTGCAGTAATAGATATGTATTAATCGAGAAAGACGTATTAGGAAATTTCCTTCCTGCAAAGATCTGTCAGGCATGTCCCACTGGCAGTATAAGATCTGTCAGGCGTGTCCCACTGGCAGTATGGTCATCACAACCAGTGGTCGAATCGCTGGAAAAGTTTATACTGCAAGTAGATATTTATGCCAATCTTGCCCTGACCCTCTGATGACCATGTCCTTTGTGAATAACGTGTATAGCTGTCGTTGTCCTACAGGATATACTATCGTCGGAGTGAATGGTATCGGACCACAATCCTGTGTTAGTACCACATTAGCAACACCTTATATACAAGAACTTTCTTCCGCAATCGTTGTTTCTTATACAAGCAATGATGACGATACAATCACACGTCAAGTATCGTCGCTAACGATGCAACATTATTTCGTCTATGCTGCAACCAACTGTCAATATTATTGGACAGTAGATTCTTTTAGATACTGTCAATTATTAGCGAATTTATGCGTTTTAGCATTATATTCATTAAGTCATCCTACCTGTCAAGCATATATTGATCTCGCACGTCCAGCAATCAGGACACTTGTTTCACCATATAATATAACTGGTTGGGTAACCGGTATGCCATGGATTTATTATGATCGTAATTATGATGGATTAACTGTCTGTGAACAAAATATATATCAAAATTTAGTATCATTACGTCAAGATCAATTAAAATATATTATTGCTTCCTATTATCTCAATGGAACTTTCTATAAATTTACACCATTGGATACTTTCTTTACTTACTGTAAACGATCAACACCATATACAAATAAAGGTGGTGGGGATAGTACATCAACAACATGGCAATATTATGGATATAATGTTGAGATTAATTATGAATGTGAATTAAGATCATTATTAAATTCGGTATCGAGTACAATTGATACACAATTATTTCATGAATTATTTATATATGACCCAGTTACGAATCAATATGCACCAATACCAGTACGTTTAATACATTTAATACAAATGCCAATGGATTATTATTCACAATTTGATCATTTTTGTGATGATCATGATCATGTTGTTCGTCGGTTTTATTTATTTGACGTCGTATCAGGTCGTGAGACAGTTGATGGTGATCCAACAGTCATCCGATATGCGTCAAAGATATTATTCCATGTAAGAAGAATGAAAGCTACACAAAGTGGTATTTATCCACCGGCATTAACGATCCAATATGCGACGGTGGCGCCATCTGATTGGACAGAGATTGACAATGATAACTATAATGGGAAGACTGATTCTGTCGTTGATTATTATTTCCAAGTAATCTATACAATTGATTTAAGTTTATTTCAATCAACACTATTTATATTTATGATATTAATTTTTATTCTATGTATGTTTTATTTCTTTTTAAGATATTATAATTGGAATAAAAGAAATTCACGTGTTATTACACAAGCACAATTAACATCTGATTTAGGTGCAATTAATTTTGAAAATATGATTAATATATTGTTATTATTAATGAATACTTATGTTATCGTCTTCTTTCCTATTACTGTATTAGTGACGTGGTATTTCTTTGTTTTCTATAAATTACAGAGTGTTCCCTCTATCCTATTACCACCTATGATACAAATCAGCGCTTTACATTCACCTTATTTAATATTTGTTGTACAACTACACCTTCTTGCTATCTTTCAGATATGTTATGTGTTATATCAATTAGTATATAAACAAGGTAATTTCCATTTATATTTAATTGATTGGGAACCAGCCAAGCATAAGCATACTCATTCTACCTCTGCTGCTGCGACAAAGAAGATTGCTGGTCAGAAAATGGCCAATGGTGAGGCAGCAGGGGAAGCAGAAGAAGGAGGAAAAGGAGGTGGTGATAGTTATCAGATCTCGATCTGGCGCACTGTCTTAGTCGCTAATAAACTATTAGACATACAAATCACAAGAAAATCAAATATTATTTTCACATTATTTTGGATTGGATTCTTTATGATTGGATTAAATTTAGATAATAATGGTACCAATCAACCATCATTAGATGATTTAAATAATCCAAACAATGAATATCCAATGAATATTGTCTTGAGATTTAGTAATACAACCTTCTTTTGGTTAATATTATCATTATTCCAATATCTTTGGAATTATTTCATTTATGAACATTATTTCACAGAATCCATTGAATCAAAGTTTATTGACTTTTGTACAATATTAAAAATATCATTATTTGTATTAGATGAGAAATATCATGGTTATTATCTACATTGCCATTCCTCAATACAGTATGCCGATATTAATATGTTAGAGGTCATTAATATGTTATCACATGAAGAGAATGGTCTATTAATGGATCGTGCACTAGAGAATGCACCGATTGATATCCAATCATTTGAATTGTTTTTATCTGGTGAATGGTTTGAAGAATATATGAAATTATATCATCAATTATTACAAATACAATCTATTAATGATATTTTAGACTATCGAAGACAACAAGATAGTCAGATCCAACAAAGACAACAACAACAAGCCAATCGAAGAGGAGGAGGAAATGATCAAGCAAATAGTATATGGAATATTAATTCACGTTATAATCGTTTAAATACAGGTAGTCTAAATTCCTCCAAGCATCAAAAAGGAATTAAATTAGGTAATTTCTATTATTCTCATGTCCCGAATGATAAATTATTTAGTACATGGAATACATTAATATCATTTTTAAAAGAATTTATTGATAATAATTATTCTAAATCATATTTACGATATAATATTAAAGAAAGAAATTATTATGAATATATGACAAATGATTCACCTGATTTATCTACACCAAATCAACCATCTATCTTTATAACCGATACGAAACAAACCAATTATACGAAGTGTTTCTTTTATGGAAATGAATTAGATTTATTATTATTTAATATATTAACATATTCTATCTATGATATGTGGTTTAATAATACGATGGTATCAATCTTATTATGTTATTTAAGTAATTGGGGTATTACCTATTGGAGATATTATTTAGGAAAGGTAAGTAATAAATGAGTTCATCATAATCATCATCTTTACTATCTTATTATTTATATTTAGGTTGCTATTTCAAAGCATGGGTTAATCGATTCGAGATTTCTTTTCCCTTAATTATAATAAGATTGAATCTTAAAACTATAAGAGAAAAATAACAATGATAGAATATGATAAGATAGAAATATTATTATTTTTATTTTACAATACATACACTAGTTAATCGAAATCAATATTTCATCGAGAGATAAGTAAATGTTATAAACGAAGAGGAAATCATCATAGTACAATTATAGTTCAAAAGATAATAATAGACAGACTAAGAGTCCTTCTCACTATCGGTATTCACTCGAATAACAGCAAGAAAGGCTTCTTGAGGAACATTCACTCGACCAATCGCTTTCATTCTCTTCTTACCCTCTGCTTGTTTGGCTAATAGCTTCTTCTTTCTTGTGACATCACCACCATAACACTTCGCTAAGACATCCTTTCTCATTGCAGTGATCTGCTCAGAGGCAATGATCTTACTGCCTATACAGGCCTGAATCGGCACCTTGAACAACTGACGAGGGATAAACTCCTTTAACTTCCCACAGACTGCTTTACCAATATCATACGCTTTATCACGATGTACGATCATTGCTAGGGGAGTGGCTTCTTCACCATTGATGAGAATATCTAATCGAACGAGATGATTCTGTCGATATCCAATCTCTTGGAAGGACATCGAAGCATAACCCTTTGTGATAGACTTTAACTGATCGAAGAGATCGGTGATCACCTCGGCTAATGGCATCTATATAGAAAAAGGGTGAGGTAAGGGGAGGAGGAGGTGGTGGTAGTGGTGTATTGTAGCTTACCTCATATACTAAACTAGCTCTTGTAGGTGTGAGATACTTTAATTCAACAAATTCTCCACGACGAGTCTGAGCAATCTTCATTAATGCTCCATTATATTCTGATGGTGATAAAATCTCTAATCGAACATATGGTTCTTGAATCTCATCATAGTATTGAGGTTCAGGTAGTTTACTTGGTGCATCAACATATTCTACATCACCATCTCTCTTAATAATCTTATACACCACACTAGGAGCAGTGATAATCAGATCCATATTATACTCTCGTTCTAATCGTTCTCTAACGATATCCATATGAAGTAGACCAAGGAAACCACATCGAAAGCCAAAGCCCATAGCAGAGGAAGTCTCAGGAATGAAGGAAAGTGCGGAGTCATTGAGTTTCAGTTTTTTAATGGAATCACGAAGTTTCTCAAATTCTTCAGAGTTTGTAGGATATACACCAGCAAATACCATAGGTTTCGCAGGATGATAACCGGGTAATGGCTTAACAATCTCAATATCCTTTGCTAGTGTGATAGTATCACCAACACGTGCATCCTCCACCGCTTTAATATTAGCATGAAGATAACCGACTTCACCTGCACGTAAGATTGGGACTTTATGCTGTTTAGGATTTTGGATACCAACTTCTAATACTTCATATTCTTTACCACTATTAATAAATTGAATCTTATCACCCCTCTTCACTTGACCGTTAACAACACGAAACATCACAATGACGCCACGATAGACGTCATAGAAACTGTCAAAGATTAATGCTTGCAGTGGTGCATTAGGATCTCCTTGTGGCGCTGGTAGAGCATGGACGATGGATTCGAGTATATTATCGACGCCGAGACCTAGCTTCGCTGAGCAGGGAATAGCTTGAGCACAGTCAAGTCCAATAGTATTTTCAATCTCTTGCTTCACGATATCAGGTAGAGCTGTGGGCAAATCAATCTTATTTAAGATTGGGATAATTTCTAAGTTATTCTCTAAAGCGAGATAGACGTTAGCGATGGTTTGAGCTTCAACACCTTGTGATGCATCAACAACTAATAAAGCGCCTTCACACGCTGCCAGCGAACGAGACACTAAATATCAATAGAATATAAGTAAAATAAGGGAAAGATGAAATATAATGAGCTACCTTCATATCCAAAATCGACGTGTCCCGGGGTATCGATGAGGTTGAGCAGGTAGGTAGTGCCATCCTTTGCCTTGTAGTTCATACGAGCTGTATTGAGCTTAATCGTAATACCTCTTTCTCTTTCAATGTCCATACTATCAAGTAACTGATTTTGCATGTCAGTCTTGGCAACAGTGCCAGTCAATTCGAGTAATCGATCTGCTAAGGTACTTTTACCGTGATCTATCAAGAAGAAATTACCATCAACAAATCTTCAAATCCAAACAATACGTACCAATATGAGCTATAATTGAGAAATTTCGTATATTAGAAGGATTATAGACGAAATCCTCCTTGTATGAGTACTTATCACCATCTCTATGTGAGAAAGAGGCTGAATATTTTCGAATAGAACTAAATAAGGGTTGATTTCGCAGCAACGACTGCCTTAGCTTGATATAATTGCTATTTGATAAAATCGATTTCATGTTAAATCAGCTTCTATTTCCTTTAAAGTGACCTTTTCTCGGTTCAGTTCTATGCAATCAATCATTGATTGTTTACAAAAACCTTACCGGTAATGGTGAATGTTAATAACATTTGTTTGCTAGTTTTACAATAATCGAATATTTGAAAATCCGATTTATTTAATTTGACTTTTTTTCTGCTTTTCCATCTTTTGCACCTTCTTTTTAGACGTTATTCGTCAGTTATTCTCAGGTCAAAGAGATTTAGAGCTTGTGTTGTTGGTCTAGATCTGTTGGAGAAGAGCTTATTGTATTGACTGCAAGGCTCTGATATTGAAGCTCTTTACATAAAGTTGCCAGTGATCGTTGAGACTACTTATCGAAACTATATGAGTTTATTAGTGTAAAAACCATTTCAGGGAGAATGTTAGTTATATTTTGGATTATATTCTCCATTCTGATCGAGTTAACCTCCACAACAGAAGAAGCCACATACTTTAAGCACCATCCTGATGGGAAATTAATCATCCCTAATGAGAATCCATTTGATTGGTTAGCTTATTTAGAGTCTCGAAATGATCTTACCCGAGAATCTAACACCTATCCCAATGCTTTACAACATTATGAAACAAAAGGAAAGCATTCCAAACAAAATGCCTTTCCCAATGCTTTACCGCCCCTAAATACTTTACCACAACAATTAGAGAAGCTTTATACCTTTATAAATAAATTAGATGAACTAAAAATCCCTAAAAATCAAAGAACAATTGTAACTTATGCAGTTAGTGGTCAAACCAACCCTCAGCAATCCATCGAAACACTGATCAATAACGAGCTATTATTCAATGCTACCATCACATTAGACTCTAGCCAAGCTCCGAAATCGATAAGTACTAATTTTTATTGGATTTATACGATAGGTGAGAATAATAATTTAAAAGATTTCATCTCGCCGAACACCTGGAATAGTGTCGTCGTTGATATACCATGGCCTATGAGTGAAGCACTTTGTTTTCATCGTTTTATTCAATTATTACAACCATATCTTATGAAAAATTTTGGATCAATGTTTTTCCTAAGCAATAATGCTCGTGGACCATTCTTATTTCGTGAAGAAGGGAAATGGTTACAAGAGTATCGCTCACTTCTCTTCCAACCAAATCATCCAATAGGATTAGTTGGTCCAATGTTACAATGTGAAACACAAGGTGCATTTATTAAACTCCATGCTTTTATGATTAAAACAGAAACAATGCCTTCTTTAATGCAAAGATTCTTAGCCATTGATCGTCTTGGTTTTTGGATTGGTTATACCAAGAAACAACCGCTCTTTATTGCTGGTACATTACATCATCATGGATATAATATATCCTCTTACCTTTATTATAAACGAGTTAATTTAACTTACTTCGATGGTCTTTGTCTCTCAACACCAGAAAGTCAAAAAGATATAAGATTTCATGATCCATCTAAATGGTGTGATATAACACCGGATGAAGTATTATTTTATGAATATGGTGGTGAATTATTAAGGATTCCAGGTATGATCTGCGAGAGTACATTAGAAATTCATCGTGATTATCTTCAAAAGAATTATGAAATCGTTAATAATATTAATACAATACCATTAAAATTACCTGAGACGATTTATAGTGGATTAAGATATGAATTATATCATCAATATGAGAAAGAAATTGCAAGAGATTATTTAGTTCAAAGATCTATAGCATTATCATCCTCTTCGTCGACCTCTTCTTCTGCGCTTGCGAGTAATAATGAGATAAAGAGGATAAATAAGAAATTATGGTCGCAGCCATTAGATCCTAATGGGAATAAAGTATGTTTATTAGTTCGTACTGCGAAGATGCATGGGACTAAACATCATAATAATGGACCTGCAGTAGAGAGTGTGACGGGCGGTGGTATCGACGATCTCGCTGAATGTAAGCGATGTTTCTCTCACTCTTCACCTTCTTGAAGTCTTGAAAATTTTTTCTTTTAGCTTTGTTACGTCAAACAGATCCTAACTGGGAGGCAATTCTATTCATCACAGACAATCGACCCTTTGAGACTATGCTCTTACGAATGCTTCAGAAGTATAATGATTCAAGGTTCACTTATTTTGATGTCCCAGCGAAGTATAGACCAGCTGTGAGTTCTCTTCTTTCTTGTAGTATCCATCATCTCTCTAACCCTTATCATCCCAATAACTATTGTTTTAATAGTATTCACCGACAGATGCAGCATACACTCCTACTGACTATGTTCTTCGTCAGGTTCTTCATAAACGACTTGACTGTCGTTGGATTTCTGCCACGAATGCTGATAATATCTATGGTTCGAAGGTTATTGAGAATGTTCGTC
>VFQN01007172.1_pt1 | contig 12133 bp, 5 predicted proteins | sample 3512371 | NCBI WGS metagenome assembly VFQN01 (sample SAMN10412370, study PRJNA504923) | tailings metagenome | isolation source: Replicate 2 from Balatoc abandoned mine | place: Philippines: Itogon, Benguet | collected 2017-08-28
AGAGATCAGACGACTGTTTATTTTTTGGACATCACAGCATGTAAAACCATCCATGAAAGGAAAATCAATTACCTTCCATTACAAAGCTTTTCAATTTTCTTGCATCATGAGAGTATTGAACCCGAGAACTCAGCAACTAAAGAAAAAAAGACAGTTAAAGATGCACTGAATCAGAAGAAAGTAAACAAGGGATGTAATGCATGCTCAGAAAAGATTAAGCCATAAATAGTTGTTAATCACAGAGATCAGACGACTGTTTATTTTTTGGACATCACAGCATGCAACAAACAGAGAAAAAAAACTGTATCAAGAAAAATTGCCCTCAAGTTATTAATCTGTTCTTCATGGGAATATTAACACACAATGTATTGCTACATCGTTATGTAATCTGTATTAGCATGGAGTATTTTCCTTGGGCAAATTTCAATAACAATTTGAAACACAGGCAATGAGAAGGAAAGCGCTACAGTCTTGAACGAGGTTTATTGTCCACATGATGATTTTCACCGAGATATAAATCTTTTGCAAGATTATTTCAAGGTTCAGACAAATAAAAAGAATATCGTCATCGCGCTTTTCTCGATCATGGAAGAAAAAACAGGTAGTTGGTGTAAAATTTCTACCTTACTCTCTTCAGTGGCAGTCATAAGCTTTTCAATCAAAGATTACTTCAAGCCATATCTATCAAAATGAGAATTAAGAATGTTCAAAAAACAAGAGGACTCATGAATATCGCTCAAATTCCAGTTTCTCAACACGGTTTATTTCTGTACCGTTCTTAGTTGTATATTGATATTGGGTATCATTTCCTTGCGATATTCAACACTCAGTGAATATAAATGCTTACCTAGTTAAATCTTCAAAGAGGATATTCAAACCTCGTCTTTCATGATTGTAGTTCGCGAATGAATTGTGTTGTTTGTTTGTTGCTTGTTGTTTGTTTTTTTTTTTGTGGTGAAATTCTAACTAGCCTCTCGCTCTAGAATAGATCAAATCTCTCGATATTACAGGAGTGAGAGGGATTCCGTTATAACGTGAGAAAGTTTGATTTTTCTTTCTTTCTCGCTCAAATTTCGAAAGTTGCCTTTGTGCCCTTTTTGATCCTTTCTGAGAATATGAGTGATAGTAAAGAGATTGAAGGAGATCCGTATGATCTTCCAGACCCTGATTTGAAAATTATTCTCTTGGGAGTAAGTTCTTCATGCATTAGACCTAACTTTGCTTTTTAAACTGAAATAAACTGAACTCCTTTGATGCTCTTCTTTAGGATAGTGCGGTGGGAAAATCGAAGCTAATTGAAAGATATTTAATGGATGAATATAATCCTCGGCAGGTTTGTGAAGTTTTCTTGTTTGCTAAAAACTAACTTTTCAGTAGCTTTCTACTTACGCATTAACGCTATTTCGAAAAGAAATTAAATTGAAAGATGATGATAAACCAACAGTAATTGGTAACTACCTTAGAGATTTTGATACTTGAGACTTTTCTTCTTACGGCAATCGCATTCAGATTTTTGGGATACAGCTGGACAAGAAGCTTTCAGTCGAATGCATCCTTCCTATTATTACCGTGCTCACTGTTGTATATTAGTCTTCGATGTTACTAGAAAAATTACCTATCAACACTTATCAGACTGGTACAAGGAATTGAGAGAGCATTGTGAGAATATTCCTTGCGTATTAGTGGCGAATAAGATCGATGTCGACTACAATGTAAGTTCCAAACTGGCTTCAAAAGCGGGTGAGTGTTATTGATTCTTTAGGTTACCCGAAAGGAGTTTAAATTTGCGGCCAAGCATAATTTACCATTCTTCTTCGTTTCTGCGGCGGATGGAACAAATATTGTGAAGGTTAGGGTCTACTGTTAATTTCATTCCACGCTTTCGTAGTTTGTTCTTTAGGTTTTTCAGACAGCAATCGCGGAGGCAAAGAAGTACAAAGCCTCTGGTGGAGATACATTATCAGAAGTTCTTGATCTACTATCTGATAGAAAGGTAAGACTTCAATCGTTGCCGAAACTTTGGTCACAAAAAGCTATTTTCTTTTTAGTAAAATGGGAATGTGAAGACAAATATCCTTATTTGTAAACAAACTTTATCTATTACTAAGGACGTTGCGTCTTGGCCCTAATTGAGATCTCAAAGTCTTTATTTCTTAACTGATTTGAGGTAGTTTAAAATTGTATTCGCATCAGAAACTTCAAAAGGATCTGGTCCTGAGTTCTGAACTACCGATCCACCCTAAAACAGGCAAAATGGTAGATTAGGAATCGTATAACCGAAATCTTGTAATCAAAATTCAACTTTACCTCCACGAAAAGTTTTTCAATTCGGTTATCGTTGATAACAGCTGAATATCTCCAGGAACGTTCACCAAAACCTCTTTCAGTATCCCACACACAACTCATTCCCATACCGCGAGTAAATAATGCGGCGCCATCTGGAATTAGCTTCACCTTCTTGAAGTTTCCAGGATTTAAAGGATTGGAAGCATCCTTATCTTCTTTTTCAAGGCCTTGATGAATACCCCACTGTCAACAGGGAATAAGTACTGATTGAAGATGGTCGACAAAGATTACCTGGCGCATAACGAAAGCATCGTTAACTGATAAACAATAAATCTCATCAACTCCCAAAGATTTGATTTCCTCTATAAAGAGGGTCTCATTGATACGTCGTATGATATAAGCAAATACTCACCATATTTTTCCTCATACCCTGGAAGATGGGTGGAGGAGCAGGTTGGGGTAAAAGCTAAAAGCAAAAATGAAATTCTAAATTTTGGGTGTAGAAATAAACAAACCTCCTGGTAAGGCAAAGATGACAACTCTTTTCCCCTTGAAAAGGTCATCAGTCGTCACGTCCTTCCACTTGAAAGGGTTGGGTTGAGGTAAGTTATCATCACGAACACGCGCCTTAAATGTGACAGCTGGAACGTGATCTCCTTCTTTCAAAGACATCGCAATCTGATTGCTTCGATGAATACGAGTTTGCAAAGTTGGGACAAAGGCTTGGACAGCAATCACCGCAACAATCAAGACCAATAGAATTCTGAATGCGATCATTTCTTCTCTTGCTTCACACTTAGGATTTCTGAATAATAAACTGAAAAAGAAACAATCTAAATGTCTTGTGTCGATTGAAGATGTGAAAAAGTTGCTAGAAGCAATGAAATGACGACACTCGTCTTATTGGGCGAAAGCCAAATTTCCGCCCAAGCCCAAGATCGCGAGCAAAGTTTCAAACATTTTCGTTTCAATTATCACAATTTCCCGCTTGATTTTTTCAACTAGATTGAAGGAAAAAGATGATTGGATCTTTAGTTGCGATGCCTATATTGATTATTAATATGGGGGGAGAGATGATGTATATTCTAAATCAACGTTTACACGCCCAAAGCATCCCAGAAGAAAAGGCAGCAAAAGTCTTGTCGGATGTAATTCGTACCATGTATACACCAGTTTTTCTTGAGGAGTTATTTAAGCCTCAAGAAATTTACTCTGCTGTCTCTACTAAGCAGATTTTTGATAAATTAGCGCACTCATCAATTATGAGATTAAACAAAACTTCCATGGATAAACTCTATGACCTGATGACAATGGGTGTGAAATTCCAGTTACTCCAGGCGACTTCTGCTTACCAGTTCTTGCAAGTTACACTTCGACATCTTGATGGCTTAGAGAAGTTGATTGGAACACATAATGATGTCAAAGCTCTTTTGCAAAATGCGATGTCCAGATGCATCCAACTTTACAGCTCACTGACTTACGGAGACTGGCTCCTGGTCCAACAAACTTTATTCCAATTCTTTTACGGAAAGCGAGTCAAGGTTTCGTTATTCTTGCAGCAGAACATGCAAAGCAACACTGGATCACTTATTCTAACTAACTCTGGAAATTTACCGTATTTAGCCGAAAGACCAGGACAAATTCGATATTATGAAAATAATCGCGTTGTCAGAACTGACTATTTCCATTCGGAGCTGCGAGAAAAGACGAAAGAGACTAACGACCTCATAGATTCAACCCTAACTTTAGGGAAGGATCTTTACAATCGATCCTATGGCGATGATTCCGGAACTCCATCGTCTTTCATTGATGCCTCTCGAGCGTTTGCGAAGAATCCAGCTTTACATGCGTCATATGTCCCTGAAAAAGGAAGTGGAGCAGCCTCCCTGATTGCTGATGCTTTGTCTTCTTACTCCAGCAGCGCTGGTGCGAAAGCTAGCGCCAAGCAAAGCAGTGATGTTTCAGCCAAGGCAGAGATTTCTTTGTTAGCTGAGCTGCTAGGTGGGGGCTCAAAGGAATCTTCGAAAGGGGAGGAAAAGCCATTCAAAATCAATCTGTTCCCGACTCAAACGTTTCAAGCAAAAGGAGATGACAGTGGAAACCTGGACGATAAAGATGAAGGCACATATGATTCCAACTTCATTATGTTTGATATCGATGCTGCAGCGGATGCGAAGACATTGGCTCGCTATATGGAGGATCTCGGGCTCAAGGAGACTGATCAAAAAGCAGAAGGAAAGGATGATGATCTTTTGGACTTAATGGATTCTATAAAATAAACTTTCTCTTGATGTAATGTAATCTTTGCTCTAATACTCTAATCTTTCTAATATTTTGAGAAATTACTTATCTCAGGTTTAAGGATTTCCTTAAAACGAGCGAATTTTTGTTTTCAGAATCTGCCACACTTCAATTGACAATCGGGGTAATCAACTGCTTTTTCAACTTACAACTCAAAAGATAAGAGTTTAGGATTAAATTCTTATTATAAACACTATTGAAATGCAGTCTTCACGGAAAGCTCGGGATGAGGACGAAGGAGAAGAGGATGAGGATATTGGAGAACTGAAACGAATACCCACTCGAACGGCTTCGACAGAGAAACGCGAAAGATTTGCTGAAGAAGAGAAAGAAGATGACGATACAGAAGATGATGGGGATGATGAGGAGGACGTTGAGGACGAAGATGAAATTTATTTGCAAGATAGGAAAAATTCTCGTGTGACTCATTCACGTGATCGATTTAACTCAAAGTTTGTTCATAATCCGTCTCGAGATCATTTACTATCACCTCGAGATCTTCCTGTCTTGCTACATTCACCAGAAGTTGAGAAACGGGATGGTGGATTTGATCCTTTTCAACGTGATGAAGAAAATTATAACATTGACTTATTTGATTCTTTTGATATTTATTTTTCATTTCCTCATTCAACAAAGATATTATCGATCATGGAAAAACTGAAAAATCATTTCTTGGAGATTATTCCTATTGTAGGCGGGAATGGTTGTCGTATCTATTATGATGATTTAGGGCAACATATAAATACATTTGATGAAACGTCATATCAAGCCTTACAATCATCAAGATGTGTTCTTATTCCAATGACAATAGAATTTTGGAAGGAATATCATCTTAGAAATATGAAAAGTCGTTTATGGATTGAATTATTAACTTCTTTGTTTATTCATTCAAGTTCTTTAATTTTCCCTGTCATCTTTGATGAAGGAAGTTATATTGAAATATCTTCCTTTCTTCAAATGAATCATTTATTAGAGAATGATATAATCGCAAAACAGCTTTGGGATAATGTGTTTTATTTTTATGCAAAGAATGATGATCATGTGGTTCCATCGGCTCTTGGTAGTAATGTTTCCTCTGATATTCTCTCTTTGTTTTTCCATAAGCGTTGTGAAGATTTATTACTTTTGATTGCTAAAAGAATTCATTTATATCCTTTCGCTCACTCTTTTCTTTCCTCTTCTTCTGCTAATAATGATAAAGACTTTTTATTTCCTAGCAACAACCAATTTACCTCGCTGATGAAAAAACATCGTTTTTACACTTATTGGAATACCATACTCACTTTACCCGACTATTATTTCATGATCCAACAAGTTCAAGTGAAAATGATGGATGTACTCGATCAAGTTAAACACATCATACGAGAGAGTCTACTTCGACGTCGAACGAAGGCTCACTCAGACGATGATTCACTCTTTACCAGTGAAGAGAAATTTGAAATAGCAAAGTTGCTATCCCCTTTACAGATATCGCTAAGCCATGATATCTATAACCCATACGATTGGCTAAATTGGAGTAAAATGCTTGTCCCAAATGAAGTTTTAGTACAACACAGTCTTGTTAAATTCTGTATGAAGTACAAATTCTTCCTTTACTTTTTCATATTGCTTCATATTCAGCAGTTAATCGTTGATTTATTGCTTTTAGTTGCCGATCCTTCTTATCATTACTTACATCATATTACTCTGAGTCAAACCCCAACCACTCCCGCTCTTGACCACAAAGGAACAGAAGAACGGAAATCCCCCAGTCTTCAACGATCCCAAAGGCCAAGTCTTGAGGCGGTATTATCTTTATGTTATGGAATTTTCCCAGAGTTCCATTCATTATTTCCATTTCATGTGTTTTTTCCCGCCAATCCAAAGAGCCTTGTCCGACAAGAAGAAGTGATAGTAGTCAAGCTGCCATCGCTCGAGAATTTTTCGCGCCATTCATTACCCGCCTTCTTTTTCAAGTCTTATGTGGTGAACCTAGCCCTCACAGTGACGAACTCAGCAGGGGTTCAACTCTCCTATCAAACCACTTTCCAAAAGTTCCCACATTATCTTTTAAACTATGGAAATCCATTACAAAAGATCCAACATATGACAAAGGTAATGAATGAAATTGAAATTAGAAGATTAAGAGTTTTATATCTTTCCTTTCATTCCACTGATTCTGCAAGCCTTATGTCAATTCGTGCGACGTTAACAACAAGAGCTCTCTCAACTGCCTCAAATCCTAGTATGTATGGAATGACATCACCTGTCATGAATAACATAATGAGTGGAAGATTTGAAGAAAGACCGTCTCTTAGTGCAAAAAGTTCACATAGTATGAATTATGTGACTTATACTGATCATGAAGAGAATATTAACGATAATGATCTTCATTTAGGTGATATATTAATGACAATCATCTATAAATTTTTAAAAATTCTTAATAAACAATTAGAGAAATGGAAATTTTACCTCTCCTATAGTAATATTTATTTATTTCAATATTATTATGAAAGTTTTTTATTACCTTATTATCAAGATACAAGAGAATTATTACAAGAATGGGAAAAAATGGAAATTAATTATATTAATAATATGACAAAGGGAGGAGGAAGTGGGGGAGGGATAAGCGGCAATAATAATAGTAATAATAATAGTTATAACCATAGTTATAATAGTAATAGTTTTAATGTGAGTGATTTAACTTCCTCTTACTACAGTGCTGGAAGTTTAGGTGGTGGAGGAGGATTAACTTCGACTTCTTCCGGTGTAAAGTACCGCGCAGGTTCATCAACATCAACGACACCAAAGGGTAGCTTTAGTTTAAATTTATCAGGAGGAAGTAATAATCATCATCATCACCCACAGCACTTCCATCATCAATTAGCTCTTATACGTATTTCACAAAACTTGAAGAAAATTAAACATAAACATAAATTATTAATTATTCTGATTTCACAATTAAAATCAATTTTTATTAATTCTTTTCAAGAAAGTATGATGAATTTAGAAAGAAAGAAGTATGAGTTTGATGATGGTTTATTGCATATTATTACACCACACAAACCACTTCAGGGAAAACAGCAGCGTAAAATAAAAACAAAGGATGTTGTAACGAGAGCTTCCTCTTCAAATTTTCCAGGAGTAATTGAATATCCGTCAGAAGAAGTATTACAATCATTATTATTAGATTTAGCCTATGAGATTAAGAAAGAATATCGCACATTGTATACAAATATTGATCGTAAAAAATCAAGAATAACAATTAAAATGTTGAAAAATCAATTAACGAATGCGGATGAAGATATTCGTATTATTATGGATGATTGGCAAAGTATTATGGAAAATTTCCCGAAAATTATTTATGTGAAAAAATATTTTTATCAAAAGAAGGTGTATATGCGTTGCTCTCGTTTAATTCAATCATTTTTCTATTATTTTCATACTATTATACCTCAAGGATTGAAACAAGAGAAAAATGCTGGAGGAAGAGAAAGAAGTAGAAGTGAAGGACATGTTGGTGGAGAAGAGAACGTCCATCGACTAAGTGAGTTGAGTAATCATTCTGGAGGTGGTGTGAGACCTTCCTATGCGATGCAGACCATCGCTACTCCCACTTCACCTCCCCCATATTCACTTATGAAATCACCGGTAAGTAATCCCGCACACTACAATGAGCAGAAGATGCTAATGTCGCCAGTCGCATCAAATCATGATCGTCATTCTCTCTTAACACCTCCTCCAAACCACACTCGACAACGCACCTTCAGTACAGGTAGTCATCGTTCTCATTCACGATCTAATAATAAAAGAGGAAATAAAACTCATTCAACTGGATTAATTACTTCCATCCCAATCATTGATTCATTATTACCAAAATCATCATATAAATATACATCCATCTTATGGAATACAGAAAAATATTTTATTTATTATTTACAACAAATTCCATTACAAAATTTATATATCTATGAATGCTTTCGTCGTTATTTCTCGATCTTATATAATGTCTATGAAATTCGTTATTTTTTTTATACACCACAACAGCGAATGAAAATTTATGAAACATGTCAATCATCAATACAAGATTTATACTTTTATGAAAGACAATTAAAGAAAAGACGATTGGTTAATTTAGATTGGAATAATGAAATTTTTCCAATGAAACAATTAATAAGATTGATTGAAATAACGATGAATTATTGGATGAGAAAATTAGAATTATTGCCAGTATCATCATCTAATACTTCTAATAATTAAAATAAATTATGAAAGAGTTTCCCTCCCTCCCCATCTTGTGCTTCTTTCGTAGTAAATAGATTTATTGTAGTATGTAGTTGCTATTTGATTTGTCTGTGTTGTAATCTGATACACTTAAAAAGTTTGATAGAGTTGTAAAAAGCTATTGATCTTGTCTCCTACTACCACATCGATCTTTCTTAACCTTTTTATCAGAAAGTTATTATACTACAAAGAAAATGGTTCTCAGTTTCCACTTGATCGTATTGATCCTATATTCTGGGTAATGAGGATATATTTCAGGTTTTCAGGTTTCCAGGTTTTCATACGGCGCGGTGGAATTATGCATCAGGAGAGTGAATTTTTACCACGTTAACCCCGACCACTGGCACACTGGAAAGCATCAAGGAGGCACTCTTAATGTTCTTTAAACAAAACTTGCTGCAATCCCAAACTATTTATTCTTAACAGTATGCAACATGAGGGAGAAATGATTGATAGTCAAGGGACTCAAAAAACAACTTTGACAAATGATATTGATAGTCACAAGTTCTCTGTGATTATTCGGGATATTTCCTTCCATTGCACCGAAGAAGATCTGTATGCATTGTTTGGAACCTTGGCAAATTCGATACGTCGACTCACCGTGAGGAGAAGTGAGGAAGATGGTCGGTCCTTGTTGCATGCCTTCGCTGATTGCAAAGAACGAGACGGCGCAGCAGCATTGATCGAACGCTTTAACAACCAGAAATTTATGGGTCGAGTGATGAAGTAAGTAACAAAAGGTTTGTAGTATGGTCGGGCAAGATTGACGGTGATTTATTTGTTGAAATTATTGTATAGATTGGAATTTTGTAATCCAAACCAGACCAAACCCGAAAAATCTAAGTTAAATGCTTTCCAAGTTCATGTTGATTACATTTCCTATTATAAAAACCACATTCAAGAAAGAGTCACAGAGGAAATACTCGAGAGAGATTGTTCAGCTTTTGGAGAAATTGTTGATGTTGTAATTAAGAACCATACGGAGGTAAGTAGTAAACCTGCTTCGTTAACGCTTTAACCTCCCTTTTTGGCTTATTCAGAATTTACAGAATGAAAATCGAAATATACTCTTTCAGAAAGGCTTTGGTTTTATATATTTTAAAGATTTTATTGCTGCACAAATAGCTGTCAATTCACCACAACTCTTCATTCAAGCAGGAAAAGTCATTTGTCGACTCAGTTTTTCTCACAAGACTCGAACTTCTTTTGCCCAAAACCATCAACCGATATCTCCAGATACTCAATCATTTTACCATCCCACACAAGGGTATCAATTTCAACACATCGAATCCCACCAGTCTTTTTCCACAATCCATTATTCTCAAAGTCTTTCTTACCCTACTATGCCTCCACCTATTCAGATAGCTTCGCCCGGTTTCCTTCCATCTTTCTCCAGTGATTCCTTTTCACCAAATTTCCACTTTTCTAATGTTTCTCCATACCACAATACACCTCAATCCTATCACCATTTAGATCACAATCATACTCAGGGAAACCCATTTTTAGATCACAGTAACGCCCAAAATTCACCGCAAATGCAGATAAATCAGCTCCAACTCCAACAGCACCATCAATATTCTGTTACTTATCCATCACAGTTTGTCTCTAGACATATCTCACCAACACCTTCTTTTCCTTATTTGTTGACCACCCACGACAACTCTACTTTCCCAGAAAGCAGCTTACCTTCAACAAATTCTTCTGTTCGAAATATTTCGCCAGTATCACCGCATAATCGATCAACAGGAAAATCGAAACTTCGTGGAACAAGCAAGAAGCATCACAATCATCTAAGAAATTTGTAAATAGAAGAAATAGTTTTACCAGATCGCCGCTTTCATAGGATTTCCTTTCACCACCTCTTATCTTGTGGTTTTCTTTGAATTAGTCTTTCTTTCATCTATCTCTCTTACTTCGAGTAAAATTCTTCAAATGTTATATCCACTTCCTCACATCTGTTGCAAAAACATGTTAATCCAAGTAATTGGTTACTACTATATGAATAGTATCAAATGAGAATGGATGATGTTAGATAATAGGTTAAACCAATAATACTTATTAACCCTAAAAAGACAGAGAATCTTCATAACGGTAAGGCATTGCCGGTAGACCCTCCTTGCCGACTTGCCGATTAGAAAGGAATCATTGTGACACTTGCCGGTTCTGAACGGACTCTTCTTATCACACCCCCTCTAATCCCATACCTTCCCTTCCTCCTAAATTATAGAGGATATATATATCATGCATGGTTATTTGGAAAGATTCAGGAACGAAAGAAATTTTTCTTTTGGAAAGATGCTGTTCATTGGCTCTTAATTAAAATCCTCACAAACTGGACTATAATTAACTCGGTTCAGTTAATTCGAGGAAAACTTTCAACATATTTCCCATCTCAACCATCATTTCCATTAACTATCTCAGTCATAATTACCATTTTGCTTCTCTTTTTCTGCGCAATTAAGAGCTGTTATTGGGTCGAACAAAGAATGGCACAACTGGTATCAAGTTTAGCATATGTTTAATCCTCTTCAAATATTTTCCCTTGCTCTTATTTCACAGTATAAAATTCACCCTTCGTGGCATAAAATTCTCGAATGAGTTGAAATAGCGCAAGTAAATCTCATCAACTGTTATTTTATCTCACAATCATCACTTATATCTTTCATCTGGTATAATGGTGCCACTTCCTCCTTGTTGTCTCTTTCTTATTTGTGAGTGTGGTATTTTCTTCTCAAGTAGAGACAATTCAATCCATTCTCGTTCAATAAGGCTATCTCTGGTAATATTGCTGAGATTACGTGAGTCCGATGATTTGCGACAATAATTCAAACTAATTATCGATTTTATAATCCTCTATCCTCAGTGTTGATTTCTGTACTATTCTCTTTGGCTTGGAATAATTCCTGATTGCATCAAATATCTCTCATCTTAAAGGATGCACCAATTCTTTTACTGTCGACAGCTGTACATGGTCAGTCAACTTTTCCCCGAGCTATCCTTTTTACGTCAGCATTTCTTTCAATTCAAACTCCAATGAGGATAGAAATCCTTTCTGATGACCCCTCTCAAATTTATCTCCACGTCCGCGTCCACCCAATAATCGCTTTTTGCGTCGTCTCGAGTGCTTTTAAGACGGCAAGCCGGATTTTAAAGAGCCCGACTTCCCCCGACCACACGGCATTTTCTCACTTTCTTTCGATCGGTGAAAACTGCGAGAGTTGAATTACTTTTATGGTCAAGACAAAGTGATGGATGGATGCAGAGAGAAAAATCAGAGAAATAT
>VFQN01007173.1_pt1 | contig 12133 bp, 8 predicted proteins | sample 3512371 | NCBI WGS metagenome assembly VFQN01 (sample SAMN10412370, study PRJNA504923) | tailings metagenome | isolation source: Replicate 2 from Balatoc abandoned mine | place: Philippines: Itogon, Benguet | collected 2017-08-28
GTGATCAACCAGGTGCGCACGTCCGGCTGGACCGATATCCCGGACCACTGGACCGAGGCCCAGGCCTACCTCCAGGAGCACGGCGACGGCCGCGCCACGCTGCTGACGCCGGGCACGGGCTTCGCGATGCAGTACTGGGGCTGGACGCTCGACGAGCCGCTGCTGGTCCTCGGCGGCGCGCCGTACGCCGTCCGCAGCCAGGCGCCGATCATCCCCGGCCAGAGCATCCGCTACCTCTCCTCACTCGACGAGATCGTGAGCACCGGCCGGGCCCGGTCCGACCTCGCCGACGCGCTGGCGCGAGCTGGCATCGGCCACGTCGTGGTGCGTCGCGACCTCGACCGCTCGCTCACCCGGTCGCCGGCCCCCGCCGGCGCGTCGCTGTCGATGCTGACCGCCGGGCTCGAGCGGGTCGCGACGTTCGGCACGCTGGACGACGGTGCCTCCGCGATCGAGGTGTACGCCGTGGACGAGCGGCAGCCGCGGCTTCAGATCACCGATCGCGAGGACGTCGTGACCGTCGCGGGTGCGCCCGAGGCGATCCTGGGCGTCCAGGAGCTCGTGGGCTCGTCCGCGACGGTCTCGGCGGGGGAGCAGGGCTGGGAGGACCCGGTTGACGTCGTCACCGACAGCAACCAGCGTCGGGAGCGCAACTTCGGCGAGGTCACCGACGGGGTCTCCGCCGTCCTCGCCGCCGACGACCCCTGGCGGGTCCGGCGCGCGGCGCAGGACTATCCGACGGCGCCGGGCGCGCGTCAGGTCGTGGCGCACTATCCCGGACTCGCGTCGCTCTCGGCCTCGTCCTCGCGCGGCTACGCCGACACGTTCGGCAAGGTGCTGCCCGAGTTCGCGCCGTACGCCGCGATCGACGGCGACCCCAACAGCCGCTGGCTGACCTCGCCCGGCTCCGACCCGCGCGAGCAGTGGCTCCGGCTCGAGTTCGACGAGCCGCGACCGGTCAACCGGGTCCGCATCCTGCCGGTCCAGGATCCGTCGGCCGCCGCGCTGCGTTCGCTCGAGGTCGTCGCCGGGGACCAGGTGCGGACAGTCCAGACCGGCGCGTCGGGGAGCACGGTCACCGCCGAGTTCGACGGCTCCGAGGTCGACTTCGTCGAGATCCGCGTCGGCGCGGTCACGACCGGTGCCCGGCAGGAGCAGATCGGCCTCCGCGAGGTCACGATCGACGACTTCGAGCCGCGCCGGAGCTACGTCGTGCCGGAGCCGATCGGCCGCGAGGCGAGCTGGCAGTTCTCGTCCGTGCCCGAGCAGCGCGCCTGCCTGCCGGCGTTCGGCCTGCCGCAGTGCAACACCCGACGGATTCGGGTCGCCGAGGAGGCGACCGGGATGGACCGCACCTTCGAGACGCCGGACGGCCAGACCGCCCGGATCCGTGGGCTCGCCCAGGTCCGCAGCACCCCCGACGCCACGGCGCTCCTCGACCCGCTGGACTCGACCCAGACGATCGAGGCGAGCTCCGTCTACGGCGACGACCCCAAGGCGGCCGGCCGGTTCGCGTACGACGGCCTCCCGGAGACCGCCTGGATCTCGTCGGCCGAGGACGTCGCGCCGCGGCTGGAGCTGGACTGGGACGAGCCGCAGCGCGTGCGGGGGATCTCGGTCGACATCGGCGCCGACTACGACCGCCCGGTGACGGTGGTGCTGCGCTACAACGGCACGTTCCAGCGCGTGCGCCTGCTCAGCAGCGACCTGACGGCCGTGAAGCCGTTCCGCACCCGCAACCTGTCGGTCTCCGTGCTCCCGCAGGCTCCTGGGCTGCCGGTGATGCTCGCCGAGCTCGCGCTCGACGGGGTCGATATCCGCCGCAAGTTCGATCCGGCGACGCCGACGGGTGCCGTGTGCGGCTTCGGGCCGAAGGTCGAGATCGACGGACGCGACTACGACACCCGCGTGACCGGGACCATGGGCGACGTGGTCGAGGCGATCCCGCTCGAGCTCGAGGTCTGCACCCCCTCCGCGGCCGACGTGGCCGAGAGCGACGACGAGCGCGCAGGGGAAGCGCGGGAGGTCACGCTGAGCGCCGGGACCCACAGCCTCCGGACGCCGCCGACGACGCTCTTCCAGGTCGTCCGGCTCAGCGGCGTCTCCGTGGACGCCGGACCCGACAGGGCCGCACCGGCCCGTTCGGTGACCGTGGACCAGTGGTCGTCGAGCGAGCGGCGTGCCGTGGTGGGCCCGGGCGACGCGGCGCTGATCTCCGTCGCCGAGAACTTCAACGAGGGGTGGCGCGCCGACCTCGACGGCGAGGCGCTCACGCCGGTCCGCGTCGACGGCTGGCGCCAGGGCTTCCTGGTGCCGGAGGGCGACGGCGGCGAGGTGCGCCTCGAGTTCGCCCCCCAGCGCACCTACACCGTGGCGCTGGTCGTCGGACTCGTCGGCAGCGGCCTCGTCCTCGTCGCCGGACTCGCCCTCGCGCTGCTGTTGGCGCTCACCGGCGGTCGATCGGCCGGTGCCCGGGGGCAGCAGGTCGAGTGGCCGAGGGAGAGCGGGAGCGCGGTACTCGTCGCGATCGCCATCCCGGTGCTGCTCGTGCTGGCCGGCCCTGTCGCGGCGGCCGGCGTGGTCGTCGGCGTGCTGGCGGCCCGTCGCGATCGCGTGCTGCTCGCGGCGACGGCGGCTGCCGTGCTCATCGCGGGCTCCGGGATCCTCGACGTCCTCGCCAGTGAGCAATGGCACCGCCAGGTCGCCGACGTCGCCGCTGGCCTGGGTGTGGGCGGCATCGTCGGCTGTTGCCTCGCGGCCGTCCGCCGACCGGGCGTCGGCACCGGGCCGGCGCGACAGGAGGCGGGCGGATGAGCGGGACCTCGGTTCGCGCCTGGCAGGGCACCCAGGGACGGGTCGCGCTCCTGGTGATCCTCGCCGCGACCGGGTGGCGCTGGCTCCTGCTCCGCGGCTCGTACTTCAACCAGGACGACTACTACCTCACCTCGCGGGCGTCGCAGTCGGACCTGACCTGGTCGTTCCTGGTCAGCGACACCGCCGGGCACGTCAACCCCGCACAGCAGCTGACCTACTGGATCGTGGCGCGCACGACGCCGTTCGAGTGGACGCCGATCGCCTGGTTCGTGCTGGTCTGCCAGACCCTCACCGTGGTCGTCTTCTGGCAGGTGCTGAGCCGGCTGCTCCCGGGGTCGTGGCTGCGTATCCCGCTGCTGACCGCGGTCGCGGTCGCGCCCCTGACGCTGACGTCGACGCTGTGGTGGAGCGCCGCGATGGGGCTGTGGCCGCCCTTGCTGGCGATGTCGCTCGCGGTGCTGTTCCTGCTGCGGTCCCGGCAAGACTCGCGTCGCCCCTGGCTCGACCTGGCCGGCTGCATCCTCGCCTTCGCCTTCGGCCTGCTGTGGCACGAGCGGGGCATCCTCATCGCGCCGGTTCTGGCCGGCGTCGCCGTCTGCCTCGCCGACGACGCGGCCGGGTGGCGGCGGATCGTCGTCGCCGTACGGCGGTCCTGGGGGCTGTGGCTGACGCTCGTGGCCGTGGGGGGAGGCTTCCTGGTCGCGCGCTCCCGCCTGACCGACATCGAGGGCGGTGCCGTCACCTTCCGGCAGACCGCGTCCGTGGCATGGTCCTACCTCGGCAAGAACGTCGTGCCGGGCATCGTGAGCGGTCCGTGGCAGGCCGACCTCGTCGGCGGGGCCGTCGACCCCGACGTCTGGGTGGTCGTGGTCTCGCTCGTGCTGGCCGGCATCGGGGCTGTGGCGCTGCTCCAGCGCGGCGGCCCGGCCCGCAGGTGGGCGCTGTTCCTGCTCGTCGGCTATGTCGGGTCCGACCTCGTGCTGTTGATCACCGGCCGCGGCGGGTTCGGCGGCGTGATCGGCCTCGACTCCCGCTACTCCGCCGACATCGTCCTGGTCGCATCGCTCTCCGTGGCCCTGGCGATGCGGGGCGCGCCGGCGGCACTCCCCGCCGAGGACCGCTCCGGTGCGCCGACGCCTGCGGCCGGCGTACGGCGCGGTGCGCTGGTCGTCACCGGCGTCTACGTCGCGGGCGCGGCGGTCGGCACCGCTCTGCTCGTGCCGCACTTCCAGAACGTCGAGGACCGCAACTACTTCACCCAGCTGCGCAACGGGCTCGCCGCCGACAACAGCCAGGTCATCTACGACCGGTTGGTTCCCGACGGCATCCTGCTCCCGCTGCTCGGGGAGGAGGCGCTGATCTCCGAGGTCCTGGCCCCACTGCCCGACGGGCCGGCGTACGACCAGCCGTCCGAGGACCTGCGGGTCGTCGGAGAGGACGGACGCCTGCGGCGACCTGAGCTGGAGCGGCCGGTGGTCGCCCCCGCGGGGCCGGTCGAGCGCTGCGGCTACCCGATCGACGCAGGTGGGCGCACGATCCGCCTCGAGGCACCCGTGCAGGGCAAGCTCGTGCTGGCGATGGGCTACTTCACCAACACCGAGGACATCGTGGAGCTGGCGGTGCCGGCGCAGGATTGGTCGGTGACCTTCGGCGCGCGCACCGGCCCGCACGAGATGTTCGTCGTGGTCCCCGACTTCGGCGAGGAGTTCTCGACCCTGCAGATGCGGACCGAGGGCTCGTCGACGGTGTGCGTGACCGGCATCCAGGCGGGCGTCCCGGTGAACTCCTGATGTTCGTGTCCCGCCGACGCTGGCCGTGGGCGGCCGCGGCCGCGCTCGCCGTCGTCGTGCTCGGGCCGGTGCTCCTGGGGAGCGGCTACACCCTGCGCGGGGACATGATCTTCGTGCCGGACCAGCCGTGGAAGGCCGCCTGGCTCGGGCTCGACGGGTCGGTGCCTCGGGCGGTGCCGATGGACGCCTTCGTCTCGCTGGCGACCTACGTCGTACCGGGCTGGGTCGTCCAACGCACTCTGCTCCTCGCAATCCTGGTGCTGGGCGCCGTCGGCGCGGACCGGATGATCCGCCTCGGCGACCTCGAGTGGCCGTGGTTCGCGCGGCTCGGCGCGATGATGCTCTTCGTCTGGAACCCGTGGGTCGCCGAGCGACTGCTGATCGGCCAGTGGGCGATCGTCGGCGGCTACGCCACCCTCCCGTGGGTCGTCGCCGCGGCGCACCGCGCGCGCGACGACCTGCGCGGCGGTTGGCCCGGGCTGGCCGCGACCCTGCTGGTCGCGGGCGTGTGCAGCCCGTCGAGCGGGGTGACCGCGGCCGGGGTGGCGCTGGCGGTCGTGTCCGGCCGACCGGCGGTGCGGTCGCTGGCCGCGGTGCTCGGCCTCGCGACGATCGCGAACCTGCCCTGGCTGGTGCCGGCGCTGCGGGTCGAGGGCGGCATCGCGGCCGAGGCGGGGTTCGCGGCGTTCTCAGCCCGGGCCGAGTCGGCCTTGGGCCTGCTGCCGAGCCTGGTGTCGACGGGCGGCATCTGGAAGACGTCGATCGTCCCGGAGGAGCGGACGATCGCGTACATCGTCGCGATGTCGGTGCTGGTGTCGGCCTTCGCCGTCGTCGGCCTGCTGCTGCCCGCACAGCGCCGTCGCCTCGACCACCGGCTGATCGGATCCCTCGGCGCGATCGCCGTGGTGGGCATCCTCGTGGCCTGGCTACCGTCGTGGGCGCCCGTCGCCGACGGGCTCGACAGCGCGTCGTCGCGGGTGCCCGGCCTGGCGATGCTGCGCGACGGACACCGGTACGTCGGACCGGCCGTGCTCGTGCTGTTGCCCGGCCTCGCCGCGGGGCTGACCTGGCTGGCCGCTCGCGCCCGGCCCGGGTGGGAGTCCGTGCGCGTCGTCGTCGCGGCCGTCGTGCTCGCACCGGTCGTGCTCCTGCCCAGCCTGGCCTGGGGAGCGTTCGGCCGGCTGGAGCCCGTGCACTATCCCGAGGAGTGGTCCGAGGTCGCCGACCTGCTCGCCGCCCAGCCCGATCTCGACGAGGCGTCGACGGTGGTGCTCCCGTGGACCGGCAGCTACCGCCGGTTCGCCTGGAACGACGACCGGGCCCAGCTCGACCCCGCCCCGCGGTTCCTGCCCGGTGACGTGCTCATCGACGACCGGGTGTTCCTCGGCAGCAGCGCCGGCGCCCAGGTGCTGCCGAGCGAGACATCCCGGCTGCGCGCGGTCGGCGCGGCCCTCGATGCCGACCCCGACGCCGCGGCGGCCGAGCTCCGGTCGCTGGGGGTGCGCTGGGTGCTGGTGGAGCGCGGTATGCCGTCGGATCCGCCGCCCCGGGGAACGGTCCTCCACGCCGGTCCCGGCCTGACGCTGGTCGACCTCGGGGCGGCGCGGCCACGCGACGCGGGGGGGCTTGACGCCGTCGTACTGACCGGTAACGTACTGGCAACGATTCTCGCGATTGTTGTGGCGTGGGTCACCCAACGGCGCAGAAAGATGTATGGTGCGCGCGGAACTGAAACACGTTCTGAGAAGAGAAACAGGTTCGGGGAGGGATCGAACTAGATGATCAACGTCGTGGTCAGCGCCCTGGTGGGCACCGCACTGGCAGCCACTATGACGATCGGTGGTACCAGCGCGATCAGCGGCGACAAGGGCTCTGTGTCGACCCAGGAACTCACGGCCTACGCCGACGAGTGAGGCCCGGCCTTTGGCCGAAGCCCGTCCCGTCCATCTGATGCCCCGCGGTGGTGGGGCGCCCCTTGTCTGCCCGAAATCAGTCCGCCCGAAATCAGTCCGCCCGAAGTGAGGTCACGTGCTTCAGCTCGTCATCCCGGCGTTCAACGAGGAGTCCCGCCTCGGTCGAACGCTGCGTGAGCTGCGCCGGCACGTGGCGTCGGCGCGCGACACCTACGGTCGCGTCGAGGTCATCGTCGTGGACAACCTCAGCACCGACGGCACCGCGGCGGTCGCGCTCGAGCTGGACAGCCCGGCGATGCCGGTGCGGGTCGTGACGTGCGCGACCCGGGGCAAGGGCGCAGCGGTCCGCGCCGGCGTACTCGCCACCGATGCGGAGTTCGTCGGGTTCATGGACGCCGACTGCGCCACCGACCTGGAGGCGCTGACGGAGTCCTCCCGGCTGCTGGCTCTCGGCAACGACGTGGCGATCGCCTCCCGCGCAGTGGACGGATCGGTCACCGCGGTGCGGCACAGCTGGCTGCGGGCCTATGGCGCCCACGTCTACCGCGCGCTCACCGCCCGGCTGGTGCCGGGGGTGCGGGACACCCAGTGCGGCTTCAAGGTCTTCCACGGCGACGCCGCTCGGCGGATCTTCGCCGACCTCACGACGGTGGGCTTCTCCTTCGACGTCGAGCTGCTGGCGCGCTGCCAGCTCGCCGGGCTCCGGATCGCCGAGTTCCCGGCCAACTGGACCGACGTGCCCGGCTCCACCTTCCACCCGACGCGGCACGGCGTCCGCTCGTTCACCGACCTGGCCACGATCGCGTGGCGGCTGCGCGCCGCGCGCGCTGGTCGCGACACCGTGATCGCGCTTCCGGCGCCCCCAGCCGTGCCGCCTCTCGCCGGTCCCGCCCTCGGCGGCGCGGTCACCAACGTGGAGGGCTGACGGTGTCGTCGCTGACCGGGATCCGCGCCGCCGTCGTCAACTGGCGCGACCTCCAGCACTCGCTGGCGGGTGGCTCCGAGCGCTTTGCGTGGGAGTACGCGCGGGCGCTGGCCGACGCCGGCGCCGAGGTCGAGTTCGTGACTGCGCGGGAGCCCGGGCAGGCACGGCGCGAGACGATCGACGGCATCCCGGTGCGCCGCGGGGGATCGGCGTTCGGCTTCTACGCCCACGCCGCGCTCTACTACCTGCGCAACCGTCGCCGCCTCGACCTGGTGATCGACCCCGAGTGCGGGATTCCGACGTTCTCACCGCTGTTCGTACGACGTTCGACCGCGGTCGTGCTGATCGTCCACCACGTGCACCTGGCCCAGTTCGCCCGCTACTTCCCGGCTCCTCTCGCCCGTCTCGGCCAGTGGCTGGAGCGCTCGGTGATGCCGCGGGTCTACCGCCGGGTGCGGACCGTGGCCGTCTCGGAGTCGACGGTCGTCGAGATGCGTCAGCAGCTCGGCTGGCGCGGTCCGGTCGACCTCCTCGCCAACGGCACCCAGGCGCCGTCCGAGGACGAGTGCGGGCTCCTCTTCCACCGCCCGGACCGGTTGCTCGTCCTCGGCCGGTTGGTGCCGCACAAGCGGGTCGACCTCGTCGTCGACGCGCTCGCCAGCCTGCTCGCGGAGCGTCCGGGGCTGACCCTCGACATCTGCGGTCAGGGGCCCGAGCAGGAGCGGCTCGCCCAGCTGATCGCCGAGCGCGGCCTTGAGCGCCACGTCACCGTCCACGGCTTCCTCCCGGAGGAGGACAAGCGCACCCTGCTGCGCGAGGCCCGGCTGCACGTCTGCGCGTCCGAGGTCGAGGGCTGGGGCCAGGTCGTGATCGAGGCGGCGGGCTACGGGCTGCCGACGGTCGCCCGCGACGTCCCCGGCCTGCGTGACTCCGTCCGTGACGGCGAGACCGGCTGGCTGATCCCCGAGGCCGACCCCGACACCCTGCCCGAGCGGCTGACCGACGCGATCCGCGTCGCGCTCGCCGACCTCGACGACACCGCGCGCCGCGCCGAGATGTTCTCGGCGTGCCGGGCCTGGGCCGGCCGCTTCAGCTGGTCCCGCATGCATGCCGAGGCGCAGCAGCTGGCGGTCGAGGAGCTCCGCCGCCGCGGCCGCCTCGACCACTCCGGAGCCGCAACGGCGACTCTGCCCCTGACCGACGTCGCCGCGCCTGCGGCCGATGCCGCACCCCATCGGACCCGCGAGACTTCGCGAGCCTGACCAGAGAGGAACCCCGTCCCATGCGTCGAATCTTGAGCCCGGTCCTGATCGGACTCGGCGCCTTCCTGGTGGTCTCGGCACTCATGCTGAGGTTCTATGCGCTCCCGAAGCTGGCCGTCGCCCCGATCGACCAGAAGTCCGTCACCACGCTGTCGGCGGAGAACGCGATCGTCTTCGACAGCAACCCCGAGGTCCTCGACAACGTCACGACCGACCTGACCATCACCTCCAACACCGTGGGCGACCCCCAAGCCTCGGAGAAGGCGCCCGAGGGGGTGCGGGTCTGGTACAACACCACGTCGGTGCGAATGGAGGACGGGACCGTGTTCAACCGCAGCGTCGAGCGCGCTGCGTTCGATGCCAAGACAGGGGAGAACGTCGACTGCTGCGAGACGTGGGAATCCTCCGAGGACGGCGTGGAGACCCCGGTGACCCGCACGGGCCTGATGTACAAGTTCCCCTTCGGCACCGAGAAGAAGGACTACCAGCAGTGGGACGGCACCCACAACGAGGCCACCACCGCCTACTACGTCGGTGAGGACAAGGTCGGCGACGCCGCCGTCTACAAGTTCGTCCAGGAGATCCCGGAGACCACGGTCGACAGCCGCGAGGTGCCCGGCTCGCTCTTCGGCTCGGACGAGCCGTCGGTCGAGGCCGACATGGTCTACTCCAACGTCCGCACCTTCTACATCGAGCCCAACACGGGCGCGCCGGTCAACCGCACCGAGGAGCAGGACCAGCGCCTGGTCTACGACGGCGTGGAGGTCCCGGTCATCCAGGCCAACCTCGGCTACACCCAGGACTCGATCGACGACATCAGCGACAAGGTGAGCTCGCAGGGTCCGCTGCTCAACGCCATGCAGTTGCTGATCCCGCTGGTGCTGATCGTCGTCGGGGTGATCGCCATCGCCGTCGGGCTGCTGCTCCGTCGGCGGCCCAACGACGGCTCCGCTCCGGAGACGAAGCAGAAGGAGATGGCCGACGCCTGAGCGTCGCCTCAGCCCAACCGCGCGACGATGCCCTCGAGGATCTCCTCGAGGGCATCGTCGTCGTGGGTCCGGGCTCGCGCGCGCAGGGAGAGCAGGGTGCGGGTCCCGTCGTCGCCGGCGCCGAGTGAGAGCCCCGAGCCGCCGGCCGTCACCGGGTGCAGGAGTACCTCGCCGATCCCCGGTGCGGTCACCGTGCCCAGGTGGGAGACCAGGAGCGTGGAGCCCAGCCGGGGCGCGAGCAGCCGGAGACCGGTCGCCATGGCCGCGCCGACCAGGCGGCCGCCGCCGGCGGTCGAGGGGTCCGGCTCCGGTCGGGCGGAGCGGAGCGCGTCGCGTACCTGATCCGGGGTCATCCGCTCGACTCGCCGCAGGCGCAGCAGGGCGCTGCGGTTGGCCGCCTCGATCTCGGCCCCGCCGCGCCGCGAGGCGCCCACCGCGACCGCGACCCGCCGGGTCGGCACGCCGTGTGTCCGGTTGTACGCCGCGATCCCGGCGGCCCCGGCGAGCACCAGATCTGCGGCGGAGACGGTGCCGTCGAGCGCGCGGACGACGATCCGATCCGGGTCGGCCGCCCCTCCGGCGGTCCGGGGACCGGCGACCCGCGCGGGCGGGGCGAGGAGCGCTTCGCCGAGGCGGCGGAGCGACCCGGCGGCGACACCGCCGCGCTCCTCGCGCTCGCCGATGCCGCGGGCGGCACTCGTCACGGACCGGTCGGTGGCCGCGCCGAGCAGGGCGAGCATGCCGAGCCCGTCCACGTGGGAGTGCTGGCCGGCGAGCACGACGTGCCGCCCGACGAGACCGACCCGGACGGGCGGGTCCGGGGGCTGCGTGCACAGGTCGGCGAGCACGCGGATCGGGTCGTCGCCCGTCGCAACCCCGGTCGGCCCCGGCCAGCCACGCGCCTCGGCCAGGGCGCGCAGCCGGCCCAGCGCGGCGTCCGGAGCGAGCGGTGCCTCCACCGTGGCGGTGAGGCCGACCCACCACAGCACGCCGGGGTCGGCGACCCAGGGGGTCGCCGAGTCGTCGCGGGCGCCGGACACTCGACCTACCGCTTGACGGCCGTCACGACCAGGCTGATGCCGGGCAGCCGCTGGACAGGGAGCCACCGCTCGGTCGCGACGACCGCGCGCAGCCCGGCGTTGACCACCGGGTGCACGTGCTCCATCTCGCTCGTGCTCTCGTTGCCGCGCCTGCGCATCCGGGCGATCGGGCGCAGCAGCACGTTCCAGGACCACACGGAGCGCACCTCCAGACCGGCGGCCTCCATCAGCGCGACGAGCTCGGCCCGCTCGTAGCGACGGACGTGGCCGAGCGCGACGTCGTGGCCGCTCCACAGCTTCATGCTGCACGGGACGGCGACGAGCGCGCGGCCTCCCGGACGGAGCACCCGCACCGTCTCCTCCGCCACGGCACGGTCGTCGTCGATGTGCTCCCACATGTCCGTCGACATGACCAGGTCCAGGCAGCCGTCCCGGAAGGGCAGGCGTCGGGCGTCGCCGCGCACGATCGGCAGCCCGCGCCCGGCGGCGAGGCGGGCGGCGGCCGGGTGCCATTCGAGGCCGGTCACGTCCCAGCCGAGCTCGCGGAGCACGGCGGTGTTGCCGCCGGAGCCGCAGCCGACGTCGACGGCGCGGCCGGCGGGCACGCCCGCGAGGGTACGGCGTACCAGCGCACGCCGCTCGGCGTACCACCAGTGCCGCTGCTCCAGCTGCGCCGACTTGACGATCTCGCTCTCGTCCACAGTGCTCCCTTCCGGAGCGAACCGTACCGTCCGATCCGGCCCGCCGCGGGGGAGCGCAACGATGAGTGGTCACCACCGGAAGTTCTTCGGGTGTCCCGCACCCCGGGCACGCACCTCGCGGCGTTGCCGTCGCTCGATGGACGACCCGGTACGACTTCGCTCCGGCGCCTTGCGATGCACGCACCCGGAGCGCGGGCCATCCGCGACGAACTTCCAGCGGCAACCACTAGCATGCGCCCCATGACGCAGGACGCGCCCTCCGTGGCCACCACCGACGGCGCGCCGGCCGGAGTGGGCCGGGTCGACGTCGAGTGGTTCCGGCGGAGCTTCGACGAGATGACGGCGAACATCGAGCGGGCGGTCCTCGGCAAGAGGCACGTGATCCGCCTCGTCCTGACCGGCCTGCTCTCCGACGGCCACGTCCTCCTCGAGGACCTCCCGGGCACGGGCAAGACGCTGCTGGCGCGAGGGCTCGCGCAGACAGTGACCGGCACCCACGCGCGCATCCAGTTCACGCCGGACCTGCTGCCCTCGGACGTCACGGGCGTGACGATCTATGAGCAGCACAAGCACGAGTTCGAGTTCCACCCCGGCCCGATCTTCCACCAGATCGTGCTCGTCGACGAGATCAACCGGGCGTCGGCCAAGACCCAGGCGGCGCTGCTCGAGGTGATGGCCGAGGGGCACGTCACGGTGGAT
>VFQN01007174.1_pt1 | contig 12132 bp, 11 predicted proteins | sample 3512371 | NCBI WGS metagenome assembly VFQN01 (sample SAMN10412370, study PRJNA504923) | tailings metagenome | isolation source: Replicate 2 from Balatoc abandoned mine | place: Philippines: Itogon, Benguet | collected 2017-08-28
TCGTTCCTTCGATGAGAGGCAAGAGATCCCTTTGCACACCTTCAGAAGATGCATCTTTTCCAGAGTTTCCGGGTCCACCAACAATCTTATCGATTTCATCAATGAACACAATTCCACTTTGTTCGACTGATGTGATAGCTTCTTTCACGTTATTAGTGTCTTCCTCGTAAAGCTTCTCGTTCTCTAATTGTGTGTATATCTCCTTAATCTCTTTAATTGTCATCTTTTCATTATAATTCTTCTTTGTAATCTTTTTTGAAGTTGAAAATCCAGTTCCACTCAGTTCAAAGACAATGGTATCAGGTCTTTCATTTTCGAAGCTAACGTCGATCCTTCTATCATCTAAAAGTCCCTGTCTCAAAATTTTTCTATAATTCTCTTCTTGTTCCGGATAAGCAAAATCAGCTAGTAAACTTCTCAAGAGACGATCTTCGACGATTCGATCAATCCGACTTCGTGATTGCTTGAAAGAGGTTTAATAGCCACCACTGAATGTGCAAGGAGACACTCACCTCTAGTTTCCTCTTCTTTGTCATTATGATACTCACTTCTACCAAGTCTTTGATAATGGAATCAACATCTTTACCATGAAAACCAACTTCTGTGAACTTTGTCGCCTCTACCTTGATAAATGGGGCTTGAGACAGCTTCGCGATTCTTCGAGCGATCTCTGTCTATTATCAACCTTACCATCAGATTTTATATGACGACTCTCTTCCCTTTCTCTTACCTTCCCACACCCTGTCGGTCCGATCATCAAGATGTTCTTCGGCATCACTTCATTCCGTAGTTCATCGCCCAGTTGATGCCTTCTCCACCTGTTTCTCAGAGCGATTGCCACGGCTCTCTTTGCTTCATCCTGGCCAATAATGAAGTTATTGAGTCTATCAACAACTTCTTTAGGTTTCAAAGCTGTTGTTAGGCTCAGAAAGGGTTTCCCCTTCACATCCTGGAAAAATTTGGTTCAGTTCAATTGGAAAACGTACTTTGCAACTTACTTCATCCTCTTTATGAAGTGGTAATTCCGGTTGAGCAGCTGAAGCAGTCTGAAATCCTTTTACTCTATAACTTCCACGTACGGGAAGCATCGTCTTCAAAAAAGTTGGCCTTAAATTACCCAATAAACTCCTCATTGATGGTTCGTTTCTCGATGTGTCGATCACAAAACAAGTCTTTCTTCTGTATCGAAAGAAAGCTTCGCGCCTTATAACAGCCGCACACGTTGCAACGATTACATCAGGAACAACAATCTTCATCGAATTTATCTGCAATAACACTGCAATAGCCTGTGAAAAATGAGTGAAACTAATGCAAATTCGAAGAAGAATAAGAATAAAAAGGTTGAGGAAACTCCCTTGTCAAAGGAAAAGAGTTTTCGGAAGCAACCTAAAACCTACAGCTCTGAAGATTCAGCTGTAGTAAAGGCGCTTCGAGCACTTTATAAAGAGAAACTCCTTCCCATTGAGAAGCAATACTTGTTTCCTAAATTTAATATGCCAGAAATACTGGATTCTGAGATAGCATCAAAACCAAATGTGTTGCTGGTTGGCCAGTATTCCACAGGAAAAACTACTTTTATTCGTCATCTGATTGGAATGGACTACCCAGAAATGCATATTGGCCCTGAACCGACCACTGACCGCTTCATTGCAGTAGTTTATGGAGATGAGGCGAAGACCATCAAGGGAAATGCGTTGACAAGCGTCAATGAGCTTCCTTTCTCCGGTCTTAGTACCTTCGGCTCAATATTTCTGAATAAGTTTAATGCTGCAGTTGTGCCTTCGCCTATTTTGAAAGACATAAACATTATCGATACTCCCGGTGTGTTGAGTGGGGAGAAACAGCGCACGGCTCGAGGTTATGATTTCGCCAAAGTCTCAAGATGGTTTGCTGAAAGATCAGATTTAATCCTCCTTCTCTTCGATTGCTCCAAATTAGATATATCAGATGAATTCAAGTCAGTAATTGAGGAGTTACAGCCGCACGAGGATAAAATCCACTGCGTTCTGAACAAGGCCGATCAGCTTGATCAAGTCTCACTTATGAGAGTTTATGGTGCTTTGTTGTGGTCGATGGGGAGAATATTCAAAGGAGCAGAGGTTTCAAGGATTTATGTTGGTAGCTTTCATGATGATCCATTATTGCGAGAGGAGCATCGCCCTCTCTTTGAGAAGGATAAAGCAATTCTATTATCTCATCTTGCTCAGCTGCCAAAGGCTTGTTGTTTGCGTAAGATCAATGAAATGGTGAAGAGAGTTCGCTTAGCAGTGGTCCATGTTTGTTTGATTGGTTATTTGAAGTCTAAGCTGCCATGGCTTTGGGGGAAGGAGGCGAAGCAAGTCCATCTCATTGAACATCTTAGTGAGGTGTTTGAGGAAGTGCGTCGTCGCTATCAGCTTGCCGAAGGAGATTTTCCAAAACTTGAGGAGTATCGCGCCGCGTTGCAACTCTCTGATTTCTCAACTTTCCCATCAACTGACCGTAAAATATTACATCAACTGCAAGATATTCTTATCGAAGATATCCCCAAGCTGACATCTTTAGTTGCGCGAATCGAAGATACTGGGCCAGGCAACGTAACTGGTGATAGCAATGGAGATGAAAGTGGGAACGAAAATGAAGACGGAAGTAATAATGTCATTAAATCTCCGTCTAGAGTCCCAAAAATGTTTACGTATGACGAAAAGAAACATGACCAGGAATTTCAAAATCTGTTGATTTGGTTAGGAGTTAGTTTGGTACTGGTTTTGGTGATAGTTGTGTCTATAGTGTCATCGTGGAGTGAAAACGATCGCTTGACTTACCAAAAAGCAGCAAAGGAAATGTTTGCTCGGTTAATACCCGCTCCTTTATTGGCTAAATAGAGATTGTAACTCGTACCTAATAACACAGATTCCTTTTTACCCAACTTTAGGTTTCATTAATCGAAGTTTTGATTTGAGTGGTTCTTTCATCTTTCCGCCAGAAGTTATCGCTATGGCTTCTTTTATTGCCCCTACAAATAATGCCTTGTCGGCTTCGACTTCTCTTCCACCCACTTCCTTGCTGATTCGTGATAAAAACGCGATAACTTTGTTTCAAGGACCGAATGTTCTAGATAACGGACACCCAGAGTTATCTTTTTCAATGACCTCAGCTCTTTTCCCAGCTACAGCAGCTTTGCGAATGCCCCCTATTTACGATACGAGTGGCAATTTGTTATGTCTTGTCCCGGAGAGAGAACGACCTGCGGTTTATGAACCTTCTAGCTTTACCAAGCTCGTAGAATTTGATGTCACTGATGCCACCAGAGCAGAGTTTAGCAATCTTGGAAAGTATCTCGTTACTTGGTCAATGCCAACAAAGGGTGGAGAGTCTCCTACAGGTAATCTAAGGATCTGGAGTGTTGCATCGGGAGAGCTAGTTGCACATTATTCGCAAAAGACCTTCAAACCTGATCTGATTCAGTGGGCAGTGGATGATACATTCTGTTTTCGGCAAGTTTCTAATGAAATCCATGTCTACGATGCTACTGCTTCTTTGGCTCCAAATGGAACGATTGCAAAGGTGTTGCACCAAGGCTTCACACAATTTAAAATAGCGAAGATCGAGAATGAGAATAAAGTGAACATCGCGGTGTTCAATCCTGAGGCTGGGGGAAAGCCTGCTCGAGTAACTCTCTTTGCTTTCCAAACAAACACAGCTACAGTAGAAGGTCCTTTAAACTCGCGCACCATCTTTGGTGCAACAGAGGCAAATCTTTTGTGGAATAAGACTGGCTTGACTCTACTCATTCACTCACAGTCAGACATCGATTCATCGAATAACTCCTATTATGGTGCTATGGGTTTATATCTTATGTCAAGTAAGAGTGATCTCTCTATGAAAGTGGAGCAGACAAAAGAGGGTCCGGTGCACGCTGTTCAGTGGTCTCCTGTAGGTGACAGGTAAACGATAAATAACTTCATATTCATGGTCATTTTGATTGTTCAAAAATCTTAGATTTGCGGTAGTAGCTGGGACGATGCCATGTCAAGGCACTTTGCACAACGAGAAGGGAGAACCTGTTTATCAATTTGGCGCTGCACATCGCAATATAGTGAGCTGGTCTCCGCATGGTCGCTTCCTTTGTCTCGCAGGTTTCGGTAATCTTGCTGGTGAGATGGATTTTTATGATACTCTACGCTTGAAGAAAATTGGATCAAATATCAGTCATTGCGCCACGTCATTCGGCTGGAGTCCAGATTCTAGGTATTTCATGACCGCTTCTCTGGCTCCTCGCATGAATGTCGATAATTGCTTTAAATTGTTCAAATATAATGGCATAGGTCCAATCTACCAGCAGGACTTTGAAAAAGCTTATGATGCGATATGGCGACCTGCTGCTTACGGTCTCTATCCTAATCGTCCACCAACACCTCCTCGTCGAGGAAGCGAGGGGGAGGTTGTTAATACTATAGCACCACAAAAAGCTTCCACCCCAGCGCCTACCCCCTATCGGCCCCCTCACTCCACTGGTGCTCTAGCAAACTTCATGAAGGATACATCAGCATCTGCTGCTCCAGTCGGTAAAGTAAAGAAGGATGAACCTGCTAAGTTCGTACCAACAATGCAAAAGCAGCGAGTTATTCCCGGTATGGCTCCTGTTCAAGCTAATCAACAGAAGAAAAAAACTCCAACACCAAATCCAGCTTCATCAGGACCTGCTAAATCTAACGCCACCCCTGCAGCCCCAACCAAATCTGCGGCTCCGGTTCCCTTAACCCCTGCGGTCCCTTCTTCCACCCCAAGCTCAGCAGTAGAATCTGCAGAATCAAAGGAGAAACGAGCTAAAGCCATCCAAAAGAAACTAAAACAAATTCAAGAGATAAAAGAAAAACTAGCAACTGGGCAGCCTGTCGAGCCAGAACAGCTTAAGAAAATTGAGAGTGAATCGTCCCTACAAAGAGAGCTTGAATCGCTCCGATGAGCACTGCATCTCACAGTCACTTGTTTTCTTGTTAATTGGAGAGTTAGTAAATTAGGAATCCTTAATACGTAAAAAGATTTAGATCAAATATTAGATTTTGTTACACTCAAGTTCAGGCCTAGATTGTGTTCTTTGTAATGAAACTAGCTGGTCTTCAAGGCAGTCAAGTCGTTTGAAGATTGGAGCTAACTTTCGATCTAGCATCTCTTCCATACCTTCAAAGATGCTTTTCTGCATTGAGAGGAGCAAGGACGCGACATTCTGATTGCTGTTAGATCCTCCAGATATGGGTGAAAGAGTTGACAGAGGAGCTGCAGGTAACGGTTTCGAGTCACTTTGAACCTTTTGTTGTAGTTGTGTTAGGTCTTGCTTCATTTTTTGCAAGTCCAAAAGCTTTTCAGTGATGAAATGAGGAGATAATGCCCCAGGGGTGAGGGATATTGCATCTACAGGCGATTTCGACGGTAGCGCGTCTAGAGATGGAATTTTCAAAACCTGCACAAATAGTCTCCAATGTAATATTTCGCAACGAACCCCGCCACCGCTTCCCCCATTAGGTTTAATTGAAAGAAATTTGAGGTGTAAGAAAGGCATTGGTTTAGAGGATGAAGAAGCGGAGGCAGGACCAGGGAAAGTGAATTCATGAGTGAAAAGCTTCCGAGCACTTTCACCTAAAGGAACAGGATTTCCTTTCATTGTTGTCAGATAGATAAGAGAGGATATGTTCTCCTCGCAGACAGTGGGGTGGGGTGAATGGTAAATCTCAATAAAACGAGCATTGGAGAGGCAAGAAAGCTCCAATAATTGACAAAAAGCAGACTCATTGGTCAAGGTTAGAAATAATGTACTCGAGAAGGTTGATGTTGATTGGGTGGGAATCTGAGTGATATTGAGTTCCTTGATAAGTAGTTCGAATTGCTTCTTTTGTTGTTGATGAGGTGTAGTAATATTGTCAGCATCAACCTCCTCAATTTTTCCATCCTTAACAACAAATTGCCATGATGAGGATAGGCTAATTGTGGGGTATTGATTGGACTCAAGTAAGAAAGGAAGTCGGAGGATGTTGGTCATGCTCAATCGGAATCCAATATCTTTCCTTTTAATTTACATTATAAGCTAATTGTCAAACGAATGCGAGCAAGTCGAAGATGGAAGAAGGAATCATCACTAATCATGTTTGGAAAGATCAACATCTTTACAGGAAAGAAGATTTAGAAAGATTTCTCGAGAGATTTAACGATGAAACCTCTGTTATTGATGTCGCTGCAGATCTGATCAGACTCAGACGAAGTTTTCAAGTCTTGCAAAAATGGGGTGAGGATGATAGCATCAGGCAGAGGTATCTTGAAAACTCTTTGGAAACACTTCTTTTAAGAAGATGGGACTGCAAAGTGTTGGAAGAAATAGTCGAAATCTTTCGAACTATCAAGAGCACTTTGAGACGGGAGCATATTGAATTATTTCTGGTGAGCAGAATACCGTCAGTTGAAATAATGTCCATCATATTGAAATAGGATAAATCTTCCAAATGCTGTTCATGTAGAAATATCTCTTGTCTGACATCCTTATTACAAACCTTCTCTGAGTTTGTTGACTGTAGGTAAGACAAACACTTTCATTCCCTCTCGCCAACCTTATTAGTAATGATCAGTAACATTCCCGATCCGAAAATAATTTTGCTCTTTCTTCAACTTTATGGTACTGCTATTAAAAAGAGCAAGACTGTTTCCTTGGTGCCCATTCTTAGAAAGAAACCTCAATTGTTGGAATCTATTTTAACCCTTCCTGAGACTTCTGATGGGGAAAAGTCAATCCACAGGAAAGATTTGAAGACATTTATTATTCACTACTTTATAAATTATTGTCGTGCATTGATTGAGATGAATCAGAGTTTCCATTATTGCGATGCTTCGATCATCATTTTATCGGAAACACTATTATCAGTTCATATTAAAATTTACAAATTTATTGAGCAAACTTTTTCTTTAACATGGTTTGCTGATTGTCTTTTGTCCCAATTTCGTCCCACGCTCAATGCGAATTCTGACCAATCAAATTGTTGGTGGATGTTTAAACAATCTATTACCTCATTTCTCATCACCTTTCTTTATTCAAACCTTCTTCAAGAATCTTCTACATCTCCAGGAAATTTTGTTGGTATTATTATTGCGAACCTTTGCGATCCTCTCTCCTCCCCAATGGCTCAACTATTTCGCACGCTGCTACAGTTACTCTCACAAGAAATGCAACAAAATCAAGACGGAAACTTTCTCCTTTCTAATTACTATCATTATGTCGGAGAAAGAAATGATTTTCGATTTGGTGTTTGGATTGGATGGATATTATTTGAGTTAAGTCTTGGGGTTAACATGATTCCGAGAGGAGAGGATGATTCGAAGTTCGAATCTTCGAATTTCAGACAAATCAATCGAGCTGGAAACAATACTATTCATTTAATTTTAGTCGATTGGTTTACTTTAAAATTGCAGGATTCTGAGAGGTCTGTAATCCTTAAGAACCTTTTAGCGAAGAACGAGAAAGATTCAAAGAGGGACGAAGCCAAATTGGAACTCTTTGCCCTCTTCTCCCAGCAACAAGTATTCCATGAAATGCACTCTGTGGTCACAAAAAGCACTATGGATGAAGGGGATTGTTCTAATCAAATTGAATTGATGTTGCAATTATATTTCCGCTCTACTGCAGAGTCAAATTCGAACGAACTTCTCCCACTTTTAATACAATCTTTTGAGAAATTCATTAAGTTGGAACAATCTTTAGACAAAGGAAGAAACGACCACCTTCAAGATTCGATGGGATATATTACAAGCAAGGTTGTAACCAGCTTGGAAATTGCTTTGATCGATTCTAAACTGTTTGGGAAGAACAACCAACAAACAATTGCAAACTTTATTTCTAAATTTCTCAAATGGCGGTCACAGCATCTTCAAAATGATTTCCCGCATGGATCATCAACCATGCTTGCGTTCCAACACATTTCTCCGTGGAAACCATTTATTCTTGCAGAGAAATCAGAACTTGCTTTAACAACTACCTTTTCTCAATCCGTTCAAATAATCTTACATTATCATCTTGTTCAAAGTACTTCTACAAATGCGAATGAATTATTTAAATGTCATCAGCATTTCTATCAATCACAAGATAGTGGAGAGAATTTTCTTCTTTCCCCCGAAATGGCTGTGCTTTCTCACTCAAATCCCCTTTTACACTTCAGCGTAGAACTTTATAAAATATTTTTCAATATTCTACCTTCCGAGAAAGGTAAGGAATCGAAATAGTTTTCAAACATTTTTTAGAACTCCCCCTGTCATACACTTCTTTTTTAGATTCTTCAAAAGATTTTTCCCAGATATTGGATGAAATTGTAGCCTTTAAATCTTGTACAAATTCTTCCAAAGTTGCTTTTCTCGCTTACTATATGCTGTTGTTGAATCACGTGTCCTCCTTAGCGATGCTCGAATCTCTGTTTGATGAGAAAGTTCCAGATTTCACGCAAAGTACTTCCCTTACGATTGTTGTCACCCCATCTAAAAGTCTCCCATTTCTCTAGGTATTTATGATCCTTTCGTTTCTTTACAATCATTTCTTCCAATTTTATTGTTTATTCTGTTATATATGCCAAATGAAGGAAAGGAGTTTACTCATTTAAACGAAATGTTCTCTTACTATTCAACAAAACTTGAAGTCCATGAAACTCTGGAAGAAATCGATCATTTTTCAACGAACCCAACACAATCTCCTCATACCACTCAGCGAACATCTTCTCCAGCACTTAAAAATAGTCCAATCAGAGTAAAAACCAGTCCAACAAAAATCTTCTCTCCACTGAATCTTCATTCGCCTCCAAAAAGCGAGAAGTTTACTGATTCAGACAAACTAAAACACTCTACACAAGGAAGTAAGGACTTCTTTAAGCGAAGGTACAACACATTTATTGAGAAGCCAGTTTTAAGTCCTTTAGTCTGTTCCCTCTCTTTCCTGAAGCTTTCACTGGACAGACTTCGAAGCCTTTTCGATCCTAACAATTCAAAATCAACTAGGAGCATTAAAGTTGCAGGTTATCTGCAAATACGAGATGCTGGGTTTGAAATGGAACTCCTTTCATTATGTTTTCTTCTTTATCAATGTTCTTCAGGCTTCTACGAAATAAATACAAATCTTGCCCTCAATTACGAAAACCATCATCCCAATCCTTTTACCTCTTTATCCCAAGCACTACTGTATAATTTATTTTATCGAACGAGTGACGCTTCTCAACGTCAAGTTTCGATGAATTCGACTCGATCGAATGATGATAGTTCATTTACTCAGGGCTTTATTCAGTTAATAAATGGTTCGTGGGAATTCTATAAGTTAACGGGTAGCATCACTATCCCTTTCAGCGTTCCAGCAGCGGCATCCAATAAGTGTGCTACTTATTTTCGTGAAGATAAGCTTGATCAAAAGAGTCCATTATTTCAGTATTTACACACAAAATCTAAAGCGACTTTGAATCCCAACAACAGCAACCCTTTTAGTGTTCCCAATCCTCGTATGACTCTGCAGTTAGATATGCAGCAGAAACTCGTTTCCGAACATCATCCAACTTTACTATTTCTTCCAAAAGCTTGTTCGGTAGTCCCTTCTCTTTTGTTTTTTGATTCGCTATCTCTTACCCCAGAGAATTATCTCTTAAAGCTATTTGATCAAATCAAAAAATCTGAAATTTATCAGTTAGTAAGAATGGAATGGCTTAATTATTTCTTAAATCTGTTTCAATTATGGCACGATGTAGTAACTTCTGGTAAGGAAAACACGAACAAAATAGACCCAAATTTCTATCAAACTGAAGGAAGAAAGGAAATTTTTTCTTTTCTTTCGAAATATTTAAATGAGTTTATTCAAGAGTTATTATTTGGTCTTTGTCATCAAATAACAATATTAGAAGTGAAGGTATGGATAAATTTGCTTATTGATATTTGAAACACACTAACTTTGATATTTGTTTCTAGCTCTATTTAAAAATTATTTATCATCTCCAGCAGTTGAGAAGTCTTTACCGCGAAGCGATAGAGATTATTGGTGAAGAAACACAAGAGTTTAACCTGGATGATGCCTATCTTATACTGAGCTTGTTGTCTTGCTTGGAATACTTAGAGTCTTGCCAACAACCAACGCTAATTCAGAATCTTTTCACCCTATTCCTTTCCTTATGGTAAGGTCTGTGCAATATGTGAGATTTGTCTTATTATCTCCTTTTTTGACTTATTAGTAAAGAATCAGCTTTCACGAGGAAGTTGATATTCCTTTTAGTTTATTTAATGATGAATGGTAAAGGAAACATAAACAAGAATAAAACTGTCAAAAATCGAAAAAGTGTAAATGAAGGACTGAAGGAGAACAGCGAACACAACAAGAATAATAAAAAAAGAAACGAAAATCGAAGTAGTCGATTATTCCAAGAGGATGATGAAGATATTAATATTGATGACTTTCCTTTCCATTCTTCTAATCTTAGTGAGGATGTCATTACAGACGAAGATAATGACATTTACCACCGAAAGCAAATAAAAATTAAAAGCCTACTCACTCTTTGTAGTTCACATTGTGATGGCAACGCATCTATTCCTTGGTCAGTAGAGGGATTATTAGGATTATTTTATGATTTAGATCAGCATCAAGTACTTTTCCAAGTTGAAGACAGCACGATTGAAAGCATCCTCAAAGAATTGCTTCTTTTCTTACGTTCAGAATGGTGCGATTTGTCATTATCACTTTCCCTAAGTTCAAATAACAATTCAATGAAAGGTAAGTTTGATGTTTTGATTGTTATCAGAGCGAATCTGATGTTTAATATTTGAATAGATGAAAAACAAAAAGATCGCATGAACTTTACGCTCATTACTTCGCTTTGGTATCATATGAATAAACAACTGATTTCAAAATCCCTGCTGTCAGTCTTCATTGTCGAGAAAGAAAAGAAGAATCGTAAAATATCTTCGAATTCCTCATTTTCCGTAAAAATTTTACACCAATTACTCATATTTCAAATGCAGATTTATGTTCCCTTGATTACCAAGGAGTTAGAGATGATAATTAATTATCTGAAAAGTGAAAAATCGAGAAATGAAAGAGCGAAATTATCTTTTTTTCGCACTTTTCCTTTCTTATTTCTTACGTCAGAGCCTAAACTCCTTTCACTGATGGTGTTCTTGGAGATGAAAGAATTCGTCTTTTCGACTTTCACTTTTCTACAGAGTGAATCTGATGTTGAAAGCTTTCGTGAGGGCGATGAGACTGAAATTGATGATCCTGATAAAATCAACAAATGTGCTGACGAAAGTTTTGGTATGGATGAAATTCAAATGAATCGTATTCGTAATTATTCGAAAAAAATTTTGAAAATTGAACAACTATTATTTACTCTTTATGACTTACTTCTTCTCTGGTATTCAAGCTCGAAAGATGTTATTTTACCAAGTAATATGGAGGAGAACCTTGAAGAAACCGAATTCTCGTTAAAAGAAATGTTCGATTCTTTAAAAGATTTTCTTATCCGTTGGAATGTAGACTCCTTCAATCAAAGGTATCAAGATTTTGCAAGAGTTGCAGTTTCGTCAAGTCAAGAAATGGAGTCGCCAGAGCGAAACCAGAAACTTAAGAATTACTCTCATAGTATCTCTCCACATACGATGAGTACAAGTGAACTGATAGCAATCATTCGAGATAAATCGAAGGAAGAGGGAGATTTAAAGCTTGGGCAAAATTCTTCGTTACTCAAACGAAAATTTGAAAGGGAGGAGAAAAAGGGAATTAACAAGACCCTAAGTAAAGGTGGAAAAAAGCAGAGGATTCATGTTTCTGAAGAGGCTTCTAGAAGGCAAAATCCCCCTAAATTGAAGAATAAAAATGTTATCATTCAACAGTGGAGGAAAGATGATAAGGAACTCTATGATAACTACGCAGATCTTGAAGACTTCCTTGTAGTCGACCAGAATGAGGATTAAAATAATTAGATGAGAGTTTCTAAAGATTGTTGGACTTGAGGCTAATTTTTCATTCGTCTACATCATTCATTCATTCGACTTATTGTTTGCTTGTCTTTAGAAGTATCTTAATACTACTTACTCGGTTCGGAATTAATTGGCGTCGCTCGGCATTTTAGATATAACTTTTGATGGAATGAC
>VFQN01007175.1_pt1 | contig 12132 bp, 9 predicted proteins | sample 3512371 | NCBI WGS metagenome assembly VFQN01 (sample SAMN10412370, study PRJNA504923) | tailings metagenome | isolation source: Replicate 2 from Balatoc abandoned mine | place: Philippines: Itogon, Benguet | collected 2017-08-28
ACCCACGGGTGAATAGGTAGCCTGCCAAATATCCCATTGGTCGCCGGAGCGGGAATTATCGCCGATGGCCAATTCTCGTTGGTTGATTTCTTCAATGGTACATTTAACCTGACCGAGGTAGTTACGCATACCTGGTCGAGGCGTTTTTTTGAAATCCCCGGGCAAAAAATAGGCGTTTTCGTCTTTGTAAATATCAACCACCGTGTAGGCCTCAAACGTAATCGGGTCTGGGCAGGCGGCAAAACAGCCGTTGTATTCATCGGGATAAAATACCTGCGCGGCCAACGCTTCCCAACCACCCGTACTTCCACCGTACAGAAAACGCGCCCAACCCTGCCCTATTCCGCGAAAACGTTTTTCAATTTCGGGAATCAACTCGTACGTGATGGCATCGCCGTATGGGCCCATATTGGCCGAATTGACCGCGTAGGAGTCATCGTAATACGGCGTAGCGTGCTGAATTTCAATGATAAGCATACGTGGAAAATCCTTACTCGTCCACTGCTTATAAAAATTATATGCTTCCTGCCATACAAATTTTTTATAGCCATACACCCCAAAGCGCGCTACATAATCGGTGGTGTCCATATCGGCAGGGGGCGGGGTTTCTTTGAAACCATCAAAATCGGCGGGAAAATGGCCGTGGTTGATACAGAGTGGATATTTGGCTTCGGGATGCTCATCAAACCCATGCGGCAAGAGCACGTGCGCTCCTAAATACATGGGCCGCCCCCAAAATTCCGTCAGCATTTTACTCTGAATCTTGATATGTTTGATGTATTTGGTGTCTTTGGGCTCAACAATGGGCGGATTTTCCTGATCAAGCACGATTTTTACCACCTGCTTGGCTTTGGGGTCAAACTTGATTTTGAACGGTTTTGAATACAAGTTTCCAGGAGCCGTACGGTAGTTTTGGCCTTCGCCACGGTCCATTGGTAGCTTAACGGTATATCCAGTTTTGAGTTTAAAGGTTTCGTATTTATGCAAAAGTGCCTGTACCCAATATTCGCCAGCGGGGAAATCAGTGAGGGATTTGACGGGATAACCAAAGGCCGAAGCCCCGACTAACGTTGGTTTGCCAGCCTGCCAACCGTCCACATTTTGACCGAATAATTGCTGCGAATTGGCATCGTCGCTTACTTGAAAGCGCGGCTCCGATTTGTTGTCTTTTGCCAAAAACAACATCAGACGGCCATCAAATGAAGCGCCTTTGGCCGTCGGGAAAGTAACAGAAAACTGGGTTTGGGCGGAGGCAAAGGTAGCCCAACAAGCACATACGAGCAGTAGAAGACGATGCATATTGATAAGTTGTAAGTTGATGATTATTCAATTTTACAACTTATTCGGCACTTTTTGAATGATTTAACCCATAAAATCTTTCTCTTACAATGAGCCTCGACGAATCAGCCCAAATGGGTTTTTAATTTGGGCGGTATTGCCCTCTAAAATCAACTCAGCCGCTGAGCGGCCCATCTGTTCGTGGTCGGTAGAAATCACCGTGATGCCATCCGCCAGTACTTCTTTGAGCGGCGTATCATTGAAGGCCATGACCCCCACATCTTTGCCCAATATAAGGCCCTGCTGCTTTGCTTTTTTGACCAACTCGGCCAAATCCGAATCTTCCAATACCGCATAAGCGCGGCCTTTTAGTTCGGTTTCAGAAGAGGCACTTTCGATGGTTCGGCCGTTTTTATGAAAATGGGCGCAAAAATTCCGAAATCCACGCACAATTTCGGGCGGGTATTTGACATCTTTTGGAAACACTAAAACCAACTCAGTATACTTGTCCAACAAATCCTGACCCGACTCTAAGGCACCGTACAAATCATTGGTAAAGTCCTGATAAATGCTGGAATGTGCTTCCGTCAGCTCGGGAATTTCTTTATCCAACAGCACCAATTCATTGGCAGGAATTTGGCGTAAAGTATCAACAATTGACGATATGTTGACGTCATTGTAAAAGTGAGGCATCACAACGTACGAATGATAATGCCCCACGCTGTCTTTAACAATATCCCTAAAAATACGAAGACTGCCGTGGTGAATGTGCAACGTAACCGTGGCCCGCTCCCCCAATGTAGCCACAAAAGACTCATAAATAGCCTTTTTGTAAGCACTTAGCTTGTTCATTACCAACAAAATCCGAATTTGTTTCGGTTTTTCATTGAGTATATAATATCCCTTTCCGCGTACCGAATCAATGATGCCTAGGGCTTTTAATTCTTTGTAGGCTTTTTCGACAGTATCACGGGCCAAGTAATATTCTTCACTCAATTCATTGATTGAAGGCAATTGCTGATGACGCTTTAGAGAACCTCTTTCAACCCCGTCAATAACAGATTTTACAATCTGCTTATATTTAGGGGTTTTAGCGTCGTGATTCAAGTGAAGGGTAAATGACATACGCCGGTACTTTTTTCAAATTTAGTCTTTTTGTGGCTTCTTCAGCTTCTTTCGTTGTTGTTTTTTCTTGATTTCTTTCAGCGGATTTTTGTGCAACTCCACTTTTTGACCAAGTAATTCACGAATAACGACTGAGGCACAAACACTTCCGAAGGTAGCTGGGATGTACGAAATGGTACCATAGGCCGAACGTTTAAAATTATTGCCGTCGGTCAGCATGAGCGATTCTTTCTGAACTTTCTCCGTCGAAAACACCACTTTGATTCCTGACTCAATCCCGTATTTTTTTAATCGCTTGCGCACATAATGCGCCAACATACACTCGTAAGTGTCAAACAAATCGGCAACTTTGAGTTGCGTGGGGTCGTACTTTCCACCCGCCCCCATGGAGCTAATCAACGGATAATTATAATTCAATGACGTTGACAGGAGTGTTAACTTGGGCGTAATGCTATCGATACAATCCATAACATAATCATACGGCCCCGTTTCCATAATCTCGCGGACCTTTTCAGGGGTCAAGAACTCTTTCACCACCCGTAGTTTTAATTCAGGATTGATGGCTAAGAGGCGCTCAGCCATGAGGTCGGCCTTAGGCAATCCGTGCGTAGTGGCAAGCGCCGGCAATTGGCGGTTTCGGTTAGAAGGATCTACCACATCGCCATCCACGATGGTCATGGCCCCCACCCCCGAACGGGCAATAAATTCGGCCGCAAAAGAGCCTACACCGCCTAGTCCAACCACCAACACATGGGCTCGTTGAAGTTGGGTCAATCCTTCATCTCCCACCAACAAATGCGTGCGTGAAAGCCATGACAAATCAGCCATTTTTTTACAGTAAAACTAATGGGTTAGTAAATAGAGAATCGGCATTTCCAATAAAAAGACTAATTTTTCTCTACTGGTTGAACACCGTTGCAAAGTTAGTCCAAATTTGATTTTTTAACGCAGAAATCGGGATTTCTAACTGCACAGCCGCCGCTTCGTATATCTTTTCAATGGGCGTATTACGATCATCATTCTCCAGAAACAACCGTGTTAAAGGAATGGTTTTCAACACCTTTAGCGCATTTGATTCTGAGTTGAGCAAGGCTACCCCGAGCGAACAGTAAAAACCATGCGCTAATAATTGCTGCATGATTTCGGGCTTATTATTAAAGCCGTGGACAATCAACGGAACCGAAGGTTTCACTTGTTTTTTCCATTGTAAAAGCTCGTTAAATGCCCGTACACAGTGAATAATAACAGGTTTTTGCAGCTGTTCGGCCAACTTTACCTGAGCCGCAAAAATCGTCAATTGCGTCTCTAAAGGAAGCAAAATTCCCCTATCAAGACCGCACTCACCAATGGCAAGCACGTTTTTATGGCCCGCCACCTGCTCAACCGCTGTCAGTTGGCTTTGCCAATCTTCAGGATGGGCATGCCACGGGTGGATTCCTGCCGAAAGCCAGTTGTTTTCGACCTCTCCAAACCGCCTAAAGTCTTGTATGAGAAGATTGTAAATACTTTTCTCCTGGGGCGTGGATGGAAAATTGTGGGTGTGAAAATTGAGAAATTGTGTCAACTTTGCGAAAATTTCAGAATAACCTCAAAGTTATTAAACTTCGTCCAACATGAGTACCGTTACCTTTCAGTGCCTTCCTTTCGACAGCCTCAGTCTGCGCCAATTGTATGATGTGTTGGCGCTGCGAATCGACGTTTTTATCGTTGAACAAAATTGCCCTTTTCACGACGCCGACAAAAAAGACTTTGTGGCGCATCATTGTTTAGGCTACGACGAAGACGGCGATTTGGTTGCCTATACACGCCTGTTTGATGTCAACTTATCGTTTGAAGGCTACACTTCCATCGGTCGCGTGGCCACTTCCAATAAAGTACGCGGACAAGGTATTGGTCAAAAACTAATGTCTTATTCCATCCAACAATGTGAGCAACTATACGGCCGCCAACCCATCAAAATCGGCGCGCAAAAGTATCTTTTGAAGTTTTACGAATCGTTTGGTTTTCAATCAACTGGCGAAGATTACCTAGAAGACGGCATTCCACACGCCATTATGATACGGGAAGCCTAATCTAAATTATCCGTTTTGATATCTTCAAAGCGCTCCACGTGCCCGAAGGCATAGCCCATTTTGTGCCGATTAAACTCTTTTTCGTTGTTGGCAATCCAAATCGTGGCCACGCCGTTTCCGATAAAATTGGTGATAGCCCGAGCCTCCGACATAAATCGGTCTACCCCCAACAGCAACGCCAAACCTTCTACCGGAATCACTTTGATGGCCGACAATGTACTGGCCAACACAATAAAACCGCTCCCCGTAACGCCCGCCGCCCCCTTAGAGGTAATCATCAGAATACCGATGATGGTCAAAATCTGCCCAAGGTCAAGGTGAACGTTAAACACTTGCGCCAGAAAAATCACCGCCATGGAAAGGTAAATGGTAGTTCCGTCCAAATTGAACGAATAGCCCGCAGGAACCACCAAGCCAACCACCGATTTTGAGCAACCCATACGCTCCAATTTTTCCATGAGCGAGGGCAATCCTGCCTCCGACGATGACGTGCCGAGCACAATCAACAGCTCTTCTCGGATGTAGTGCAGAAACTTAAAAATACTGACTTTGTAGTAACGCAACACAAGGTAAAGCACCACAAACACAAACAGGGCCATGGTGACATATACCGTCAGCATGAGTTTGGCGAGTGGCAGCAAGGTTTTGATGCCGTACTTGCTGATTGTAAATGCCATACCCCCAAACGCACCGATGGGCGCCAACAACATGACTTTGTGCAATCCCCAAAAAATGGTTTTGGAAACAGGCGTCAGAAACTCAACGACTTTGTGCCGAATCGAACGACCGCTGATGACGATTCCCGACACGATGGCTACCACTAACACCTGCAACGTAACATTGTCCCAAAAGAACTTCCACCAACTAAACGCCACCGCACTTTTGGTATATTTTGAAATATCGCCTCCCTGAATCGCCTCGGTCATTACGCCGTCGCCGGGGCGAATAATATTGGCTACCAATACCCCAACGATGAGTGCAATGGTAGTCACCACTTCAAAATAAAGCAAGGCTTTCGCGCCTACTTTACCCACTTTTTTGAGGTCACCCATGCTGATGATGCCGAGCGTGATGGTCACAAAAATGATGGGGTTGATAAAAAGTTTGACAATACTGATGAAAAGACTGCTTAAAAACTCGCTAAAAGTAGTTTTGATTTCAAATTCGGAAATCCATAAGTTGAATTTGATGGGCTTTTCCAGAATGGGTTGCAACGCCACCGAAGGATAATAATGCCCCAATAACACACCCAAGGTAATCGCGGTTAAGACCCAAAAGGTCAAATTTGTAAAGAGTTTTTTCATCAGAATAGGCAGGCTTATATTTCTTTTAAAATAAACAATGGTTTGACGACGATTTTGACCAGAGAGGGCATTTTTCAAAAATAGCCAATCCACTTCAATATCCAAGCCAATATACTTACAGTAACCAACGACAACGGAATACCGACTCCCACCATTTGAGCGGCCAAAGCAGGATTGAGGCGATAGTTGGACGCAATAATGGCGATGGTATTCATGGGCCCCAGCGCCGCTCCCAATACGCACATTTCGGCAATGATGCCCCGTTGTTTGAGAATTATCACAAAAAGCAATGTTATCAGTAGCGGAGCCAAAATCAGCTTATAACCTAGCCCCCAGCCAAGCGCCCGCCAATGAATGTTTTTATCCCGAAAATCAATCTGCATTCCAATCGAAATCAACGCCAACATACTGAAAGGCGCCGCGAGTTTTTTCAATAAACCAGTTACAATATCTGGCAAACCCAAGCCCGAAAAATTGATAATTAGGGCCAAACAGAATGCAATAAACGTCGGAAATCGAAGTACATCAAGCAAAAACATCCACTTATTAGCTTTTGATTCGGCATTGGCGTAGTACGATGCCACGATAATCCCCAAAGTACTACACACCAAAAATGACCCCGCTTGGCTCATCAAAACGCCAATTTTCATTCCTTCTTCGCCGTACAGTAACTCAAAAATCGGAAAACCAACAAACGACACGCTCGGAATACCCGCCGTCAGAATCAAAACAGCTTCAGTATGGCGATGAAATTTTAGAAAGCGCTTCAATGCTTGAAAAAACAAAAACGCCCCTCCAAACGAAATCCAAGGCATTAGTATCGGCAACGCATACGCTTCATTAAAACGTGTTGATGAAGTATAAAGCAACGTAGCCGCAGGCAAACAAACGTACAAAAGCAGGTTATTAATGATCAAATGTGCGTCTTTGCTCAGGGCAGGGATTCTTTTAAGAAATACCCCCAATGTAAGGCAAACGAGCAGGAAGACGATATTGGTCATACAGTGTTATTACTTTCGGGAAGTCTGAGATAAAACAAACTTCCCGAAAGTTAAGGGATTTTAAAAATTCACTGTTGCATTCAGGTAATAAAATGCTCCATTAAACCCAAATTGATTGGCATTTCGGGTAAACGGAATTTGGCCGTTGGAGTAGCCCGCAAAGTTTCGTGCTACGCGGTCAGGATACACGTTGGTTACGTTGTTACTACCCACGGAAAAGTTAAGGGTTTTGTTAGGAGTATAAGTAATCACTACATCATGGAGGGTTTTACCTGCAAAGGTCTGTGTGATATGCGGACGATTGGCGGGCTTTTCCCAAGCAGTAACAGGGCCGAAGTACGATGTTCGCCACGTAAAATTCATCTTATTAGCCTGATAACTAAGACTTAGGTGCATTTTCTGCCGTGGCTGTGCCGTTTCTATTAAGCTAATACTTACCGTATCAATCACCAGTATTCGTGCGGTAGTACCCGCCTGCAAGGCTGCTGGTGTGGGGCGTTGATTAGTAATTTTAGTTTCATTAAAAGTCAAGGCCAAACTTGCCGTAAAACGGTTTTTAGCGTTGAAATCGTGTTTGAAAGTCGTTACAAAGTCTATGCCCTTCGTAGTGGTATTGACGTGGTTGGTAAAAAAACGAATCTCAGAAATGCCCGGAAATAGTGGGCGCAGTGCAGCAATCTGACTTACAATCATGCGCTCAGCCAAAATAATACGGTCTTTGATGTCAATTTGATAAGCATCAAGCGTAAACAAAAACTTACTGCCCGCTTTGGCAGTAACGCCCAAACTATAGTTCCAAGAAGTTTCGGCAGTAGGACTTTCTATACCAATCTGGGCTAAACGAGGATCGTTGTTGGGCAACTGCTTGGTCTGTATAATAGCGCCTGCCTGCACAGTAGAAGTAGTGACGCTATTGAAAGTCTGTGCCAATGAAGGCGCACGAAAGCCCCGGTTGATAGACCCCCTGAGTGAGAAGTTTTCGCTCAATTTGAGGCGTGAAGCCAATTTTCCCGATACATTAGACCCAAAATCACTGTAATTTTCGTAGCGCAATGCCCCCGTAAGTAAGAATTTATCAGTAATGTCGGTTTCTACGTCAGCATAAAACCCGATATTGCTGCGGGTGGCGTTGGTTTCATCGGCAGGGGCAATGCCCGGACGACCACTCGACCCTGGCAATTTGCCACGGCTTGTGGCCAAAGGCCCCACTTGAAACGATTCGGGCGAGCCTTGTTTCAAAATAAAATTGTCAACTCGATATTGGGTTCCAAAGGCAACGTTGAAGGTTTTCGTACCCATCAATCCATTATAGTTACGGCTCACGTTGGCCTCTAAGGTAGTTTGTCCAAAGGCGTTTTGGCCTACATAAAAACTCGTAGGCGACTGTGCCCCCATCGAAGGGTTAGTAGTATTTTGGGCCCACATGTCCAAGTTGTTGAAACCATAACCAGCACTAAAATCCAAGTTCCACCCATCACTAAGTTTTCGATTGATTCCCACTACGGTCGAGTAGTCGCGGGTCATCCCCGGAAGTTCGGGCGTGTAGCCATCTGGAAAAATATCAGGATTGGAGTTAGCATTGGTAGGCGTCGCTACACGAAAGAAACCATAAGCCATTACGTCTTTGATAGATACCCCACCAAAACTGTACAAATTCCAGTTTTTAGCCAATGGATAGCCTAAATTGTAAAACCCTTGGTAGGCGGTAGTTTGGTTGCTGCCATAAATGCCCACAGGAAACGTACCATACGCAGGCCATACCCCACGAGAGGTGCGAGTTGCTTCATCAGTAGCGGGAGTATTGGAGTAAATTCCTGTGTAAGAACCGCCTTCTACTGGGCGTGGGATGTAGTTGTCGGACCGATTAGTGCCATTGGCTTTTTGGTATTGAAGCGAAAGGTTTAAGTAGCTCTTCTCTTTTCCTAGTTTAAAGCCATAATTGAAAGCACCCAAAAAAGTACCTCCATCACCTTCTTTGGTGATCCCGTACTGAGTTTTGAAGGTTCCTTTGCCAACACTTCTATTGAGGCCGATGTTTACGATACCAGCAATGGCATCAGAGCCATACTGTGCAGCTGCACCGTCGCGTAATACTTCAATTCTATCCACTGCCAACGACGGAATGGCGTTCATATCGGTTACGACTGTACCCAAACCTACCGTTACGTTTAAGTTCAAACCCGAAAATTGGTGACGACGCTTACCATCTACGAGTACCAGTACCTGATCGGGTGAGAGCCCGCGCAAAGTAGCAGGATCAGCATAGTTAGCCACGCCATTTACACCCGTTTTAGCCGAATTAAACGACGGCGACGTAAACTGCACCATTTGTGCCACCTCTATCTGACCTGTGCTTTGAAGTTCTTTGGCACTGATTACATCCACAGGTACGGGGCGGTCTACATCGGTACGCGGAGCGGCACGCGAACCTACCACTACCACTTCTGATAGTGACGAAGCACTCTCGCTCAATGTAACACTCATCACTTGGCTTGCGTTTTCGACACGCACTTCTTTGGTTTGATATCCGATATAGGAAAACACAAGGGTTTCACCCGCATCAGCATTGAGTTTAAAATTGCCTTCTGGGTCAGAGATTGTACCGCGCGTAGTTCCTTTTATTTGAACACTTACGCCAGGCATTGCCGCTCCGCTTTTATCTCTTACTTTGCCTTCGACGGGCGCGACTACCACCGTCGGCTCGGGCTTTGGGGAGGAATCGGGCATATCTGCCGTAGTACTTAATACAATTTGATTTTTGAAGGTTTTGTACGAGATTCCTAATGGATTAAAAAAACGACTCAAAACCTCTGACAGTCTTTCGTTTTGAGCCACAAGTGTTACTTTACGGTCAGCTTGGATAAGCTTTGGACTATAAATAAACTTTACTTCTACCGTTTTTTCGAGTTGCTCCAATACCTCACCAATGCCTTTGTCTTGCAACTTGAGCGAGACATTTCGTTCCAGAAAATCCTGTCCATGGGTTTTGTGTGCCAACGAACTTCCCACCATCAGAAGCGCCAAAAGGAGTTGAGTCAGGGATACTTTCATGATTTTTGTCAAAACACGTTTGACATTTGTAGAATATTGCATAGGTTTAACAACGGTTTTGTTTAGACAATAGACAGACTGCTCCCGAACTACAACTTGACAGGGAGGTTCGGGGTACTTTCTCGAATCGGTTGTGTGGCCGCACAACCGATTCTATTTATATTTCACTCATTGCTAAATAATTGAAGGCTACCCTTATTGGCACCCTTTTCCGTTGAGTACGATTCTGGTACCCTGTACTTGGTAAGATGCCCCCAACGACTGACAGATTACCTCTAATTTTTCGTACATTTCAAGTCCATTCAAATTGCCCGTTAACGTACAATTTTTGAGCAATTCGTTTTCAAAAAACAGCTCAATTCCGTAGGCTTTTTCCAGTACTTCGACTACTTTTACTAAAGGGGTATTCTCAAAATCAAACGCGAAGTCGTTAAACTCCGCCGCTTTGATAATTTCGGGTTTTTCTACCAAACCCGCCACAAAATGCTGCTCGTTGGCAAAATAGGTGACCTTCAAATTTGGCGTTAATACCACGCCATTGTCTTTCTGTTTATCAAGCATTTTCTTTTCAAAAACAGCTACCTTACCCGTTTTTACGCCTACTTCTATTTGTTTGTTTTGAGTACCTCGAATCCAAAAACTGGTTCCCAGAACTTTGGTAACCACGTTGCCCACATTGACTAAAAACGGTTTTTCAGGATTGTGAGCAATGTTAAAAAACGCATCTCCTTCAAGCTTAATCTCTCGTACGTCGCCAGTAAAAGCCTTGGGCGAAATCAGTCGCGACTTAGGCTGAAGCTGCACTTTACTACCATCCGACAACAATACTGTCTTTGCTCCTTGGGCTTGGTTTTCCCACTCTATTCTATCGCTGTATTCTTTACTGACAAGTTGGGCTACTTTATGTGATGAAGGCTGCTGATACACCCAAAAAGCAATACCCAATGCCACGACTACGCAAGCCGCTGCCACCGCACGAAAAACAGATTTTTGGTAAAACGGAACAATCGTAGGCTCCGTTATTTGGGTTTGTTTCTTCACTTTAAGCCACATTTTGGCTTTGATGATTTTCCAATCCGCCTCGTTTTGAGGAGGTTGCATTTCGCTACCCACTAAGTCGTACCATTGCTCCACCAGCCGTTTTTCGGTGGGGGTACATTCACCAGCAAGGTACTTCTCCAATAAATGCTCAAAAGACTGCTTACTCATATTTGTAAGTTGTTTTCAAACCTAAGGTCGAAAAAAGCAGATGTACCCCTAAAAGAATTGTAAAAAAATCTTGAAAAATTTACAAATACCCCAAAATCAGCACCATCAGAAAGTCGCGGAGGTGGGTACGGAGGTGTCGAAGAGCTTGGGTAATGTGGTATTCGACCGATTTTTCGGTGAGGTCGAGCCGTTGGGCAATTTCGCGATGAGAGAGGTATTCGTTGCGGCTCATCCGAAATACTTGACGGGTTTTTTCGGGCAATACCTCCAACGATTTTTCGAGGGCATTTTGGAGGTCTTCGACCGTTAGGGGCAGTTCGGCTTCCTGTGTCAATACTTGCGTTTGTTCTTGGGGTTCAACAAATTTTCGCTGCGCAATAACCGTTCGGAGATGATTGATAACTTGATAACGTACCGCCGACAACAGGTAATTTTCAACGTTGCCAATCAATAAATTTTCGCGCTTTTCCCACAAACCCACAAATACTTCTTGAACAATCTCTTCGGTAGTTTCGGTAGAGGCCGTTTTTTGGTAAGCCAGTTTATACAGTTTTTTCGCAAAACGCTCATACAAAGCACGAAAAGCTAACGCAGCTTTGGGGCCACGAAGTTCGAGCAATAATTGTTCGTCAGAAAGCGCTTGCATGGGTTTATTATGAAATTCCGACGGAAAAGTACGATTTTTCGGAGAATCAAACGGAAATTATGTTTGGACTTTCGCAGAACACTATTGGTGAACACACAAACAACGGTTGGTATGAAGCCTTGGAAGTTATCTAACGCTATTGACAAACGTACTCTCTATTTTGGCCTACATAAAATTTTAATAAGGCTACATTCTCACCAATATCTACGTCTAACAATATTTTCCAACTACCACTTTCTTACGCAAAATTACCTTTAAAATGCCCTAATCGTAACCTATCTCTAATGTCATTTGCCACACCCATCATTGTACGAAAAGCAAACGTATTCGTTATTTTTTTATGAATAAATAAATTAGCTGTGACTCGTTAAATTTAAACACACTGCTGACGAACCAGAGACTTATACCCCGACACAATTTGGGTCAATTGCGGTGCATCTGCACTG
>VFQN01007176.1_pt1 | contig 12131 bp, 16 predicted proteins | sample 3512371 | NCBI WGS metagenome assembly VFQN01 (sample SAMN10412370, study PRJNA504923) | tailings metagenome | isolation source: Replicate 2 from Balatoc abandoned mine | place: Philippines: Itogon, Benguet | collected 2017-08-28
GGCTGCGCCCTACCGGCGTGTAAGCGTTATAGCCCTGCTGCAGCCGCCGTCTCGTTGCTCCTGCGTCAGCCTGCCGCAGTCCGTCTCCACGGCTGCATGCCGGTATCCAGCTGCACTGCCGCACACAGCGGCACCGCCATTCCACAACCCCCATGGAACACCGCGCGTGTGCATGCTGCCCTGCAGGTGATGCCCATGTCTGTGTTTGACGACGTCATGGCCGTCAACGTCAGCGGCGTGGTGCGGGTGACCAAGGAGGCGCTGCCGCTGCTGCGGGCGGTGGGTGGGGGTGGGGACGCAGGACATGGGCGAGAGCAGGTTAAGAGCGCCTAGTGCTGCTGCCGTGCCAAGGCAAAAGCACGCTGATCCTGCACCCAACACAGCTGCAGTCTTAAGCCCTCGGCCCACGAACCATACAACACCAACCCCCAGCGTTGCACCCAGTGCAGTCATCCCCGGCCTCCCCCACTTCCACGCACTCCTGCCCTGCGCCCACCAACCCCGCGCCCCCAATCCGTCGCCCCGGAAACGACAGACCTCCCACGACCAGGCCCCCGGCCGCATCGTCAACCTGGGCTCCTACGCCGGCACCATCGCCACCCCCCTGTTCGGGGCCTACGCCGCCTCCAAGTTCGCGCTGGAGGCCATCTCCGACTCGCTGCGCTACGAGCTGCGGCCGTGGGGCATCCACACGGCGCTCATCAAGGCGGGCGGCGTCAAGACGCCCATCTGGGACAAGAGCATCGCCAGCAGCCAGGGCGTGGTGCAGCAGGGCGTGGACCCGGCCGCTATGGCGCCGTACCAGGGCATGAGCGATGAGGTGGGCACGCGGCTGGGGAGGATTGATGCCGGGGTATGGGGAAGTGGGTTCTTGTGCTCTTAGGGGACGCTGCGATGGTGTTGCCGTGGGGGAGGGAGGAGGTACTCGGTGGGGTAGGCCGTCCCAGCCAGCTGCCTGCTGGTGCAGCTGTCGCGCAGCTCGTGCCTCACGCCAGTGCCAAGCCCCATCCTAATAACGTTCGAGCCAGCCGTTACCCTGTACCCCGCCCTGCCCTACACCACTCCTCCCGCACCCCGCCCCCGCACACGTGCCCCGGCTGCATCCCTTGCCGTACACGGCCTGCCTTGCCGTACAGATGATAGCGCTGGCCCGCGGCGCGGAGGAGAAGGGCATCAGCGCGCAGGAGGTGGCGGCCACGGTGCTGGAGGCGCTGACGGCGCCGCGGCCGCGCTCGCGCTACTTGATTGGGAACGGCGCGGAGCGGGACATGACGGCGCGCCGCCTGCTGCCGGACTGGGCCTGGGACGCCATCCTGCTCAGCAAGCTGCCCAAGACTCGCGGAGAGGGGAAGTGAAGGGGCAGAAATGCGACATTCCAGTGATCCGGCGTGTGCTGAGGTGTACCTAAGACGCGAGGCGAGCAAGGCCAGGTGAACGATAGCAGGGGGACGGTAACAGTGGGGGTGTGGAAGTTGAGAGCCTGCTCGGACGGGGGCCGAGGGTGGTTCAGGGGTGGGCTTCGTGTCTGGCCAGATTGAGCGTGGTTTATACTGTGAGTTGTAGAGGGAGGATGAGGGAAAGGTGAGGGTGGATGGGCTGGGTGTGCATCGAATGGGTGTGGAGGAGCGGCGGAGGGCAGCGTGGTGCCCAGTGTTACTTCCGGCGTGAACGAGCTTGCGGCCGATGGCTAAGCTGCACATGGCATGGGGCTAACTGGGAAGGGCTTTGGATGGAACCTGTCAGGAAAGGGAGCGGCAGAGGCGGAGGGAGCTGCGAGCGGGGAGAGAAAGGGAGAAGCGCGCGAGAGATATGATAGTGACGGACAGTGATGCTAACGGAGTTGGTGCTTGGCCGGCATTGCGCGGGGGCACACGGACAGCACGTGGGCAAAGGCGGCAGGCAGGCGACGTTGTTGTATTGCTGGTTGAGCATTTGGGGGGCCAAACTGGACGGGAAGCCGTGACGTTGTTTTGTGGTGTTCCTACTCGTGGAGCACATGCATGTTTATGTTGTCTAGTGTGTAGCCGGAGGCGAGAGGAGGAGCGGTTTCTTCTTGCCACGCTGCACGTGACGATGGCGAGCGAGGGCCAAGGGGAGGCGAAGGGGTAGCAAACGGGAGACGGGGGGAGACTCCGCCAACGTGCGCTGTTAGCAGTTGTGGTATGCGAGCGGTGACAGTGCTGCGTCTTTGACAGCTTACTAAGAGCGCTGTGGTAGCGATATTCGCAGCGGTGACCTTGGCTTTGAAGCTCAACAACATGACAACCCGAGTGTGCAGAAGGGACCTGTGCGTACTGCGTGTGGCAATCCCTACACACAGAAGTTGCCTTCATGTGATCCTGTGCGATCTGACAAAGGTGCCCACATGCAACTATCTCTCGCCGCACGCGCAGCCGCACGCCCGCCGACGGTGTCACGCTTCTGCCGAGCCACCACCTCCGGCCAGCTTCTGCCCAGGGGTTCATGGCCTTTGCCACGTGCTACAAGTACACACCACAGACCGCGACTGTCAACACCACCTACCAGGCCCGGCACTGCCCCACACACAATCATGACTGACCAACTCTGCACAGACGCGCCGTCAGACGTAGAAGCCCCAATAGGTCACCGGTACACACGAACATCTTGTCCGCCCTGATCCGTCCTTTGGATCCGTCGTTTTTTTTGACCACCATTGCACGGTGCAACAATTCCGCACGCCGTGCGCCCCGCCCCGCGCGCCCTCCCGTACCCCCTATCCCTTCGCTCCCTCTTTCAACCTCTGCCTCCCTTGACACGTTTAGCCGGAGGCCTGGCAGACGCAGTGCCACGTGCCGTGCCCGGCACAGCAATGGCCGCCCCAGCAGTGCGGGGCAGCTGAGGCAGCGGACCCGGGGCTGGGCCCGCGACCGGCCCTTGGTGTGATGGTGCCGCTGCGATGGTTGTCATGACAATCTGCATGAAACGAAAGGTAGGACAACAGGGCGTGTGCCGGAGACGTGTATGACAGTCAGCGGCGGGGCAGCATCCACGGGCAGCAAGTAGGGCGTAAGGGCCTTGCGGCAAAAGAATCTTGTGTGAAGGAAGGGGGGTTACGAAACCAGCCGCGATGTGCCAGGTTTGGTACGGACCCGTGGCTCCCGCAGAACAGAGCGGACCGTAAGGCACTACCATGTGACCCGCGAATTAAGTCTTAACATGCTTGCACGCAGCATCCGTACGCTAAGGACATCCCTAGCTGTCATGGCAGACGTCACAGGTGTTGTTGCAGGTGTCGTAGCGTGACCCCTGTCACACCCGCCCACCTGCGTGCCCGCCGCGCCACGTGCCACGTGCACCAGGGAGTCGCACGCCGCCTGGAACGCCGCGCTGTGTGTTACGGCGATCACCTGCGCGTGTGGGGTAGCGTAAGCCAGTGAGTCGACCGGCGTTGCTACGGATCCAGCTCCTGCAGCCCAGAAGGCGAGCGAACGCCACAAAGATTCCTATAGCAGGGCTTTGCTTTGCAGAACTTGACCCAACTAGCTACAGGCCCATACAAAGTGAAACCCACCAAGAGTTCCCACGAGTCCAGCCCTGTGGTCCGTCCCGCTTACCCCGACGACCCTCCACCGCCAACTCTCATCCGCAGGCCCCACCTGGCATCCCTCCCCATGCGCCAGGTGCCTCAGCAGCCGCGCCACCGCCGCCTGGTTGTGCTCGTCCAGCGCCGCGTCAACCTCGTCCAGCAGCCACAGACCGCCGCCGCCGCCAGTGCCGCCGCCAGTGCCAGGGCCGCCGCCAGCGCCGCCGCTGGCCGCAGCGTCACCGCCGCCAGCCGTCGACCCACTGCTGCTGCTGCTGCTGCACTGCGCCAGCGCCAGCAGCAGGGCCAGGGACACCAGTGTGCGCTGGCCACCTGTGCGGGGCAGGAGGGACGCAGAGGGTAAGCGTACGGGACACGGGGAAAGCGTTGGGGCGGTCTGTCGCACAGTGGCTGAAGAACAACAGGGGACGTGCGTGTTTGGGTCGCGCGGCGAAACAGCCTCCGTCCGACTTCCATTTTTAGGCATGGCAACACGGGGGAAGGCGCAGCGGGTGAAATCGCATAAGGCCTTTCCAACGCAGTCCCTGCGACCCGCAGCGCTGTGCCGCATGGTGACTCTGACGCTCGCCGACCGCGTTGCCGCCCATACGACCCGTCCCCTTGCGCCCACGGTACAGAGCGTCTGTGCCGCCACAGTCACCTCCACGTACCGGACAGCTGCCCAAGGTCTTCGCTCCACTCGCCGCCGGGCGCACCGCCTGCAGCCCCCGGTCCCGCCGCCCCGGCCTCCCCCGCCCTCCTCCTGAACCGCACCACCACGCCCCGGCTGGGGCACACACCACTGCCGCCGCTGCTGCCTCCTACTGCTGCTGCCTCTGCTCCTGCTTTTGCGGCTGGGCCTGTGCCCGCCGCAGTGGCTGCCAGGGCCAGCTGCATGGACGGCAGCAGGCGGGCGCACAGGCGGGCGAAGCGGCGCCGTGCCGCCAGGAAGACGGCGGTGTTGGCGGCAATGGCCTGCGGCACCAGTCAAGGGCGTAACGGGCAGTTGGTCGTGGTGTAATAAAGAAACGGATGTGCAGTTGCCGGCGTGTGAAAGGAAGATGTGTGACAGGGCGTGTTGCGCAAACGAAGGTGGCGAGAAACTGTTGGGGGCCTGCAAGGCCAGCAGCAGGCGCTGTGGCACGAGCCTGTGCCGATGCCTTTACGGCCATGCCCAAAAGCAAACAGCACGTGTGTGCGTATGCCACCTGCCTGCCACATGCTGTTGAACATCCACCTTCCCACATGACTTACCTGCTGCGCGGACTTTTCGATGACCTCCTGCGTGTGCAGTTTCGGTCAGGCGTTAGCTTTCTACCTGGACCCCAGTGATTTGGGCTGATGGTACTCGTTGGTAACAATGGCAGCACAGCCGGGGTGCCACAGCCTTGCTGTAACTGACTTCCTAGTTGCGTGCAGTCTATCAACAACCCATCCGCCACCAAACCCCATGAGTCTGATCACTACCATACCACACCGCTGTCACAGCCACACGCCCACCTGCAGCACGTCCGCTGCCTCCGCCAGTGCTGCCGCCCGCTCCCTTAGCACCCCCACCGCCTGCACCCTCTCCTGGAACTGCAGCAACTGGGCGGGGGGCACCTGCATGGGGGAGGGAGAAAGGGGAGTGTTGGCTGAGTACGTAGTAACTATTTGGGTGTGCCTGCGTGGTGGCGGGAGCAAACAGGGATTCAGCAGGCCTTGGCCAGCTTAAGCAAAGAGAAAATATTTCGTTGGAGCATACCGGAGGCAGGTGGGCGATAGAGCTCACACCCAGGTGCGCAAGAGGGCCTTGCAGAACGCGTACATTGGCTCTGGGGTGGCAACCCATGTTACATGACACACGCCACCGCCCCACAGCACTCTCTTCTTTGCTTTCGCTATGCAATTAACACACTGGTGTGCCCCGTTAGGCTCCCCCACCCCCCCACCTGGCAGTCCCCCAACCGCGACCGCTCCGCCAGCAGCTGCTGCAGCTCCTGCCGCCCCGCCGCAACCGCCGCCTCGCACCGCGCCACCTCCCGCTCCTCCCTCTGCTGCTGCTGCCCCTCCTCCGCCACACCACCCTCACCATCGTTCCCTTCCGCTGCCGTACCAACGCCTCCACAACCACCACCACCTGCTTTTCCTGCTGTTGTCGTCACCGGCGGCGGCATGCCGTACTCGTGCCGTACGGCCTCCAGCTCGCGCGTGGCCTGCTGCAGCTGCCGACGCAGGGCCGCCACACGTGCAGCGCGCTCCTGGGCGCGTGCTCGGGCGGCGCGCTGCGCCGCCTGCAGCTGGGCGACACGCGCCGCGGCCGCCTCCGCCGCCGCCTCTAGCTCCCGCCGCCGCCTGCATGGGTTCGTGGAGCCCAGCGTGTCAGATGTTGCATGTATGCTGCTCCTGTGCAGCCGGACGCGAGGTCAAGCAGGTGAAACACCGGGATAATGCAAACAACGAGTTGAGTGACGTTGCGGAGAAACGCGCTCGGTGGTGTTGTGCTTACTAGTTCCATTTTCGGAAATAACAGCTGCAGTACAATTGCTGTACTGAGTGTCTTACTGGGCTTCTGCCTCTTCCGCCTCGCGCGCGGAGACCAGCCATGCGCGCAGGTCCTGCGGTGGGTGAGTACGGAAGGCGCAAGCCAGGCACGAAGCTTGAACGTTGCAAGTTCAACTGGGACCTCTGTGCAACTGCGGCTTGCTTGCAACCGGCCTGGACTGACAAGCATGTACCGGTATCGACTTGCACCACAAACCCCTTCGCACATGCCGCTAGGCTACCAACCTCGACCCACCTGCAGCTGCTCTTTCCCCTCCCGCAGCCGCCCCTCCTGCTCCTCCACTCCCGCCACCGCCTCCGCCGCCACCTCAGCCGCCTCGGCCTCTGCCTCCGCCGCCTCCAGCCGCCGCTGGCACTCGCCCCGCCGCCGCTCCGCCGCCTCCGCCCGCTCCCGCGCCGCCGCTACCGCCGCCGCCAACTCCCGCACGCTGCCACCTCCCCCATAACCAGAGGGCGCATCACCTCCTGCACCATGAGCTGCTGGTCCGAGATCTTGCTGCTGCTGCAGCTGCTGGGCGCGCAGGGCACCCAGCGACCTCGTCGCCTCCGCCTCGGCAGCTTCTGCCGATGCAGCCATCAGCTCCTGCAGCTTCTTAGCAGCTTCCAGCTCCTGCTCGGCGTCGGAGGCACGCCGCTCCGCATCCTGGCCGCAGGGTACGTTTGGACCTCTCAACCATACAAGTGCATCAGAAGTCCATCCCAAGTTGTACCACCCCGAAACACAGTATTCAGCGGGGGCGACCCGCCCCCCTCCCTGTTTCCGGTCGTATGGTTGCATTCTCGCCTTGCTGACAAGCGGTTACTGACGCCTACAGAATCCAGGTGTGACTTACCTTTTGTCCCCCTTCATCATATCCAAGCCACGCACCTGCAGGTCAGCTGCATCTACCGGTATGCTTGTTGACGTTCAAAAGCTCATGGCAACACAACCCAAAATGTCCTTTCCTCCTCTGTACCCCCACCCCACGCACCTGCAGGTCAGCCGCCAGCCCCTCCGCCTCCTCCGCCCTCGCCTCCGCCTCCGCATGGCGCTCGGCCGCCCGCCGGGCCTCCTCCTCCTCACCCACGAGCCGATCCTGGCAGCAGAAGTTGTGGGTGCGTCAAACTAGAATGGACCCTCATGAGTACAGGTATTTTGCGGATGGATAACAGCATGTGCAGCAGTAGCAGCCAAGCGGCCTACGCAAAGTGCTGCTCGCACACCTACATTTCAGGGCCCCATCGCCTGCCCATACGGTGTGTACGCGTCCTTACACCCACTCACAAACCACACCCACCTGCAGCTCCCGCTCCTTCCGCTCCGCCTCCGCCAGCTGCCACATGCGCTGCAGCAGCTGCAGGCTGGGGGAGGGCCGCCCGCCGCCGCCGTCCCAGCCGCCGGACAGGGAGCCCCTGCACGCCAAGCACGTGGCACGTTGGAAAGGGTGGATGGCAACTGCACGAACGACTGGTCCTTGAGCACACGTGTGGGCATAAAGTACGGTAAGTGTGCCTACGCGTAAGCGATGTGCCCATTTGTGCTGTGTGGCAGCTAGCTACAAATAAGGACCGCCACGCTGAGCATCAGCTAGACAATTTGTCCAGCAGGTATATCTACCACGGAGTCTACCCTTGAGCAGTTGTGCACCCACTTGCTGCTGACGCTGCCCGCCAGCGTGACGCTGCTGAGGCCGTGGCCCGCCACCAGCGCCGCCGCCGCAGCATCGTCCGCCGCCACCAGACTCCGCCCGAAGGCGCGAAGCAGCGCACGACGCAGCCGTGGGTCGGCCCCGGACCGGCCGCCGTCGCCGTCGCCGGAGGCGGCAGCAGCGGGTGCAGAGGAGGGGCCAGCGGCGGCAGGGGCGGTGGGTGAAGATGGCGAGGGCTGCAGGAGGTCCAGCGGGAGCCACACCTTGAGGCCTGCAACAAGGGGCCCGCACGAAGGTCCCGTTGAGCAGTGACGGCTGCAGTGTGCTGTATGCTGCACGAGAGCGTACACGCAATGCGCGCGACAGCAGCGCACTGGCGCACGTTCAGTGGAATGCACGCGGTGGGCAGCAAGCTGACGTACAGACGCTCACGCACCTCGTTGCGCCAGCTCCCTCTGCGCCCTGCGCTGCACCGCCGTCAGGTCGGGGGCGGTGAGCCTGTCCAAGGCCCACAGCCGCAACTTGCCTCCGGGAACCCCGCCGCCCGAGCCCCACCCAGCCGCCCCGCCACCTCCACCACCGGTCGCCCAGCTGTCCGCCACGCGCGCTGCCTCCTCAGACGTGTCGCACAGCAGCACCCTCAGGCTGCTCCCCCCAATGACTGACAGCGCAGCCAGGTGCGGCGGGTCCGCGGCCTGCCTCACCTGGCCCGTGCTACCCCCCGCTGCCATACCGCCCTCCTCCTGCGGATGCCCTCCACCTGCCCCTGCCCCTGCTTGACCCCCGTCAAACGGCAGCAGAGAGAAGAAGTGGTACAGCGGGCGGGGGCCCTGCGCTTGCCCCTGCCCTCCCCTGCCACCCCCTGCACCAGCAGCTCCATGCCCCCTGCCTCTCCCACCGTCCTCTCCCCCAACAGGCAGCTGCAGAGCCCGCCGTGCTGCCGCCACACGTGCCCGCAGCCCCGCAAGCTCCCCGGCAGTGCCCCGGGCGCGGCGCGCGGCCACCTCTGCTGCCTCCCTGGCCGCTACGGCGGCGCTACGGCAGCCCTCCAGCCGCGTGAGTACTGCCGCCGCCCGTGCCTCCTCCGAGACCGCCAAAGCGCTGGTGCCTGGCTTGCTGTCGCTGGGCCCTAGGTCTAGGACCAGGGCCTTGTCACCGGGAAGCAGGGAGGCCTTGAGGCTGTGGGCAGAGGTGTTGTGGTGCGGGGCGGGCTGGATGTGGGGCAGCAGCATGGGTAAGGAGAAGTGGCCGCCAACAAGGCCAAATCGTATCTACGCCATCGGTAGGCCATGAGTGGAACAACGGCACCGGTGATAAGGTTTAGGTTAAGTGGAGCAAGAACAAGTTAAAATCCAGCTCAGCACAAAGCACTCTGTGCGATGCAAGCTAGTTTACGCTCCTTTTCACCTGCTCAGCGCCTTTTGCGCCTCCACCGCTCGCTCCTCCGCCCGCCGCACCGCCCCCAACTGCGCCGCCAGCCGTGTGGCGCACCGCCGAGCCTCCGCCGCCGCCTCCGTCGCAGCGCGCTGCAGCCGCACTGTCGCTGAGGCAGCAGCTGTGGGAAGGGCAACAGCCGCAACGTCCAGCAGCACCGCGGCATTTCGGTAAGGCGAAACAGCATGGAGGCGTGTGCAAAAGAAGAATGATGAATCGGCGCTAAGACATGGTGCTGGCGCGATGGACGAGCATCCGTATCCCAGTGCGGCTGGATGACCTTGCACACAAGCCGTGCACTCGGTCTGGGCCCCTGTGCCGGTGGCCCCAGCTGGCCCCAGCCCCCGCGCCTTCTACGCACCCTCTCGCGCCCCTGCCTCCGCCTCCAGCACTTCCAGCCGCCTCGCCAGCTCCTCCAGGGCCTCCCCCTCCCGGGCCGCCTCCGCCTCCGCCGCGTCCGCACCTGCCGCCGCCTGCTCGCGCCGCCGCGCCGCCTCAGCCGCCGCCTGCTGCAGACCTTGCGCCCGGTCCAGCTGCGCCTCCCACATCCGCACCTGAAGTGTTGCCACAAAAGCGCTTGTTTTGACCAGGCCATCGGGCAGGTGCCTTGGGTACTATTGCACGGCAATTCACGGCCTGCTGCCCTGGGGGATGCTACAACTGAGACTTGCACAGCGTTACGAGCAAACGTTGTAATGTAAAATGCGTGAGCGTGAGCGACTCACGCAAAGCCTTGGCAGTTAATTATGCCTCTCTTGCTATGTACAATGCAGATGACATCCGGTATTCGGGTCGCACCTTCTCCTCTTGAACCGCCACCTGCTGCTGCAACGCTGCCGCCGAGGTGCCGCTACCCGGCTGCCCTCTCTGCTCTCCGCCGCCGCCCTGGCTTGTCAGCCGCCGGCCCCTGCGGCCCCCACGACCGCGGGGCCCCGCCTTCGCCCCCTGGTCCCTCACCCTGTCCCCGTCCGCTGCCTCCACAACCTCTCCGCCCGCTTTCACGTCACCCTCTTCCCCGGCCAGGTCCCGGCCCAGCCGGTCCGCGTCTTCCTTGGCTTCCTGCAGCTGTGACTGCAACTCCTCCGCCTGAGCCTGGAGTAGGGAGTTCGGGCCCATGGTGGGTGTCGTACTGTTACCAGGAGGCAGAGGGCGCACAAGCTGTGCCACTGTAATGTGAGGCAGTAACACTTGCACAGCACATGGCTAGGAAAGGTATTAACTGGTCAGTGCATATGGGTTGCAGGGGAAAGCAACGATGCCTGTCCCATCGATTCAACAGCCCGTCTGTCCGCCCTTATCGTAACCCGTGTGCGCAACCTGCCCGGCCGACACATTTTTGCCAGGCAGCAATCTCACCTTTCCCGCCGCCTCTGCCGCCTGCTGTGCCTCCACGTTCGCCTGGGGACGCAAACGCAGCGCACGCAGGGGGGAATGTAGCCCGAGGTATGACGCGAGGCCACATCCAATACCGGCATACCGGTACCCCGTACGGCAATGCTGCTAAAGCCTCCCCAACGATACATGCAAAACATCCTGCGCTCTCCTAACAGCGGTGCCCTGCCTGTCTGCGCCCCGACTCCTCATCAGCCACCACCCACCCTCAGCGCGCGGCCCCAGGCGTCCAGCGACCCCGCCAGCCGCCGCCCCGCCTCCCCCGCGCCCGCCTCCACGGCACGCAGCCGCTCCGCAGCAGCCAGCCGCGCCTCGTCGCCACGCACCGCCTCGTGCTGCGGAGGTTAGAAGCACAATGCTTATGGAGGGATGAAGGGAAGTTGACGGTTCCATATGCAAAAATTTATGCGCCCTCACTATGACCAGCCGCCGTGTGCTGTCACCCGGACTGGTGCACCGCAGAGCGGTGCAAGTCCTAGGCCCTGCCACTCAGTAAGCTTGCTTCCTCCCGTGCCCGCAACCCTGCTGACCTAAGCGCAACTGCACACTAGCCAGCAGCTCCACACGTGAGGCCTCGCCCATCGACAGCTGCCCGCCCTCACGCCCTCCCTCCCTCCCCCACCAGGCAGTCCAGGTTGCCCCGTATGACCCGCAGCGCCGCCCTTGTGGCCGCCAGCTCCTCGCCACCGCGGCGGCTCTCCTGCCGCCAGCGCTGCAGACCGCTGGCCGCCGCAACCAGCTCCGCCAGGGCGGAGGGGTCTGCGGGGAATCGCGGCAGGTACCGTATGAGCGGCGGGGGTGAACGGAAGGTGACGGTGGCGACTCGGCAGTTAGGTATGCCGGTATGCTGGGTTAGTCAACCGCAAGACGCCAGAGGCTGCTGAGCAGCTTCACTGCGCAGCCATGGTACACTACCGCCGCTCCCCCTACTCCCATACTGTTCTCACTATGCCAGCGTAGCAAGAGTACGTTCATTTAAGCTATACGATAACGCAGCAGCTATCTACGCGGTTTGTGGGTACAAGAACTTTTGCGCGTCCACGCACCGTTGCAATCGGCCAGGGAGGTGACCTGCGCCTGGCGGATGACGCGCCCGCCGCCGCCGCCGCCGCCGCCAGCTCCGGAGTCCGACCCGCCGTCCGCTCCCAGGCCAAGGCCCAGGCCGCAGGCCGCCAGGAAGTCCTGCAGCGTGCCATTGATCACAGGTCAGGTGTCAGACGTGGTACCGGCAGGTACGAAGCAGTAACCTTCAGTCACGCAAACGGGGATGTAGGTGCCCTGGCCGCGGCCCAGCCACACCCTTCACCCCGGCTGCCAGCCGCCCCTCCACAGCCGTTTGGACCCTGCACTTGCTACCTCAGAGTACGGCGCCTAGCTGCAGTCCTTGGAGCGTGCCCGTACCGTCACTCTGACATGGACACTGGTCACTTGGACCCACCAGACGTAACTCACCTTGACCTGCTGCGCCGTGCGTTTGCGGCCGTCCAGCGTGAACACGCGGGAGCCGTCGGGCGACAGGGCGGCGCGCAACACGTGCTGCTGCTGCTGCTGCTGCTGCTGCTGCTGCTGCTGCTGCTGCTGCTGCTGCT
>VFQN01007177.1_pt1 | contig 12131 bp, 12 predicted proteins | sample 3512371 | NCBI WGS metagenome assembly VFQN01 (sample SAMN10412370, study PRJNA504923) | tailings metagenome | isolation source: Replicate 2 from Balatoc abandoned mine | place: Philippines: Itogon, Benguet | collected 2017-08-28
TGTCATGGGAAGAGAACGAAAAAATCAACTGGGAACCTCCAATCTCTCTTCTCGACTTGAGAATTCTAGTGTAGGAAGTGGAAGCACGATCAAAACGAATGAGCTACCATCCCCTGCTGCACACACCAAACTCACCAAATCACTGACGCGAAGTCTCATCGCTCCAGATGACTACCAGGAAAGCACAAAAAAAGAGAAAGGGGAGTATTTTAATCGCACTGCTACGTGGAAGCCTGCGCCTATCTATGAGAGGGATTTTAAGACGGATTACTCGAACTCCTTCAACGACCCGAAACACTATACAGAGCCACTCGCTCCTCCGAAATCTACCTATGAGATTGCAGAGGAACAATTGCGGGTGAAGGCCCAAAGATCAGCATTGGATAACCTGTGTAAGTTGATTCGCAGCACCTATGGCACTGTCGCGACAATGCTACGCTCGGTAAGCCAGACTCCCTCTAACCCCTCTCCATCCTGTGATCCTCTCTTAGTTCAACAAGAAGAACACAGACAACTTTAGCTTGTACGAGTTCGGCGAGTATATCAAGCGAAACGAGCTGGAGACCTATCTGACGTCAGAGCAGCAGCGCCTCGTCTTCGACTTCATCGAAACAAAGCACAACGGTGCCGTGCCGGTGAAGGATTTCCTCAAGGCTGTGGAAGAACACGAATTTCGCGACCATGAGATGAACAAAGAGGCGCAGAAGATCCGAGACTTCCTCGCCTTCCACGTCGACCAGCGACGCGCGGAGGAGACGAACACTGTAGAGCCAAATAGCAATAATCCCAGTCACGCGACTCTGCCTCCGATAGACGAGGAGCTGCGCGAGGCGATGAAGAAGAAGGGCATCGAGAACGAGGCGGAGAGGATTCGGCGGGCATTGGGCATGAAAACCTTCGACCTCGACATCGACCACAAGGAGTTCAACGAGGTGCTCGATGAGGTGTACTTCAAGAAGCTTCCGACGAATGAGATGCATCGCAAATACGCCCGTTTCCTGCATCACTCGAATCTCAAGTTGTCGCAGGTGCCGTATTACGACATCAGATCACGAGAGCTAGACCGGCTCAAACACCGCGCCGCCATGATAGACCGGATTCTCGAAGGCGCCGACATGAAGGGCCGTTACATCACCCTGTCTGAGTCGAGGGCGAATCTGCTGAACCACCGAGTGAACAACGCCTTCCTCCTCACGTCCCACTCGTCAGAGGACTTGAAGAACGCTGTTGACGTCAGCAACTATGACTTCGACAAGTACGACGACCCTGACACCTTTACACACACTGCTGCCTCTCCAGGCCAAAGCCCTGGCCCAAGCCCCAGTCACTCTCTCACGCAGACGAAGGTTCTCTCTCGTCCACGCACTTCGCCTGACGACAGTCTCGTCGGACCGGATCCTCGAGCTTCGTCGCCGGCTGAGCGGGTTTTGGAGAATCGGGAGAAAGTGCACAGTCGCCTGGGTCTGTCACGCTCCCTGCCTAACTTGAATCTGTCCGCCAGACCCTCGCCACTCGCCGCACTCGACTTGACGAATGTTCATCCAACCACTGATGCCAAGAGACAGCAGAACTTCCGCGATCTCTCCGGCGACAGTCCGTCGCGCAAGAAAGCCGCCGCGAAACAAGCGGAAGAGAGCTCGATTCTGACGTCATCGCAGAAGCACGGCGTATTCATTTCTGACGTCACAGCCGAGAAGGTCCAGGACAGAGATCTGACGTCAGTGAAGAGCGCTGTCACCGCTTCGTCGCTGCAGTCGTCAGCGAACTTGTCTAAGACGAGCGGGGCGACGTCAGTGCCGTCGTCGAAGAAGTCGAAATTGATATCAGAGTTGCTGCAGCCTCAAGAAGGCGCGTTGAAGGAGAGCGACTTCTACATGTCTGACGTCAGCGCCTCTATGGGCCGTCTGAAGGATCCGTCGAAGATCGTGCGCATCGAGAAGATCGATCCCAATGTATACGCCAGCAAGGGAAAGCGCATCATCTCCCAGGCTCCGTCAGACTGGTCGCGTGTCGGACTCGGAGGCGACGTCAGTGAGCCCGACGATCAGTTCCTCACCACGTCATCGAGGTTCTTCCCTCCGCTGCTCTACGAGCCCTCGCAGCCTGTGAGCAGAAATCTCGTGTCAGAGGCTGACCTGGCCTTCAGGAAGAAGGAGTTTGTTCGCAACCAGCGCTACCAGAGAACGCAGGCGAACCTCGAGATCACACGTCAGAGGATCGAGGCAGAACAGCTGGAGAAGCAGATGAGGTCACTGCGCAGAGAGGCTTCTCGCATTGAGGACAGCATTCGCTACAAGACGTCAGTCATGCTCAACGACTTGTACAACTTCAAGCAGCAGCCACTGCAGCGCATGGCGAAGCGTCAGAACATCCACCTCGCTGATAGGATGTGGGGAGGCTCTCAGGAGAAGCAGACGGTGGTGTTAGTGCCAGAGAACAGAGACTTTCACACCACGTACTCCTCCTCCTTCCTTCATACGTCAGATAGCGACCAGCCACTGAGCCACACGACAGCAGAGTGAAGACGACAGCGCAGTCCAGCAATGAAGACGTTAGAGAGTGTTCGCAGGTCTGAAGTCCGGCACTATCCTTCAAACATGTCTGTCGCTGAAGGTCGCTGATCGTCTGACACAGAGATATATGCATAAGTTATGTCACATTCTTAGGAGAGTGTAGTGCATATATGCATATTGTTGATGAGTAAGAGAGCATGAGAGATGAGATAGAAACATAGAAGAAGCTTATGTACATTAATTTACATCCCAATACGTCAGATCAATTCTATTCACATTCATTGAATTGCACAGCACTCTCGCCTCGCAACCTGAGTGTTAGAAACCACCATAAGCCATGATGTTGGCGTCAGTGTCGTTGAAGGAGGAGAAGCGACGCTGCACAGGAGGCGGAGGAAGGAGTCCTCGGTCACTGTCTCTGATGACCTCTGCGGTCCTCCTTGCTGGCCTCGCTCTAGTGCCTGAAGTGTTCTCAGTCTCTGGTGTGTGGTCGTCGTCGCCGTCAGCGAGGTCGTCTGGCAACGAATAAAAACTCTCCGCGTTCTCGCCGCCGCGATTCAGGCGGGTCTGGGCATTGATGCGTGTGTGCATATCAACCAGATCGACCATCTCTCTGCTCTCGTATTCGCGACGCAGCGGGTTCTTGCCTCTGTAGAAGAAGCTCATCACTCGTTGTTTGGTGCGGAAGATCGCATACCACGTCAGGTAGCAGAAGAAGCTTGCGATGAAGAGGGCGAGGTAGGTGCCGAAGCAGACAGACGAAGAGGTTGAGAGGAAAGCATAAGGCCAGGAGCGCAGGGAGCCAGTGAAGACAGAAGGCCAGACGATGAGCAGGTACGTCATTAGCCATGCGGCACAGGCGGGAAACTGATCGAAGCGCACATTAAAGCAGTTGAAGATGAGGTCGACGGTGAGGATGACGAACACCGCGATGTTCGCATCGCTCAGAGTGCCGATAGATTGGATGTTCACGATCTCTCCGAACAAGATCAGCAGAGCACTTCCTCCCGCCACTTCGAACATCAGATGCGCCGCCACCGCCACACAGCGCAGCGCATAGGACCACTGAGGCGACGCCACGATCACCTCCTCCGACTGACGATGAGGGTAATACCAAATCACAGCGAGGGTGACAACGAAGGAGCAGAGGAAGTAGACGAAGAAAAGCAGCATGTTCCAGCCGTCGAAGTAGTTGAAGGTCTGCGAGGATTCGTTCCCCGCGATAACAATGCCATAGACGAAGCAGAACAAACAACCACCACCGCGCAACAGTGCGAGGAGATAGCGAGTCTTGCGGCCAAAGACTGAGCTGCCCGCCTCCTCCACTCTCGTGGTAAAGTCGAAGGTGAAGGAGGCGTCATCGAATCCATGAGAGACAAGGGGCGGGCGATCTCTCAGACGGGCCTTGATCTCAGATCTACGGATGACAAGGAAGGCGAACAATATGAACAAATAGATAAGCAGAACGAACAAGATCAGGTAGCTGAGGTATTGGAAGTCGCTGGAGGCCATCACAATAAGAAGTTTCAAGAAGAAGGATGATTGCTTTCTTGAGATTCAGATCTCTAATCGCTGCTTCCAAGCTTCAGTCTAGATTAGACTACTATGGGGGTGATACTAGTCGTCTAATGAAAATAGACAATAGACAATAGACAAGTCAATGTAATGAGATTGTGATACTATATTATATATTCTAATATGAGAGTGTAATGTGACGGTTGACGGATCCCGGCACAGCGGACATGGGCTAGTAATGTATAATAAAAAGATAGATTTATTAAAGAGAGCAGAGAACCAACACAACCAAATTAATATTAGACTACTATTATAGAGACAAGTATTACTATGGAATTAAACGGCAGCTTTAGCCACGAGTATCTCTTTCTGCCCTACCTCGCCGTCTATGTGATTTGTGTCTTCTTGAGCGTTTTCTTCGTCTGCCAACTCTTCCTCGACACCAAAAACTACGCCCTCCTCTCTCCCCATAGACTACGAAGACGACATCGAAAGAAGGGATGTGTTTCTTGTGCTCAAATCATGGAAGACTTCCGCCGGTGCTTCTGTTGTTGTTTCGTGTGTGACGAGTTTCACTGCTGCGGAGTGTCGCTGCCAATATTCGTGGGAGAAAGCTTAACTCAATCATGGGATTTGATCGGGATCTTTGGACCTTTCCTTCTCCTTCTCACCAGAATCCTCTCCTTCCTCTTCCTCATCTACTATGTGGTGCTGTCTTACGCGGACAGAGAGAGCGCTGAGCTCGACAAACTCTCTTCCTGGACGAACCTGGCCGCCACTCTCGTCTTCTCGCTGCTTATTTTCAGCTCCTTCCTCAACATTGTAAACTACTTTTTATGTGGGGTCGAAGAGGGGCGAAGACATCCGTCAGGCTGGTCGATCTTCCTCCAGCGAGCCGCTCTGACGTTGCACTACCTCTACCAGTGTGTCCTGGGAAACACGATCTTCATCGCGATCATGGAATACCTTTATCAGCAACACTTCAGAGACGGCGGTCAACCATCGTTCGACCTGTCTTTCACGAACACGAAGCAACACCTCATACCAGCTGGACTGCTCGTCCTCGACCTCCTCCTCTCCATCTCACCCGTGAGACTGGAGCACTACTACGTCTCCCTCGCCCTGCCCACTGCTTATCTCATCTATCAATGGATTTCAGTGGTGTCAGGGCAGATCGACTGGCAGTACACCTTTCTTCAGACGAATCGCGCGAGATGTTTCGGCGTCTACTCTCTTCTCTTCCTCATTCACGTCGGCTGCTTCTTCGGCGCCTATCTGCTGGCTTTGATCAGAGACTATTTGTTCAATGTCTCCTACGAGAAGCGCTATCGCCTATTGCAGAGTGAGTCTGACGAGTTCGACGTCGCGAACAGAAACGAAGAAGACGAGGAGTCCAATGTCGAGTTCTCCGATGTCTATGCGAGCAATGATCGGGGAATGTTTGTCGGTTCCTTTGAAGATATCAACGTGGAAGGAGACGGTGATGCGACTCTCTCCCCGGAAGCTCACCAATCATTCCGTCACTCTGCATCTGCCCCACTGCCTGTAGTTCCTCCGAACTCTCTCCCTCCGATGGCGACGATAGATTTACCAATGGCTATTCCAGTGAGTGACGCTGGCTCACTACCTGCCTATCGCCGCAGATATTAGCGACTAGTATTCGATATAGATAAAGATCGCGATTGTTATCTTACTATCCTTACAAAACACAAAACAACCAAACAATCATTATCGCGCTCTTTCTCTTCTCCACTTGTACAGTGTGACTTCCTTCTCCTTCTTCTCTCTTCCCACAGTCTTCTGCACTGTGATCTTCTTCCTCGCTCCCTTGCAGCGAGCGAGGTTCCGCTGTTGAGACAACTCCTCGAAGGCTGACGTCAGCTTCTTCGCTCTTTTTGTTCTTTCATTGATTTCTTTGAGTTCTTCACTCCTCTGCTTTCTCTTCCGACCAGTCGAGGAGTCCGCTGAGCTTGCTGCGAGGTCGTTAACTGTCTCTAAGCTGTCTGACGCGTTGCTCTGACTGTCGAGCTGACTGCTCTTGATTCGATTATAATGGCGATCCACAAACTCTGGAATAGTGCCAAAGTGCTGCACGGGGTCGAAGTCAGCGAGTTGCTGCTCGTCTGTTGCGAAGAGGACATGTTGCTTCGGATGCACATCCCCGATCAGATGAATGTTTTCCTTCAGTCGGGCCACTTTCTTCTCATCTAGAGCCTTTTTGTGAAGAATATAGCCGAGATCTTGTGTTTTGAGGAGTTTGAGGGTCTCTTGATCGAGATTGTCTTTCGCTGTTTCGACGTGTTTTCCGTTCTGAACTTTAGAATTATGCATGTGGAAGTAGAACTCATCTGGATTGCGCTCAGATGCCTTCTTCCTCAAGGTTTCGATGTAATTCTTCTTTTTCTTGAAGTCTTTCGCTCGTTCGACATAATCCTTATGTTTTTCTAACAGCCCAAACTTCTTTCTGTCAGAGGGCTGAGCTCGTTCTTTATGAGCCACTCTTTTGACAGCATTCCTCAGAGAACTTGCACCAGACATGATAAGGGTTGTAGTAATATTGTTCTCTGCGGTCTCTGTGTTCTGTTGGTTGGTCGATCCCTATTCTTCTTATTTTACACTGCATTTCATTGTTTACTTCGGACTCACTGACGAGACGTCTTATTCGTCTACTATCTAGAAGTATGAGTGTCTCAATTTATCTGAATGCTCTAAACTTTTCTGTAGTTGCATTCCTAACTCTGCTCTAACGTACGAACAAAGATAAAAGTTACACAAGAGTAGTGGAAGTTTCGTAAACTAAGAAGCATCAAACTTGACCCAGAATACAGTGTTCTTCAGAATTCCAGCGTCCTGAAGAGAAGAGCTTTCTTTCTCAGATATATCCTTGAGAGAGCTGAACTCTGCTAAATCTCTCTCAAGTCGCAAGGGTTGAGGAGAAAAACAAAATACTTCGAATCTCTTGTACTGCTGAGTCGTAGAGCTGTCTCTTTCGGACATATACACACTCTCAACGTAGTCAAGGAGATTTCCAACTGAGTCTGACACGGAAAAGCGCCGCTTGATCTGTGAAAGAGCCGCTCCCTTGTCTGAAGAAGGGAAGTTGCCTTTCACACGGAAACAAATAGTAACGATGCTTTCATCATTTCCCTACATAGGTTATAAAGTATAATCTCTCTGAACATCATTCATTACTTACCTCGGGCTCTTGCTCAAAACGCTTCCGAAGCTCACTGATTCTTTGTTCGTGCAAGCGTCGCTTCTCCAACTCCTCCTCATCCTGACGAAGGCAGAGTTCGTACTCCAGGTCTTGTAATGCTCGGATCTCAGAAGAGGAAATCGCAGTGGAAGGGGGTGTGGGCAAGGAAGAGGAGACCTGCTGTAATCTTGTTTCTCGGTCTCTCCTTCTGCGCAGGTTATTTAAAGCCTTAGCTTCAGTGCGATTCTCCGATTTCTGAATTTTCTCCGGACCCTCAAGCTGCTTGCTCGAAAATGGTGCAGGGTCGTCTTTTATCGCTGTTTTGTCCGAGGGTAGTGTTTGTTGATGAGGTTTGGCTTGGAGGAAATAGTTTGGTAGCTTTTTCTTCTGCGTGGTGGCAGGTTTCTCTCTTGTAATCGAGGGGGAAGGCTTTAAGTCGGATTCATCAATAGCTTCGGAGAGATTCTTCGAGTCAATTCTCTTTAATATCTGTCTCTTCTCATACGCGACTAACACCTTCTGCTTGATGTGTGGGAAGACCTTCTTAATGAATGCTAGGAGAGCGAGGGCAGCTGATAGGATTGATAGGAAGTAGATCTGAAGCTCTCTCTTCTCCATAGATACAGTCTACAAGATACTCTCTCCACTCTCAATCTTTCAATGATTCGATTCGAGACAGAATCTTTAAAGACGGGAAACTGAACGGAATAAGTGTGTCGACAATAAAAGAATATCCCGGCATATCGGTAGTGATCGTTGTCCGGTGTAATGAGAGAATCAAGCAACGACAAGACAATAATCATTACAACACCTATAATTCCACAAGCTGCATGACTCAATGACAGATCCCGATCCCAATCAACACCTTCAGAGGTATTTTAAACTGCAGCCTGGCGATCTCGTCGTGTTAGAGAACTTGATCGCTGAAAACTTGAGTGGTCTCTTCTCCTTTCTCCAGGTAACAATTCATCGCTTATCTGTCCAGCATTGACTGAATCCTGTGGTTAGAATCAAACTTCGACTATTTACAATAGTAATGAGAGATGTCATGAGCTTTTCCCCGATGAAGGTGTTCTGAAGAGGCTGATGAAGTACGAGAAAGTGCCGCCAGCTTCTCTCTCCATGTGTCAAGACATCTCCACTGACCCTCTTCTCCTTACTCTGGCAGAGTCTGGTGGCTTCGATGAAAAAACAGTTGATGCTTTACTGTACTTGATTAGCAAGCTGGATCGCAACCTGCGAGAGAATCGCTTCGAGTTCGTCAGCTTCTCCGAGGACCACTACATCGACGACAGCTGTCACTACTGGAACACTTTCGAAGAGGACGAAGAGGTATCGCTACCCACGCCAAACAGTAATAGGAAGTCAAAGTCGCTCCCATCGAATGGCTTCTATGCGGAGGAAGAGTCTGAGAGACAGCGATCTAAGCCACGTCACTCCTCCTCGACTGTTCACGACAACTCCTCCACCTCATCCTCCTCAACGGCACGATCAGTATCAACGGGTTCCAGAGAGACCTGCTCCTTCGTCGGATCTGATGACGGCGTGGAGGAGAGCAAGGAGACTGACGACTCGGATCCCATCAAACTACTGCTGACGCACTGGCCTGAGATCTCGAAATACTGCGCCTCCTTCTCACAGAATCAGATTCAAAGTCAAATCTCCTCTGGCTTCAGTCTTCCTGTGGTGAAATACGAGGAAAACTTCCGTCCACGCCGTGCCACGTCAGACCTGTGCAGCGTGATGTTCCCGAAAAAGGCGGAGGAACTGCGACAAACACCGGCGAACGACTTCAGTACCTACCGACTTGAAGAAGAGATTGAGGATGAAGTGGCTCTGGCGGCGAGCTTCGTCAGGACGGGCTTCCAAGCGAATTCCAGCTTGCCGGTGTTGAGGTCGTGGAGCGAGCTGCTCTCACCACGTCACTCCCACAACTACGACTCGGTCGCAGACCAGTTCTTCGCCGACTCTCTGCGACAGAAGAGAAAGCGTTGCATTGCTGCTGTGCTGACGTCTTCATCTTTATCCTCATCAGGCCCTCTGGTCTCTAATAACAAGCGACTGAGGCAGCTGCAACAGAATCATCACATCAACTCCTTCTCTGGCAGCGCTGACTCGCCCATCCCTGTTGCATGTCACCATCCTGCTGCCTGGAAGATAGGACCACGTCCCTCTCTGCTCGAGGCGAAGGCATTGTCAGGAGTGAGAGATCCTTTCGAATGCCTGCACCCTGCCTTCATCGCTATTCCACCCGCGATCCCAGCAAAGGAAGAAGAGAAGGACGAGGATGCAACCAAGCATACTATCTCTGCAAATCCCTTGCATCTATTGCAGCTGACCTTAGAGCGACTGGAACATCATTTAGAGAGATTCGAAGCTCGAAACATCGCACGTCTGTCGCATGTTTACTCGCAATGCTCTCAAGAAATACTCCTCGATGCAGCCTTAGCGACTTCCACACGTCTATCAGCAGCTCATAACCTCACTGGGTCGGTTATGACGAGACTCCAAGACAGTTGCATTCGTCTTCTAAGACACAACGAGCCAAAGCAAAGCGGTCGAGTGATCTATCCGAAGCGTCCGATGTCATCGCTGCCATGCTTTGACTCGACTGCGAAGAGTGTGGGAAAGGTGAATGAAGCCATCTCTGAAGTATCTTCTCGACAGAGAGCCTTGACGCAGAGACACAGCGTCACCAGTCTATCGCTGCAGCAGACACTCGCTCTGTCGACAAAGGACGGTGCGAGGGATTGCAGTAAAAGATCTTTCGCCGTTGTCAGGTAAGCATCTCAGCGACGTCATTCATCTGTTGGTTGAAGTGATTATACCTGTCAATAGCTCTGAGAACGACGAAGATGAATCACAGTCACCTAGGAAGAGGAGAGTGTTGAATGCCGTCTCTCTCCCTGCTAATTCTACGACCACTGACTTCGTAGGAGGAGTGTGTGACATACGACACTTCCCTAGGAACTACGACATCTTCCTGTCCAATCTGAAACCTGGTGACGTGATAACCGTTCGCATGAAGTCTAAAGATCCTCATCGAAGGTTCTCCAACGATAAGGCGAGAAAGAGGCGCGCAGTTGTCTTACAGCTGAAGAAGGATGTCGACTGCTTGCGCTATGTCAAGGTGAGCGATCTCTCTCACTTTTATCTTCCGTCCTTGTATCATTCCTTCTCTGTCAGGTGAAGCTGCTGTCCTCTGACACATCAGAGCAAAGGAAGTCTTCCACATCATCCTCGAGCGTCTCTGCTGTTAAAGGTTCCATGCAGATTCACGCTAAGGCAGTCTTATGGATCGCTGTGGAGGATGGCTGCCTTGAGCCACTTCACTCTCTTGCACTTCCTGTCTCTACTTCGAGAGAGGTTCCTCTCGCCCGAAGGGAGGTTCTACAACCACAACAACCACAACGACCACTTCAATCGAGAGCAGATGACCCTGACGCGGTGCTTGAAGCAGTCACCTCGAAAGAACCTGATCGACCACAAAACTTCATTCATGAACAACCGTTGGTGCATCCACGTCATGTTTTGCACTCTCAGCCACATTCTCGACTCCACCCACATTCTCATTCCTCTCTACGGCCAATCCCGCAAATATTCCTCCCCACACCTGCTTTCAATGGACAAACACCTCAGATGTCTCATCTCTCTCTTCTCCCGCCTGCCTTCCCTTTTATCCACCTTCCTCAATCCACCAAATCCCCCCAATTCCCCTCAACACATCCCCTTCACTATGCAGCTCTATCTAACCAGATGCCATACAGCCAGTCTGTTAGAGCACCGTTTCCTCTAAAATATCTACCACCACAGACTCAGCGACCACAGATGAACAACCTCGAGCAAGAACTCCCAACACAACACCATTCCCAGAGTCTCTTAGTCCCGGCAACTCTTCCCTCGCCCAGACCCCCTCCTCTCATCTATTCAACACAAGAAATGTTGAGCTCCTCCTCTCCCTACGACCATCATCACCTCCTCCATCGACATTCATCAACACTCTCTGTCCCTCTACCTCACTACAACGATAAAAATATCAACAACAGCAACAACAATAACAACACTGATAGCACCGCTAATAGAAGTAACAACGATAACAACCATAGTAGTAAGGAGGATAGGAGTCACACCAATGGCCACAAATATTACAACAACCCAGCTTATCCTTTCACAACGAGTGCGAATAATCATAATAATTGTGATCTTCATAGTATTAATGTTCCTCAGAACGGTCAAGCGAACCTAGTTCAAGGTCATAGCGCGATGACGATGACGCACCCCATGTTGCAGATTCGGAACCCTGCCATCCCTCAGCAGCAACTGCAATACTCTAATTATATCTCTCCTAACCTCCAACGAGTCATTCCAAATTTTCCTGCTCCTCATCAGAGTCTTCCAGTTCCTTCTCCGAACCTGCAGACCTTTCGCCTTCTCCCTGGCGGTCAACTGCGAAAAAATAGCTCCTCGCTAAACCCGAAGATTCTCTAGCTGTAATTGTAAGCTTCTTGTATTGTATTAAATTACATGTTCTATATTTGTTGTTGTTCGTATTTCGCTGCCTTGTTGTGGGTATAGTCCGAGTTCTGAAACTGCGAACAAACGATCGTTTAGTTAGGTGTTCGGTAAGCCGACCGTACCGTTTTCCATTGAAACGCTTTCGATTGATTGAGTGATTGATATTTCAAAATTACAAATGAATCTCAACAACAGCAAAGAGAAAGTGATTACGAATCTCCTTGGTGATGCCAACCAACCAAAAAAGCAAAGCACCTTGATTGAAGAGATCAATCTCGATGTTCATCCCCTTCCTTCTGCCTCTACCTCATCTCAACCAACCAGCCAACATGACACTCCCTCGTCTAACGAAGAGCCATCGCTCCTCGAGCTGATGATGGAGGCACAAAAGG
>VFQN01007178.1_pt1 | contig 12130 bp, 9 predicted proteins | sample 3512371 | NCBI WGS metagenome assembly VFQN01 (sample SAMN10412370, study PRJNA504923) | tailings metagenome | isolation source: Replicate 2 from Balatoc abandoned mine | place: Philippines: Itogon, Benguet | collected 2017-08-28
TGATCGTGACGGCGCATGCGCCGCTCGACGTCGCCGCGGCGGGCAGCGTGACTGCAGCCTTCCACCTCACCGGCCAGGTCTGCACCTCCGCCGAGCGTTTCTTCGTGGTCGACGACGTGCATGACCGCTTCGTCGCGCTGTTCGCCGAGAAGACAGGGGCGCTGCGCATCGGCAACGGCCTCGGCAGGAGCGAGATCGGGCCGCTGGTCAGCGAGGCGGCGCGGGCCAAGGTCATGCGCCTGGTCGACGACGCGCTCGCCGGCGGCGCCGTGGCCGTCACCGGCGGGCGGATCCCGCCCGGTCTCGAAACCGGCTGGTTCTACGAACCCACAATCCTCACCGGGGTCACACCCGATATGGCGATCTGCCGCGAGGAGTGTTTTGGCCCGGTCGCTGCGATCTGCCGGGTGAAGGATCTCGACGAGGCGATCCGGCTCGCCAATGACAGCCCCTTCGGCCTCGGCGCGTCCATCTTCACCACCGACCTCGCCGAAGCGATGGAGGCATCGGAGCGGCTCGAGGCCGGCATGGTGTGGGTCAACAACCCGCTGATCGACAACGACGCTCTGCCCTTCGGCGGCTGGAAGGCGTCGGGCCTGGGCCGCGAACTCGGACGCCAGGGTCTCGATGCATTCCGGCGCTCGAAGATGGTGGTGATGGACCACAACCCGACCATCCAGGAATGGTGGTATCCTTATCCGGACAGCTGGTTTCGCGACACGGGCGGACGCAAGCACGTCTGATTTCTCGCGCGTCTCCTCCGAGGCTCGCTGCGCTCGCACCCCAGGATGGGAGGCAGGTGCGGCGCGGTTGGACGCGTCTCTCAAGGCTCATTGCGCTTACGCTTCAGCATGTAGGAGGGCTGGCACGGCGTCTTTGATCCGTCTCTCGAGGCTCGCTACCCCTCGCGCTTCAGAATGACGAAGGCTCGCACGACTGTCCTCATCCTGAGGAGCGAGCGTAGCGAGCCTCGAAGGACCATCTGACATAGTCCGTTCACCTCAAGCTCGCCTCCTCTCACCCTGCGATTGAGGCGCGTTTCGATTTCGCTTTTCTTCGCGCGTTGACAGGAGGCTTGACTTCCCTTACGCATCTCTCGCATTCTAGATTCTATAGAATGTTAAATATAGTAAATCCAGGCCCAGAACGGGGAGGAAACTCGTTCATCCGGGCGCAGTCCGAGGGAGGGAATCGATGGTTCAATTTCACAAGCTTGCAGCCAAGGTGTCGCGTCGCGCACTCATGGCCGGCGCGGCCACGGCGGTCGTATCGCTGAGCCTGGGCACGTCAGGCGCGCGGGCTCAGGACAATGGCCTCGGCACGGCCGAGCAGCCAATCGAAGTCCGCATGATCGCCAATGAGGCATTTGCCAGCCAGTGGCAGACCTTGATGGTGCCGGAGTTCAACAAGCACTATCCCAACATCAAGGTCACGATCGACGGCGTGCCCTATGTCGAACTCCTGGCCAAGAGCATGCTCGACGCCACCGGCCCGAGCCCGACCTACGACATCATCATCGCCGACGATCCGTGGGTGCCGCAGCTCGCCGAGGTCGGCGCGCTTCTCGACCTCAAGAGCCCGGAAGTCCAGGCCTGGACGGATGCCGGTTATGACTGGAGCGACTTCAATTCTGCACCGCTCGCCGCGGGTCAGTGGAAGGACGTCCAGTACGGCGTGCCGCTACGCTCCAACATGCTCATGATGTTCGTCAACAAGGCGCTCTACGAGAAGGCCGGCGTGCCGGTGCCGACGGCGGAACTGACCTGGCAGCAATATCTGGAACAGGCGCCGAAGCTGGTGCAGGACACCGACGGCGACGGCAAGATCGATGCCTGGGCCGTCGACACCTATTTCATCCGCGAGCCGCTGACGCCGACCATCTGGCAGACGATCATGAACTCGAATGGCGGCCAGCTGCTCGACGAGAACGGCAAGCCGGCCTTCAACAACGAGATCGGCATCGCGGCTCTGGAGACCCACAAGAAGCTGCTCGAATTCGCGCCGACCGGCGCCGTGAGCCACGGCTTCTCCGAATCTCTGCAGGCGTTCCGCCAAGGGCTCGTCGCAACGATGTTCAACTGGGGCAGCGTGTTCAAGGGATCGGCGATCGACGCCAAGACCACGACACTGAAGCCCGAACAGGTCGGCATCCAGGTCATGCCGGTCGGTTCCGCAGGACCTGGCGCGCATCGCGGCATCTGGAGCGGCACCGTCTCGTCGAAGAGCGAGAACAAGCAGGCCGCCTGGGCGGTGCTGCAGTGGCTGAGCTCTAAGGAAGGCGAGACCTGGCATTCGGCCAATCTCGGCGTCTTCCCAGCGCGCAAGTCGACACTCGCCGCCGCGCCGGCCGAGCCCTGGCTGGCGCCGGTCTTCACCGCGCTCCAGCAGGCCTATGACGCCGCCGAGAAGGGCAAGATGTGGCGCATCCGCAATCCTCGGTCGGACGCTGCGCAGCAGATCCTGGCCGACGAGGTGTCGCGCGCCATCGCCGGACAGGTTTCGGCGGCCGAAGCCCTGCAGGTCGCGGCCGAGAAGATCGAGAAGGTCCTCGACTGACCGGCCGCCTGGGAGCATCGCGATGAGCACGACGACGGCAGGAGGAGCGCGCGCCGCGCGCTCCCGCACATGGACGAAGCTGGCCGATGCCGCCTCGCGCTGGGCCTTCATGGCGCCGTCGGCGATCATCCTCGCCGCGATGCTCGCCTATCCGATCTTCTATACGATCGAGATCAGCTTCTCCCGCTTCGACCTGATGACCTTCAGTGCGGTCGAATGGGTCGGGTGGGAGAACTACCGGCATGTGCTCGAGGACTACCGCTTCTGGGCCTCGATGAAGGTGACGCTGATCTATCTCATCTTCGCCCTGCCGCTGCAGATCGTGCTCGGCTTCGGCATCGCCTTCCTGATCAATGCCGACTGGCGCGGGCGGGGGCTGGTGCGCGCGCTGTTCATCATTCCGATGGTGGTCGCCCCCGTCGTCGCCGGCGGTATCTGGCGCATGATGCTCGATCCGCTGTGGGGCGTCGTGAACTGGCTGATCGGCCTCGCCGGGTTCGGGCCGCTCGACTGGTTCGGCGATCCCAATCTCGCCATGGCCGCTATCGTCATCATCGACACTTGGCGCTGGACTCCCTTCGTCGTGCTGATCGCCACAGCCGCCCTGCTTGCGCTCCCCCGGGACCTGTTCGAGGCGGCGGAGATCGACGGCGCCAACTGGTGGTCGATGCTGTGGTCGATCACGCTGCCGCTGCTCGTGCCCATCATCGCGGCGACCTTCGTCGTGCGCTGGCTGGGCGCGGTGAAGATGTTCGACATCGCGCTCGCCGCCACCTATGGCGGACCGGGCGGCGCCACCAACGTCATCAATCTCTTCATCTACGAGGAGGCCTTCCGGTCGCTGCGCTTCGCCGAGTCTGCCGCTATGGCCGTCGTCGTCCTGGTGCTGACGATGGTGCTCACCGGCATCTTCCTGCGCGGGACCCGCAAGCTGGAGGAACTCTATTGAGCGCGCTCGCCCTCCAGCCGCGCCGCAGGTCGCGTCTCGGCCACCGCATACGTATCGCAGCGGGCCTGGTCGCCTGCCTCGTCTTCCTGTTCCCCGTCTTCTGGATGGTGCTCAGCTCGTTCAAGGACCAGCGCGACATCTTCACGATGCCGCCGACGCTGTTCTTCACGCCGACGCTGGAGACCTATGCCAGCTACATGCAGCGCGCCGACATCAACCGGCGGCTCATCAACACGATCATCGTTGCGACCGGCGCCGGCGTCCTTTCCATCGCCGCGGGCGCCATGGCCGGTTATGCGCTGGCGCGCATCCGGCTGAAGGGCGCGGCCACGATCGGCGTGCTGATCCTGTTGTCGCGCGGCGTGCCGCCGATCGCGCTCGCCGTGCCGATGTTCCTGGTGGCCCGCTCGCTCGGCGTGACCGACAAGCACATCACGCTGATCCTTGCCTACTGCACCTTCCTGATCCCCTATGTGATGTGGCTGATGCGCGGCTTCTTCCTCGCCTTGCCGAAGGAACTGGAAGAGTCCGCCATGATCGACGGTTGCAGCCGCTTCGGCGCCTTCTTCAAGATCATCGTGCCGATCTCGCTGCCGGGCCTGCTTTCGACGCTGATCTTCAGCATGATCCTTGCGTGGGAAGAACTGCTCTTCGCGCTGGTGCTGACCAACCGCAACGCCTCGACCATCCCGGTCGCCATCGCCGGCATCGCAGGCGACACCGTCAACGGCGCCAACTGGGGGGCGCTGACGGCGGTCGGCACAATCACGGTGATCCCTGTGGTGGTCTTTGCCCTGCTGGTCCAGAAATGGCTCATCCAGGGTTTGGCCGACGGCGCAACGAAGGGGTGAGGATCATGGCGCACAGCAACGACCGGACAGAACCGCGGGGGAAACAATGACACAGCCTCCCGTCTTCCTTTCAAAGGCCGATCTGGCGCGGCGGCATATCGAGGGATTGATCATCTCCCGGAAGGTCAAGCCCGGCGACCGCATCACGACCCGCGAAGTATCCGAGGCGCTCGGTATCTCCGAGACGCCGATCCGCGAAGCGATCCGGAGCCTCGCCGCCGAAGGCTGGCTGGAAGTCCAGACGCATGTCGGTGCGGTGGTCGCCAGCGCCGGCAGCGAGCAGCTGCGCGAGATCTATGCGCTGCGAGGACGGATCGGATCGCTCGCCATCGAGCTCGGAGGCGCCAGCTACGATGCGAGGCGGCTGGCCGAGATCGACGCGAACATCGAGAAGGCGACGGCGGCGGTCGCCGCGCAGGATGTGCAGGCCTATACGCAGTGCAATCACGACTTCCACATCCTGCTCTACGACACGCCGCATTCGCAGTGGTGCCTGCGCATGCTCGTCAATCTGAGCGCCTTGACCTCGGCCCACTACGGCTTCTCGATCATGCCCCGGCGCATGGCGGAATCGCTCGCCGAGCACAGGGCGATCCGCGACGCCCTCCGCGCCGGCCGGCTCGACGAGGCAGCGGCTCTCGCCGTCCAGCACGAACAATCGGCCTACAGCGCGCTGGCCGGAGAGCTTGCGTCGGCCGAGCGCCGCACGCCGGCCGAAAGCGCGGCCTGAGCCGCCTCACACGAGACCGGCGAAGACCGGCAACAAAAGAAGTCCCAGGGAGAGACGCGAAAACATGAGTACAGTCGAGATCAGGGAGGTCCGCAAATCCTACGGGCCGCTCGAGGTGATCCACGGTGTCTCGGTCGACATCTCCGACGGCGAGTTCGTCGCGCTGGTGGGGCCTTCCGGATGCGGGAAGTCGACGCTGCTGCGCATGATCGCCGGCCTCGAGGACATCTCGGGTGGCGACATCGCGATCGGCGGGCGCGTGGTCAACGATGTCGCGCCCAAGGACCGGGACATCGCCATGGTGTTCCAGAACTACGCGCTCTACCCGCATATGAACGTGCATCAGAACATGGGTTTTGCGCTGCGCCAGCGCGGCACGCCGCGCGCGGAGATCGACAAACGCGTCGGGGAAGCCGCGCGCATCCTCGGGCTCGAGCAGCTTCTGGATCGCAAGCCCCGGGCCCTCTCCGGCGGCCAGCGCCAGCGCGTCGCCATGGGCCGGGCGATCGTGCGCGATCCGAACGTCTTCCTGTTCGACGAGCCGCTGTCCAATCTCGACGCCAAGCTGCGCGTCCAGATGCGCTCCGAGCTCAAGGAGTTGCATCAGCGCCTCGGCGTCACCACCGTCTATGTGACCCATGACCAGATCGAAGCCATGACGCTCGCCGACCGGGTGGTCGTCATGAATGGCGGCGTCGTCGAGCAGATGGGACCGCCGCTGGATCTCTACGACCGGCCGCAAAGCCTGTTCGTCGCTGCCTTCATCGGCTCGCCGCCGATGAACTTCCTGGAAGGCCTGGTCGAAGGCGGCGACACGCTCGTTCTCGACGACGGGTCCCGTCTCTTGCTGCCTCGTCCAGTTATCGGCCAGGGGCGGGTGACGGTCGGCGTGCGTCCGGAACATTTCCACGTCGCGGAGACTGGCTGGCCGGCCGTGGTGTCGGTCGTGGAGCCCACCGGTTCGGAAACGCAGATCACCGCACGCCTGTCCGGCCACATCATCCGCGTGCTGCTGCGCGGACGAACCGACATTCAGCCCGGCCAGACCATCCATCTCGGCACATCGCCTGCCGACCTGCATGTCTTCGACAGCAAGACGGGCAGGCGGCGCGACGCCGCCGCCTGAGCCGCGGGAACCAGGAAAGGGAGACAGCCAATGCTGGAGCTGCGCCAATTCTATATCGACGGCCGCTGGGTGCCGGCGCGCGCCGCCGGTGAGCAGGTGCTCATCGACGCCTCCACGGAAGAAGCCTTCGGCGTCGTCGCGCTCGGCAGCGATGCCGATACGGATGCGGCCGTCGCCGCCGCCCGGCGTGCCTTCCCCGCCTGGTCGATGACCGATCCCGCGACACGGATCGCGCTTGTCGAGCGCATGCGCGCCATCCATCTCCAACGAACCGAAGAGATGGCGCAGGCGATCTCCCGCGAGATGGGCGCGCCCATCGACCTCGCGCGCCAGGCCCAGGCCGGCGCCGGTCCGCGCCACATGGCCAACTATCTCGCGGCGATGAAGGACTTCGACTTCATCCGGCCGCTCGGACCGCACGCCCCCGACGACCGCATCGCGCTCGAGCCGATCGGTGTCGCGGCGCTGATCACGCCGTGGAACTGGCCGATCAGCCAGATCACCCTAAAAGTGGCCGCGGCCTTGCTCGCCGGTTGCACGGTGGTGCTGAAGCCTTCCGAGATGGCGCCGCTGTCGGCGACCCTGTTCGCCGAGATCGTCGACGCGGCAGGCATTCCGCCCGGGGTTTTCAATCTCGTCCATGGCGACGGCATGGGCGTCGGCCAGCGTCTCGCCACGCATCCCGATGTCGACATGGTCAGCTTCACCGGCTCGACGCGCGCCGGCATCGCCATCAGCAAGGCGGCTGCCGACAGCCTCAAGCGCGTATCGCTCGAACTCGGCGGCAAGGGCGCCAACCTCGTCTTCGCCGATGCCGACGACATGGCCGTCGAGCGCGGCGTTCGCCAGTGTTTCGTCAACAGCGGCCAGAACTGCAACGCGCCGTCGCGCATGCTGGTCGAACGCGCGATCTACGAGCGCTCGGTCGAGACGGCGGGCAAGGTCGCGCGGTCCATCGCCATCGGCCCCTCCGGCGTCGCGGGTCCCCATATCGGTCCGGTCGTCTCGGCGCGGCAGTTCGACCGGATACGGGGACTGATCGACACGGGCATCGGCGAAGGTGCCCGCCTCGTCGCCGGCGGAGCGGACCGTCCGGCTGACTTCAATCGCGGCTATTTCGTGGAGCCGACGGTCCTTGCCGATGTGTCGAACGAAATGACCATCGCCCGCGAGGAGATATTCGGACCGGTGCTCTCGATCATCCCGTTCGACACCGAGGACGAGGCGATCGCCATCGCCAACGACACGCCCTACGGGCTTACCAACTATGTGCAGAGCCAGGACGGCGAGCGGCGAAACCGCGTCGCAAGGCGGTTGCGCTCCGGCATGGTGGAGATGAACGGCCAGGCGCGCGGCGCGGGCTCCCCCTTCGGCGGGGTGAAGGCATCGGGCCGGGCCCGTGAGGGCGGGCACTGGGGCATCGAGGAATATCTGGAGGTCAAGTCGATCTCCGGATGGGGATGAGCCTCGGGGATACGATCGGTTCGACCAAACCCTTCCACCGCCCTCGCCGCATCCAGCGGCGCGCGGCGGCACTGAACAGAACTGCCAGACTGCTGAGGAATGACCATGAGACACAAAGCAATCGTCGCCGAAGTGAAGACGCTGTCCTGCAGCAACTCGTTTCGCAACTATCACTTCCTGAAGATCACGACCGAGGACGGCACGGTCGGCTGGAGCGAGTTTGACGAGAATTTCGGTTCGCCCGGCGTCGTCGCCGCCATCAACCAGCTCAGCCACCGGCTGATCGGCCAGAGCGCGATGCTGCATGAGCATATCCGCGAGGACCTGCGCAACGTCACGCGCCCGGCTTTCGGCGGCGTCGTCGGACAGGCGCTGGGCGCGATCGAGAACGCGCTTCTCGACATCAAGGCGAAGATTCTCGACGTACCATGCCACGTCCTTCTCGGCGGCAAGGTCCGCGACAAGATCCGGGTCTACTGGTCCCACTGCGTCGCCTATCGCATGCGCACCGAACACTTCTCGCCGGGGATCGTCGATGCCAGCGGCGTGCGCCAGATCGCGCGCGATGTCGTGGCGGGCGGCTATTCGGCGCTCAAGACCAACATCTTCCACTATGACGAGAACGACCGCATCGAGGCATGGGCACCGGGCTTCGGCCGGCCGTACGAGCCCTCGCGCAATGTCGAGCGCAAGACCCTGAAGGACCTGCGCCGGCATCTGGAGATGATGCGCGAAGAGAGCGGACCTGACGTCGATATCCTGCTCGACCTCAACTTCAACGCCCGCACCGAGGGCTATGTGAAGATGCTGCGCGAGACGAGCGACATCGATCTGTTCTGGGTCGAGATCGATACGCTCGATCCCCAGGCGCTGGCCTATATCCGCGCCAACAGCCCGCATCCGATCTCGTCATGCGAGACGCTGCTCGGGGTCCAGCAGTTCCTGCCCTACTTCCAGAACCAGTCCGTCGACGTCGCCATCATCGACACGCCGTGGAACGGCGTCTGGCAGTCGCTGAAGATCGCGGCGGCTGCCGAAGCCTATGAGGTGAACGTCGCCCCGCACAATTTCTACGGCCATCTGTGCACGATGATGAACGCGCATTTCAGCGCCGTGGTGCCGAACATGCGCATCATGGAAACCGACATCGACCGGATCGCCTGGGACGACGAGGTCTTCACCCATGCGCCGGAATACAAGGACGGCTATCTGATCCTGCCCGATCGTCCGGGCTGGGGTACCGAGCCGGTCGAGGCGGCCTTCGAGAAATATCCGCCGCTGAAGTCGGTCGGAATGATCCACCGCACCCCGACCCCCAGGCTGGCGGTCTGAGGCCGGCGGCGGTTTCCATGCGCGAAGGCTCGGCCCAATGAACGATCCCGTCGACGTCCTGATCATCGGCGCCGGCGCCTCCGGCGCGGCGGTCGCCTGGAGTCTCGCCGACACCAGGATGCGTATCCTCTGCCTGGAGCAGGGAGACTGGCCGCAGTCGTCGGCCTATCCGAGCACGGGCCGGGATTGGGAGAGCCGCCAGTCGGAAGACTATGCGATCAGCCCGAACCGCCGCGGGGCGATCGCCGACTATCCGATCAACGACGACAATTCGCCGATCAAGATCGCGAATTTCAACGGGGTCGGCGGCGGCACCATCCTCTATGCGGGCCATTTCCCGCGCATGCATCCTTCGGACTTCCGGGTCCGCTCGCTCGACGGCGTCGCCGACGACTGGCCGATCGACTATCGCACCCTCGAGCCGTTCTATGCCTTGAACGACAGGATGATGGGGGTCGCCGGCCTCGCCGGCGATCCTGCCTATCCGCCCAAGGAGGCAGTGATGCCGCCGCTGCCGCTCGGCCGCACCGGCGAGCGGCTGGGGCGCGCGATGAACGATCTCGGCTGGCACTGGTGGCCGTCCGACAGCGCCATCACCTCGCGCGACTATGAAGGGCGTGCGCCCTGCATCAATCTCGGCCATTGCGGACATGGCTGCGCGCAGGGCGCCAAGGCCTCGACCGACATCACCTACTGGCAGGAGGCGATCCGCAACCGCGTCGAGATCCGCACCCGTTGCCGGGTGAGCCGGATCGAGACCAACGAAGACCGGATGGCGACGGGCGCCTGGTATTTCGATGCCAACGGCGAGGAGGTGTTCCAGCCGGCGGAAATCGTCATCATGGCATGCAACGGCATCGGCACGCCCCGCATATTGCTCAATTCGGCGTCCGAGCGTTTCCCGAACGGTCTGGCCAACTCCAGCGGACAGGTCGGCCGCAATCTGATGTTCCATCCCTATGCGCTGGTCAGGGGCCGCTTCGACGAGCCGCTGGACGGCTATCGCGGTTCGCGTGTCTTCATGTGGAGCATGGAGTTCTACGAGACCGATCCCGCTCGCGGCTTCGCCAGGGGATATTGCTACCAGTTCACGCGCGGCTTCGGACCGGTGATGGCCGCCGTCAACGGCATGGCCGACGGGCTCGTGCCGTGGGGCGAAGGACATCACGACGCGTTCCGGCGGCTCTTCGATCGCCAGGCGGGCATGGTCTCGATCTGCGAGGACCTGCCTGAGGAAATCAACACCGTCACGCTCGATCCCGTGCTGAAGGACGGCAACGGCATCCCGGCGCCGAAGATCACCTACCGGATCGGCGAGAACACGCAGAAGATGCTCGACCATTCGGTCGCGCGCGGCACCGAGATCCTGCTGGCCGCCGGCGCGCAGGATATCGTCACGCGCTCGCCGTTGCCCTATGCAGGCTGGCATCTCCTCGGCACGGCGCGCATGGGCACCGATCCAAGGACTTCGGTCGTCAACGAATGGGGGCGCAGCCACGACGTGAAGAACCTCTTCGTCGTCGACGGCAGCGTGTTCGTCACATCGGGGGGCGTCAACCCGACCTCCACGATCCAGGCGATCGCGCTCTATATCTGCGACCAGATCAAGTCCCGCATCCATGACCTCTTCGACTGAGCGAGCCATGACGAAGCAATCGGACATCGACACGCCGGCAATCCTTTCGACGGCAGAGCAGGATTGCCTGCGTTGCGTCGTGGCCCACATGATTCCCGCCAGCGAGAAGCACGGCGTTCCCGGCGCGGACGATCCCGCGATCTTCGCCGACATGGTGACGTCGGTCAGGCGGGACCGCGCGGCGCTCGGCACGGTGCTGGACGCGGTCGACAGCGCCGCCGGCGGCAGGGTCGCCGACCGGCCGTTCCAGGAACAGGCGGCGCTGCTCGCGCGGCTGCGCGCCGCCGACCCTGCCATGTTCAGCGTGGTCGAGGCCGTCGCCTCGCGCGCCTATTATCGCGACGACCGCGTGCTGAAATCGATCGGCATGGAAGCGCGGCCGCCTTTCCCCAAGGGTTATGACGTGCCCGAAGGCGATTGGTCGCTGCTCGATCCCGTGCGGCAGCGCGGCGCCATCTGGCGCGATGCCGGTTAGGCGTCTCACGCCCAAGGGTTCCGAACGGCCCGACGACATGGCATGGTGCGGCCGTTGATGATCGGCCCTACGGAGACCCTGCCATGTCCGTCACCGTCACCAAGCTTCAGACACGCCGGAGCGCGCCCGGCGAGACACGCATCGTGCGGGAGGAGCAGGACCCGCCGGCCGAGGGCGAAGTCCTTTTCGCCGTCGACCGTTTCGCGCTCACGGCGAACAACATCACCTATGCCGCCTTCGGTGACGCGATGTCCTATTGGCAATTCTTCCCGACCGGCGATCCGGCCTGGGGCCACATGCCGGTGTGGGGTTTTGCCGACGTCGTCTCCTCGGGCGTGGAAGGGATCGCGGAGGGCGAACGCTTCTATGGCTATTTCCCGGCTGCCAGCCATGTCGCCATGACACCTGTCCGTGTCAGCGAGCGCGGTTTCTACGACGGTGCGCCGCATCGTGAGAAGCTCGTGTCGGCCTACAATCAATACACACGCTGCAGCGCCGATGCCGCCTGGACGTCGGAGGGCGAGGACCACCAGATGCTGCTGCGGCCCTTGTTCATCACCTCCTTCGTGCTCGCGGACTTCCTGGCCGACAACAGGTTCTTCGGCGCCGAACAGATCGTGTTCTCGTCCGCCTCGTCGAAGACTGCCTATGGAGCGGCCTGGTGTCTGGGAGAAGAAGCGGCCGCCGTTGCGCTTACCTCGCCGGGGAACCTCGCCTTCACCGAGGAGCTCGGCGTCTACCTGATGAGCTTCGTCTATGACGACCTCGAACGGATCGATCCTAAGCGGCCGACGCTCTATGTGGATTTCGCGGGCGACGCGGCGCTGCGGGGCCATGTCCACCGTCACTTTGCCGGCTCCCTGGTCTATGACTGCCTCGTCGGCGCGGCGCAGAACAACGGCCTCTTCGAAAAGGTCGAGCTGCCCGGCCCGAAGCCGAAATTCTTCTTCGCACCCGAGCAGATCGCCAAGCGCAACGCCGAATGGGGCGGGGCGGAGCTGACCCGCCGCA
>VFQN01007179.1_pt1 | contig 12129 bp, 8 predicted proteins | sample 3512371 | NCBI WGS metagenome assembly VFQN01 (sample SAMN10412370, study PRJNA504923) | tailings metagenome | isolation source: Replicate 2 from Balatoc abandoned mine | place: Philippines: Itogon, Benguet | collected 2017-08-28
GTCTACCGCATCATCCTCAGTCCCTGCTTCTGCCCCTGCTCCCCTTGAAATCCCCAACCACCCCCCGTGTATGCGGTTTCAACCCTGTGTTGTCTATGTGTTACAGCAGGCCAGTGCCTGTTACTGGGACGCGACGCGGGTGGTGTGCATGGGGTGGCGTCTGACGTGTAGGACGATCATATTCTAGTTATATTTTCTAGACTCGTTCGATATCCATGTACAGAAGGATGCTAACCTTCGTGGCGCTCTGCTGTCGGGGCATGCAGCCCTTAAGTCAGGCGGGCATTAAGGGTAATCCCGGCCCTCGTGGGCTGGGCTCTGCTCCGTCGTACGGGTCCAGGTGAGGGGGCTTAATGCATTTATTAGGGCCTGTGCGTGCTGCATGGGCTGTGCTGGCAACTGAGAAGCTCCCTTGGATTTCCGTGGCACATGCCTGCCCCTGCCTTGGTTTGCTCTCATACGCAAGTCGTGCCTGACCTGCAGGGTTTGGCTTCCCTTTTATAGTTGTGCTGCTGTTTTACATAGGTATCTCACACCACATATCGACATATAACGTGCTGCTCGCTTTTATCTCTTCTCTTGTCGGCGCATGCACCACATTCCCCATGCGGCCCTGTCTTGGATGGCGTGCACGGGCCTGCTTTGCGTCGAGGTCGCATGCCTCCTCACTCTAGGTCGGTCACGCGCGACTACTGCAGGTGCCTTGTATTCCATCCAAGATGCCATCGCAGCACTCTTCAACCATACTTCTGTTTCATCATTGTCTGCTTTGGGCGTTTGGGGCGCATCGTTGGCCCCTGGGAGGCATGCAACACACCTGTGCGTTCGCAACACACAATCCATACCGTAGCCTTGCACACAGCAGCTTCACCTCGCTTGGAGGCACGGCCTGAACACGCAGTGCATCGATGTTAACGCAGTTTGCGTGTGGCGTCGTATTGGAGTACGAGCGCAGGTGTGCGGCTGGGTAGTGAGTACATTTGCGTGCGCTGCAAGGTCTTCTTGCTTGCAACCGTTGGTGTGTGGGTAAAGGAGCTGAACACGTCACTCAGTCCAAGGACATTGCGCCAGTACGGCATATAGGCAGTTGCAGGTCGTTGTGATGGTACGTAAGCGGCGGTGTGTACGCCCACCCCTGTTGTTCTTGCCTTGCCAAAGTCCATTGAAGCGGTGCCGAAGCGCTGGTCTACGTGTAAGAAACACTGCGCCATGTGTAGCGCAACGCGTGAAAGTGGCGGTCAGTGGGTTACGGTGACAGCAGTGGGCTGATCATCCCACCGCTGTCTCATGAGATCGCGCTGTTTGCTCTTTAAGGATAGCTGGACACGTTAGTTGCTTGCTCAGGGAACCCTCTGCAACGGCACATGAATTCCCTCGTGGGGCTATGGGAACGGGTCCGCCCTGTGGTGCGCCATGTTCCATACGGCACGTGGCACGCGGGGGCTGTGTGGGTGTGGAAGTGGGAGCAGTCTGCACGACGGGCATGCCGCTTGGCTAGGCTGGCTGAGAGCGAGCATGAGGCTCATAGCGTATGGCATAGCCGTGGCACTCATCTTGCCCTGGAGACGTGTTTTCCCTCGATCAGGGGTGCATCTCCAGCCGGGGCCACGCAGCCATGGACAACATCCCCTGATCGTTGCTTTTACAGGTTGCTTTCCAGCACAGCAGGCTCGGAACCGCATCCAGTACGGTACCCGCGTGCTATAGCTGGTACTCGTCATCCGCTTGGTGTGGATTGCAAGGTTCTTAAGCAGAGCCAGTTTGGGCACAGGGACCAGCAACGGGGGCCACAGCAGCGACACATGCGCACGCAGGACCGGTTACGCCGCTGCAGGGCAGGGCGTTGTGCACCCTTTGTGCTTTGTCCCCTGTTGTGCAACTTCGCAGCTATGTAACAGTTGCCAAAACTTGCCCGAACCGATAATCCTTCGCAGGTTACTGTGCGCATAGTCCTTACTGGCCCTGTGTGCGTGTACATGTCTGTGGGCTACAGTGGCCGGGCTGGGCAGTCAGCCCGGTGTCTCTGGCTGTACAGTGCTTCCCAGCTAGTATCGACAGAATTGCTTGTTGCCCCGCGTCCGTACGCCGTGCGTACAAGGGGCAGGTAGGGCCTTGAGTGCAGACCGTGGTTAGGCTGGTGCAGGGGGAGGGGGCTGGTGCGTCTAAAACATGTGGAGTCTGACACAATGCCAGCAATTCAGCCGTACAGCTATTATGCATTCGACACATGAAGTTATATATGTTGATGCGGTCTGCCTCCTCCTCCGCTCAAGCACGACTAAGCACGAAGATGGCCGGGAACCGACTCCGCAGCCGACTCCGATACTTCATTCCGCCGTTCGGAACAGCACAGGGCAGCGGCTGCATCCCCTTGAATATGGTGCACTCTGCACTGATGATCTTGTTATGGCCATAAGCATGATACACTGCGTGTAACAGTCAACCTCTATAACGTTCAAGACGGCTGAAATGCCGAAATACGCTGCAGTACACAGTTGCAGTGTTTAGGTCCTCATAGCAAGCAATGTTCAGCAGGCGAACGCTTGACAGCGTGTACCTCGCGCTATTGCCTGCGGCATTCATCGGGTACCTGCTGAAGGTGCTTCGTCTCAAAGGGTGTACAACCGATGACATTAACGGCGATATCATCTGGCTGAGACCACCCGAGGAGTGGTGCGCAAGTGTGCCAGATGGGCCACGCAGCTTGCTCGCACTAGCCCGAACCTTTTTACTGCCCAGCCTGCTATGGCCCATCGCAGCTTCGGGTAAGGCTATACTCCTCTCCTGCGACGTATGCCGCGAGGATGCCACTGCCTTGCTGCCATGGGTTGCAATATCTGTCGTTCGGCACGCGCTGCTAGCTTGCCACAGGTGCCCTGCACACCTGCCCTACCCACCCTTGAGCAATGGGACGATGCCCTCTGTCCCCTGCCTGAACTCGAACAGCCCACAACCGTGGGCAGTGTACTCATTGCATTAGGGCGCTCTGTTGTTCCAGTTCCTCAGCCCGGCCCTGCCGCAGATTCCTTAGACCCAGGTCCACAAAGCAGTGAAGCCTCCTGGGAGTCCCACCGCCTCACCGCACACCACCTTCCCACCTGCCCACCTGCAGAGCTGCACTTCCTCGTGTCCATCTACACGGTGCTGCTGGGCTTGCTCCTGCTGGTGACGTGCACCCCTCGCGGTCGCTACACGCTCGACAACCCCTACAGGTGCGCTCTCAGGCACCTGCCACACCCTCGGGCTTCACAAGCCAGCGAAACCCAAGCGCCCCGGGCCTGCACCTGCCATCTCCCTCCCCACAGGCCCCCACCTCAATGCTTGCCTTGCCCTGCTCCTGCCTTCCCGCGCCTGGCACAGGGTGGCGTTGGCCCTGGTGCGCCTCGTCAGGCCCTCCACCCCCTGGCCGCTGGCCATCTCCCACACGCTGCACTTCGAGGGGTTCATCAGCGCGGCGTTCGCGTTTATGCTGCCGGTAAGGCTCAAACTGCGTTGTCGTTTTCGTGCGACACGGCGCCATATGTTCGCATGGCTGGGCACGGCGGCGCCATGGCAGGGGCGGCAGAGGCCCGAGGTATCCCGGGGGGCTTACCTTTGTCCAGGCATGCATCTGAGTCACCTTGGTGGCTGTCCACGCATCTGCTGCTTACACTTCTCGGCATGATGCGGAGGCAATCCCTGCCTCTATCATATGTCGAGGCACCGCAGCGCCACTGGGAACAGTTGAACCCTGTTTCGCAGGCTCTGGATGTGACTGCAGGAGTGCGTCCGGCTGCTGTTGCCTCACCTGCAGTTTTGATATGGCTTTGGTAGAGTCGCCGCCACACTCACACTCCATCATCTTGCACCTTCCGCCCGCAGCTGCCGCCGCGCGCCCAGGCCGCGACCGCCCTGCTGGACCTGGCCCAGGTGGCAGCCATCTGCTACCTGTATGGCGACGCGTGGCCGTACGGCATGCACAGGGTGCCGTTCGTGCTGATGCAGGCGGCATGCACGGTGCTGATCATAGGGACGACGTACTACGTGTGGGCAGGTGGGTGGGCGCGAGCCCCCAGGGGTTCCACCGGAGGGTGTCGGACGCCTGTGGCGATGTACCGGAGCAGTGCTTGCAGACTGGATCGCCACTGCAGCGCGGGCCCACAACTGGGCCCTCCCCCCTGGATACAGCGCAGCCGCAGACCCTGGTGCTCGCCCTGGCCTGGTTTGACCGCAACTTCAGGAGCAACAAGCAGGCATGGCCTGTGCAGTGCCAATGCCCGATACCCGACCCACTTCCCTGTCTTTCACGCCACTTGCCTCGGAACTTTACCCACGCCACCGGAGGCACCCGCCTGCCTACTCTGCGCAAATCCTCACTGTCACCCGCCTCACTCCCTCGCCCCCCCAACACCACTTGCCCCGGCACGTGACCCAGGCCATCCGAGGCCCCAGCCGGCGCCGCCTGAGCCGGGGTCTCTCCTGCTGCGCCACGGCAGCAAGGGCTCGTCCAAGGCGGAGGGCGGGGAGCCGATGGCGGCAGGGGCCGAACGGACGCCCACTGCCACCACAGACACCAACGGCTGCTGCAGCACCGCTGAGCCCGCTCGCGTCGGTCTGGCACGTGCATATGGAAATGGCGCGGGAAGGGATGTGGATGTGGGCGGCGGTGGCGCGGGGTGCGTCAGCGGCGTTGCCTATGTCGGTGTTGGCAGCGCCGTGGTGGCTGCGGGCGGGGCGGAAGCAATGGCCTCTGCCGCCTCCCGCCCCAGCATCTGCAAGTGCACGGATGCGGGTCTCAGCTGCTGCTGCGCTGCCTCCATGTCTTCCCGCGGCCTGGGAGGCCCAGCGGAGGCGGCGGCCGGAGGCGGGGCTGGTGCCGCCCAGAGTGGACTGGGCGCGGGGTCTGCCAGCGCTGCCCTTAAGGCGGTGCTGGAGGCGATCCCTGAGGGCCACGCGTGGGGCAACTGCGACTGCGGGTGCGGGGGCGTACGGCTGGTCAAGGCGGCGGTGGCTGGGGCCGGAGCAGCAGCCGGTACGGAGCTGCAGGGCCCCGGGTACGGATTACCAACCGGACTTAGCCTGATTTACCGGCGCGCACGCAGGGCCCGGATGGCGGGGCTGTACGGCGGTGTGGCAGGGGATGCCGTACACGTGTGCGTGAAACTGCCGGGCGTGAACCCTGAGGACCTGCTGCCCTGCTGGCGGCAGCGGGTCGCCACGGCGGTGGCGCAGCGGGGCGGCGACTGCAGCATCGGAGCGAGCACGGCCACGGACACGGAGAACTGGGGGTACGGCGTCACGACGGCTTGCATGCGGTCCGGGTGCATCGAGCTGCACCTGGACCTGGTGGGGACCGCCGCCGCGTTCGGCCCTGCGGGGGCCCAAGCCGACGGCGCACCGCGCACGGATGGGGCCGGCCAGCCCGGCGCGCCCATGGTGGCGCAGTGGCAGCAGCAGCATTCACTACAGCAACAGCCGGATAGCGCAACTGCAGCTGGGCCTGATGGTAGTCAGGGGACCAGCGGTGTGCTGGCTGGGTGCGAGCCGGCCCCCGTCGAGCAGCAGGGGCTGGCGACTTCCATCCTGGAGGCCCTGGGGCTGCCCCAGGGGTACGACAAGCAGGTAAAGGCGCAAGTGGGCGCCCACCTGCTGACGCTGGCACCCGCTGCGCCCGTGCGCGGCTCGCAGTCTGCCGCGTGGGCGGTGCTGGGCTCGCGCCGCATGCAGGCGCTGGACGTCCCGTGGGTCAGCCACGTGCAGCCGCCCGCCATCGTAACGGCGGTGCCGTGTAGTGGATGCACGTGTGCGGCGGCGGTGGAGGCAGCGGATACGGGAGCCGAGGGTGCACGGGGGGGAGGAGGGGAGCAGGAAGTGAGCGAGGTGCAGGGCTCGGCGTTTGCTTGCCCCCCGGGGCACGTGGCGGTTCAGCTGTGTATAACGGTGTATGGTGCCATGGAGCGGCTGCAGCATGCGCACCAGGACCCGGAGCTGGAGCTGCTGGCCCTGTTTGGGGGCAGCTTCCTGCGGGTCCTGGACGTGGTGTGGCGACCCATGGGTCAGCCCTCAGGCGGGGCAGCCGCAAACACCACCGTACCACCACTGCCGTACAGCAACGGCCGCATTGGCGATGTGGACGGGGCCGGCGGTAGCGGTGCCAGCGGCGTCGGCAGGAGCGCAGCACATGCAGGAGGAGTAGGGCTTGGGGGCACCTGCGGAGGGCAGGCGCCTGGGCTCGGAGTCCTGGGCCAGGCGGGCTCTGTGCAGGACGGGCAGGTGCCTGGGCTCCGGGCGGTGCGATTGCCGCCGTGCCTGTCGCTGGCAAGGCGGCAGGCGCTGGTGCGGGTGGCAGTGCCGGTGGGCAGGACGGGGCCTGTGAACCTGGTGGTCATGCGGCGGGGCACGGCGGGGCAGGGGCACACTCTGCTGCTGCTGCAGCCGGCGGAGGCGGAGGTGGCGGCGGAGGTGGCGGCGCTGCAGCGGCGGGCGCTGGCGGCGGAGGGCCTGGAGGGAGAGGTGGCGGCGGCGGAGGCGGCGCTGGCGGAGGCGGGGGCGACCGTGCTCGGAGGCATGTGCGAACGCAGCAACACGCCAGCGGCCCTGCCAGGCTTGCCGCTGAGCAATGTGGTGACGTTTATGGGGGATCTGGGCCGTTGGCTGCAGTACAGAGACTACTGGGGGCGGCAGGCGCGGGGGGTGGAGGAGCGGGAGCAGGAGGCGCGGGTGGACGAAGAGCTGCAGCAGGGGCGGCGGGCGCAGGGGCAGCAGCTGTTGGGACAGGGGAAAGAGCAGGAGAAGGGACTGTGGGCGGGCGCGATGCGGTGGCGCGGCTTCGGTGCCGCGTGGATTGCGCAGCGGGTCGGTGGTCGTACGGCAGCAGCCAGAGGTTGTTGCAGCGGCTGTTGCAGCACAGGGTGCGGTCACGGCCCAAGGGAGCTGGCCGCAGCTGCCCCCAGCGGCGCAGGTGCGGGTGACGCCAGCCCTTGTGCTGGTGACGACCACGGTGGTGGTAATGGTGCTGCGGCTATCGACGTACCTGCCGGCGGCCAGCGGCCGGTGGGCGAGGTAGACACCAGCTGCCTGCCCGAGGACCATCCGCACCCTCACCCACACCCGCACCCGCACGACCACAACAACCACCGCAGCCGTCACAGCAACCGTCGCAACGGCTTTGCGTACGGCAGGTCGGGCGCTCGGGAAGAGGATACAGACACTGAGCTGAAGCTGCTGCGCGGCAGCCTGCCCTGCTTGACCCAGCCCGAGTACCAGGCGCACATGGCGTCGGTACAGCGGCTGGTGCTGGAGTTCGCCCTAGAGCACGGGATGTCCTCCGTGGCAGCCGAAGCCCTGAAGTGCGTTCCCCTACCCGTTCCCGCCCCAGCAGCAGCAGCAGCACCACTACCAGCAGCAGCTGCTGCAGGTGTCCTGCCTATCGGGCTGAATCTCCCCATGCTTCGGACAGAGCCGCAGGACGCCGAGGGCGGTCCCAAGGCCGAACCTGAGCCCAGGCACCAGCACCTGCGCGAGCCCCAGGAGCAGCAGCAGCAGCTGCTGCAGGCGCACGCGTGCTGTCTGCTGAGCATGGCGGAGCTAAGCCGCGCCATGAGCCCCGACGGCCTTTCGCTGCTGCACCGGGCCGTACGATCCGGCCATCCGCACACCGTGGACGTGGTTGTAGCCGCGGCGGCAGCAGCCGCCAGGGCCGCCGCAGCAGCGGCCGCGGCGGAGGTGACGTCGGCGGCGGCGCCGCCGCCTTGTGCTGGTACGGCAGGACTGGGCGGTCCGGACGGTGAGGAGGCTGAAACGCCGCCTGTGGCGTGCAGGTGTGCGGCGGCCCGTGCGGGCGCTGCGGCCGCCATGGTGGCGGCGGCTCGCAATGCGGGAACGGAGCGCGAGGAGGCGGAAGCGGCGGCGGAGGCGGCGCTGCTGCGCTGTGCGGGTGTGTGGGACTCTGTGGACCACCACGGCATCACGCCGCTGCACTACGCGGCGGTGCTGGAGGACGGGGGAGTCCTCGCGAGGCACCTGGTGCGCCGCCACGCGGGGGCGGCGGCGCAGTGGGCCCGCGGCGGCCCGGTGCCGGGGGTGCCCTCCGCCGCAGCCTTCGCGGCGGAGAGCGGGCTGCAGGTGGACGTGGGGGCGCTGCGGGCGGAGGGCGACGCAGAGGAGCGGGAGCAAAGGGAGAGGGAGGGGCGCGAGGAGCAGGAGAAGATGAAGAGGAAGAGGCGGGAGGAGCAGGAGCGGGGAGGAGTGCGGGCACGCGAGGCTGGGGGCAGGCTGGGCGGGAGTGCGGACGGGGGCCAGCGCGGGGAGCGGAAGGAGGAGGAGGAGGGCGTCATGGAGCAGTGAGTGCGGGCGGTGGAAAGGGCGGGGCGGGATGTGGAGGTGGACGGTGGGCGGTGTTGGGACGGTAGGACCATTTTCTATACGCCGAGGGTGTTGGGGTCAGGGCTTGGCGGGATGCCAACACTGGGGCATTGGGCGGCTGGGTCGCCGACAGTACTCACGTGTAGGCAGCGACGTGGTGCATGTGGGTACGTATGGGCCTTGGCGCCGGAGGTGCCAGTGCCGTCGCATGCGGTGCCGTTATGCCCCCCTGACATGCTGATTGTGCGCGTCATCCTGCCGTACACCCACAGGTTGCTGGCGGGCGGGGCGGGCGTGCTGTGCACCCTGTGGCGGAAGGCGTCGGTCTCCGCTGGGGTGCACCGCGTCCAGGGCTGCCGCGCCCACAGCTGCGGCCCCGGCGGCTTTGGCCACTGCGGCGGTGGCGGCGGCTATGGCCGTGGCGGCGGCGGGGGCTATGGCTGCGGGGGCGGTGGTGGCGGTGGCGGCGGCGGGGGCTACGGCGGAGGGGGCGGCGGCGGGCGGTCCAAGCTGACGTTCTTCACGCTGCAGGGGCTCACGTGCGCCGCCGGCGTGGCACAGGTGGGCAGCGCGCTTGTGCGGTTGTCGTGCTCACGGGGATACGCAGGCACCAAGCGCCATGCGCATGCGGTGCATGCACGCACCGGTATCAGCGCTGCGTTCTTTAGCATGTGCGCAGTGTCTGCTGAGGGCACAAGGCGATATTACGGAGCACCTCATGGACGATCATTATCTCTTCACTGCTGCTCCCGCCCAGGCGTTTTCTTCCCACAACACCGCCCACCACTGCGAGCTGCTGCTGCTAGCGGCGGTGGCGCTGGCGGCGGCGGCGGCGCTGGTGGCATTGTGGCTGGCGGCCCCTGCGGTGCCGCCCCCATTGCTCGCCCTGGCGCGCGCCGCGGTCGACAGCACAGGAACTAAAGCACGGGAATCGGCGGCCACGTCAGCGGGCGACGCGGGGAAGCAGACCCGCATGCCAGGGCTTACTGCCCCGGCGGCGGCCGTGACGGCAGTGACGGCGGCGGCAGCGGCGGTGGTCATAGCGCAGCCGGGGGTTCGGCACGGAGGCGGCGATGGCGGCGGCGGCGGTGCCGTACGGGCGGCGCCGCCGCAGTGGGCGCTGCCACCGCCGCCGCCGGTGCTGCAGCTGCACGGCTGGCAGTTGGCGTGCGGGCTGCAGGCGCTGGCGGCGGCGGTGGTGGTGGTGCAGGCGGCGGGGCTCGGGGCCCGCGGCGGCCTGGGGTCCACCCCAGCGGTGGGGTCGCTGCCGTGGCGGGGCTAGCAGCCTAGACCCCACCTCGCAGCTTGGATAGGATGGTGGAGCGCTTGGGGTTTCCCTGGCATGCGCAGCTGGCAAGGAAAGGCGCATGCATGTGCGCGATCCACTCATCTCTCTCCGCCTGGCACCCCAGCAGTGTGAGTCGTATGTTGAAGCACTGGTTGGCACGTGCCGTTGGCAAGGAAACGCGCACGCATGAACGTATATCCTCTTGTCCAAGGCGTAAAGTGCTGGATACTGTAGCGGTGGTATGGTGGTACTGAGAAAACTGAGTACCATGCACTATGGGGGGAGCGTGGGGGGCGGCAGGGAACAGAGGCCAGCGCCCCGCAAAGTGGGCCGCGCATACGGTATCCTTCTCGACAGCGTTCCAATGACGGTCAGCAGCATGGCTGTGTTGGGACGAACTGAGCGAGTGTTGAGGCAGTGCTTGCTGCGTATGGGGCTGCAATGGTTCATGCGAAACTCGGTTACTTGGGGCCGCCCGCAGTGTAATGCAAGCTGTTAACCGTATAGTATGAAGTCGCTGTTGCATGAGCAACGGAGGACGGTAGCTGAGGTGTAGTGTACTGTCCCTGTCTGGTGCGTCTGGGTCCGCATGTAGGGGACCCGGTTTTAGGTTGGCCTCTCATGTCAGCTTGGGGATGCGTACGGCGGCACAGCGCTCCTGTCGTGCATACCTCTCATAGGTACGTGACAACTGTCTGGGGCTTTCTCCCGCCCTTGGGGGCCGCAGTACAACTGTAGACCACGTTGGGAGTGCAGTGGTTTAGGCTCTAGGGTAGGGCGTGGACGATTAGGTAGCGAAAGACAGGCGCAACGGACCGGTCGACGCGGTAGTAGGGCACTTGGGAACGCGATACGTGTAAATGTAATAGCTGCATTAGCGACCTGGAATAGAGTTGCAGTCGGCATCCCCTCAACCCACTCTGACTCCAGGGGCCCTCCCTTGGCTGGCATTGCACAGTCCCCTTGGTCAGCAAGGACTGGCGCGACGCTTGCAGAACTAGCCGGGAACGTTGACGTTGGAGCACTGTGAGCATGGCTAAAGCAGGTAAACAGCGTCACCGACCCTTTGGACACAGCGCCAACACTGATAACACGACACCGCCGCCGCAACGGTTCGTGTTAACCAAACAGTCCTCGATTGAGCCTTACTTACAGTCAGTTGCCGTACAAGTGCTGCCACGTGCCGGTTGCCTGGCCGCCAGGCCTGCCCTACGTTTCGCGGGAGGTGGTGGCACAGGCAACTGCAGCCCTCCCCAGACAGCAAGGATGACTTGTGACTAGCCGTGCCTCCTAACTATCCCCCCAACCAGAGGATGAGTTTAAGGGCACCTCCTGTCGGATCCGTACATGCACGCCCATTTGCTCGCCCCCGCCCCTCACGTCGGCCTAACTACTGCTTGTCCCCGCACAAGACGGCTCACTGCCAACCCATCAGCACTGGCAAGTCACGCACCAGCGCCTCGCGCACACTCCTCCGCAGCCCTCGGTCACAGCGCCAGCCACCCCAGCACCACCGCGACCGCCGCCGCCGCCAGCGTCACCACCCCCGCCCTAGCCCGCCCCGCTGCCGCCCCTCCCTGCAGCTCCTCTATGAACACCAGGTCGGGCAGGTCGCCGCCGAAGCGCTCGGCGTCCAGCGGCACGCGGCCGTCGGGGCCCGCCAGGCTGCCCGCCGCCATGCAGGACTCCAGGGAGGAGGAGGAGGCGGCGCACTCGGCCATGGCGGCGGCTGTGGCGTTGAACAGCGCAGAGCCCTGCACAATGGGTAGCAACGGATAGCCCGATTTAAGCATGCGCGCCACTTCAGTCCTGGTGTTGTTTTTGGATGGGCAGTGCGGGCCCCATCGATCAATGACGGTGGCTACGATGAGCGGGACGGAACCGGTGAGCTGCAGCCCTGTAGATACCGTACACCACGCGTGTGGTAAGCCACTCACCGCCCCGAAGATCGCGTCCCACACCAGCTCGTCCCTTAGCCCGCAGGCGCCGTACTCTGGCGGCGTGGCGGGGTCGGGGTGCGGCGCGCAGGAGGGGTCGGCCGCGCAGTCGGCGCGCGAGGTGTAGTTGCAGGCCGACTTGATGGTGTACACCAGCTCAGCGGTGGGGCACTCGCCAAACCACTCGCGCTCCCACACGCCTGCACGTGTTAAGGCGGAGCATTGGGACACGGGTGAAGGCAGGGGAGTGGTTGTCAGTGGGGCAACGGGCAAGCGGGAGGCTCCTGCCAAGCATCATCCAAACGCCCTGCCTTCCCCACTCCCACACACCCTGCACAGGTGTTCCTTCCAACTGACGCACCCCTAACCCATACTGCTAAGCCACGCGCCTGGCTGCACATGCGCAACCAGCTCGTCGCACACCGCTTCGCCGCGCTGCCTCCAACAGCTGCCCGAAGCCCAACACGCCGTACTGCACAAACGGCAGCCCGCCCCCCCCCCCCCCCCCCCCCGCCACTCCCAACCACCCCCCGGCACACAGGTCCCACGCGCTGTCCGCCC
>VFQN01007180.1_pt1 | contig 12127 bp, 10 predicted proteins | sample 3512371 | NCBI WGS metagenome assembly VFQN01 (sample SAMN10412370, study PRJNA504923) | tailings metagenome | isolation source: Replicate 2 from Balatoc abandoned mine | place: Philippines: Itogon, Benguet | collected 2017-08-28
GACAGGTTACGGTTTGTGCACGCGTTGGTATGTGGGGTGGCTCTCCGCACGCAATGGTCACAAGCCAGCAGCCTATGTGCCTTGTACCCTTGCTACGGTGCCGGTATCACACTACGTAGACGCAGGTGCGATAACAGTGGCTAGCACACTAGTCCACGTCCATCGTTTGCAGCGTCCTAAACATGTGCTCCAGGAACTACGTACCGGTAGCGGGATTGCGTCACGGTCAACCATAGCTACTGCACACCCAGCGCACGTACAGAAGGGGATGCCGCAGGTCCTATCTGCCGCAGATGCCTTATCAAGGCACGTGTACAAAAAGTGCACCTGACCCTCCTCGCTCGGCCCACCCTGGCCCACCGGATGGCATGCCTACATTGCCAACTTGCTTGTCTCCACTTAACAGCCCACAGCTAGAATGTCTACCGGTATGTTTCAAGACCCACAGAACAATACCTAACAGGACGATGAACGTTCATCCCTTCCCCCACAGCGACCCGGTCGTCTGCGCTGCTGTCCCTATTCCCTCTGACACAAGGGCAATCTGTATCCCTGGTTCCCCGCCTCCTTCAGTTGTGCTCCGCCCCCGCCTCCGCCTCCGCCGCCAGCAGCACCTCCACCATCTCCTCCATGCCCTCCTCCCGCGCCACCTGCACGAGAGTCGAACCGTCTTCGCACAGCACCCGCGTGTTGGCCCCAGCAGCCAGCAGCGCCCGCACCACATCCACGTGCCCCTCCTGCACCGCAAAACACAGCGGCGTTATGCCCCTGCCAACGCCACCGCGCCACCCGCCGCCACCCCCGCCACCGCCAGCACTGCCGCCGCCGCTGCCCTCCCGCCCGCTCATCAGCAGGTCCTTTAGCTCCTTGGACCCTCCCCACGTAGCCTCTATGTCCGCTCCCGCCGCCACCAGCGCCTGTACGGCATCCACGTGTCCCATCGCCACCGCGAGGAACAGCGGCGGTATGGGGCTGCCCGCCTCAATCTCCGCACCCGACACGTCGGCAGGCGCCCGCCCGGGGTCCTCCCCCGCCGCCACCAGCACCGGTATCACCTCGGCTACCCCATTGTAAGCTACCATTTCAATGGCACGCCTCCCACCTACCCTTTCCCTGCCCCTGCGGGCCCCGCTGCCGCTGGGGCCCTCCGTACGAGAGGGCTCCCCTAGCGGCGGCTCTTTCGTGACCCACGGGTCGGCCCCAGCCCGCAGCAGCAGGTCCACAATCTCAGCGCGCTCTGGCCCGGAGGCGTTGCCCTTTAAGCAGGCGATGCCGATGGGGCTCACACCCATTGTGCCCACCGCGGTCGGGCTCGCACCTGCCGCCAGCAGCGCCTCCACCACCTCCACGTGCCCCTCCCTGCAGGCAACTTCGAGCGGGGAGTTGAGGTCGCCGGGTAGGAAGTTGGGGTTGGCACCAGCTCGCAGGAGGTCTTCAACGGCCTCCGTGTCGCCAACGTAGGAGACGCCGACCAAGGGGCGGGGCAGGTGCTTGGAGGCGATGTCGGGGCTGGCGCCGAGGGACAGCAGGCCGCGAATGCGCTCGTTGTTGTAGGTCATGCAGGCCATCTGGAGGGCGGTGTGCTGTGGCATTTCTCCTACTGATGCGTCGAGATCCAGCGCTCGCACGGTGGTGAGGAAGCGCACCAGCTGGAGCGGCGCCTTGAGGGCGACAGTCGCACGTGCCGCAGATGTCGGCGACCAGATGGAAACGCTGATGGTGTAGCAGGTGATCATTACGATTGTGATGATCAGCGCGAGGTCCACGTGTGAAGCGGTGTAGTGTAAGAGGCCGAGGAGTCCGAGGAGCCCGACGGCCTTGGGCGCCAGGTCCCGAAGCTGCGCCGCCGCTGCGACGTGTGTGGATTGCGAGCCGTACGTTGCTCATGATCCTCACGTACATCAACTCATTTTCAGCTAGGCTAGCCGCTCAACATTGCGAACCCTCACCCTGCTTTGAACTTTGCCGCGAGCCAGGGGATACGGCTGAACTGCGAGGCTTGCGGTCGTCTGCATCGCCAACGGTTTTGCTTGAGAGCCTTGGCGCTGCTGGCCGTAAGCGGGGCACAGAAGGCAGGCGCCTGCTGTGCACAGCGCGGCACCCCGAAAGCCGTCCGTCTGGGGCATATGCTAAGCAGCCAGACCTTGACAACATGCTTGTTCTCTGTCTGTATGAGTAGCAAGATAAGGGGTGTTCAGTAACGCAGGAGGCTCCAACAGCGTGCAGGTCTGCGATGGGCTGCCGTCTGTCCCGACGGAAAAGCGCGGCAAATGCATTGCACCAGCAATTCTGTTTGCACTCTCGCATGTATCATACGTGCCACCATAATGTCAATGTGTCATTTCTTCCTACGTAATGGCCCTGGTACACGCATGACTGCAGGCACTCTGCATTTACCCTTGGCTTTGTGACCCATGGGTCGGCCAGCCGGGACTGGACGAGGCAGGGAGACGTCAAGCGGACAGAGCAGCTGGCAGGCAAAGGGCATTGGGCGTTTGGGCAGCCTTGTACACTTGCATGTGGGTTGTGTCATGCGCACGTACGCATGGCAGAGGCGACTGGCGCCCACACAAGCCCTGGTCCCCCCTGCTGACGTGCACTCCGTCGTATGCTATCATGCACACGCACAAACGCTCCGCCCATTGCCGCTACCTACTGACGATGTCAGTTACGATAACAATTGACACGCACGTCTGCGTGCAGCAAGCTACCAGCCGGTGCGTGCATGCTTGAGGAGTGCGTGGAGCACCGCCCAACAAGAAGCAATACGCTGCCCGCCCTGACCCTGTGCCGCCGCCCAAACATTGCACCCCCCTGCCACGCATTACCGGCATGTTGGCCGTTCTAGTTCGCGGGCCGTCTCGTCTTGGGCGGAACTATCGGCACATGTGCTGCTTCACTGTCATTGGAGGTCATGTGCCCACGCACAGAGACTCTTAGGGGAACGCAACGTGCTTTCTAGTCACTGCCGTACGTGCTACTTCGCTGGCCCTGTGACCCACTCCACCCGCAGCACAGCCACGTGTGGCCAAGCAGTGGACCCAGATCAACTCCACACATTACCCTAGGTTTAGGGTAATTGTGCACGCACGCCGACATGCAGGAGTCAGCTGCTTGTCATAAAGTCCCGCAGCATGCAAGCCACCACTCCCGCATTGCTTGCAACTACGATTGCCCTGTACACACAGTGGTCCTCAGTATGCTTGCACGCTGTGCCGTACGATGAGTAATAACGTGAGGCATCTCCAAGGCAGGGACACGGTACTGTGCCAGCAACCGCTCCCAAGCAGTGAGCACCCATTGGTCAAACAGGAACCGAACACCGGAGCCGCCTGTACCATACATACAAATCTTGTGCCAAGGTCGTGTTTGGCAAGGCAAGAATGCAGTACCCAAGCTAAATCCAATCGTGACGTGCTTCCACCCAGTACACAGTGCCAATCGCTACGCACACCGACAGCGTTTTCGGCAGCCGCAGTGCAAACCTTCCACACTCGCCCTGGACCTCCTCCCTTACAACACGCCGCTTCCCTTCTGCTTGCTCCCACTGGCCCTGGTAACCCACAACGCCCCACCCCACCCCATGCCAGTGCCTGGCCCTGAAACCCCCCTTGCAACCCAAAAGGCCTGCGCACAGCGGTCATGGACCTCGGCGCCGTGCGCGCATGAGGCGTACCGTATAGAGCGCCACGCGCATGCCTGTGAGGTGTGCGCGTCCGGCCGCCACGTTGCAAGCCGTAGTAGCCTACGCGTAGGGTGTGCCCGCTGCAGAACTGGGTCTGCCGTAACTTGTCAAGGCACTCACATGGTGGTGTGCTACCGTATGTCATAAGGGCGCTCCCCACGTTGCAACTGCGTTAAGCCCCAGCGCTTCGCCACCATGCTCGAACCCGCTCAACCGCCACCATGCCTACCTCCACTCTGACCTGCCACCATGTGCTTGTAAAACCTTCATGCAACACGCTACCTAAGTTTGGCGCTGAGCGGGTGGGTCTGCAAGACCCACCACGCCGGATCCACTATCCGCTTCAGCGCTGCCACCGCCGCGGCCGACGGTCCCCGCCGTGGCATGCGCCGCGTCCCATTCGGGCAGCCCCAGGTGTGCCCCTGTGACGTACACCCACGCGCGCTCAAAGTAGTGGCCCGCCTCCGGGTCAACGTCCCGGTCAACGCAGCCGAGGAGCTGCTGGTAGCTGTCCCTGCTGCGGGCCTGCACCAGCCGGGACGCGTGCACGCAGAAGAGCACAGCAATCCACCACCGCAGCAGCTGACCCTCTCTGAACGTCGCCCCGGCTTCCCCTGCCCCGCCGCCGCCAACGTGCTCCTGGAACCACACGCCAAAGGGCTTCCCCACACGGGGGTGCACTGGGATGCCGTTGTGGCGCTCAATGTTGAAGCTGTAGTGTGCTGCAAAGTGCTCAACGTACTCATGCTCCTTGGCAAAGGTCAGGCTGGCGCCCCAGGACTGTGTGTCTAGCAGGAAGCTCTCCAGCAAGGAGCCCAGGCCGTCATACTCCTTGTACCACTGGGGTAAGTGGTCGGTGGGGTCGCCTTGCAGGAATAGCACAGCTGTCCGGCTGCCCTCGGGGGATGCGTAGGCCTCGTAGCGGGACACGATGTGGTGGAGGTAAGTGTGGCTCTCGCGGCCTACGTTTAGCAGTGGTTGCACGTGAACATGCGAGGCTAGAGAGCTGATATTGGGGCTGACTGTGTATGGTTCCGGGCCTTTATTGTAAACGAAGAGAACAATGGAGCAGGGCGGGAGTCGTGTTGAGTTCGCGAGCTCCTCAAGGACCAGAGGTAGCCAAGAAAGGTCTTCCTTGTATCGTGCAATAACGATTTCGATGCAGTTGTAGCTATACTGGCCCATCGCTCGCGTTCCTTTGCCGCGTTATGAAGGGTGTAAAGGCGCAAGGGCGCATGGCCTTTGCAGTAATTCATCCATAAAGGACTCTGGCCAGCACTACACAAGTCATTTTCCAGCACTTGACGTGGACTTGCGCCGAGTCCTGCTTCGCGTCAGTGCCGTACCTCCACGTGGGCGAGAAAAAGACGTGGACCGAGTCCTGCTTCAATGCCGTACGGGAAGCAATGTACTGGTCCACTACCACTACCGGCACTACTTCTGGTAAGTGACTTCAACGTGTTGTGTTAAAGTATGTGCTCAGATAGCTTTGCAGTATCTGCCGTCTTCAATGCAGCCCGTGTTACCGGGGTACAGTCAATCAGTCAAGACACGTTTGTCCCGTGCCCAGATTCCAACACACGTCCACTCCAGGCCAGAGGCCATGAGCTTCAGCACAAGGAGCAAAGTGTGCCCTCAAACTTCTTGAGCATCAGTACTTGTGACTACAAGCACCCTGCGTTGTAAAATAAGCTAATACCAGGCCGCTCTTGGAACTGGGTCACAGCACGTTGGGCACCATAGCCCAGGGGTGTCACATGTGTGTCCCAACGCCATACAGGCATGCACCATATGTACGAGTACCTTGAACACGTGCTCACTCAACATACATCGCAACGCCTTCTCACCTTGTGCAGATGACTGTACGAATCGCAACCTCTCCCTTTGCATACTCCTCACTCAGTGACAGCACCCCCGACAACAGCAGCTCACGCCTTCCCATCAGCCGTCCCCCGCCGCCCTGGCCGCCTGCTCTCGCACCCACGCCACCAGCCCCTCCGGGTAGTTGGCGTACGGCCCCTCCACGGCCTGCAACAGTGCGGCCCACGCCGCCGCCTTGTCGCTGCACCCCTCCAGCAGCAGCGGCACCGTCGCACGGACCGGCACGGCCTTGCCACCGCTGCTGTGCTCGATGACCACGCGTGCACACGCGATAACCTCGTTGTCCGAGGCGCCCCGCGGGCAGCCCAGGCGGGCCAGGGTGCGCAGGGCCGCCACGTTGCCCTCCCTGGCTGCAGCCTTGTAGGGATAGCCGTCGGCCTGGGGTGGGGGTGGGGGTGAAGTGGACAACAACCAGAAGCAGGTAAGGACTCTGCCGCACCTAAGCCACCTTTGAGCATGCCCGTGGAGTCATAATAGCGCCCATTCGTACCCCAGCACACCGGTGCCTGTTGGCGTCTGGGTGCCATAAGCGCTCACTCAGGTACGAAGACCCCACACCCACCAGCCTACCCCGCACCAAGGGCTCGGTCTCCGCCCCTGCCAGGCGCTGATCCTAAGTGTACAACAGGCTGCCGCATGCACCGCACCGTACTCACCGGCATGGGGTACCCTCTCCGTGCGAGCTCCTCCAGCAGCTGCACGCTGCCGTACTCGGCCACGCGAGCCCATGGGTCGTGCGGCCCGAGGGGAGGACCGGCTGCAGGCGGGGCGGGGCATCCCTTGTCCAGCAGCCACACCGCCGCCTCCTCGTGCCCCGCAATGAGCACACTGACGAACAGGTCAGCGTTCAGCTGCAGCGGACCGCCGCCTCCACCGTTGTTCGCTCCGCCGGCACCCAACCCCTGCAGGTGCTCCAACAACTCCACCTCGTCCACCACGTCACCGTCCGCCACCTCCTCATCGTCCTCGTCGGCCTCCCCCTCCTCCTCGTCATCCTCATCGGCCTCCCCCTCCTCCTCGTCATCCTCATCGGCCTCCCCCTCCTCCTCGTCATCCTCATCGGACTCCCCCTCCTCCTCGTCATCCTCATCGGCCTCCCCCTCCTCGTCCTGCTGCTGCTGCTGCTGATTCTCCTGCTGCTCCAGCAGCATCTCCGCAAGCCACGCCACCGCCTCCATGCGGCCGTTACACAACGCGGCGTGCAGCACCTGGGCACTCATGGCGCACCCCCCGCCCACCAGCGCCTGGAGCACAGGCACGTGTCCCGCCATGGCCGCCTCCCGGGCCGCCTTCTTGCCCGGCGGCAGGCTGCCCTCTGGGGCCTCGGACAGCAGCAGCCGCACCACCGCCAGGGCCGTAACGCCATCCACGCAGCCGCACAGCTTGGCGAACGCACGGCTGTTGGGCATCGGCAGGGGGCAGTTGCGGTCCGCCACCCACTGCAGCCGCTGCAACGCGTCAGGGCGAGATGCCAGCTTGCCCCAGGCGCTCGGGGGCGGCATGGGACAGCTCTGGAGCTCGGCCGCGAGCCACTCCGCCTTCTGCTGCCACTCGGAGCTTGCACCGCACACTGCCGCCCCCACCAGCCGTTTCTTGCCTTTCTCCCGAGCCTCCCGGCTGCACCGCTCGTACATGCGGCGCAGCGCAGCGAGGCTGCAGCCAGCTGCCGCTCCCGCAAGAACGTTGGCTAGGCACTCGGCAGACGCCTCCTCTTCTCCGTAGATGTTGAGCAGATGGTGCGCCAGCTCCTCGTGCCCAGCCTCGGCTGCTGCCTTCGCCGCGTCCAGGTCCCAGGGATAGCCATCTTCGTGCATCCAGTCACACAGTTGCACGTTGCCGCTGGAGGCTGCGTGTGTGACAAGGCTGGCCATGCCGTCCTCATCTATGTCGTCCTGGTCGTACTCCGCCACCTGCAGGCAGTCCGACAATGATGCCATGCATGTCTGACGGGCGTATACCGGTAAGCACAGTACTCACAGATCTCTGCTATAGGGCCTTGTGCACCGCAGCAGTGGCGGACGTATGCCCCTTGACAGCCTTGCACTCATGGCTAGTGCTAACGCGCTACTGAAACTGCCATCTACAGCCAACCGCTGTTGGGTACTGGCCGAGGCATGGTGGCCCTGGAAGCTGAAGACAGTGCGCACAAAGGGTGGCGAGTGGCATGTTTTGCGCCCGCTGCTTTCCCCTCTCACCCGCTCCTTCGCCCCACACCACAACCGCCTGCTGTCCGGCAGAGGCCGCCGTAGTCATGGTCTCGCTCCAGCGCTCCAGCTGCTCCATGTGGCCCTGCTCCAGCGTCCACTTGCACACATGCAGGTGCCCCGCGGCAGCCGCAGCGTGAAGCTCTTGCGCGCCAAGGGCACAGCCCAAGCGGTCCGACAGTAGCTGCAGCGCGTCGATGTTTCCGGTTGCAGCCATCTTTGACAGCAATATGCGGCGTTTGCGCATGAGCAGGCCGTCCGTGGCCCCTGGGGCTGCCCATCGGGCCAGGATGCCGTGCACGGACAGGGGCTGCGACAGGTCGACCCTGGCATGCCGTGGCTCGTCAAAGATTTTCTTGAGGCGTGTACTAGTCATGCGAAGATCGGTAACAACATCGTTGTTGGGAAGGCACGCTGCGACAGATCTCCAAACGTCGGGGGGCTGCAAGTCAGCCTGCGGGGCTGCCCCCTTTTGAGGTTGGGGGTTATCATGCTGCATATCCTGGAGATTGGAATGAGGTCACTCGTTGCTTGTCTCCAGTGGCTCTAGTGAAATGCACTTGTGAGAATCTGAGATGCACACGCGTAAGTCGGGAATTTGTCAGAGCGCGATAAAAAGGTAGAAAGCAATTGTTGTGCAAAGATGCAAATGCCTTGTACGTAGTAGTTGCGAGCAGAGCACAGAGCACGCAGCAGGGGAGACCTGGCACGCAGCATCTCGGCGCCGCACACATACTTGCCCAGACAAACGACCCCGGGGGTCGCGTGGGACAGAGCCTTCGGGTCAGACGGGCGTTGCTAAATGCACCCGACGTGCAATTCCTCTTATGGTGTCAACGTGTCATGCACACCTGTGCACACGCACGAGCGTTCCGCCAATCACCGCCACCCTGATTTCAGTCATGATAACTCTCGACACGTCTGCATGTAGCATGCCTATCAACGGCGCGTGCATGCTTGAGAAGTGCGTAGGGCTGCTGGAGCGCCACCCAACTGAGGCTGTCCTCCGCCAGCCCTGACACGCGCACCCCGCCGCAACCTTACTGTTCGCACTACAAGCATAAACTGCTTCGCCCTCGATAAAGGTCATTAGCCACATGCAAAGACTTGTATAGTGCCTCCCGGTCACTGTGAGCCACTCTGCCTTCATCGTAGCCACAAGGGCCCGAGCAATGGACCCAGACGGCAGCCCCTGCCAGTACCTGGCTCGTCCGTCACAACACCAACCGTCACAACATGATCAGCGCTAAAGATTTAGCTAAAGTTAGGTCCTGGCCAAAAAATGCACTCCGACATGCAGGGGTAAACGGCTTGTCCTCACTGCCGCAGCAGGCAACACACCGCTCCTGCACTGCACTTACAATTGCCCTGCGTGCACAATGGTAGTCCGTACGCTGGCACGCTGTGCCTTACGACACGGAATCACGTCAGGCAACTCCAAGGCATGGGTGAAAGTATTATAGCCGCAACCGCCGATGCGCCTTTCACTAGCCAAACCGGAGCCGAACCCTGCCAGATGACACGCCCGCTCAACCGTGGCCATAACAGCCTCCACTCCGACCTGTCCCCACGTGCGTGTAGGCCCTCGATGCATCCTGCTCCCTATGTAAGGTGCTAAGCGGCTGCAAAAGCCCACTAGATCCACTATCCACTTCAGCGCTGCCACCGCCGCGGCTGACGGTCCCCGCCGTGGCATGCGCCGCGTCCCACTCGGGCAACCCCAGGTGTGCCCCCGTGACGTACACCCACGCGCGCTCAAAGTAGTGCCCCACCTCCGGGTCAACGTCCCGGTCAACGCAGCCGAGGAGCTGCCGGTAGCTGTCCCTGTTGCGGGCCTGCACCAGCCGGGACGCGTGCACGCAGAAGAGGGCGGCGATCCACCAGCGCAGCAGCTGACCCTCTGTGAATGTCAAACCGGCTTCTCCTGTCCCGGTACCGCCCACGTGCTCTTGGAACCACACGCCAAAGGGCTTCCCCACACGGGGGTGCACTGGGATGCCGTTGTGGCGCTCAATGTTGAAGCTGTAGTGTGCTGCAAAGTGCTCAACGTACTCATGCTCCTTGGCAAAGGTCAGGCTGGCGCCCCAGGACTGTGTGTCTAGCAGGAAGCTCTCCAGCAAGGAGCCCAGGCCGTCATACTCCTTGTACCACTGGGGTAAGTGGTCGGTGGGGTCGCCTTGCAGGAATAGCACAGCTGTCCGGCTGCCCTCGGGGGAGGCGTAGGCTTCGTAGCGGGACACGATGTGGTGGAGGTAAGTATGGCTCTCGCGGCCTACGTTTGGCAGTGGTTGCACGTGAACATGCGAGGCCAGAGAACTGATGTTGGGGCCAGCTGTGTATGTTTCCGGGCCTTTGTTGTAAATGTAGAGGACGATGGAGCAGGGCGGGAGTCGTGTTGAGTTCGCGAGCTGCTCAAGGGCCAGAGGTAGCCAAGAGAGGTCTTCTTTGTATCTCGCAATTACTATTTCGATGCAGTCGTAGCTGTACCGGCCCATTGTTTGATTACTTGATCGCGTTACGCTCGGAAAGGATGTGCGAACCGCGTGTGCAAGGACGTCTAGGTTTCGGGCCTTCATCCACATGAAAGACATAGGCAAGCACGACACTACTTTTGGCATTCATCAGCACTGTGCAAGGACTTGCGCTGAGTCCGGCTTCGCGTCAGTGCCGTACCGCCACGTGGGCGGGAAAAAGCAGGAAGCAACGGACACGCCAAACGATTCCACGCGATGGTACAAGAAATCTACTGGCACGAGATCTGACGGGTGAGAACACGCACATGCAATCCGACACAACGCCGCACCCAAAGCTCCACGCCCCCACTCGGCTCATGCCCTGCTCCTGCAACCCTCCCTAACACCCTCTCCGCTCTACATCAGCGCCGTTACAGCGCTTCACTCCGGTCAGTGCCACTCCGCCGTCTCGGCGAAGTCGAAGCCGCCCATGTTCTCCATGTCCCCGCTGCGGTCTGACGCCTCCAGGCCCGTATCACGCAGGTCCATGCTCAGGCCCTGGTGGGGGCAGGGGGTGTGGAGCGGAGAAGGATAAGAGCATGGTGAGGGACGGTAGCAAGGGTGAGGGGCAGAAGGGCAGTTAGGGGTCTGGAGGACGGCGGGCGTTTGCCTGCACGGGTAGCTTGCTACGACTGCATGCCAGGACGCAGCGCTAAGCCTGTGGGCTTGGAAGTGAACGGCTCAACAGGGTTGCGGGGTATTGGCGCCACTGCCTTTCATGGGCGACCGGTATATCGGGATGCCGTTTTCGGGGAGTCGCGGGAGCGAGCCATGCCCATGGGGGCTGATTGGCTGGCTAGCGCAAGGCACAGCGCACCTTGCTGGCACCGAAGGGCAGCTTGTCGGCCCTGCCGCCCTCGCCGCCCATGAAGCCGCCCTCGTCCTGCGGGAACGGCACGTGGCGGCAGCACCAGCCACCGGCTGTGACATCATTCCTCCGTACCCATCGTTGGTTGCAGGACAAGTGTTTACAATCAGCATGTGGTCCACCATGCCCTAACCGTATCAGTACCGCAAGTGCACAGACAAGTGGCAATTACGGCTTTGAACACACGCTGGCGCAAGGCGTATGTCCACCACCCACCATGCTGGCGCTGACGGACACCTCCGCGTCGTAGATGCTGGTGGGCGGGCCGCCGCCCCGTGGGCGAGACGGCTGCGGGAAACAGCAAGAGGGGAACACGAGGGATGCAGGCAACGCGCAGGATTACCGTTGCACCGTGCACGTCATCATATGGTGGCCATGGCGCCTGGGCAAGGGTGCGTGCAAAGGAGCTGACCTCAACGGGCACGTAGACAAGTATGCATGCAGCTTCCCGCTGCCTGCACTTGCGCTCAACGGAAAGGGCTCGTCTGCGTCACTCACCTCGGCCTCCATGCTTGTCCCCAAAGAGTCGCCGGACAGCAGGCCCAACCTGCAGGTAAGACGTGTGTCCTTCATCAGCGAGGCACCGCGCATTGTACATCCACAACAGCAGTTCACAAGGCCAACTGCACCGGTGCCGCGACGAGTCGTTCTGGGCTGCTGGGCGGTGCGGACCCACCTCCGCAGCTCCTCCCGCTCCTTGTCGATGTCCAGGCTGCCGCGCCCCACGCGGCCGCCGGGCGCACCCAGCGGCGCCAGCGGCTTGGGCCCTGCGGCGCCGCACAGCGACGAGAGCGCACGCTGCCCGTTAAGCCAACCACCCGTGCTAGGCAACACTACAGTTCTCCGCCAGCTTACTGTCGCGGTCAAGCGTCCCCCCCCCACGACATGCAGCAGCGGAAGCGGCATCGACGGCTTCTCCGAGGCGTCTGGTAATGGGTTGGGCTGGGTTTAACTTTATATGCCTCATCATCGACGG